>Ga0160443_100345_pt1 | contig 41182 bp, 48 predicted proteins | sample HID1972I_E1MG_FD_108244 | JGI IMG/M metagenome (GOLD analysis project Ga0160443, IMG submission 108244) | Enriched pill bug-associated microbial communities from UW Madison campus, WI, USA - HID1972I_E1 MG | ecosystem: Host-associated > Arthropoda: Insects > Digestive system > Unclassified ... | reverse complement strand
AGCCAAAGGATGTGTCGCTTGAAGAAGAAGATTATGAAGATCAAACGCAGCTTTTATTTGAGCGCTTTGAAGGACGCCAGATGACGCTGGATGAAGTAAAGGACTAATCGTTTATTCATATTATTCATAAGACTGGTTCATACTATGGTCATGTTTACAGTTGGGAGGGAGGATATGCTTCCGATCATTGCAAGCTACTGGCCGCTATGGATCAGTCTTTTTTTACTTGCCTGTCTTGTTGCAGCTTGCTTCACGACAATCACACTAGAGCTCTATGCTCGCAGGCAAAAGGAAAATGACGATGCAACGATGAAAGTGTCAGCGCTGGCAGGGCTTATTTCATTTAAGGTGAAGATGCCAAAAGTAAGGCTCAATGCAAGAGGAGTAGGGCTTGAGGTTAAGGCGCAGAACGGTCAAGAGGCAGATGCAGAACTAGATGTTAAAAAGGCTATAACAAGATATCATACTAGAATTGAGGCAATTGATATCCTCAAGGATTTTAAGTCATGGTTTCTTTCATTGCTTCGGAAAGTAGAGTTGTCTGATTGGAGCTGGCATAGTCGGGCCGGTACAGGAGAAGCGATGTCAGCAGCCCTCAGCTGCGGCACGCTATGGTCTGTTAAAGGCTTACTTTTTGGCACTGTTTCCAGGTATGTTAAGGTATCTAACTCACCTAATGTTACGATTCAACCGCTATATCATGAAAAGTGGTTCTCGACTGAATGGTCGTGTAAGTTAAAGCTTAAGCTTGGTTCATTGCTAGTAGCATCCGTATACTTAATTTTTCATCTTTCTACTTTGCGTAAAGGTGTTAATTTGTGGAGATCATTGGTGTCTAAAGTTTAGCCAGAACTTACCCCTAATAATGAAAGTAGATAAGAGCAAACTAACGACGTATTTACTTTCAGGTTAGGGGTGGATGATTGTGACAACAACCAATAATATCGAAGGCTTGGTTGGTGTATCGTTAGGTCAAATAAAAGAGATGCTAGGTATTAATACAATCGTTGGTGAACCTATCCATACTCCGACAGGCGATACAATTTTACCGATTTCTCGTGTAGGTGTAGGCTTCGTTGCTGGGGGAAGCGAGCTTCGCATGGACCAGGAAGAAGCGCATCAAGGCTCCATTCATCCTAACTCGCTGCCGTTCGGTGGCGGGAGCGGGGGCGGAGTTTCAATAACTCCAATTGCATTCCTTGTCGTAGGTGTACAGGGGGTGAAAGTTGTACCACTAGATAATCAGACTCATCTACTGGATAAAGTCATCGATACAGCTCCAGCAATTATCGATAAAATGTCGGGTATGTTTGGTAGCAGCTCAAGCCAAGCTGGACAACAAGGCTCAACAGCTTCAGGGACAGGTTCGGCTTCTTCGTCAGCAACAGGAATGAATAACACATCGCTTCAATAAATGAGATAAAAAGCACATTGCGAGTCATTCGTAATGTGCTTTTTATCGTTTTGGATAAGCAGATTAAGGAAAGAAGGGAATGCTCGTCTACAATGACGAGCTTCTGCATATACTAATGACGAGATATAAGCAAATGAAATGCAGGAGGACAACTATGAATAAACAGCTTACGATGATCATTGCCTATATTGCACTTGCAGCTTGTTTCGTAACAGGTATAGGTGGGCAGACTGCCTACGCATCGCCTTCCATTTCGACCAATGCTTATGCAACGGCTCTAATTGATGTGCAATCTGGACGGATATTATATAGTGTGAACGGTGATGTTGAAACACGTGTAGCTAGCTTAACTAAGATTATGACTGCAATTGTTGCGATTGAGCAAGGAGATTTATCTGCTAAGGTTAAAGTATCCAATCGTGCAGCTGGTAAGGAAGGATCATCGATTTATTTACGAGCTGGCGAGGAAATAACACTTGTTAACCTGCTTTACGGACTAATGCTTAGGTCAGGTAACGATGCTGCAACTGCAATAGCTGAGCATGTTGGAGGTTCAGAAGCGGGATTTGTATTTTTAATGAATCAAAAGGCGGCAGAGTTAGGTCTTGTTAATACTCAGTTTCGTAATCCGCATGGCTTAGATGAAGAAGGGCACTATTCATCCGCTAATGATTTAGCTGTTTTAACTGCCTATGCACTTAAAAATAAAATCTTTGCTGAGATTGTAAAAACTGAGTATAAGAAAGCGCCCAATCCAAATGAAAAATGGAATTATTCTTGGCGTAATAAAAACAAAATGCTGCAGATGTATGAAGGAGCAGACGGTGTAAAAACAGGTTACACAAAAAAAGCATTTCGCTGCTTAGTCAGCTCAGCTACAAGAAATGAACAACAGCTTGTAGCTGTTACACTTAATGATGGCGACGATTGGAGAGATCATCGGAATCTACTCGATTGGGGTTTTAAGCATTATCCACATTCCAAGCTGGCAACAGGTCACGAAGCAGTAGCTGGCAGCTCGCTCATCTATGGAGCGAATTACAATTACCCACTGGAAAAGGATGAGCTTGGAAAAGTTCAAGCATCTGTAACACTTATCAATCCGGGAAGCCCTCATTATGCGCTTGGTGAACGAGGACGAATGCAGTTTTATTTGAATGGAGAACCGATTGGATCAGTTCCGTTATATGAAAAAGGCAACTCGCGATTAAAGAAGAATGATCCAATCGAACAAAGCTTTTCACAGTTTAAGCGATTAAATCGTATGGAGCATAATTGGTTCATGAAGCTACAGGAATGGTTTAAGTAACGTAGGTAGAGCAATAACTAGTAAGTGAATATGTACAAGTTGTAGTTGTATAACACTTCATGTTGGGGGAGGCATGAATGATGGTCAATTGGATCTGGTTGTTTATGATCGTAATTAGCGTTATTTTTGGAATGATCAATGGGAACATGGATGGCATCACTCAAGCTGCTTTTGATGGTGCCAAATCAGGAGTGACAATAAGCTTCGGTTTGATTAGTATTATGGTGTTTTGGCTTGGCATGATGAAAATAGCAGAGCAGGCGGGATTGCTGGAAAAGCTTTCCCGAATGCTCTATCCAGTCGTGAGATGGTTGTTTCCTGATGTACCAAAAAATCATCCTGCACTAGGGTACATAATGAGTAATTTAAGTGCGAATTTATTCGGATTAGGAAACGCAGCAACTCCAATGGGCATAAAAGCGATGCAAGAGCTGCAAAGCATCAATCCAGATAAGCATACGGCTACGCCCGCGATGTGTACCTTACTTGCATTGAATACATCCAGCATAACATTAGTTCCTACTACCCTTATTGCAATAAGAATGAATTATAACTCAGCGAATCCAGCAGAGATTATTGGTACGACGCTCGCTGCTACCTTTATCGCGACTGGAGCTGCTATATTAGCCGATCGTTGGTATCGCAGCAGAGATAAAGGTCCGCCTATCCCATACAAAAAGCAAAGTGGTGCAAGCGAAGTGACAGATCCGCTTAATCCTTCACCTATACAAGCAATAGGAGGAGGAAGTGGACATGGTTGAGTTATTCTCGCAAATATCGGCATATATGATCCCGGCAATTATTGTATTTATTCCGTTATACGCAATGTTACGTAAAAAGCAGCCGGTATACGAGGTGTTTGTAGATGGAGCAAAGGATGGATTTGATACGGCGATTGGAATTATTCCTCATCTAGTTGGAATGATGGTAGCCATTAGTATGTTTAGAGCATCCGGCGCAATGGATGCGATGCTCATGGCCGTAAAGCCGATATTTGATTGGTTTGGCATACCAAGTGAGGTTCTACCTTTGGGGATACTTAGACCGATAACAGGTGCAGGCTCGTTAGCATTTACTGCTGATTTGATCGCCACTCACGGACCTGATTCATTAATTGGCAGAATTGCGTCAACGATTCAGGGCAGCACAGATACTACACTTTATGTGCTCACTGTATATTTCGGAGCTGTCGCTGTAAGGAATTCCAAGTATGCTCTAAAGGTCGGTCTGTTTTCAGATATTGTAGGGTTTATCGCAGCGATCGTAATCTGTATGATTGTATTCTAGTTGAATGCTTGTGCTTTTTTCTTGAACTCGTTATGATGGTAGATGAGGTGAACATAATTGGAACGATTACAAAAAATATTAGCTCAAGCAGGGATAGCTTCTCGGCGCAAATGTGAAGAGCTGATCTTGTCAGGTGCTGTAGAAGTGAATGGTGAGCCAGTCACAACATTAGGAACGAAGGCAGACCCTGCCGTTGATGTCATAACTGTGAATGGTCGTCCAATTCGTAGTGAAAAAAAGATATACGTCATGTTGAACAAGCCTAAAGGTGTTATAACGAGCGCCAAGGATCCTCAAGGCCGTAAAGTGGTTTCTGATTTTCTTCCTGGTATAAAGGAGCGAGTTTATCCTGTTGGGAGACTTGATTATGATACAGAAGGCTTGCTGCTGCTGACCAACGATGGTGAATTTGCGAACCTATTGACTCACCCTAAGCATCATGTACCGAAAACGTATCACGCTACAGTAAAAGGTGTACCACATGGCTCGGCATTAGAGAAACTCCAACAAGGCGTAATGCTGGAAGACGGAATAACATATCCGGCAGAAGTTGAGTATCATGATGTGAAGATGGAGGCTAATGAAGCAACCATCCGCATAACAATCCATGAGGGCCGCAACCGACAAGTACGTAGAATGTTTGAAGCGGTAGGTCATAAAGTAATAAAGCTGAAGCGTGTTCGATTTGGAGAGATTAGCTTGGAAGGTCTTCCACGAGGAAAGTTCCGTCATTTGACAGAACAAGAAGTGAAAGCTTTGTTACAAGAATCGCGTAAGTCACATAAAGTTCAAAAATAAGAAGAGACGACGGCATATCGTGCCGTCGAATTTTCGTTATAATGAGTATTGGATTGTTGCATCTATACTACTTTTGTGCAGGTGGTGTAATACATATTGGGTAAAAACCGAAAGAAAGTTCAAGTTATCGTTCTGCTTCTTGCCTTTTTAATTGGCGGATATGCAATATTTCAGACATTTACTGATGATAATAATGGAACGATTAAAGAAGGACATGCTGTACCGGATTTCCGCTTGGCTAATTTACAAGGTGAGCCTGTATCGCTTCAAGATTATAAAGGGACGCCGCTTGTTATTAACTTTTGGGGGACTTTTTGTGAGCCTTGTATTCGAGAGATGCCTTCTTTTGAGCGTCAGTATACCAAGTGGAAGGAAAAAGGTGTGGAAATTGTCGCTATTAATTTAAGTGAAGACACGTTAACGGTATCTAACTATGTTAAAAAGCTAGGCGTTACCTATACCGTATTGCGTGATGTAGATCGAAAAACGGAAAAACGCTACGGTCTTCGTTCATATCCGACAACGTTCTTTGTGAATAGTGATGGAACACTATCCTCTGTTTTTGTCGGTGAAATGTTAGAAGCTCAAATTAATGAGCATATCGAAGATATGATAGGAGGTTAACAGTGCTATTACCTGTGAACACAAAATGTGAATGCGGTCATCAAAATGCAGTAGGAACTGTGTTGTGCGAATCATGCGGTAAACCAATTGAGAAACAGCTGCTAGATTCGAATGAACCACTTGAAATGCGTTATGATGGTGTTGCTCGGCGTTCACAGAAGGCAAATCCAGATTTTCTAGATAAGATCTGGAACTTCTTTTCTTCCGTTAAGATTGCCATTTACCTCATTATTATTACGTTTTTGGGAGCTATGCTTGGGACGATTTTTCCGCAAGCCTCAACTTTTATATCAGCGAACTTTAATCCGTCTGTTTATTATGCTGAACAATACGGATTACCAGGGCAAATCTATTATTTCCTAGGATTGCATAAAACATTCTCGAGCTGGTGGTTTATTACGCTGCTCGTGATGATCGGAACTTCACTAGTTATTTGCAGTATTGACCGTGTACTTCCTCTTTATCGTGCATTGAACAAGCAGCAAATAAGAAAGCATCATTCCTTTTTGAAGCGTCAAAAGGCAACTTACAGCGGCCAATTAACGGAAGAGGCTAATGTATGGACAGTGCAATATGGTGAAGCATTGAAGAAAAAAGGATATAAAATACATATTGATGAATCGGGCACTGCATTACTTGCCGAAAAGAATCGCTTTAGTCGCTGGGGACCTTATATTAACCATATTGGTCTTATATTGTTTCTTTTGGCGGTTCTTGCTCGCGGCATCCCTGGCTGGAATGTGGATCAATACGTAAGTGTGACGGACGGGGATACTGCTCCGATTGCTGGAACGAATTATTATGTCAAAAGTGAAGGCTTTAGCATGGAGCTCTACAATAACGAAGAGCTGCCAGAAGAGCTTAAGGACAGTGGACGTGTAAAAACTTTCAAAACTGACGTTGTGTTGTATGAATGTACAGCTAACTGTGATGATGATTTTTTACAGCCAGAGCTGACGGAAGTGAAACAGCATACGATACTTGTTAATGATCCGCTTCGTTATAAAGAACTAAAGCTGCATCAGTTTGACTTTAATCTCACACCTAGAATTAATGCAGTTTCTCCGATGATCGTGAATAAAGAAACAGGGGAAAGCTATGGTCCTTTTCATTTAACGATGGTTAATCCTGAGCTACATTACGAGGTCGGCCCCTATACGCTGGAGTTGATCGACAAGTATATGGATTTCTCTGTTAATAGCGATGGCGAGCCAATAACAATTTCGAGTAGTCCCAATGCTCCAGCTTTTATTTTTAATATAAAAGGTCCAAATCTTGCCGCAACAGGTGAAGTGTACATGTACTTCCCGTTAGAAAAGGATAAAGTTCGTTTTTCTCAAGATACGATTAATCGCGAGCTTGCCAATAAAATAGGGATCAATGTTGAAGGCATGGAAAACGTTGATTATTCTGCTGCAACAACGTATTTGAATGTACGTATTGATAAGGCTGTAAAGTTCCTTTGGATCGGTGCCGTCTTTAGTATGCTCGGCTTAATTATGGGTACCTACTGGCAGCATAGAAGAATATGGCTTCGTATCGATGATAAGCAGCTAACTTTAGGTGCTCATACGAACAAAAACTGGTTTGGCCTGCGGGCAGATGCAGCATACGCATTGAAGCGATGCGGCATTGAGCTTGATCCAAAAAGTCTAGATAATGGAGGACACAAAGGATGAATTGGTTAGATTTTAGTAGTTCAAGCTTTATTGCAGCATTCTTTCTGTATGTAATCTCATTTATTTTTTACATGGTAGCCGTTGCAGGGAAAAAGTGGGCAAATAGGGTTCCTAAAGAACATGAAGCCCGTTGGAGTAAGAGAGCATTTGTTATCTCAACACTTGGCTTGCTCGCTCATCTATCGTTCTTCTTTACTAGATGGATCGGCAGTGGTCAGATCCCAACAAGTAATATGTATGAGTTTATTACGCTATTAGGTATGACGATTATGATCGCTTATACGATCATCCATTTTATTTACAAAAAACCGTTACTGGGTATGTTCGCGTTGCCGTTAACGATCATCATTATTGCGTACGCGTCTGTCTTTCCTCAGGAGGTCCAGCCGTTAATTCCAGCACTTCAATCAAACTGGCTGAAAATCCATGTGACGATGGCTGCTGCAGGAGAGGCATTTTTTGCCGTTGGTTTTGCAGCGGGTTTAATGTATTTGCTGAGAGTGATCGATTATAAGGATACAACGAAAAAAGGAAAACGAGCACAACGCTGGCTCGAATTTACGCTTATATCGATCTTCGTTATTATAGGTTTTATCGTTGCAGCTTTTGCTTTCAAGGGAGCAGGGTATGTCGCTGAGTTCCAGCAAGAAACCGTTAGCGTATCGCAAGTAGGCGAGCTTACTACATCATATGAAGTCGTTGAGTATACGATGCCTCCTATTTTCAAACCATATAATAGTGAAACGTTGCAAGTCACTAAGTTTTTGGGAATGAATGATGGCTTGTTCGAAACACCTTCCTGGTTCAATGGAGTGAACTCTGGACGTAAGCTTAATACAGTAGTTTGGTCTATTATTGTAGGACTTATTCTTTATGGTATAATTCGTTTAATTGTTCGAAAGCCGTTAGGCGCTGCAATTCATCCGATGCTTGATGGCATTGATCCGGATGATCTGGATGAGATTAGTTATCGATCCATCGTTATTGGTTTTCCGATCTTTACGCTTGGTGGCCTGATCTTTGCAATGATATGGGCAGAGATTGCATGGGGCCGATTCTGGGGATGGGATCCGAAAGAGGTATGGGCATTAATTACATGGCTGTACTATAGTGCGTATTTGCATTTCAGATTGTCTCGCGGCTGGCATGGCAAACCGTCAGCATGGCTTGCTGTCATTGGTTTTGTCATTGTCCTATTTACATTAGTCGGTGTTAATCTTCTAATAGCCGGTATGCACTCTTATGCAGGTGTAGACTAGGCTGTAATAAATGAGAGGGGTGCTAGTTGCTATGGCAGATTATTTCAATCGAATTTTGGTCGTTGATGATGAAGAACGTATTAGACGTTTATTAAAGATGTACCTTGAGAAGGAAGGCTATGAAATCGATGAAGCAGAGGACGGAGAAAGCGCTCTGCATCTGGCGATGAATCGAGATTACGCTTTGATTCTACTAGACGTTATGCTTCCTGGAATTGATGGTATCGAGGTGTGCACGAGACTACGCCAAGTTAAAGCGACTCCTGTTGTTATGCTAACGGCAAAAGGAGAAGAGATGAACCGCGTACAAGGATTTGAAGTAGGTGCTGACGACTATGTTGTGAAGCCTTTTTCACCACGCGAAGTCATCTACCGCGTAAAAGCTATATTACGACGCTCTTCAGCTACAGCATTTTTAACGAAGGAAATGAATACTTCCAATAGTATCGTATTTCCTCATCTGATCATCGAGCATGACGCGCATCGTGTAACAGCAGGCGGTCATGAAGTCAGCTTAACACCTAAAGAGTACGAGCTGCTTCATTACTTAGCGATTTCACCTGATAAGGTGTTCTCGCGTGAGGAGTTGCTAAAGGATGTTTGGAATTATGAGTTTTTCGGAGATCTGCGGACAGTAGATACGCATGTCAAGCGTCTTCGTGAAAAGCTCAATAAAGTGTCTAGTGAGGCTGCTAGTATGATTACTACAGTTTGGGGTGTTGGGTACAAGCTCGAGGTGCCGAAGTAAATGGGGTGGCTACGAAAAATATTCAACATGCTGTGGCATAGTGTGATTGGCAAGCTATGGGTAACGATTATCGTGCTTGTAGCTGTCGTCTTGCTAATATTAGGAGTGTTTTTGCTGCAATACATTGATGTATCATTTGCTGAAAATGCACATGACATTAAGCTTTTGTTCATCATAACGGCGATAATCGGTTTTTTATTATCAACCTTTTTCGCTTTCTTTTTATCAGCAAAGTTACAGCAGCCGTTGCTTCAGCTAAAGGATGCAGCGGTGTCGATCTCTAAAGGTAACTATTCCACACGTGTTAATATTTCTTCTTCAGATGAAATCGGTCAGCTAGCAGATACGTTTAATGAAATGACAGAAAAGCTTGATAAGCTCATCCATGACCTAAATCATGAGAGTAATCATTTGTCCAACGTATTGAGAAGTATTAGAGATGCGGTAATAACATTCGATGCGAATGGAGAAGTCATTCTAACGAATCCTCAAGGACATATGCTGCTGCAGCAATGGCAATCTATTGAAGAGGAATGGATTCTGAGCGAAGGCTTAAACTATCCTAAAGTGCCAGCTCCTCTCCGTGAGAATTACATAAAAGTATTAAATCACGGTAAGGATTGTACAGATAAAATTCATGTTCAGAGTTATGTCTGGTCTGTTGTATTAACACCACTTTTATCTAACGGGAAAATGAGAGGTGTAGTTGCAGTCATTCGCGATGTGACGGAAGAGCATAAGGTAGACAAAATTCGTCGTGACTTTGTAGCGAATATCTCTCATGAAATTCGTACACCACTGCAAATGCTGCAAGGCTACAGCGAGGCGCTAATTGACGATATCGTTGCATCTCCTGAGGAACGACAAGAGCTCGTTCAAGTCATTCATGATGAGTCAGTAAGAATGGGGAGATTAGTGAATGATTTCCTCGACGTTGCCCGTATGGAAGCTGGTCATCTGAATATGAAATATGAAATTGTTGATGTAAGCCTTATATTGGCACGTGTATCTCGGAAGTTTGCAGTATATGCAAAGGAACGGGAAATAGAGCTGGAGTACATACCATCTTCCGAACAGCTCGTGCTACAGCAAGCTGATGAGGATCGTTTGGAGCAAGTATTCACTAATTTGATCGATAATGCGCTCCGGCATACGGATTCGGGAAAGAGAGTGTTTATTCAATCCAGCATCGTTTCGCTGAACTACGAGCCGTTCGTTCAGTTAAAATTCAAGGATGAAGGTCATGGGATTCCTGCAGAGGATCTTCCGTATATATTTGAGCGGTTTTATAAAGCGGATAAAGCGAGAAAACGTGGCTCAAGCGCTGGAACTGGATTAGGACTTGCAATCGTAAAAAATATCATTGATCAGCACGAAGGGAATATAGCGGTAGACAGTTTAGTTGGACAAGGAACGACGTTTACGATTTTGCTTCCCGTGTCGATTCATGAGAAGATACAATGATGTAATTTTACAGTGGAAAACGTCCATATACGTCGATACAGGACGGAAGAAGTGGAAAGATATTGTTTATCGTGGAACAACTTAAAAACGCTCCAGTGACGCTTGTGACGTCTCTGGAGCGTTTTTTTGTATGGATTAAAGAATAACTTCTTTAGCGCTAATAAGTTCAGGCAATTCCATAAGCTGCTTAAGCACTTCTTTTGGTGTGCCTTTATCAACTCGAAGCACCATAATTGCAGATCCACCTTCATCTTGACGACCAACTTGCATTGTAGCGATATTAACATCGTTACTTCCAAGCAATGTACCAACACGACCAATAATGCCAGGCTTGTCATTGTGCGAGATAAGAATAAAATGACCAGCTGGTGTTATATCGATGTTGTAGCTGTCAATTTGTACGATACGTGCGCCATATCCAGCAAGAAGCGTACCAGACGCAGAACGTGTACCGTTGCTTGTACGAAGTGATACTGTAACAAGGTTAGTAAAGTTATGTGCCGCACGAGATTTTTTTGTAACAATATTTAATGCACGTTGTTTCGCGATATGCATGGAATTGACAACGTTAACCGCTTCTTTTCCAAGATGATGAGCTAATACTCCGCGAATAATGTAACGCGTTAGTGGTTGAGTATCAACATCAGACAATTCGCCGGAATAGCTTACTGTAATTTCTTCTACAGCACCTTCTGTGCTTTGAGCAATGAAATCACCTAGTTTTTCACCAAGCTCAAAGTAAGGCTCAAGCACTTTACGAACTTCTGCAGGAATTGGAGGCATGTTTACAGCATTCATGAACGGCTCGTTACGCAAAATATGAAGTACTTGCTCAGATACGTCAATTGCAACGTTTTCTTGTGCTTCAACAGTAGATGCTCCAAGATGTGGAGTTACAATGATTTTCGGATGATTCAGGAACGGATGATCTGCAGCCGGAGGCTCAACTTCGAATACGTCGAATGCAGCACCAGCAACGATGCCTGTGTCGATCGCTTCAACAAGCGCCCCTTCATCGATAATACCGCCGCGTGCGCAGTTAATAATGCGCATACCAGGCTTCATCACTTCAAACTGTGCTTTGCCAATCATATGTCTAGTCTCAGGAGTTAGTGGAGTATGAACAGTCATGAAATCAGCATTACGTACGATATCATCTACAGATGCAAGTGTAATACCTTGCTGTTGAGCGCGTTCTTCTGTCAGGAATGGATCATAGCCAAGCACTTGCATGCCAAAAGCTTTTGCACGCTTTGCAACTTCGCTTCCGATACGGCCCATTCCAAGTACACCTAGAGTTTTAGTGCGAAGCTCAACGCCAAGGAAAGATTTACGATCCCATACGCCTTCTGTCGTCTTTTTGTAGGCTTGCGGAATATGACGAGCTAGTGACATCATCATCGCAAACGTATGTTCACACGTCGTAATTGTGTTACCGTCAGGTGCATTAATAACAATAACACCAAGTTTTGTTGCAGCTTCAAGATTAATGTTATCAACGCCCACGCCAGCACGACCGACAACTTTAAGTTTTTTGCCAGCCTCTAAAATTTTCTCAGTAACTGTTGTTTGGCTGCGAACGAGTAAAGCGTCGTATTCGCCAATAATTGCTACTAATTCATCTTCAGAAAGACCTGGTTTTTTGTCAACCACGATGTCTGAAGCTTCAACAAGCTGTTGAATTCCTTGGTCACTAATCGGATCGGATACTAAAACTTTGTACATTACGATACTACCTCCTGAATGTGCGACTATTCGCAATTAATGTAAACAAAAAACTCTCGGCCGCATCGATGAAGGATGTGGGCGAGAGTTTCATCAACGAACATAACGGTAATTCCTATTCTATAGCAAGTCCTCTATTAAAATCAATGCTCTGAGTTAAACAAAAAACGAAATTTCACTAACATTCATAATTTTTTTATAAATTCGTATTTAGTCCACATTAGGATAGAAAAATTGAATTTGTGGCAATAATTCTTCAGCATACAATTTATTGCGGTTCAGGTTATAATCACCAGCTCGAACAGCAGCGGTGTTCATAAGAAGGGAGATTACGCCTTCAACCGTAGTAATATTCATAGTTTCAGCTTGTCCGGATACAATAAATTGATCGATGCTGCTCACTAAGTCATGCGGCAAGTAGTCCACGAAAACTTTCTTGTCTAGCAAGTAGCTGGCTATTATTTTATTTTTTGCGAGCAATGGCTGGTTGCTCCAAACATCAAGCTTTTGACTAACGTTTTTTTCATAATCGCTTGGAATGTTCGGATCTATCGTAATTCCCCATTGCATCATCGCTTCATAAAAGTGATCTTGACCTGTTAATGCTTGGGAAACAGCAGCTATATACGATTCATTGTTTTTTAACGCAGTTGTAATGTCTTCATATGTGGAGGCTGCGTTTTTGCGTTGAAGTGCAACGGCTACTTTCTCGAACTGATTCAGACTCCGTATGTAGCTTTGTTGTGCTTGACCGAGTATTCCAGCATGCTGTAAGTTAAAGCTTGCAGCCTCCTCAGCTTTTTTACTTGCTTGACCTTCGATTTCCTTGTAAAGTGAAGCTACATTGCTAATCTCATTGTTAGAGATCTTTTTCAGTGCTTCATTCCAACTAATTTGGAATTCTCGGTATGGTGCGTATACGGTTAAGTAAAAAGAAACGAGATCCTGCTGCTGATACACATAGTCACTTACGTTCTCCTGCGATACTTTCAAGTATGCATATTTCGCTTCAATCTTTTTGCTGCCGATGTTCATGCCGTAAAAAAACGCAGCGACCGCGACGACAAGCATTACCAAAAATAAAGTACTAAATAGCATAGCATTACGATTAAATGTTCTGTCCATAATATTGCTCCTTTTATGTCATTGTAGAATTAACGCAGAATGGGAAGTGTTTTGGTGAAAAAAAATAAGTTTAAATTCAAAAAATTCGAGTTTCGCCAAGTTTCTATCGATGAGCTCGATGATCGCACGCTGCTCATTAATTTATACCTTACCCAAGCACTTACTCTTATTATCGGTTTAATATGGGTATTTTTTCAACACCAAAATTTTCTTTCGCTAATGTCGCTTCCTGACGAGATCGTTGATGTGTTGTTTTGGGGTGGTGGCTTGGCGCTTGCTGCGGTAGCGACAGACTTTTTTTTGTCGAAGTTTGTACCTGATGAACTGGCGGATGACGGTGGAATTAATGAAAAAATATTCGCCAATCGACCAGTGTGGCATATTGCAGTAATTTGTTTGGTCGTTGGTTTTTGCGAAGAGCTGTTGTTTCGGGGGGCCGTGCAGCACGCATTTGGTCCATATTGGACGAGTATCATTTTTGCGGTGATTCATGTTCGCTACTTAAAACATTGGATTCCGACGGGCTTAGTGTTTTGTATTAGCTACGCCTTAGGCTGGATTTATATTAAAACAGGTACGATTTGGGCTCCAATGTTTGCACATTTCCTGTTTGATTTTATAATGGGATTAATGATCAAATATAGGAGGGAAGCATAGTTTATGAGTAGAAAACAAAAGTTCAGTCGTGCGAATAAAAACAAACAACATGAGACTGACATTCCTATTCATAATGACGTGGAAGAGCAAGGGAAAACACTTCCACCTCGCACAAAAAAATATCCCTCGAGTAAAGCTAAGCTCACAAAAGTTTATTATAATGTTGTGTTTGTGCTTTTTGTAGCTTTAGTCGTGTTTTTGTTATGGTATGGCAACAACTACCATTCCAATACTTCTGAATAGATAGTGGTGGCTTTTTTACCTAAACCTAACTTGTATGACTCAAACCCTTTACGGTCAAGCTAGAAGTGAAGTCATATCAAAGAGAGGTGTACAAGATGAGAATGACCAGCTTTATTGTAGGGAGTATGTTAGGGATGGTTGGAGCTGTTATGCTTATGCAGCGTAAAACTTCAATGGCACAGGCTGTTCAAGGTGCAATGTCCGAAATGAAGGGCAATATGATGACGAAGGCTGTATCAAAATTTACGAAAAGTGGATCTGCTAATCAAGCAGGTCAAGGACAGCAGCAAAGTGCGAGCAGTTCATCAACATCTCCTACCAATCATAAGATGAATGTATCGATGATTGAAGGTATTATTGGCAGCGACCCTGAGCTGCAATCTGCAGTTAATGAAATCAAAGGTGAATCCTCATCCATTAAGCACTAATTTCTTTACGATAACTTCAAAAAGAGCTGGCTTTTTTTGCAAGCCAGCTCCTTCTTATTTTTAGTCGTGTATACATATGCATTTTTTCTATCATGTTGCGTGCATTAACAGTGTATAAATCGCATAAAAATAAAAATTAGTAGTGAAAACAATACATATTATGAAACTTACGTACACCTTGCTCGTATACACATCTAATGAATTGCATATTTTTTGCTAAAGTAGTGCATTAAAGGGCAAGACATGTTAAAGTAAACATATGGCTATTGTATGTAGAATTGGTCACAATCTAATTTGAAATACATAAGCTATAGTCAGATGCTGCAAAGGAGGATCCTGTCATGAAGATCGAAAGATTGGGTCAGGACAAGATTAGGATTTTCCTGACTTACGACGATTTGTTGGAGCGGGGTATCCAAAAGGAAGACATGTTACGAGAGCCTCCGAAGCTACATGATCTTTTTATGGAACTTATGGAGCAAGCTTATAATGAGCTCGGTTTTGAGGCGAGTGGCAGACCATTAGCTGTGGAAGTCTACGCAATGCCTGCACAAGGGATGTTCGTAGTCGTTACACGCGGCAAACGCGGAAACGATACGGTAGACGGATTCGGTGAGGATGACGAGCTAGAAGATGACATATACGATCTAGATGTAACGATGGAACATAGCGATATCATCATGTATTCGTTCAGCGATTTTGAACATGTCATCGCGGTATGTAAAAGTCTAAAGGCCTCTCAGCTAACCGAGGGCGGAACTTTATATTCCTATAACAATAAATGGATCTTGTCAATCGAACCATCAGATATAGAAACATCAAGCTTCAACTCGGTGTTGGCTGTATTAGCCGAATATGGCGATGCAACATCCGTTACCTATGCAATGTTAGAGGAATACGGTAAAGTTATTATGGCTGATGAAGCGGTATTGCAGATTTGTACTCACTTTCAGTAATATAGCTCGAAAGAAGAAAAAGAACGTTGACAGCAAAAAGTCAATGTTCTTTTTTATGTAGTTATTCGTTATAATATAATTATTAGAAATATCATTAATGCACTAAACATTTGTGCGCAAGGAAAGCAGGAAAACGAATGGTCTTATTTTCCATAATTACAGCTGCGTTAGCTCCAGGCTTATCCTTGCTGACCTTCCTATATCTAAAGGATAAATATGAGGCGGAGCCGATCCATATGGTGCTTAAAGTTTTTTTAGTGGGCATCTTGCTCGTTGTACCCATTATGGTGCTGCAACGAGGGGTTGAGATATGGCTTGGTGAAGGCAACTTTGTTATGGCTTTTATTCAATCCTCTGGTGTAGAGGAGTTTATTAAGTGGTTTGTATTATTTCATTTGATTTATAACCATATTGAATTTGATGAGCCTTATGACGGTATTTTATATGCAGGGGCAATTTCGTTAGGCTTTGCAACAACTGAGAATTTGTTATATTCGATTTTTATGCCGGCAGATTTAAGTGCTATGCTGATGAGAGCAGTGCTGCCAGTATCAGGTCATATGCTGTTCGGTGTAATCATGGGATATTATTTAGGTAGAGCGAAGTTTTCTAACGGTAAAGGGCGCAATCTGTTTTTAACGCTATCCATGCTATTGCCAATCGGTATTCATGGATTGTTTGATTGGATCATCGTATCAAGGGAGAACGATTGGCTTATCGCAATGATCCCGTTTATGGGATTACTTTGGATGTTTGGATTATCTAAGATGAAATCTGCCCATGTAAAATCTCCTTTTCGTTATGTTCGCCCGAAAGACGAGGTTAATTTATAGCGATGCCGTCTATACTAATACTATCGAAATAGTATTAGGAGGGTTGGCATGACGCGAGTGAAGGTGGTCATTCGCTGCAAGATATGTGGGGAAAAATATATTTTGCGTGGTCGAAAAGACAAGGGAATATATGAAACAGGTTTCAAAATGTGTGTCTGTGACAATATAGATGATCTTGAAATTGAAGAGCATCTAATGTAAATGTTCGATGTATAAAGCTTCCTTCAACTATCCAAACTAAACGTAGATTGGAACTTGAAGGGAGCTTTTTGTATGTACAGACGTCTAAGTATGATTATGTTTCCGATAATGTCAGTACTGTTTATCGGAGCAATGTATTGGGGATATCAGGAACACCAAGAGAAAAACACTGTGCTACTTAAGGCGGAGAATGGTTATCAGCGTGCTTTTGGTGATCTAACATATTATGTTCATAAGCTCAACGATGAGCTAGGAAATACGCTTGCCGTTAATTCGACCTCTAAAGATTTTCAACGCAAAGGCCTTGTTAATGTTTGGCGTATAACGAGTGAAGCACAGCATGCAATTAGCCAACTTCCGCTTAGCTACCTCCCATTTGAGGATGCTGAAAATTTCTTGTCACGCGTATCAAACTTTGCATATAAAACATCGGTGCGAGACTTGAGTATGCAGCCACTTAGCACAGATGAGTTTAAAACTTTGAAGTCACTTTATAACAGCTCGCATGAGATTTCTTCACATCTAAGTCAGCTGCAAAACAACATTATGAATAGTAGTTTGCGGTGGATGGATGTGGAGGTTGCTCTAGCGGCGAACGAAAGCGACACTAGCAATCCGGTGGTTAGCAGTCTGCGTAGTGTTAATGATCAATCAACGGAATATGGAGAAGTGGAATGGGGCCCTGCTGTTAACAGTATGTATACGGATGACAAAATACAGATGTTAAGCGGTAAGCCAATCTCTGCAGAGGAAGCAGCTAAGATCGCAGCTAAATTTATAGATACAGATGCATCTAATATCGACATCAAGGAAAACGGAAAAGAAAGTGACTTTCCAACATACTCAGCATCCATTAAGAATGATACAGATGGTGATAAGAAGCTAAGCATAACCGCTAAAGGTGGAAAGCTCGTTATGTTTGCGCATTATCGCGATGTATCTGAGGCACAGCTAACTATTGAACAGGCGCAAGAAAGAGCTAAAAGCTTTATTGAAAAACGTGGGTATGACAAAATGGAGGCGGTCAGCTATGACGAATATTATAATACTGGTACCTTCACTTATGTGTATAAGATGGAAGATGACACCCTTATCTATCCAGACAAAATTACAGTGAAGGTCGCTCTTGATGATGGAGAAGTAGTGGGGTTCCATGCGGCTGATTTTGCGTCGCACCATCGTGAACGACAGATTTATAAACCGACCATTACATTGAACGAAGCAATCACCGCATTAAATACTGAGTTTGCCATTAAAAATCAACGGATGGCAATTATAGATGGGGACTTAGGAGAAGAAGTGTTGTGTTATGAATTTACTGGTAATATTAATAACGAGCTTTATCGTATATATATTAATGCTGAAACAGGTCTTGAAGAGACGATAGAAAAGATGAGTCGTAACGATCAGGCAGTGTCAAGCTAGAAAGTTAATATAGCTCCTCTAGTACGTAAGTGGTATAATATCCCTTACGGAGGGAGGAGTTTTTGTGATCGTACCAAAAGTTAGCCAGGTCGTTCTATTTCAGCTTAAAGAAGAACTTACTAAAGAACCTGTTGAATATAAAACAAGGGTGTCGGACGAAAGTGAGCAAGTTCTCGTTATTGAGATGCCAATCTGTACTAGTAATGGACGTTTGAAGCGTCTCCAACTTGGAGATATACTAAGTGCTTCTTTTATTACCAGTACAGGAGTAAAGCATTTTTTTGAAACGTATGTAACGAAGGTTAGAGAAGCCGCAGACGGAGAGCTTCCTTATTATGAAATCGCGAGACCGTCCGAGGATGCTATGACTTCAGTTCAACGTCGTAGTTTCTTTCGAATAAGCATCGAAGTGGATATTGCGATTCAAAGGAAAAACGGAAATCGCTTTGTATTTAAGACAGACGATATCGGTGGTGGCGGTGTTTCCTACATTATTGATCGCCATCAATCGTTCGATTCTGGAGAAAAAATCAACTGCTGGCTGCTACTGCCGCATCGCAATGGAGCGATCGAGCATAGCTGCTTTGTTGGGGAAGTATTACGGGAAAAAGAACTGGAAACAGGACGTAAAATTATTATGGTAAAGTTTGATGACATTGCTGAACAGGAACGTCAGCGCATTATTCGCTTTCTATTCGAAAAGCAAATTCAATTTCGTGATCGTTAAATTTGTGAATAATTGGAGAATAGGCGGAAAGGATAATGATATCATCCATTAAGGAGGGTATTATGAGGTCTTTGCGTAACTATTCAAAATGGATTGACCATTACTGCAAGCTTGCTTTGAAAATAGCATGCATATGTTTGCTTGTTATGTTTTTGATCCAATGTCTAATGCAATTCGAGATTGTTCGTGACGTTCTGGTTCCGACAGAACGCTGGGAAGGAAGGCCGATGCTAGGGCCATAGTTTTGCAACAATATGCGAACTATGGTATAATTTTAATCGAACTTTGCAGGCATGGCCTGCTTTTTGTTTGGCCTCATCTTGAAGGGAGTTGCCCATAGTTATGACATTAACTACAGTTGATCGCATCAACATAGCGATCGATGGTCCTGCTGGGGCTGGTAAAAGCACAGTAGCTCGTAAGGTAGCCGCTGAATTGGGCTATGTTTATGTTGACACAGGCGCGATGTACCGGGCTGTTACCCTTCACGCTCAACGCAATGGGATTGAGCCTACGCAAGCGTCAGCTTTGCAAGCACTTGTTCAGGCATTGGACTTAAATCTTCTACCAACGCCTACAGGACAAAAAATATTGCTACATAATGAAGATGTTACAGAGCTTATCCGCTCCAGAGAGGTTACTACGCAAGTCTCACATTATGCGTCCAATGAAGACGTACGTAAAAAGCTCGGAGATATGCAGCGTTCACTCGCTAAGCATAAAGGAATCGTGATGGATGGACGTGACATTGGAACTCATGTACTGCCGGATGCGGAATTAAAAATTTTCTTGACGGCATCGGTTGAGGAACGTGCACTTCGTCGCTATCGAGAGTTGAATGAGAGCAATTTTATTCCACTTGAGCAGCTTGTAGCTGAAATTGCTGCTAGAGATAAGCTTGACGAGACGCGAGATATTGCCCCGTTAATTCAAGCAGAGGATGCGCTATTACTAGATAGCAGTCATATGACAATTGAGGAAGTAGTTGCCTTTATTGTAAAGCTTGGTAAAACAAAGCTCATGGGGGTAATTGAATAATGTCATATACTATATTTAGAGCTATTTTACGTTTTATTTATCGGATATTGTTTAGAATTAAAGCCATCGGGACTGAAAACATACCTACAGAAGGAGCTGTAATTATTGCTTCCAATCATATTAGTTTGCTGGATCCTCCAGCTGTAGGCGTGCTTATTAAACGAAAAGTTCATTTTATGGCTAAAGAAGAATTGTTCAAAGTCCCGGTAATTGGACCATTAATTAAATCATTTGGTGCTTATCCAGTTAAGCGTGGCGGAGTCAGTATAGATGCTATTAAATCATCCATTAACATATTGAAATCAGGTAAGGTTATGGGGGTTTTTCCCGAGGGAACGCGTCAAAAGGCTGACGATCCTTCTGCAGCGCTTGGAGCTAAAAAGGGTACCGCAATGATTGCGCTTCGCAGTAAAGCAGTTGTTGTCCCTGTAGCTATTGTAGGTAATTATAAGCTGTTCAGACGCACTTTGATTGTATATGGCAAGCCAGTTGATATTCAATCCATTACAGTTGAAGAAGGACAGGATATATATGTAGCAGTTACGGAAGAAATTATGAAGCAAATTAATAAGCTGAAAGCTTCCGTTAAATAGTTTTATCGCTGAATACCTTCATTGTATTGAGCTTTAAATAATACTAAAGGTTATGAATTGAGGAGGTTTTATACATGTCTGAAGAAATCAAAGTTCAAGATTCTGTGGTAGAAGAATCGAATCAAGCGGCATTAGATGCAATGGTGTCATTGAAAAAAGGTGATACTGTAACAGGTACGATCGTGAAAATTGAAGACAACGTTGCTTATGTAAGCGTTGGTTATAAATATGATGGAATGATTACACTGCGTGAGCTATCGTCTGTACCTGTTGAACAAGCGGCCGATGTTGTTAAGGTTGGTCAAGAGGTAGAACTTAAAGTTCTTTCCATTAACGACAGCAAAGAAACAATGACTCTTTCTAAGCGTCTTGTTGACAATGAAAAGGGCTGGGACGAGATTGAAAAGCATTTAGAGCAAGGTGATGTTTTTGAAGTTGTCGTTGCAGACGTAGTAAAAGGCGGCCTAGTTACTGATGTTGGGGTTCGCGCGTTCATTCCGGCTTCGATGGTAGAGCGTCATTTCGTTGAGGATTTCAGCGATTACAAAGGTCGTACACTGCGTGTAATCGTGAAAGAGATTGATCGCGAAAACAATAAAGTGATTCTATCACAAAAAGATGTACTTGAAGCTGAGTATGAAAAAGAAAAAGCCGCTAAGCTTGCTTCGCTTCAAGTTGGTCAAGAGCTAACGGCTACTGTGCAACGTATCACACCATTTGGAGCTTTTGTAGACCTTGGTGGAGTAGACGGCTTGGTTCATGTTTCCGAACTTGCTTGGGAGCATGTGAAGAACCCTGCAGATGTCGTATCCGTCGGTCAAGAGGTTACTGTAAAAGTTCTTAAAGTTGAAGCAGAAAAAGGAAAAATTAGCCTTTCAATTAAAGCAGCTCAGCCAGGCCCTTGGGAGACAGCGGTTAATCAATTTAATGTTGATGATATTGTTGAAGGTAAAGTTAAACGAGTTACAACTTTCGGTGCGTTTGTAGAAATTACACCAGGCGTGGAAGGTCTCGTTCACATCTCGCAACTTGCTCATCGTCATGTGAATTCTCCGTATGAGGTTGTTAAGGAAGGGCAAGAAGTTCAAGTGAAAATTCTTGAATTCAACCCTGCTGATAAGCGTGTAAGCTTAAGCATTAAGGCGACACAAGAAGCTCCATTGCAAGAATTAGCTGATCAACCGGTGCCTGATATGAAAGAAATCAACAACCCTGATGTAAGCTTAAACGGCAACAATATGAGCTATTCCTTGGCAGAACGCTTTGGAGATAAACTTAGCCAATTTAAGTAAGCGAATCTTAATGTGATGAAGCCTCAACCTGGTTGACAATCTTCCAGGTATGAGGCTTTTTGTTTCCTTAGCAATAATTGTGTATAGAACCGTGCATATTATGTAGGGGTGATCACAATGGTTGAAGGATATTGGACAGCTTTATGCTGTATTATGCTGCTCATTATGATAGTAACCGGTTGGAGTCGCTGGATTGACCGATATGTTAAGCTGGTCATCTTAATTCCAATCATCGTTTTGATTTGGCTAGGACAAACGTTTCAATGGCATTTGGATGTTGCTTTAAGCGATAATATGCTGACAATGAGCGGTTCATTTATTGCGATAAGCCTGCTTCAATTGGCCGCATTACTGCTATATTCTGAAGTTCAGCTTAAGCTGATCGCTTTGTATGCAATCGTACTTGCTCTTTCATTAACGATGCTGCGTGCATTTGCTGTTATATCTCCTTGGGCTGGTGCGAACATAACAATCATTAATTTGGCATTGGCGAGTGGGATACTGCTAGTGTTACTGCAACTTAATTATTCAACGTATGCAGCTATATTATATTGGGGAGCTGCTTTAGCAGAACCTTTACTGATGTGGCAGCAGAGGGGCGATTATGCTGGGACGATAGGAAGCCTGCTTTGGTGGGATTATGTTTCCTTATCGCTTTTAGCTACAGTTGTCATTAAAACTACATGGACTTTAGTAATAAAAATAACTTTAAATTTCGTACATTCATTTGGAAAAAGGATGAAAAGTTAGCCAATTGATCACTTTTTTGCTATGATTGAGTACGAAAGTACGATTAGAGGAGTGGAAATCCATATGGCTAGACCCGTAATTGCAATTGTTGGTCGACCAAATGTGGGGAAATCTACGATTTTCAACCGCATCATTGGTGACCGGCTTGCCATAGTTGAAGATAAACCGGGGGTAACAAGAGACCGTTTATATGGAACTGCAGAATGGAACGGCATACCATTCAGCATTATAGATACAGGCGGAATAGAAATTGATGGCGAAGATGAGATTATGCGTTCAGTAAAAATGCAAGCTGAGCTTGCTATCGCTGAAGCAGATGTCATTATTTTTATGGTAGATGCTAAGGTTGGTATTGCGCATGCAGATGAAGAAGTTGCGCAAATGCTTTATCGTTCTAAAAAGCCTGTCGTATTAGCTGTTAACAAAGTTGATAATGAAAGCAGACAGGAAGAGGTCTATGAATTCTACGCTCTTGGCTTTGGTGAGCCAATCGCTATCTCGGGAGCACATGGTCTTGGAATTGGTGATTTATTAGAGGCGGCTACAACACTTTTGCCAGTGCCTAAAGAAGAAGAGTATGACGATGACGTCATTAAAGTTGCTTTAATAGGACGTCCGAATGTTGGGAAATCATCTCTTGTCAATGCATTGCTCGGTGAAGAGCGAGTGATCGTAAGTAATATTGCAGGTACAACACGCGATGCGATAGATACACCTTTTGAGGTTGATGGTCAAAAGTATGTGCTGATCGATACTGCAGGTATGAGGAAACGCGGCAAGGTTTATGAAACAACAGAGAAATACAGTGTTATGCGTGCAATGAAGGCAATCGAACGTGCTGATGTCGTGCTTGTTCTTATTAATGGTGAAGAAGGAATCATTGAACAAGACAAGCATATTGCCGGCTATGCTCATGAAGCAGGCAAGGCATCTATCTTTGTAGTAAATAAGTGGGATGTTGTTGAGAAGGATGATAAAACAATGCAGCAATTCTCAACGAGTATTCGAGAGCAGTTTTTATTTATGACTTATGCACCGATAACTTTTCTGTCTGCTAAAACTAAGTTGAGATTACATAAGTTGCTTCCTGTTATTAATCATGTTTCTGAGCAGCATGCATTACGTATTCCAACACATTTACTGAATGAAGTAGTATCTGATGCTGTTGCGATCAATCCTGCGCCGACAGATAAAGGAAAACGCCTTCGTGTCAATTATGTGACACAGGTTGCTACTAAGCCTCCGACCATTGTTTGCTTTGTAAATGATCCAGAATTGATGCATTTCTCCTATGAACGTTATTTGGAAAATAAAATTCGAGCAGCGTTCGATTTCGAAGGCACACCTTTACGCATCTATTCTCGAAAAAAATCTGATCAAGATTAGGGGAGAGCACATTGTTACCATTTGTAGCGATAGTCATTAGTTACTTGGTAGGTTCTATTACGTTTAGTATCGTTATTGCAAAGCTGTTTAAAGGCATTGATATTCGCAATCACGGTAGCGGAAATGCTGGCGCAACGAACACTTTACGGGTTCTCGGAATTGGTCCTGCTATTGCTGTGCTTGCTTTGGATCTGCTTAAAGGCATGGGAGGCGTAGTTTTAGCTCGCGCTGTGTCAGATCTTGATTGGCTACCGGTTGTTTGCGGTTTAGCGGCAATCGTTGGCCACAATTGGCCGATTTGGTTTAAGTTCAAAGGTGGAAAAGGTATAGCTACCGCGATTGGTGTTTTATCCGTTCTAGTTTTTATTCCTGCATTAATTGCTGGGATCATTGCGATAGCTAGTATCGTTTTTACGCGATATGTATCACTCGGTTCGTTGATTTTTACATTTTTAACGCCGATTTTCGTTACAATTTTCCACTTTATATATACAGATGCCCAATACAGCTGGGCAAATGTTATCGGTACAGTTATCATTTGTATTTTTGCCTTTATACGTCATCGCTCAAATATTGTAAAGCTGTGGAATGGGACAGAGAATAAGCTTGGCAGTAAGAAAGGAGCTTAATGATGGTTGCTAATCCTTCAGCAAAGAAAAAGGCCGCTGTACTCGTTGCAGGTAGCTGGGGAACTGCGCTTGCATATGTGTTGGCGTGCAATCACTATGAAGTGTCGATGTGGACGCGTACAGAGGCTCAAGCCAAAGAAATAAGTACACAGCATCACAATGAGAAGTATTTGCCGAATCGTGTACTTCCTCCTAACATTACAGCTACAACTGATATGAAGCAGGCATTGCAAGGAGCGCAACTTACTTTATTCGTTGCACCATCAAGTGCTATGCGTATGGTTGCGAAAGCCGCTGCTCCCTGTATTGAGCAAGAAAGTATCATTGTTCATGCAACGAAAGGCTTCGAGCCAGAGTCGTTAAAGCGAATGTCGGTTATACTGGCAGAGGAGCTTGGCCGTGCGCAAGCTGATATCGCTGTTATCTCAGGACCTTCGCATGCAGAAGAGGTGATATTAAAGCTTCCGACGACTGTAGTTGTTGCTGCTGAGAAGGTAGAAGTCGCGGAGAAAGCACAGGAAGCTTTTATGAATTCTTCTTTCCGCGTATATACGAATAGTGATGTGGTCGGCATAGAGGTGGCTGGAGCGCTAAAGAATATTATCGCTTTAGCTGCAGGACTTATTAACGGCTTACAGCTTGGTGATAATGCGAAGGCAGCCTTGCTTACGAGGGGTTTGGCTGAAATATCCCGCTTAGGCGTAGCGATGGGTGCTAATCCTCTAACATTTATCGGCTTAGCAGGAGTTGGCGATCTCGTCGTAACAGCTACGAGTCAACATAGTCGAAATTGGCGTGCAGGCTATATGCTAGCTGACGGAACGCCGCTTCAAGTTGTACTGGAGCGGATGGGAATGGTTGTTGAAGGTGTCAAAACCACTCGCGCCGCATATTATCTAGCTCAAGAGTATGGCATAGAGATGCCGATTACTGAGCAGTTATATGAGGTGCTGTTTAATGACCAGCCGATTGATCGCTCTATTGAAGCATTAATGGGTCGCATGAAAACGAATGAGATGAATTCGTAAGGTAGCATTTTTCGTAACCAGATAGCTTATCTCCACATATGATGTACAGAAATGTGCGTTGAGGAGGAGGTAACAATATGTCAAAGGATTTATCGAAAGATGTGCTAGGTGCGATTAAACGTAAAACTGGAAAGAATATTTCGGCTTCTTCTGTGGGCAAAGTCGCCGGCACCGTACAACCTGACACACTGGAAAATGAAGCCGAACTAAAAAAACTCATTAGACGTGTGGCTAATATGGCGAACATCAAACTGTCTGATGCTAAGCTCAATGAGATCGCACACACGATTAAGGCAAGTGGTGTAAAAACATCGAATCTTGAATCTCTAATGAAGATGATGATGAAATAAAAGTAGCATTAAAGGCTGTCGCAAAAGCAATCACGCTCCAACGACAGCTCGAATATGATAATGAAGCAAAAGACCAAGCGTCGATGCCAAAAAAGCATCAATGCTTGGTTTTTTGTGTTGCCACCGCTTCTAGTTAGGTGAATGAACGGTACAAGGTCGCAGTAGCGGCTTGAAAAGTACAATTCAATGTAATGAACAAATATGCAAGGAGGTTTTATCAACCTATCAATTGAATACTTGTACTAATATGAAATAGGAGGTAGATGATGCTAATTTCTTTATCTGGAACTTTTCCAAGTGATAAAAAAATTGCAGGTGTACACAGCATACCAATTACCGAAGATGATCGTGAGACCATTGAAGAAGCAGGCCTTATTTTAGAGTCTAAAAGAGTGCCAATTGCCGCTTGGTATTGGGAGAGTACGGATACCTATACTGTTTTTGTTATGGCTAGAGTAAAGGAGTATGGAAACATCCCCGAAGGTTATGAAACAACGGGCAGAGTGACCATGAATCTTGAAACAGCACGTCAAATCATAACAAAAATTGAAGGTAAGGGATTACGCCTTGAACTTCTAGAAATTGCTCAAACTGTATTTGAACAGCAATTTAGAAATTAATTAATAGAACAAATTTCATCGCAGCAGTGGAAAACATGGTGGTGGAAAAGCGGAGCGGTTGCCTAAAAGCTTTCTGAAGGAAAGCTACTTCGAAAGCTTATACTTTGTTCCCGGATTTCTACCTTTGAAATCCTAAATGAAATCCGGGAACAACAGCAATTGAAACCACACCATGTTTGGAGCGGTGGTTCACGCGAAAACATTTCGCCTAACCGAACGAGCTTTGTCACTTTGCTAGAGTGATGCTATAATAGAAAAGATTAACGATTACATACATATTTAGAATAGGGGAAATTTTGTTATGGAAATAGATGCAATGACTAAAATGTGGATATCGCTTATTGGCATTGGTCTTATGGCGGTTGCTGCGTTTTTAATTACGTTTGCTCGTTATAAGACAAAGGGCGTTATTAAGTTCGTACTTTCATTAATCGCATTTTTTAGCTTAATAATCGGGTTTTTCCTCGGAGTCATTTCTATAATATAAGGCATAATGATTGGGAGCGAATGAGTATGATTGAATTAACTGGACGTACAATCACCAAAAAGGTAGAAGCAGAAGAAGGATTAACATTGCTTGATCATGCAATTAAGCATCAGGTGGATTGGAGCTATTCGTGCACTAGAGGAACATGTGCTAGATGCCGTTGTCTAATAGTCGAAGGCTCACAATATTTAGAGGAAATTACGGATGAAGAATGGGATCGACTGGAGCCAGAAGAATTTGATGAAGGCTACCGCTTAGGCTGTCAAGCCGTTATAAACAGCAATGATGCACAGATCGTTGCAAAAAACAAAACTTATTTTTAGTTATACGGGGGTGCTCCCAATGGACGTACAAGTAACGTTTGAGCCGCTAGCTCGTAAAGTAAAGGTTCGCTCTGGAACGACGGTACTTCAGGCTGCAAGAAAGGCAGGAGTCGCGATAGTGACACGCTGCGGTGGCAATGCGTCGTGCTTTATGTGCAAGGTTCATATTGAAGATTGGACTGGGCTCGCACCAATGAAAGATAATGAACGCAGAAAGCTATCTGGCATGGAGCAGCAAGGAACACGCTTAGCCTGCCAGGCTGTATTGCAGGAAGGGCAAGTGATCATTCAGCTTCCACCTGATCCGCTGCGAGCTGCGATAGCAAAGCAGATTGCGCAGCAGCAGGAAGAGGACACTTTATGGTAGGAGAGTTAACAATAAATGACAAAGCAAAACAATGTGAACAAGCTTAAGCTTTCAATAACAGTTGCACTCTTATCTTTACTGTTATCAGGCTGCTTATATCCGCAAACTGATTCCTCCTCTACTACGATTGTATCGAAGGAATCTATGCGTAATGTTCAGGCGGCAATTGATCAATATATGAACGATAAAGGCATCTTGCCAATTCACAATAGTGACTCAAGCGTTGACCGCTACGAAAAGTTTCGCGTAAACTTCGATATGCTAAAAAAAGAAGGCTATGTTGATGTTTTACCAAGCTCTTCGTTTGAGGGTGGAGGAAATTATTATTTTTTAATTTTAAATGAAGATACAGAGCCTACAGTGAAGGCGCAAAGTATCTATTTAATACAAAAGATGGTTGATGTGCAGCAAAAGGTTGATACGTATAAGGACAAGCACGGTACACTTCCTGCCGCAGAGCAATTATATGATGGTTTTTATGCGATTGATTATGATGCTTTAGAGATTAAGGCTCCAGAGCTTCACAGCATATATTCTGGAAGCATCACAGAGTTACTAATTGCGGATAGCGGGACAGTCTATATTAACTATGCTAGCGATATATATCAGATGATGAGACAGCATCCAGATGCTGAGCTTTCAGATGATCATGATCTACGTGAGCTGCTGGTCATGTACAGCGATTACGTGCCTGTAAAATCTGCCAAGTACAAGCTGCTTAATGATGAGCCCATTCCATATGAATAACACTAAAGAGGCTGGGACAAATCTAGCTTCGCATATATGCAAACCGAATTAACGGAACTCAGCGTCGCTATGAGGTCAATTCGAGGTGAAAAACGCAGAAATTGCACCAATAACGCCTGTGAGTTCCGTAAGCATTTATGGAAGGCTACTTTTGGCTAATTAACGTCGGTCAGTTCCGTTACAACTTCAACTTGTTCCTGATCAGCGGAAATGTGCAGTTAACATTCAAGTCCAGAACGCTTTACATCGGTAAAGCATTCTGGACTTTTCTATTGTAGTTAGGTTATGTCTCAGCTTCTTTTACATTTTCCGATTAGCTGATCTTGTCCCAATTGGTCATAATCATACGCAACTATGAATATAACGATAGAGTGATACATATATTTCAGTCTTGGAAGAGAGATAGCTCATCAGTGGAAAAAATTATATGCTATCGGAATATTTGGACAAAGCAAACATATGATATTACAAGTCCAATAAGTATGTACGAGTTGCGTCGCTGGCCTGCCCTTTTGTCCGGTGGATGGCGGCGAACCGGAAAATCAATTGGGAGGGGATATTCAGTGAATAAAGTAGATATTTTCAAGGACATTGCCGAAAGAACTGGCGGGGATATTTACCTCGGAGTAGTCGGTGCAGTCCGTACGGGGAAATCAACCTTCATTAAACGTTTTATGGAGACTGTGGTACTTCCCAACATTCCAGTAGAGTCTGAGCGTGTCCGAGCTGTTGATGAGCTGCCGCAAAGCGCCGCAGGAAAAACGATTATGACGACTGAACCGAAATTTGTTCCAAATCAGGCGGTTCAACTAAGAGTTTCTGAGGGACTTGAGGTTAATGTAAGGCTTGTTGACTGTGTAGGATACGCTGTAGATGGGGCAAAGGGCTATGAGGATGAAAATGGTCCTCGTATGATTACAACACCGTGGTTTGACGAAGCCATCCCGTTTCAGGAAGCGGCAGAGATTGGGACACGAAAAGTTATTCAGGAGCATTCCACTTTAGGCGTTGTTGTCACAACGGATGGTACGATTGCTGAGATCCCTCGCAGCTCATATGTGGAAGCTGAGGAACGCGTCATTGAGGAGCTTAAAGAGGTAGGAAAGCCATTTGTGCTAATCATTAACTCGACAAAGCCTCGCAGTGAAGAAACAGTAGCGTTACGCGATGAGCTTCAAGAAAAGTATGATATTCCGGTTATTGCCTTAAGCGTTGCAACGATGAGTGAAGAAGAAGGCTTGGCAGTGTTGCGTGAAGTACTATACGAATTCCCGGTACATGAAGTCAATGTTAACTTACCGAGTTGGGTAATGGTGCTTAACGAGCAGCATTGGCTTCGTACTAACTTTGAGAACTGCGTCCGCGACACTGTGAAAGATATTCGCAGATTGCGCGATGTTGATCGCGTTGTCGGCCAATTCATGGAGTTTGACTTCATTAGTCGTGCAGGATTAAGCGGTATGGATATGGGGCAAGGTGTAGCAGAGATTGATCTATATGCTCCAGATGAGCTGTATGATCAAATTCTAATGGAAGTGGTTGGCGTTGAGATTCGCGGCAAAGACCATCTACTAGCACTTATGCAGGAATTCGCTCATGCGAAGAAGGAATATGACCGCTTTGCCGAAGCGCTTGAGATGGTTAAAACGACAGGTTACGGCATAGCAGCACCATCGCTTGCAGAAATGGCGCTAGATGAGCCTGAACTGATTCGTCAAGGCTCACGCTTCGGTGTGAGACTGAAGGCAACAGCACCTTCAATTCATATGATTCGAGTAGATGTTGAATCTGAATTCGCTCCAATTATTGGAACTGAAAAGCAAAGTGAGGAGCTTGTTCGCTACTTAATGCAAGACTTTGAAAACGATCCAATTAAAATCTGGGAATCCGATATTTTTGGGCGCTCGCTGCATAATATCGTCAGAGAAGGCATTCAAGGGAAAATAGCTATGATGCCTGACAATGCACGCTACAAGCTGCAAGAAACACTGGGTCGAATTATTAATGAAGGATCTGGCGGTCTAATCGCGATCATTCTATAATGTTGCAATAATGATCAAAAAGCTTCCTGTTGTCTCTAGTGATAACAGGAGGTTTTTTTGCATTGTAATCGTTGGCTGCATGTAATATGAAGGATAACGTAAGTCGAACTACTAAAAATTGGACAAACTAGTGTGGAAATCGTAATATATAACAGGATAGAAAAGGATGGAATTGTCTCGTTTATATAAATGTTTACGACAATACTTGTATTTGCTCGTGCCTTGTATTACTATAGTTTTATTGTAAAAAAGGTATATATTTCTATAAAACGGTCAATATGAGAAATAACAACCTACGTTAAGGAGGTGAAACTATGAATAAAACGGATCTAATTAATCAGGTTTCTGAGCTATCTGGTCTTTCAAAAAAAGATGCTGGAAAAGCTGTTGATGCAGTATTTGAAGCAATTGGTGAAGCGTTGCAAAGCGGTGACAAAGTTCAGCTTGTTGGCTTTGGTAACTTCGAGGTACGCGAACGTCAAGCTCGAAAAGGTCGCAACCCACAAACGGGTGAGGAGATTGAAATTGCTGCAAGCAAAATCCCAGCATTTAAACCAGGAAAGCAGCTTAAAGAAATCGTTGCACAATAGTGCTTAACAATGTAAAGCTACGGGTCTTCTAAGACTTCTGTAGCTTTTTTATATGGATTTGGCTCATTCAGCATTGCACATTAGTTGAATATCCAATATAATGCTTTGAGAATGCTTGTTACAGAAAGCGAGGGAAAAAGATGGAGCAGCAAACAGGTGATTATATTGTCATTAAGGCTAAAGACGCAGGAGTAACGATCATGGGATTAACTCGTGGGCAGGATACTCGATTTCATCATACAGAAAAACTAGATAAAAACGAGGTGCTGATTTGCCAGTTTACTGATCATACCTCTGCAATCAAAATACGAGGAAAAGCTCAAGTGTTGACTCGTTATGGCGAGATTCATACCGATGAGTAGTTGAATACATAGTCAATCCCAGCAGCTGAGCTGGGATTTTTCTATATAATTATCCGTACATTCTCTATAAATCTCTCGAAAAGTTGAATATTGTGTACAAGATGGCCGTACACTGTAATAAATGATGTAGAGAGTGAGCGATTGTTGATGAGGATATCTGTGGCATTGCTAAAAGGGTTGCTTGTAGTCATCCTGTTATTAGGTATCGTTTTATTTGTTAGTCGCTATATTGAAGTGCCGAAAACGCATTTGGCAGCGATGACGCATCACAAAAGCGAACCGATTACGAACAATAACCTTGTTGATGTGCTATCTCAATATATCGATACAACAACATTAAGCTCAATTAGATTTCAGCGCGGTATACTCGATGTAGAGATATTACTAAAGCCAGACGATTCAATTCATGAGCAGCTTTACCATATTGTACCGATGTACACTGCGCTTTCATTTTACTATGGCAACAATATTGATCAGCTTACGATGAAGGTCATGCGCGAAGAAGGAATGCACAGTAAACAATTACAGCTGCTGCAGCTCACTATTCGTAAGGATGATGCTTGGCTTGAGCAGGGGTTAGAGCAATTGGAAGAAATAAATTGGTTGGATGACAGAAAGTGGAACGATATATTACGGATTCAAAAGTCTGTTTTTTGGCAATTGAATTATGAGGTATAAGAAATACACGATGTAGACATAACCTTTCTAGGAATGAAGGCGAATTTATGATATAATAATTTGCATTGTAAAGAGGATTGTTACCTATTTTTGTCCGGAGGCTTCATCAATGAAAAAATACCGTGTAGCCGATGCTGCAGCACCATTTGTCCAATATGATATGATACAGCAACATACTGAGCTTCCAGCTTACGCTGAGCCAAGATTGCAGTTGCTATTCGGTGCCCTTAGAAGCTCTAAGATTAATATGGAGCGTTCAGAGCTATATAATATAGTAACAGCTTTAGTACAGCTAGGTATGGATACACATGATCTTATCGATACGGAAACAGGACAACGAACGGAAGAACAGATGCGTTCAAGACAATTGAAAATATTAGCCGGAGATTATTTTAGTGCTCGGTTTTACCATTTGCTGGCGAAGGCTGGTGAGGTCGAGCTAATCGGTCTGCTTAGTAAAGCGGTTGCAGATGTGAACCGTATGAAAGTTAATCTCTATGAAAAAGTGCAGGCAGCTTCACTTTCAGCTGAGGATTATTTAAGTAGCAGAATAAATCTTAAAAGTGAGATTTTTCAGCCGTTTAAACGTTTTTTTGAAGATCCGCTGTCTAGCATATGGGAGGAGCTACTTCATTATGTATCACGCTTTGAAGTGATCTATGAGGAGCTAAAGGATGGAATAGAAGCTGGGGGCTATGCGCGTAGCTTCGCATATTGGTCATTGCTCGGTATGACGATTACTGCTGAGGAAAAAATATCGATCAAGCAGAACGAGTATGAACATTTACTTGAAAAATATAAAATTCAAAGTTTTATGCTGGACAAACTACATACAGCCCATGAAGCAATTCACCGTTTGCTGGATCACGAGCAATTATCAGGGTTAAAGCATGAGCTGCAATCCTTAACGGAGGAAATGGCGATAAAAGTTGCTAAATATTCGAGGAAACGAGTGGAGGCCCAATGAGTTCAAACTCAATGCATGATTCCAAAAGTCATGTGCATGATTTATTTGAAAATATTGCACCTAAATATGATAAAATGAACGATATAATGAGCTTTAAGCAGCACAAGGCATGGCGCAAAAAAACGATGCAGCTTATGGATGTTAAACCAGGTCAAACTGCACTTGATCTTTGCTGTGGTACATGCGATTGGACGATTGATCTTGCTGAGGCCAGCGGCAGCGGTAAAATTATCGGTCTTGATTTTAGTGAGCAGATGCTGGCTGTCGGTAAAAGAAAAGTTGCTGCTGCTGGATTAAATGAACAAATTGAGCTTGTACAAGGTAATGCAATGGAGCTCCCTTTCGCTGACAACTCTTTTGATTATGTAACGATTGGCTTTGGACTTCGGAATGTACCTAATTATAAGCAAGTTGTATCAGAAATGCTGAGAGTTGTGAAGCCCGGCGGTAAAATTGTCTGTCTTGACATGTCAAAGCCTCAGGCTCAACCCTTTAAAAGCATTTATTATTTTTATTTTGAGAAAGTTGTACCGTTGCTTGGTAAAGCCTTTGCTAAGCAGTTTGCCGCATATAAGTGGCTGCCGGATTCCTTGCAGCTCTTTTTAGATGCAAAAGAGCTAAAAGCATTGTTTGAAGAAGCTGGTGCGAAAAGCGTCTATGTTAAAAACTTTTTCTTTGGCATTGCAGCACTTCATATCGGTCAAAAGTAAGCGGGCAAGCAAAGCATATATGCCGCAACGGTAAGGGTGAGATCATGAAATTGTTGGAAATATACGCCAAAATGAAAGGCGATATAAATAAAATCGAAAATGAACTTGAGCGTGTAGTGACCGACGAGCAGCCGCTACTATCGGACGCTGCACTTCATCTTCTAAAAGCGGGCGGCAAAAGAATACGACCTGTATTCGTGTTGCTTGGCGGCAAGTTCGGCACTTATAATTTAGATGAGTTAAAAAAGGTAGCTGTAACGCTTGAGCTTATTCATATGGCTTCGCTAGTGCATGATGATGTGATCGATGATGCGAACACACGGAGAGGGCAATTAACGGTGAAGTCCAAGTGGGATAATCGAATAGCGATGTATACCGGAGATTATATTCACGGACAAGCATTAACGCAAATCGCTCAAATCAAAAATCCAGTCGTTCACCAAATGCTGTCTAAGGCACTTGTAGAAATGTGTATTGGAGAAATGGAGCAAATAAGAGATTTTTTCAATACCGATCAATCGATCCGCAATTATTTGCTGCGAATTCGCCGTAAAACTGCACTACTGCTTGCGATTAGTACTCAGCTGGGTGGCATTGTCGCAGGTTGTACTCCCGCGCAATACAATGCATTGTATCGTTATGGATACAATGTAGGGATGGCGTTTCAAATCCGTGATGATCTGCTTGATCTGTTCGGTACAGAAAAACAGATTGGCAAACCGCCAGGTTCAGATATTCGTCAAGGTAATATTACACTGCCGGTTATTCTTGCATTGCAGGATGCTGCGGTACGTGACCCTCTGCTTAGTGAGATTAAGCGCATTCATCATGATGGAGACGGCGCAGATACGAGTAAAGCAATTACATATATTCGAAACAGTGAAGGAAGTCAGCTTGCGGATGAACTAGCAAACCGCTATATCGAAAAAGCGTTAGCTGTGCTTGAGCAGCTGCCAGCCAACTCGGCACGAAAAAACTTAGCTGAAATCGCTCATTTTGTAGGCAAGAGAAATTATTAATACGCTCTAGGGGAAGGAGCATAAAGCGATGGAAAGAACATTTCTAATGATTAAGCCTGATGGCGTACAAAGAGGATTAATTGGCGAGCTTGTTACACGTTTTGAGAAAAAAGGCTTGAAGATGGTCGCAGCTAAATTCATGAGCATATCAGAGGAACTTGCAGAGCGTCATTATGGTGAGCATAAAGGGAAGCCTTTCTACGATAAATTAGTGCAATTTATTACGTCTGGCCCTGTGTTTGCTATGGTGTGGGAAGGCGATAATGTCATTGCATTGACGCGAGCGATGATTGGCAAAACGGATGCTGTTGAAGCATCTCCTGGGACGATTCGTTCCGATTATGCAGTACATACCAATTATAATCTTATTCATGGCTCAGATTGTCTTGAAAATGCAGCCAGAGAAATTTCTATCTTTTTTACTGAGCAGGAGCTGGTTGATTATGAACAGAGCATCCAGCGCTGGATTTAAGCTCGATATGGAGGCTTAAACATGACAGAGGATTTGGATTTTAATCGATTCATTGAAAATATTAAAAAAAAGACAGCGATCGATTTGTCGCTTTACAAGGAAGCTCAGATGAAGCGGCGGCTTACGACGCTGCGTTTAAAGCACGGTCATGCGTCGTTCGAAACCTATTATGAAGCACTTGTGCAACAGCCTTCAATGCTGGAGGAGTTTTTGGACAGAATGACGATTAACGTTTCGGAATTTTGGCGCAATCCTCAGCGTTGGGAAATATTACGCGATCGATTTTTACCTGAAATGATCGGATCGACCTCGAAACTGAAGATCTGGAGTGCTGCTTGTTCGACAGGGGAAGAGCCCTATACGCTTGCAATGATCTTAGATGATCTTGGTGCACTGCAAAAAACTTCCCTCCTGGCAACTGATTTGGATCAAGGTGTGCTGAGAAAAGCGAATCAGGGCTATTATATGGATCGCTCGGTTCGAGATGTTCCAGCATCGTTTCTTAAAAAGTATTTTGTAGAAGAAGAAGGCGTTTATTCTGTTAAGAATGAATTGAAGCGGGCAGTATCCTTTAAACAGCAAAATTTATTGTACGATACATTCGATACCGAGTTTGATTTGATTGTATGCCGCAATGTAATGATTTATTTTACAGAAGAAGCGAAGAACGACTTGTATCATAAATTCGCTAAAGCACTAAAAAAAGGCGGCTTATTATTTGTCGGTAGTACTGAACAAATATTCACTCCGGCACAATATGGTTTTGAAACGGCAGATACATTTTTCTACCGCAAGGTATAACATTTACAGTTTTAATGATTAGGTGAGCATTGCTGCGTTCATATGATCGCACGGCTTACCTTCTTTGTTATTGCCTGCATTTTCTTGTCAAACCAGCAGTGCTGTACTATAATGAGCAAAGATGTTTACGGCATTACACTAAAGCAGAACATCATGTTTTGCATGTTGAAGGAGGAGCTAGTTTTGAGTTTACGTTACTTAACAGCAGGGGAAACCCACGGGCCTCAGCTGACCGCCATAATAGAGGGATTGCCTAGTAATTTAACGCTAGATTTTGAAGAGCTGAATTTCCAATTGCAGCGTCGCCAAAAAGGACATGGTCGTGGACGTCGTATGCAGATCGAAAAGGATACTGCGAATATTGTTGGTGGTGTTCGCCACGGTAAAACAACAGGTGCGCCAGTAGCGCTAGTCGTTGAGAACAATGACTGGAAGCATTGGACAAAAGTGATGAATATTGAACCGATTGAAGGCAATGATGAAACAAAACGTCGTGTTCATCGTCCGCGTCCAGGTCATGCTGACCTCAATGGCGGCTTGAAGTACAATTTGAAGGATCTTCGCAACGTTCTTGAGCGCTCCTCAGCTCGCGAAACTGCTGCCCGTGTTGCTGTAGGTGCAGTAGCAAGACAGTTTCTTGCTGAATTCGGTATTAAAGTTGCAGGACAAGTTATTCGAATTGGTGAGATTGAAGCACCTAAGAACAATCTGCCAATCGATGAGCTTATTGCACGTACAGAGGAATCATCCGTGCGTGTCGTAGACAAGGAAACGGAAGAAAAAATGACGGCTTACATCGATCAGATCAAGCAAGAAGGTGATTCTATCGGTGGAATCGTAGAATGTATTATTGAAGGTGCACCTATCGGACTTGGTAGTCATGTTCAATGGGATCGCAAGCTGGATGCACGTATTGCACAAGCGGTCGTTTCGATTAATGCGTTTAAAGGTGTGGAGATTGGTATTGGATTTGAAGCTGCGAAAATTCGCGGTTCAGAAGTACATGACGAAATCCTGTACACATCTGAAAAAGGCTACCACCGCGCGACGAATCGATTGGGCGGCTTTGAAGGTGGCATGACCAACGGTGAAGCGATCGTTGTAAGAGGTGTAATGAAGCCTATTCCAACGCTGTACAAGCCTTTGCGCAGTGTTGACATTGATACAAAAGAAGAATTTACAGCACAGGTTGAGCGTTCTGATAGCTGTGCAGTACCTGCAGCGAGTGTAGTGCTGGAACATGTTGTCGCTTGGGAAGTTGCACGTGCATTCCTTGAAAAATTCGGTGGAGATTCGATCGAGGAAATTCACGCAAACCTTAAAAACTATAATGAGCAATTGGAGAACTACTAGAATGCGCCGGCTGAATGTTGACCTTGGCGATCGATCTTATCCGATATATATCGGGGAAGGCCTTTTGAATGAGGTCTCTTCTTATTTTGATAATCATGGTATAAGTAAAAAATCTCCACTCATGATTGTTACGGATGAGAAAGTAGCGCCTTTTTACTTAGATTCGATCACTGCTTCTTTATCTAAAGCAGGTTATCGTGTGGTGTCGGCAGTTGTATCTTCAGGAGAGCAATCAAAATCACTGGCGAACTTAGAGCTACTTGTATCGAAGGCGCTTGAAGGAGGTTTGGATCGCAAATCAACAATCGTTGCGCTTGGTGGTGGAGTAGTAGGAGACTTGGCAGGATTTGCTGCTGCATCCTATATGCGCGGTGTCAAATTCGTACAGATTCCTACGACGATCCTTGCTCATGATAGCAGTGTAGGCGGTAAAGTTGCAGTTAATCACCCGATGGCTAAAAACATTATCGGTGCTTTCCATCAGCCTGAATTCGTACTATATGATTTGAATACGCTGCAAAGCTTGCCGGAGCGTGAGGTGAAGGCTGGATTATCTGAGGTTGTTAAGCATGGATTAATCTGGGATGAGACATTTGTGCAATGGTGTATCGAGCATGCAGATGAGTTGCTTGCATTGAAGCCGGACGCTTTAGGCTACGCTTTATATAAAGGCTGCGGTGTGAAGGCTCAGGTCGTATCACAAGATGAGAAAGAATCAAGCTTGCGAGCGATATTGAATCTAGGACATACAATTGGTCATGCACTTGAGGCTGTAGCTGGCTACAATGAGCTTCTGCATGGAGAAGCGATCTCGATAGGGATGATTGGCTCAGCAAAGCTTGGAGTGCGTTACGGCGCTTCTGAACAGCTTTTACACGTTACAACTTTAGCGCTTGAAAGCTGTGGGCTGCCAACGCGTATTCCATCTCATTATAATACTGACGATATTATTGCAGCGATGATGCACGATAAAAAGTTCTCGGAAGGCACAGTAGTATTTGTTGTTCCTACAGAAATAGGAAAAGTAGAGATCAAACCAGATGTTCCTGTGCAGTGGATAAGAGAAATAATTGAAGAGCTTAAGCAGGAGGGTTAACATGAAAGTTCGTGGAATTAGAGCAGCTGCGACGGTTGAGGCTAATGATGCAGCTCAGATCAAGGAAGTTACGCTAACGATGCTACATACGCTAATCCAGGAGAATGATGTCCATCCTGAAGATGTTGCTAGTATATTTATTACAGTTACGCAGGATTTGAATCAAGCATTTCCGGCGCAGACCATTAGACAGCTTCCAGGCTGGGATCTCGTACCGTTAATGTGTTCCTTAGAGGTGCCAGTGCAAGGCAGTCTTGAAAAGTGCGTTCGTTTGATGGTTCTTGTTAATACTGAAAAGGCACAAAATGAAATTAATCACGTTTATTTGGGCGGAGCAAAGGTGCTTCGACCTGATCTTGTAAAATGATTGACAATATTTAAACCTTTAGCGTATAGTAATAATTAGATGAGATGAGTTTAGATGAGATGTTTAGAGATGAGACGAGAATAGTTGAATAAGTAGGCCGAAGACTGCTCAATTCGTTGTGCAACGACTTTGGTATCGTTTTTTGTACTTATTTCTATTTGACTTTAATTTCGATGGCTCCTGCTCATTAAGCAGGGGCCTTTTTTTATATCATTTATCTAAATAATCAAAGATTCGGCCAAGCGCCTAGGAAAGTGAGAGTGCCAATGATGACAACGGAGCTACAGCAAGTTATTTCAATGGCTAGCAGCTATAATTTAATTCCAATTGTACGTAGAGTAATGGCAGATACAGAAACGCCAATTCGTCTATTTAAGCATTTTGCAAAAAAAGAGCATGCCTTTTTGCTTGAAAGTGTGGAAGGCGGAGCAAAATGGGCTCGCTATTCCTTTATTGGTACGGACCCTTTCATGATGCTTTACGGAAAGAACGGAGAAATGGTGCTTGAGCAGCAAGGAAGCAAGCAAGTGCTCAATGATCAGCCGCTAGAATTACTGAAAGCGAAGCTAAGAGCTTATCGTACTCCAGTCATCCAGGACTTTCCTCCGTTTACAGGTGGAGCAATCGGTTTTTTTGGCTACGATCTACTGCAATATTATGAAAAACTTCCAGCACATCGAATCGATGATATGAACATGAACGATATTCAGTTTATGTTTTGTGACCAGATTATCGTATTCGATCATTTGAAGCAGCAACTGCTCCTAGTTAGCAATGTTCATATTGCTGAAGGAGCAACTGATGGTCAGATTGAAGAAGCTTATGCAGCGACATTGAACAAAATCGAAGAATTAATTCAAGAAATTCGTTCTGTCACGGTTGCAACGGATATCCCAAGCGGAACGCTCGACATGGATCCGGAGTTAGGCGAAGTCGAATCCAATCTTACAAAGGATCAGTTTATAGCAAATGTTAATCAAGCGAAGGATTATATCCGCGCAGGAGATATATTTCAGGTGGTATTGTCGCAACGCTTCAATATCGAAACGACGATTGATCCGCTTCATGTGTATCGAGTGCTGCGTGTTATGAACCCTTCTCCTTATATGTATTATTTGAAAATGGGTGAGCAAGTTATCGTCGGTACATCGCCGGAAGCACTCGTAAAGGTGAGTAACGGCAAAGTAGAAACTCGTCCGATTGCAGGTACGCGACCACGCGGAGCGACATTAGAGGAAGATAAGCGTCTTGAGCAGGAACTGCTTGCTGATGAGAAGGAAAAAGCAGAGCATCTTATGCTAGTTGATCTTGGTCGCAATGATATCGGAAGGGTATCGAAGTTTGGCACCGTTCGTTGCGATTCATTTATGGAGATTGAACGTTATTCTCACGTTATGCACATCGTATCCAACGTATCTGGTGAGCTACGTGAAGATAAAGACTTCTTTGATGCATTTATTTCCTGTTTGCCTGCTGGCACAGTATCAGGTGCACCTAAGCTGAGAGCAATGGAAATTATCGCTGAGCTGGAAAATGAAGCACGCGGAGCTTATGCGGGAGCGATCGGCTACTTAGGCTTTGCAGGATCAATGGATGCATGCATTACAATTCGCACGATAATATTCAAAAACAATCGTGCTTATGTACAGAGCGGTGCAGGGATTGTATGGGATTCCAACCCAGAAAGCGAATATATGGAGACGGTGAATAAGGCGAAGGCGATGCTTAAAGCAATTCGTGCAGCGGAGAAAATGTTCCAGCCTTTGCAGCATGCGAATCAGACAGCGGTCAATTCGGATTATGAAATCTTAAAGTAGGGAGAGATCGAGATGAATGAGCAGCTAACTATGCAGGCAGCAATTCAAAAGCTAGTAAGTGGGGGAAATCTTACGCGTAATGAGGCACGTGATGTGATGCGACACATTATGAGTGGTGAAGCAACCGGGGCTCAGATTGGAGCAGCAGCCATTGCGCTTCGTATGAAGGGTGAAACGAAGGATGAAATTACTGGTCTTGCTGAAGTGATGCGAAGTTTTTCCAACCATGTCGATAGCAGCACCTCTGGGCTTCTAGATACGTGCGGTACTGGCGGCTCCGGCATTAGCAAATTCAATATATCGACGGCTTCCTCACTTATCGCTTCAGCAGCAGGCATACAAGTAGCAAAGCATGGAAACCGTGCGATGTCTGGAAAGTCAGGAAGCGCAGATGTT
>Ga0160443_100344_pt1 | contig 41219 bp, 37 predicted proteins | sample HID1972I_E1MG_FD_108244 | JGI IMG/M metagenome (GOLD analysis project Ga0160443, IMG submission 108244) | Enriched pill bug-associated microbial communities from UW Madison campus, WI, USA - HID1972I_E1 MG | ecosystem: Host-associated > Arthropoda: Insects > Digestive system > Unclassified ... | reverse complement strand
GCACCATTCAGGCCATCGTCGAGATGTTCCCGGTGCTGTCCCGCGTGCGCATGAACCGCCAGTGGGGCGGCATCGTCGACACCACCCCGGACGCTTGCCCGATCATTTCGAAAACCCCGGTGCCGAACATGTTCTTCAATTGCGGTTGGGGCACTGGTGGCTTCAAGGCAACGCCTGGCTCGGGCAACGTGTTTGCCGCGAGTCTGGCCAAGGGTGAAATGCACCCGCTGGCCGCACCGTTTTCCATCGACCGTTTCCACAACGGCGCACTCATCGACGAACACGGCGCTGCTGCCGTCGCCCACTAACAGGAGAAATCCCCATGTTGCATATCTTCTGTCCTCACTGCGGCGAACTGCGCTCCGAAGAGGAATTCCACGCATCCGGTCAGGCGCACATTCCGCGCCCGCTCGATCCAGGCGCCTGCACCGACGAGGAGTGGGGCGACTACATGTTCTTCCGCGATAATCCGCGCGGTCTGCACCACGAACTGTGGGATCACGTTGCCGGTTGCCGTCAGTACTTCAACGTCACCCGCGAGACCGTGACCTACGAGATTCTCGAAACCTACAAGATCGGCACCAAGCCGCAATTCACCGACAAGGCTGATTCGGCGAAAACAGCCACGACGGCGCTGGGAGAGAAGGTATGAGCCAGACCAATCGCCTGTCCAACGGTGGACGGATCGACCGCAACAAAGTGCTGAGCTTCACCTTCAACGGTCAGAGCTACAAAGGCTTCGAGGGTGACTCGCTGGCCGCCGCGCTGATCGCCAACGGCGTCGACATCATTGGCCGCAGCTTCAAGTATTCGCGTCCTCGCGGCATCTTCGCCGCCGGTGCCGAAGAGCCGAACGCGGTGCTGCAGATCGGTGCCACCGAAGCTACGCAGATCCCCAACGTGCGCGCCACGCAACAGGCGTTGTATCAAGGTCTGGTCGCGACCAGCACCAACGGCTGGCCGAGCGTCAACAACGACATGATGGGCATTCTCGGCAAGGTCGGCGGCAAGCTGATGCCGCCGGGTTTCTACTACAAAACCTTCATGTACCCGCAATCGTTCTGGATGACTTACGAAAAGTACATTCGCAAGGCTGCCGGTCTGGGTCGTTCGCCGACTGAAGTCGATCCGGACACCTACGACTACATGAACCAGCATTGCGACGTGCTGATCGTCGGCGCTGGCCCGGCCGGTCTAGCCGCTGCCTTGGCCGCAGCGCGCAGCGGTGCCCGAGTGATTCTTGCCGATGAGCAGGAAGAGTTCGGCGGCAGCCTGCTCGACTCTCGTGAAAGCCTCGACGGCAAACCGGCGATGGATTGGGTTGCCAGTGTCATCACTGAACTGAAGAACACCCCGGACGTGCTGCTGTTGCCGCGCGCCACGGTCAACGGTTACCACGACCACAACTTCCTGACCATTCACGAACGCCTCACCGATCACCTCGGTGACCGCGCGCCGATTGGCCAGGTGCGTCAGCGTATTCACCGTGTTCGCGCCAAGCGTGTCGTGCTGGCAACCGGTGCTTGCGAGCGTCCGCTGGTTTACGGCAACAACGACGTGCCGGGCAACATGCTGGCCGGCGCTGTGTCGACTTACGTGCGTCGCTACGGCGTAGCACCGGGCAAGAAGCTTGTTCTTAGCACCAACAACGATCACGCCTACCGCGTTGCTTTGGACTGGCTCGACGCCAGCCTGCAAGTGGTCGCCATCGCCGATGCGCGCAGCAATCCGCGTGGTGCGCTGGTGGAAGAAGCCCGCGCCAAAGGTATTCGGATTCTCACCGGCAGCGCCGTGATCGAAGCCCGTGGCAGCAAGCGTGTCACCGCTGCCCGTGTTGCTGCGATTGATGTCAAAGCCCACGCCGTGACCAGCCCAGGCGAATGGCTCGACTGCGATGTGGTCGCCAGTTCCGGTGGTTACAGCCCTGTCGTTCACCTGGCTTCGCACCTCGGTGGCAAGCCGACCTGGCGCGAAGACATCCTCGGCTTCGTACCGGGCGAAGCACCGCAGAAACGCGTGTGCGTCGGTGGCATCAACGGCGTTTACGGTCTCGGCGATTCGTTGGCTGACGGTTTTGAAGGTGGCGTGCGTGCTGCCGCTGAAGCCGGTTTCCAGACTGTCGAAGGCGTGCTGCCGAAAGCCCTGAGCCGTCACGAAGAACCGACGCTGGCGCTGTTCCAGGTGCCGCATGAAAAGAACACCGCACGGGCGCCGAAGCAATTCGTCGACCTGCAAAACGACGTGACCGCTGCAGCGATCGAACTGGCAACCCGCGAAGGTTTCGAGTCGGTCGAGCACGTCAAACGCTACACCGCGCTGGGGTTCGGCACCGATCAGGGCAAGCTCGGCAACGTCAACGGTCTGGCCATCGCCGCCCGCTCGCTGAACGTGACCATCCCGCAAATGGGCACCACGATGTTCCGTCCGAACTACACGCCGGTGACTTTCGGCGCCGTGGCCGGTCGTCACTGTGGGCACATCTTCGAGCCGGTGCGTCATACCGCACTGCACGCCTGGCATGTGAAGAACGGCGCCGAGTTTGAAGACGTCGGTCAGTGGAAGCGTCCATGGTACTTCCCGAAAAACGGCGAAGACCTGCATGCCGCCGTCAAGCGCGAATGCAAAGCCGTGCGCGACAGCGTCGGCCTGCTCGACGCCTCGACCCTCGGCAAGATCGACATTCAAGGCCCGGATGCCCGTGAGTTTCTTAACCGCGTGTACACCAACGCCTGGACCAAGCTCGACGTGGGCAAAGCCCGCTACGGTTTGATGTGCAAAGAAGACGGCATGGTCTTCGACGACGGTGTCACGGCGTGTCTGGCCGACAACCATTTCGTCATGACCACCACCACCGGCGGCGCCGCTCGCGTATTGCAGTGGCTGGAGCTGTACCACCAGACCGAATGGCCGGACATGAAGGTTTACTTCACCTCCGTCACCGACCACTGGGCGACCATGACCCTGTCCGGGCCGAACAGCCGCAAGCTGCTCAGCGCCGTGACCGACATTGATCTGAGCAACGAAGCGTTCCCGTTCATGACCTGGAAAGAAGGTCTGGTCGGCGGTGTGCCGGCGCGGGTGTTCCGCATTTCGTTCACCGGTGAGCTGTCGTACGAAGTCAACGTGCAGGCCGACTATGCGATGGGCGTGCTGGAGAAAATCGTCGAGGCCGGCAAGCAGTACAACCTGACCCCGTACGGCACTGAAACCATGCACGTGCTGCGTGCCGAGAAGGGTTTCATCATCGTTGGCCAGGACACTGACGGCTCGATGACCCCGGACGACTTGAACATGGGCTGGTGCGTGGGTCGCACCAAACCGTTCTCGTGGATCGGCCAGCGTGGGATGAACCGTGAAGACTGCGTGAAAGATCAGCGTAAGCAACTGGTGGGACTCAAGCCGATCGATCCGAACGTGTGGCTGCCGGAAGGTGCGCAATTGGTGTTCAACACCAAGCAGGCGATCCCGATGACCATGGTTGGCCACGTGACCTCCAGCTACGCGCACAACTCCCTCGGTTATTCGTTTGCCATGGGTGTGGTCAAGGGTGGTCTGAAGCGCCTCGGTGAGCGGGTGTTTGCACCGCTGGCCGATGGCAGCGTGATCGAGGCGGAAATCGTGTCTTCGGTGTTCTTCGATCCGAAGGGTGATCGCCAGAACATTTGATGGTTCGGCTCCTGGGGAGTGCAGTTGCACCGCGGTGACTTTATCGCGAGCAGGCTCACTCCTACAGGTGATCGCGTACCCCTTGTAGGAGTGAGCCTGCTCGCGATAGCGGTAGATCTGCCTACACAGGGCTCAAGTCAGAATTCAGAAGGTGCTTTATGACCACAGCCAATGTTTACCAACAACGCCCGACCACCGGCGCCAAGGCCGAGTCGTCGCTGCACCATGCCGACCTCGCCAGCCTGGTCGGCAAGGGCCGCAAAAACGCCGGCGTGATCGTGCGGGAAAAGAAACTCCTCGGTCACCTGACCATCCGTGGCGATGGTCACGATGCGGCGTTCGCCGCCGGCGTCCATAAAGCGCTGGGCATCGAATTGCCCGGCGCCCTGAGCGTGATCGTCAAAGGCGAAACCAGCCTGCAATGGATGGGCCCGGACGAGTGGCTGCTGATCGTGCCGAGCGGCGAAGAATTCGCCGCCGAACAGAAACTGCGTGAAGCGCTGGGCGATCTGCACATCGCGATCGTCAACGTCAGCGGCGGCCAGCAGGTGCTCGAACTCAGCGGGCCGAACGTGCGTCAGGTGCTGATGAAATCGACCAGCTATGACGTGCATCCGAACAGCTTCCCGGTGGGTAAAGCGGTCGGCACGGTGTTCGCCAAGTCGCAGCTGATGATTCGTCATACCGCCGAAGACACTTGGGAACTGCTGATTCGTCGCAGCTTTTCGGATTACTGGTGGTTGTGGTTGCAGGATGCATCGGCTGAGTACGGGTTGAGCGTTCAGGCCTGAAGATCAAAAGCCACCCCCTCACCCCAGCCCTCTCCCCCAGGGGGAGAGGGGGAAAGGGAGCAGATTTGTGTGGTTTTCGAGCCTGAGTTCGACCCGATATCTCAGGTCGGCGTAACACGAGAGAACAACTCGGTCAGTCCCCTCTCCCTCTGGGAGAGGGCTAGGGTGAGGGAAAAACCTGCCACCCCGCACAAAGAACAGGAGTCACCGCACCATGAGCCGCGCCCCAGACACATGGATTCTGACCGCCGACTGCCCCAGCGTCCTCGGCACCGTGGACGCGGTGACGCGTTTTCTGTTCGAGCAGGGTTGCTACGTTACCGAACACCATTCGTTCGATGACCGCCTCTCCGGGCGCTTCTTCATTCGCGTGGAATTCCGCCAGCCCGACGGCTTCGACGAACAGTCCTTCCGCGCCGGTTTAGCCGAACGCGGTCAGGCCTTTGGCATGATCTTCGAGCTGACAGCGCCGAACTACCGGCCGAAAGTGGTGATCATGGTTTCCAAGGCCGATCACTGCCTTAACGATTTGCTCTATCGCCAGCGCATCGGTCAGTTGTCGATGGACGTCGCGGCGGTGGTGTCCAATCACCCGGATCTCAAGCCGCTGGCCGACTGGCACCAGATTCCCTACTACCATTTCCCCCTCGACCCCAACGACAAACCGTCGCAGGAGCGTCAGGTGTGGCAGGTGATCGAAGAGTCCGGCGCCGAACTGGTGATCCTCGCGCGCTATATGCAGGTGCTGTCGCCGGAGTTGTGCCGCAAGCTCGATGGCAAGGCGATCAACATTCATCACTCGCTGCTGCCGGGCTTCAAGGGCGCCAAGCCGTATCACCAGGCCTACAACAAGGGCGTGAAGCTGGTTGGCGCGACGGCGCATTACATCAACAACGACCTCGATGAAGGGCCGATCATTGCCCAGGGCGTCGAGGCGGTGGATCACAGTCATTACCCCGAGGATCTGATTGCCAAGGGGCGTGATATCGAAGGCCTGACCCTTGCCCGTGCCGTTGGGTATCACATCGAAAGAAGGGTTTTTTTGAACGCCAATCGTACGGTCGTACTTTAGATCGCTAAAAGATCGCAGCCTTCGGCAGCTCCTACAGGGGGATGCGATTCATGTAGGAGCTGCCGAAGGCTGCGATCTTTTGATTTACCGAGCACTTAACGCGCTGCCTGCCTGGGCAACGCGGTTCCATAAAAACAACAGCGAGGTGAAAGCATGTCTGGCAATCGTGGTGTGGTGTATCTCGGCGCTGGCAAGGTCGAAGTACAGAAAATCGACTATCCGAAAATGCAGGACCCGCGCGGTCGCAAGATCGAGCACGGGGTCATTCTCAAAGTGGTTTCCACCAACATCTGCGGCTCCGACCAGCACATGGTGCGCGGCCGTACCACGGCGCAGACCGGTCTGGTGCTGGGCCACGAAATCACCGGCGAGGTGATCGAAAAAGGCTCCGACGTCGAAAACCTGAAAATCGGTGATCTGGTCTCCGTCCCGTTCAACGTTGCCTGCGGGCGCTGCCGTTCCTGCAAGGAGCAACACACCGGCGTCTGCCTGACCGTCAACCCGGCCCGTGCCGGGGGCGCTTACGGTTATGTCGACATGGGCGACTGGACCGGTGGCCAGGCCGAGTACGTGCTGGTGCCCTACGCCGACTTCAACCTGCTGAAACTGCCGGACCGCGACAAGGCCATGGAGAAAATCCGCGACCTGACCTGCCTCTCCGACATTCTGCCAACCGGTTACCACGGTGCGGTCACTGCAGGCGTTGGCCCGGGCAGCACTGTTTATATCGCTGGTGCCGGCCCGGTCGGTCTGGCCGCCGCAGCTTCCGCGCGTTTGCTCGGGGCGGCGGTGGTGATCGTCGGCGACGTCAACACCATCCGCCTGGCCCACGCCAAGGCCCAGGGTTTTGAGATCGTCGACCTGTCGCAAGACACGCCGCTGCATGAGCAGATCGCCGCACTGCTGGGCGAGCCGGAAGTGGATTGCGCAGTGGACTGCGTCGGCTTCGAAGCGCGCGGCCACGGCCACGACGGCGTGAAAGCCGAAGCCCCGGCCACCGTGCTCAACTCGCTGATGGGTGTGGTACGTGTTGCCGGCAAGATCGGTATTCCGGGCCTCTACGTCACCGAAGATCCGGGTGCCGTCGACGCTGCCGCAAAAATGGGCAGCCTGAGCATTCGTTTCGGTCTGGGCTGGGCCAAGTCGCATAGTTTCCACACCGGCCAGACCCCGGTGATGAAATACAACCGCCAACTGATGCAGGCGATCATGTGGGATCGCATCAACATCGCTGAAGTGGTGGGCGTGCAGGTGATCAGCCTCGATCAGGCGCCGGAAGGTTACGGCGAGTTCGATGCGGGCGTGCCGAAGAAGTTTGTGATTGATCCGCACAAGTTGTTCAGTGCGGCGTAAGGCTTAAGCGCAATACAAAACGGCGACCTCAGGGTCGCCGTTTTTTGTTGGCAGGCAAGGTCAAAAGCTACCCTCATCGGAACGCCGCCCGCCCAGCCCTCTCCCTAAGTGAGAGGGGGCCGACCGAGGTGTCTCGCGTCGTACATCGACCTGAAAGATCGAGTCGACTATGGATTCAACGCAAGTCTTTCACGTCGGCGTATTACGTCAATATCCCAGGGTCAGTCCCCTCTCCCTCTGGGAGAGGGCTAGGGTGAGGGGCTTTACAAGGCCGCCAACGCCCCTTGATACAGCACCGGCCCCGTCGGCTGCCCAGTCGGCGAACCACCTTTAGGTTCAAGACTGACCGCCAGCGCAATCGGCTTATCGATCAACACCTTCTGCGCCTCACTCAACTCAACCTTGCCTTTGCCACCCGCCGGAATAACGCCGAGGGAAATCGGTTTTCCATCAGCAGGAATCGCCCACAGCTCCAGACTGCGATCCGCATCGACCGCCGCCAATGTCAGTGGCTCAACCTGCAGATAATCTTCATGCGCCTCGACCTTCAACGCCGGTTGCGCGTCGGCGGTCAGCAGGGTAGCGCGATAGCGGGCGTCGTCGCGGTTGTACAGCGAGCCGAGGAGCACCAGCACCGCGATGGAGCACACCGCTGCGGTGAGTCGCAGCCAGTTCCAGAACGGCCGTTTCTCGGGGACATGCAGCACTTGGGGTTCGATGCGCGCGGTGATGCCTTGCCATACGCGATCGGGCACCGGATGTTCCGGCAGGGATTCGGTGAGGCTGACCAGCGTTTCCTGCCACTGCGCCAACTCCGCCCGGAGCGCGGCGTCATCGAGCAATAGCTGTTCAAACCGTCGACGCGCCGCCGCCGACATCAGGCCGATGGCGTAATCGGCTGCGAGGGCTCGGCGCAGGGCAGGGGTCTGGTAATTCATGATTCAAGGCACCGGCGCAGGCGTTCCATACCCCGGCGGATCCACGATTTCACCGAACCGAGCGGCGCCGCCAGGTGTTCGGCCAGTTCCGAGCAGGACAAGCCCTGAAAGTAAGCCACGCTGATCGATTGACGCTGCATGCTTTCCAGGGTTTCCAGACAACGGTTCAGGGCCGTGGCCTCGCGGGCGCTGTTCAACTGGTCATGGGCTGACGGGCTTTGGTCCGGCAAGGCGTCTTGTTCGAGGTCGGTCAGCGCCCGGTCGCGGTGCTTGCGCAACTGGTCGATGGCTTGATTACGGGTGATGTTGATCATCCAGGTCAGCGGTGCCGACAGGTGCGCCTCGTAGCGTGAGGCGTTGTTCCAGATGCGCACGAAGGCTTCCTGCAACACTTCTTCGGCCAGATCAGTCCGGCCCATGAAGCGCAAGGCCACGCCATGCAGACGCGGGCCGACACTGCGGTAGAGGGTTTCGAAGGCGCGACGATCACCCAATGAACACTGGGCCAACAGCTGTCGCAACTGATCGGTGTCGGCGATGGAAATGACGACTCTCCAGACAAGGCTGAGTGCACGAGGGCTAGACTCGCAATGTTCACAGGCTAGTTCAGCGATTGCGGTTGTGCCATTCATCGCGGTAATTCCAGGGTTTCACGATTCATATACGTGGGTATGATGAAAATGGATGCGCAGGCGAGGAACATGCCCGCGAGTACCCGGTCAAACCGGCAGTTTTATCGTCTATCGACGGACGGTTTTCACAGCGCAAGAGGATGTCTGAATGAAGATTTCACGCGGTATTGCAATGGCTTCGCTGATGACCCTTGCGGCCAGCCCGGTGTTTGCCGGTTTCAGCCTGGACGACGTGACCAAGGCTGCTTCGAGCATGCAGGGCGGCAACGCTGCCACCGCCGCCGCGCCGACTTCGGAAACCGCCGGTCTGCTGCAGGCCGTCACCGGTCTGGGTGTTACGCCGCAGCAAGCGGTTGGCGGCACCAGCGCCATGCTGGGCCTGGCCAAGAATCAATTGAGCAGCACCGATTATTCGCAACTGGCCAAAGAAGTGCCAGGCATCGACAAGCTGTCGGGCGGTAGCGGCAACCTGGCGGCGTTGAGTGGTTTGCTGGGCTCGTCGGGCAAGTCCGCCGGTCTGGAAAACGCCCTGGGCAACGTCAAGGACACCAATGACCTGAACAACGCCTTCGGCGCGCTGGGCATGGACAGCGGCATGGTCGGCCAGTTTGCCCCGGTGCTGCTCAAGTATCTGGGTGACCAAGGCGTCGGCGGCCCGCTGCTGCAAAGCCTGGGCAGCATCTGGGGCGCCGGCACCGGTAGCTGATTCAGCGGCGCTCGCTGCGCAGTTCGGCGATGCGCTGATCCTTCTCGCTCCAGAGCTGGTTGACCCAGCTCTGGACCGTCTGGCGAAACGCCGGATCATTCTCGTAATCACCCTGCCACAACGCCGGGTCGAGTTCGCGGGTCTTGATGTCGATGATCACGCGCGGCACGTTGCCACTGATCAGATCCCAGAAGCCCGGAATGTTCGCCTGTGGATAAACCACGGTGACATCGAGAATGGCGTCCAGCTGTTCACCCATCGCCGCCAGCACGAACGCCACGCCGCCGGCCTTGGGCTTGAGCAAGTGGTTGAACGGAGATTGTTGCTCGACACTTTTGGCGGCGGTGTAGCGCGTACCTTCCAGATAATTCACCACGGTCACTGGTTGACGCTTGAACAGCTCGCAGGCCTGTCTGGTGATTTCCAGATCCTTGCCCGCCAATTCCGGATTCTTCGCCAGGAACGCCTTGGTGTAGCGCTTCATGAACGGGTAATCCAGCGCCCACCACGCCAGCCCGAGGAACGGCACCCAGATCAGCTCTTTCTTGAGGAAGAACTTGAAGAACGGCGTGCGCCGGTTCAGCGTCTGGATCAACGCCGGAATGTCGACCCAGGATTGGTGGTTGCTGATCACCAGATACGAGGTGTCGCCACGCAGGCCTTCGCCGCCGCGAATGTCCCATTGGGTGGGAATGCACAAGCGGAAAATCAGTTTGTCGATTTCTGCCCAGGTCTCGGCGATCCACATCACCGCCGCCGATGCGTAGTCACGCCAGCGGCCCGGTGCGACCAGTTTGAGCAGGGCAAACACCAGCAACGGCCCGATCAGGATCAGGGTGTTGAGCAACAGCAGCAAGGTGACGAAACAGCCGGTGAGCAGGCGGCGCATAAGCAACTCTTTGCAAACGGATGGGCGCGCCATGATAAGCAGCTTCGCGCGGCAGGCCAAATCGGCGGTGACGAATGTTTCACTTTAGTCGCGTTAACCTGATCGTTCCCACGCTCTGCGTGGTAACGCCGCCCGGGACGCTCCGCGTCCCTGTGACGCAGAGCGTCACTGGATGCATGCCCACGCAGAGCGTGGGAACGATCAAGCGCGCAACGGTCTAAAATCCCGTTGCCCAACTCCCCAAGGAAGCCCCTTACGTGAAATCCCTCCTTGCACTGTTTGCCCTCGTCGCCCTGCCGGTCATGGCCGCCGAGCCGACCCTGTACGGGCGCTACGAATACATTGCGCTGCCGGAAATTGGCGGCGAAGTGCTCAAGGCCAAGATGGACACCGGTGCACTGACCGCCTCGCTGTCGGCCAAGGACATCGAAACCTTCACTCGCGACGGCGATGACTGGGTGCGTTTCCGCCTCGGCACCAAGGACGCCAGCAACAAGGTCTACGAACACAAGGTCGCGCGGATCAGCAAGATCAAGAGCCGTTCGGATGAAGAGGACGAGGGCGAAAGCACCGAAGTCGCCAAACGCCCGGTGGTCGATCTCGAGCTGTGTCTGGGTAACGTCAAGCGTACTGTCGAGGTCAACCTGACCGACCGCAGCAACTTCAATTATCCGTTGCTGATCGGTGCCAAGGCCTTGCGCGAATTCGGCGCGGCGGTGAACCCGGCGCGTCGCTTTACCGCAGACAAACCTGACTGCTGAGCCAAGTGGTCTGATTGACGTAACGTCAGGCTTGGGGCACCGTTCGCGCACTTAACCTACGGGCTCGGACGCCATGCCTCATATCCTGATTGTCGAAGACGAAGCGGCGATTGCCGACACGCTGATTTTTGCCTTGCAGGGCGAGGGCTTCACCACCACGTGGCTGAGCCTCGGCGCGGCGGCGCTGGAGCATCAGCGGCAGACGCCGGCCGACCTGATCATCCTCGACATCGGCCTGCCGGACATCAGCGGTTTCGAAACCTGCAAACAGCTGCGGCGCTTCAGTGAAGTGCCGGTGCTGTTCCTCAGCGCGCGCGATGCCGAGATTGATCGCGTGGTGGGCCTGGAAATTGGTGCCGACGACTACGTGGTCAAGCCGTTCAGCCCGCGGGAAGTCGCCGCGCGGGTGAAGGCCATTCTCAAGCGCATGGCGCCGCGCCCCCCGATTGAAGCTTCTTCAGCGCTGTTTCGCGTCGATCCTGAACGTGTGCAAATCAGTTATCGCGGCCAGAACCTGAGCCTGACCCGCCACGAATTCCGTCTGCTGCAATGCCTGCTCGAACAACCCGAGCGAGTGTTCAGCCGCGAGCAATTGCTCGACGCACTGGGCGTGGCCGCAGACGCCGGTTACGAGCGCAGCATCGACAGCCACATCAAAAGCCTGCGCGCCAAACTGCGCCTGGTGCGCGCCGACGCCGAGCCGATCCAGACCCATCGCGGCCTCGGTTACAGCTACAGCCCGGGGCACAGCTGATGTCACTGGGGCTGCGGATCTTTCTGGTGTATGTGCTGTTTGTCGGCCTGACCGGCTATTTTGTGCTCAACACGGTGATGGAAGAAATCCGTCCCGGCGTGCGCCAGTCCACCGAAGAAACCCTGGTCGATACCGCTAACCTGATGGCGGAAATCCTGCGCGACGATTTCAAGGCCGGCACCCTCAGCGAGAACCGCTGGCCAGAATTGCTCCGCGCTTACGGCGAACGTCAGCCACAAGCGACGATCTGGGGCTTGTCGAAAAATCAGGTCAACCACCGCATCTACGTGACTGACGCCAAGGGCATCGTCGTGCTCGATTCCAGTGGTGTCGCGGTCGGCCAGGATTACTCGCGCTGGAACGACGTCTACCTGACGTTGCGCGGTGAGTACGGCGCACGCTCGACCCGCAGCGATCCGCATGATGCGAGTTCATCGGTGATGCACGTCGGCGCGCCGATCCGCGACAACGGCCAGATTATCGGCGTGGTCACTGTGGCCAAGCCCAACAGCTCATTGCAGCCCTATGTCGATCGCACCGAACGGCGTTTGCTGTTTTACGGCGCCGGCCTGATCGGCCTCGGCCTGTTGTTTGGCGCGCTGCTGTCGTGGTGGCTGAGCCGCGCACTGCATCGCCTGACCGGTTATGCCCAGGCCGTGAGCGAAGGCCGGCGCGTGGAAGTGCCGCACTATCGCGGCGGCGAGCTGGAGCAACTGGCTTCGGCGGTCGAACAGATGCGCACGCAACTGGAGGGCAAGGCTTACGTCGAGCGTTACGTGCACACGTTGACCCATGAATTGAAGAGCCCGCTGGCGGCGATTCGTGGTGCGGCGGAATTGCTGCAAGAGGAAATGCCGCCGATTCAGCGTCTGCGTTTTGTCGGCAATATCGACAGTGAAAGTGCACGCATGCAGCAGTTGATCGAACGCTTGCTGAATCTGGCGCAGGTCGAACAACGCCAAGGATTGGAGGAGCGGGTCGCCGTGCCGCTGGCCGTGTTGGTCGACGAATTGTTGCAAGGGCAGGCCGCGCGGATTGAAGGCAAACAATTGCATGTCGAACAGACGATTGCGGCGGATCTTCTGCTGAGTGGTGAGCCGTTTCTATTGCGTCAGGCGCTGGGCAATCTGCTGGAAAATGCGCTCGATTTCACCGCGCCACAGTGCCTGCTGCGCTTCAGTGCTGCACGGCATGGCGAGTACATCGAGGTGCAGCTGTTCAATGAAACCGCACCGATTCCCGATTACGCCTTGCCGCGTCTGACCGAACGCTTTTACTCACTGCCTCGTCCCGACAGCGGCCGCAAAAGCACCGGTCTGGGACTTAACTTCGTCGAAGAAGTGGCCAAGTTGCATGGTGGCCGGCTGGCAGTGCGCAATGTGCCCGGCGGCGTCGAAGTGACGCTCAGCCTGCCGTAACGTCAGGGCTGCGTGGCGGCCAGCGCGTGCTTTCTGCGATGGACAAACTGCAGCGCTGGTTGCTCGACCAAGCGCCACGAAACCGTGGCCAGAACGATGACGATCAAGGCCGACACGAGCATCGACGGGATGAACGTCAGTGAGGTCTTGTTGATGATCAGTTGCTGCACCGGGAAGGCGTACAGATACATCCCGTAGGAAATATCGAATCGTCTGCGGATGGTTTTGTCGACGTACAGCAAGCCCAGGCTCAAGGTCGCGAGGCACACACCCAGGGTCGCCAGCACGCTGGCCAGCGGCGTGCCGAGGCTGAAAAATATCAAGCCTGCCGCTGTCACCAGAGCGATTGCCAGTACGCGGCGATCGCTCAGGTATTGCTGGTTGAAGGCAATCACTGCGCCGGCAAAGAACGCGATGCCGGCCGCGCTGTAAACCGCCAGCTTTTGCGCCAGCGCGCCGGGCACGTGATTGCCCAGAGCGTAGGTCGCTACTGCAAACACAGTCAGCAAAACCCACGGCATCAGTGCCCGTCGATACATGCCCAACGCCAGCGCCAGCAACAGGTAAAAGCCGAATTCGATCTTCAGCGTCCAGAGGCTGCCGTTGAAGGACTCGCTGAGGATAAACCCCTGGGTGATCGGTTCGATGTTGGCCCGCCCGAACACCGAGATGCGCAGAAAGTCAGCCAGGGCGCCGAAGCTCGTAACATAGCCGTCGGCAAACACCGCCCCGGCGAGGTAAGTCATCACAAACGCACAAAGGATCAGAGCCGGGAAGATGCGCACAACGCGCTTGCCCAGATAATCGGCAAAGCTGCGCGAGTTGAAAAAGCTTTGGCTGATCAGCAGGCCGGAAATCGAAAAGAACGCCGTCACGGCGATACCGCCCAGCGAGTTGTAACCGGCAATGCCCGGTTCTTCCAGGCCCGACAGGGCAAAGTGATGACTGACCAGCACCATCAGCGCCGCCAGGTGCCTGATCAAATCGAAAGAGTTGTTGCGCAACGTGATCGTCCTTTGTCTGAGCACTGCCCCGTAAATGGGAAAAACCTTTTACAGGTATTTCCACGCAAATCCCACACAACCTCCATCACAAAACCACACAGCGCTCGCAGACTCGCCCCATTCCAACAAGGGAGCGTCCTGATGAACCGAAGTCTGGCACTGAAACTGGGGGCGATTGCCCTGCTGATCCTGCTGTTGCTGATTCCCCTGCTGATGATCGATGGCGTCATCGACGAGCGTCAGCAACTGCGTGACGGCGTACTCGAAGACATCGCCCGCAGCTCCAGTTACAGCCAGCAATTGAGCGGGCCGGTGATGGTGGTGCCGTATCGTAAAGTGATTCACAACTGGAAGATCAACGACAAGACCAATCAGCGCTACGACGATCCACACGAGGAACGCGGGCGTCTGTACTTCCTGCCGGAGCGTTTCGAGCTGGATGGCCAGGTGCAGACTGAACTGCGCGCCCGGGGCATTTACGAGGCGCGGCTGTTCCACGCCGACAATCGCATCGACGGACATTTCTCGTTGCCGGCGCAATTGGGCATCAAGGAAGATTTCACTGACTATCGGTTTGATGCGCCATTTCTTGCGGTCGGTATCAGCGACATTCGCGGGATCGAAAATGCCCTGAAACTGGAGTTCGAGGGACAGCGCCTGGACTTTGTGCCGGGTACGCAGGTCGGCTGGCTCGGCGAAGGTGTGCGCGTGACGTTGCCGCTGCTCGATACCAGCCAAAACACCGAGCTGGCCTTTGCGTTCGACCTGCGCCTGCAAGGCACCGGTTCATTGCAAGTGCTGCCGGTGGGCAAAACCAGCAGTGTCAGCCTCAGTGCCAACTGGCCGCATCCAAGCTTCATCGGCAACTTCCTGCCGGTGAAGCGCGAGATCAATGATCAGGGCTTCAACGCTGATTGGCAGACCACATTCTTTTCCACCAATTTGCAGGACGCGATGAGCCGTTGTGTGGCCAGCAATGATTGCGCGGCGTTCAACGGCCGCAGTTTCGGCGTGAGTTTTATCGACCCGGTGGATCAGTACCTGAAGAGTGACCGGGCGATCAAATATGCGCTGCTGTTCATCGTTCTGACGTTCGCCGGTTTCTTTCTGTTCGAAGTGCTCAAAAGCCTGGCGGTGCACCCGGTGCAGTACGCACTGGTGGGCGTAGCGTTGGCGTTCTTTTACCTGTTGTTGCTGTCGTTGTCGGAACACATCGGGTTCGCTCTGGCGTATTTGCTGTCGGCCAGTGGTTGTGTGTTGTTGATCGGCTTTTATGTCTGCCATGTGCTGCACAGCGTGCGTCACGGTTTGAGTTTTTCGGCGGGGTTGGCGGCCTTGTATGGCCTGCTGTATGGATTGTTGAGTGCCGAGGATTACGCTTTGCTGATGGGGTCGCTGTTGCTGTTCGGCTTGCTTGGCGTGTTTATGGTGCTGACGCGAAAACTGGACTGGTACGGGATCGGGCAGAAGCCGGGCAAGCCGTTGGAGTTTGATATCGGGGTGGTGGAATGAGCCGGTCGCTGGGGTTGCGTGAGGATCAGCGCTGGAAGGATGAGTTGGTGACGCGGATTATCGGGTTTTTGCCTGTGGAACCGAGGTGGTGCATTCGCGAGCAGGTTCGCTCCTACAGGGAAATGTGCTCAACTGTAGGAGTGAGCCTGCTCGCGATGATGCCGGAGCAGGCGCCAAAAAACTAAGGCTTGGGCATGGTCGCGATCATGGACGGTCGCTGGCTCACTTCAAAAAACCAGTTGGCCAGTTGCGGGTTGGCTTCACGCCAGCCCAGATCGGGGAAACGCAGATCGAGGTAGCCCAACGCGCAGGCCACACTGATCGCCGCCACGTCGAAGTGGCTGGTCAGCTCGGCAATCGCATCGTTTTCCAGCAGGTTCAACGCACGGCGGATCTTCTCGCGTTGCGCCTCCAGCCATTCGTCCCAGTGTTTTTCCGGGGCCCGCAATACTTGTTCATAACGCACCATCACCGAGGCATCCATGATCCCGTCGGCCATCGAGGCGAGGGTCAGACGGCGCCAGCGGGCTGCGCCTTCGCGCGGAATCAGCGGGTTGCCGACATGTTGATGGTCGAGGTATTCGAGGATCACGCGGCTGTCATGGATGACATTGCCGTCGGCCAGACGCAGGGCCGGAATCTTGCCCAGCGGATTGTCGGCATTGAGTTCAGCACTGGGGCTGACCGGGCTGAGCACGCAGTCTTGCAGCGCGACGCGATCCTGCTGACCGGTCTCGTGCAGCAAGACCATCACTTTGCGTACGAACGGGGAGAGCGTGTTGTGGTAAAGGGTCATGCTGGGGGCGGACATTGGCAGGGTCTCGATCAGAACGATGAGGGAGCAGCATAGCGCGTCAGCGCACGAGCTCAAGCCTCACGCCGGACCCAATGCAGGAGTGAGCCTGCTCGCGATAGCGCAATCACATTCAACATCAATGTTGGATGGCCCACCGCTATAGCGAGCAGGCTCACTCCTACCAAGGTTTTTCAGCTTCGCAGCAGTAGACCTCTTATGGCCAGAACCGCAGGAACACCCAAGCCGACCCAGCTCAACGCATCCCAGATGCCATCCCCCAGCAACGCCGCAAACAACCCCGCCGCACTGAGCAGCGCTATCACGATCGGCGTGCTGAAGACTTTCCAGAAATTCGACTGACGCGGCTTCATGCAGACGCCTCCGCCGTTTCCAGCACAGGCTTGGCGGCCTTGCGTCGCACCACCCACAGATACACGCCACTGGCGAGGACGATGATGGTCAGCACATCAAGCGTGGCCCAGAGGATCTTCATCGGCATGCCGCCGTAGTCACCAAAGTGCAGCGGTTGCGACATGCCCATGGCGTCCATGTACCACGGCCTTTCGGCTACGGCGGTGACCTTCAGGGTTGTGGCGTCGATCAGCACCGGCGTCAGCAAGTGCGAAGTCAAATGCGTGCCGCCCTTCATGAACACCGAGTAATGGTGCTCGCTGGAAAACCGCGTGCCGGGGAACGCGATGAAATCCGGCTTCATGCCCGGGGCGACTTCAGCGGCGATGTCGAGCAAGCGGGTGGCCGGTGCCAGGTGTGTCAGCGGTGGCGCATCGCGGTAAGGCTCGATCAGCGCGGTCAGTGCGTCGTTGCGCCAGGCGGCAATCAGCAGATCGGCGCAGGCGCTGATCACGCCGGTCACGCCGACCACCAACGCCCAAGTCAGGGTGACCACGCCGATCAGGTTATGCAGGTCGAGCCAGCGCAACCGCGTGGACTTGTCCTGACGCACCGTACCGAAGTTCAAGCGGCGCATGAACGGCAAATACAACACCGTCCCCGACACGATGGCCACGACAAACAGCAGCCCCATGAACGCCAGCAGCAACTTGCCCGGCAGTCCGGCGAACATGTCGACGTGCAGGCGCAGGATAAACAGCATCAAACCGCCGTTGGCCGACGGGGTTTCCAGTGCTTCACCCGTACGCGCATCGAGCATGAAGGTGTGCGAGGAGTTGGGCTCGGTGCCGGCGGTTTTCGCCATGATCGCGAACGCTGCATTCGGGTCTTCGTCGTCATAACCGAAGTACTGCATGACCTCGCCCGGTCGATGTTGCTGCGCGGCATCCACCAGTTGCTGCAGATTGAGCTGCGGCGTGTCGGCCGGCATCTCCCGCAATTCCGGGGCGTTACCGAGCAAATGGTCGATTTCGTGACTGAAAATCAACGGCAGACCGGTCAAGGCCAGCATCAGCAAAAACACGGTGCAGATCAGGCTGGTCCAGGTGTGGATAAACGCCCAGCGACGAATTGTTTTACTTTTCATTTCATGACCTTCAAAAACACCAAAGCCGTCCACGAAGGACGGCCTGGTAACAGGGCCTGTTTCAGCTCAGTGGTTTACCACTTGTAAGTGGCACTGGCGACGACGCTGCGCTGGTCGCCGTAGTAGCAATAGAAACCGTCACAGGTGGAAATGTAGTCCTTGTCGAACAGGTTGGTCGCGTTGAGTGCCAGCGACGCACCTTTGAGGCTGTTGTCCAGACGACCGAGGTCGTAATGCACGGCCGCGTCGAACACGGTGTAGGCGTCCGCCTTGCCCAGCCAGGTGTTGCCTTTGTCGCCGTAGGTGTTGCCAGTGTATCGGACACCGCCACCGATGCCGAAGCCATCGAGCACGCCGGAGTGCCAGGTGTAATCAGTCCACAGCGAAGCTTGCTGGTTCGGCATCAGTTGCAGGCGATTGCCCTTGTCGACGCCTTTTTGCACTTCGGATTTGGCCAGAGTGTAGGCGGCGATGACTTTCAGGTTGTCGGTCACGTCGGAGACCGCTTCGAGCTCCAGGCCTTTGACTTTCACTTCGCCGGTCTGGCTGGTGATGGTCACGTTGTTGACGATGCTGTTGACCGAGACGTTCTTCTGGGTCAGGTCATACACCGCGGCGCTGAGCAGGGTTTTGCTGCCCGGTGGCTGGTACTTGATGCCCAGTTCCCACTGCTTGCCTTCGGTCGGCTTGAAGGAGTCCGTAGCGGTGGCATCGGCGCCAGCGGTCGGCTGGAAGGATTCGGCGTACGACAGGTACGGCACGAAGCCCGAGTCGAACACGTAGCTGATCGCTGCGTTGCCGCTGAACGCCTTGTCACGCTGGGTGTTGGTGGCGTCGTCCTTGTTGAAGAACCTGGTGCTGGTGTGCACCCAGTCTTCGCGCCCGCCCAGCGTCAGACGCCATTGGTCCAGGGCCATTTGGTCCTGCACATAGAGGCCGGTCTGGGTGGTCTTCTGGTCGTAATCGTAAAACGCGCTGGAGCGCGGTGGACGAACGATCGTCTGGCCATAGACCGGGTTGTTGACGTTGATGTCCGGCGCACTGCCGAAGATCGAGGTGTAGTTGTCGTTGCTGCGCTGGTGATCGAGACCCAGCAGCAGGGTATGACGGATGTCGCCAGTAGCGAAGTCGGCCTGGAAGTTGTTGTCCACGGCGAACTGGCTGATGTCCTCATCGACGTTGGTGGTTCCGCGACCGACATTGCCCTGGTTGTCCACGGTGAAACCGGCGAACGAGGGGTTGTAGCTATTGACGGTGACGGTCTGGAACGCCAGATCCGACTTGGTGTAGCGCAGGTTCTGCTTGAATTGCCAGACATCGTTCAGACGATGTTCGAAGGCATAACCGAGCGCGTAGTAGGTGCGGTCGTAGAAATCGTAGTCAGGATCGCCGAGGTTCTTGTGGTGGGAGATCTTGCCGAAGGGCATGTCGATCTTGGTGCCCTGGATCGGGTAGAACTGGCTGGTGACCCCGGTATCGTCACGGGTGAACTGCGTGAGCAAGGTCAGCCTGGTGTCGTCGTCGATGTTCCAGGTCAGGCTCGGCGCAATGTTGTAGCGCTTGTTTTCGATGTGGTCGATCTGCGTATCGCTGTCACGCACGACGCCGCTGATGCCATACAGGAACTGGCCTGCTTCATCGATCTTGCCGGTGCTGGCGAAGTTGATCTGGCGGTGGTTGTCGCTGCCGTACTGCAACTGGATTTCGCTGCTGGCTTCGGCGCTCGGACGACGGCTGACCATGTCGAGCAGGCCGCCTGGCGGGGTTTGGCCGTACACCGAAGACGCCGGGCCACGGAGCAAGGCGAGGCGGTCGAGGTTCCAGGTTTCCGGTTTCGGGTTGGCGTAAATGCCGCGTGGCAGCGCCAGGCCATCGAGGTACTGGGTCGGTTCGAAACCACGCACGCGCAGCCAGTCGATGCGGGTGTCGCTGCCGTAGCTGCTGGCGGTGATGCCGGGCATGTAACGCACCGCGTCGTCGAGGCTGTGCACACCACGATCTTCCATTTGCTGACGGGTGGCCACGGAGATCGACCGCGGCGCTTCGACCAGCGCGGTGTCGGTCTTGGTGCCGGCGGCGGTGCGAGTGGCGGTGTAGCCTTCGACCGGGCCCCAGGCGCTTTCGCTGTTTTCCACGCCAATGATCGCGGTTTCCGGCAGGGCCATCGCGCCGTCAGGCACGGCGACCAAAGTGTAGGTGCCAGCGCCGCTCTGCTCCAGTTGCAGACCGGTGCCGCGCAGGGCTGCGCGCAGAGCGCCGGCTGCGTCGTATTGGCCGTTGACCGGTGCCGAGGTCTTGCCCGCCGCCAGTGCCGGGCTCAGCGACAGCGCGAGGCCACCCTGGCTGGCGATCTGGTTGAGGGTGGTCGACAGCGGAGCTGCCGGCAGGTTGTAGGCGCGCACGCTGGACGCTTGTTCAGCAGCGAGCAACGGGTTGCTGATCAGCGGCGCGCTGAGCGCGATGGCGACGGCCAGCAGACTGGGGCGCAACAAGGTGTCTAGCGAACGGGACATACGGCGGCTCCTGAATGGAAATATTTCTCAATTGCCTGTGTGCCGGATGAAACTCGAAAAGTGATAGGGCTGGGTGAAAATAATTTTGATTAAGGAAAACAGCGGTGTGGCGGATGACGCCATCGCGAGCAGGCTCACTCCTACAGGGGAACGCATTTCAACTGTAGGAGTGAGCCTGCTCGCGATGGCAACCACTCAGCCACCCGATCATTCAGGCTTGGAATCAGCCTTCGCGACTGTGACCCAATACGGCGTATGCCGCTCGATCTGCACCGGCAAAGTTGGCAGCAGCGCGCTCAAAGCCTTATCGGTGTCATGCAGAGGGAAGCTGCCGGTAATACGCAAGTCCGCCACGTCCGGCGCCACGCCCAGATGCCCACGGCGATAACGTCCGAGCTCATGCACCAGATCGCTCAGTCGTGCGTTGTCGACCACCAGCATCCCGCGCGTCCAGGCATCGGCGCCGAGATTAAGGGCGACAATCGAGCCCAGGCCATCACTGCGCAGCAGCACTTGCTGGCCTTCACGCAAGATCTGTTCATCAGGATTCGCCTGCGCATGGGCGGCGACAGCCGACTGCAACACGCTCAGGCGGGTGCCATCTTCCTCGCGCTTGACCAGGAACCGCGTGCCGAGGGCGCGCATGCTGCCCTCGCGGGTTTCGACGATAAACGGCCGCGCATCGCCATGACCGGTTTCGACGAGAATCTCGCCTTCCTGCAAAACGATCAGTCGTCGTTTTTCATCGAAGCGCACATCCACGGCACTGTGGGTATTGAGGTTGAGTACGGTGCCGTCGGCAAGGTGCAGGGTGCGTTGTTCGCCGGTGGCCGTGCGCTGATCGGCGAGCCAGTAGTCCAGCGGCAGCCACCGTTCACTGGCGAACAGCCCGAGACCGACGATCACCACAACGCTGGCCAGCCCGCTGCCGAGCTTGCGCACTCGCCGGCGAATGCCTTCGCGTGATTGCAGCAGTGCATTGCGCGCCGGGCCTTTGGCCACACTGAAACGTTGATCAAGCATGCCCAACTGGCGCCAGGCGCGGGCGTGTTCTTCATGCGCCGCGTGCCATTTGGCGAACTCTTCGCGTTCCAGCGGGCTGCTCGAATCGAGGGTCAGTTGCCAGGCAATTGCCGCGTCCAGCACATGCGCCGGGACGGGGCGGGAACTGGCCGGGCTCACGTCGGCTCACCGTACAGGGCGATGTAGCACTGCCGAATGCCCTGCGCCAGGTATTGGCGCACACGCGGCACCGATACGCCGAGCTTCTCGGCAATCTCGGCATGGCCGAGGCCATCGAGGCGGTTGTAGAGAAAAGCGGCGCGGGCCTTGGTCGACAGTTGGCCGAGCAAGCGGTCGATCGCCTTGAGGTCTTCGAGGATCAGTTGCTGCTCTTCTATAGAAGGCTGCTCCCCTTCGGGGATCAGCATCAGCTCGGTGAGGTAGGCCTGTTCGAGCGCGGCGCGACGGAAATAGTCGAACAGCAGGCCTTTGGCGATCGCCACCAGAAACGCTCGTGGCTCGCGGGGTGTCAGCATTTCATCGCGGCCGAGCAGGCGCACGAAAGTGTCCTGACTCAGATCCTCGGCCCGTTGCGGGCACGCCACATTGCGTCGCAGCCAGGCCAATAGCCAACCGCGATGGTCGCGATACATCGCACCAACGAGTTCACTGTGAGGACTCTGAGCTGAAGACACCAAATATCACCGATTGGGAAATATTAACTAACGCGAATTGTTCGCGATTCTGGCAGAGGTGGGAATGGTTAGCAATTGGCCACTGGTCAGGTGAGCCGTTGAAGGGCTGCCCTCACCCTAACCCTCTCCCGGAGGGAGAGGGGACTGATCGGGGGATATTCTGGAGGTGCACCGACCTGAACGATTTTCAGTGAATCCATAACCGACTCGATTTCTCAGGTCGATGAAAAGCTTCAGACACCGCGGTCGGCCCCCTCTCCCTCTGGGAGAGGGCTGGGGTGAGGGGGATGGATCTTGGACTTGACTGAACTTCAGAACGACGGCGCCTGCTGCCGCCGCTTCCACTGGCTCAGGCGTTGCTGAAGGTTTATCGGACTGTGAATCTGCTGCTGACGCGCCCGGCTGAACAGAATCAACGCCAGCTCCGCCGTGGCCAGCGCATCGGCACTCGCGTTATGCCGTTCGAACACTTCAAGCTTGAACCACTCGATCCACTCATCCAGCCCGGCCTCGCGAATCTGCGCCTGTGGACACAACAGCGGCGCAATATCAGCGACATCCAGAAACACCTGCTGCAACCTGTGCCCCAGATGTTCCCTTAACGCCCGCCCGAGCATGTGCTGATCGAACGGCGCATGAAATGCCAGCACCGGGCTGTCGCCGATAAACTCGAGCAGTTCCAGCAAGGCCTCGGCGGGTTCACTGCCGGCTGCAATCGCATTCGGCCCCAAGCCATGAATCAGCACGCTGGGGCTCAACTTCAATTCGCGGCACTGCAGCGTGCGTTCGAACTGTTGACGGAAATCGATCGCGCCATCCTCGATCACCACCGCGCCAATCGACAACACCCGATCCTTGTTCAGATTGAGCCCTGTAGTTTCAAGATCCAGCACCACCCAACGCTGCTCGCGCAGGGTACAGTCGCTCAACTCGCCGGTCGCCGGCAGCTTCGCCAAACGCTGCTGCAACTGCGCCGGCACCACCGGACTGGCCGGGCGCAGCCACGAAAACAGGCTCATAGCTGATACCGCAAGGTCAGGCTGGTTTGCAGGCGCTGCGCTTGGCGCAGGGATTCACGCAGGATGCGCCGGTCGAGGTGATTGAGGCTGTCGGGATCGACGCGATTGGAGTACGGCAGATTCTCGCGGGTCTGCAACTGATGCTGCTGCATGCGCGTCTGTTGAATGAAGTGATACGCCTCTTCATACGCCGCGCCGTCGAGCCGTTCGATGACCTCTTTGTCGACCAACTGGCGGAAACGTTCGAGGGTGTTGTTGGCGTCGATACCGTTGGCCAATGCGAGCAAGCGCGCGCCGTCGACGAACGGTGTCAGGCCCTGGACTTTTAGATCCAGCGTGGCTTTCTCGCCATTCTTGCGCGCCAGCACAAACTCGCGGAAGCGTCCCACCGGGGGACGATTGCGCAGCGCGTTGTCGGCCATCATGCGCTGGAACAAACGGTTGTCGCCGACCTGATCAAGAATGCCCCGGCGCAGTTGCGCGCAACCTTGTTCATCGCCCCAGACCACGCGCAGATCGAAGTAGATGCTCGAGCCCAGCAGATTCTCCGGTGTCGCCTCGCGAATAAACGCCGCAAAACGCCGCGCCCATTCCGCCCGCGACAAACACAGCTCAGGGTTGCCGGCCATGATGTTGCCCTTGCACAGGGTAAAGCCGCACTGCGCCAGGCTCTGGTTGATCTGCTGGGCAATCGGCAACAGCTTGCCGCGAATCTCGGCGGCATGTGCCGCATCACGGGCATCGAACAGAATGCCGTTGTCCTGATCGGTGTGCAGTGTCTGTTCGCGGCGGCCTTCGCTGCCGAAACACAGCCAACTGAACGGCACGCCGGGGTCGCCTTTTTCGGCGAGGGTCAACTCGATCACCCGGCACACGGTGTGGTCGTTGAGCAAGGTGATGATGTGGGTGATCTGCGTCGACGACGCACCGTGGGCGAGCATGCGCTCGACCAGTTGACCGATCTCGCCGCGCAAGGTCACCAGTTGCTCGACACGTTGGGCGCTGCGGATGGTGCGCGCCAGATGCACTAGATCGACCCGTTGCAGGGAAAACAGATCACGCTCGGAGACCACGCCGCACAGGCGCTGATCCTTGACCAGGCAGACGTGGGCGATATGCCGTTCGGTCATCGCAATCGCCGCATCGAATGCGCTGTGATCCGGTGAAAGATAGAAGGGCGCGCGAGTCATGTGACGCTCGATGGCTTCACTGAAGTCGCCGATGCCTTGCGCCACGACATGACGCAAATCGCGCAGGGTGAAAATCCCCAGCGGTGCCTTGTGCTCATCCACCGCGACGATGCTGCCGACCTGCTGCTCGTGCATCAACTTCACGGCTTCGCGCAGTGGCGTGTCCGGGCTGCACGTCACCGGATGACGCATCGCCAGTTCGCCGAGGCGGGTGTTCAGCGAATACTGTGTGCCGAGGGTTTCCACGGCTTTCTGCTGCACTTGCTGATTGACCTGATCAAGCAGGCTGCTGACCCCGCGCAAGGCGAAGTCACGGAAGCTGCTGGAGAGCGCGAACAGTTTGATGAACGCCAGTTTGTTCAGTTGCAGACAGAAGGTGTCATCGCCAGCCAGGTGTTCGGTACGCGTTGCCCGCTCGCCAAGCAACGCGGCCAACGGGAAGCATTCGCCCGTGGTGATCTCGAAAGTGGTTTCGGTACCGGGTTTGGTGATGTGCTGGCGTTCGCCGACCACCCGGCCTTGCTTGACGATATAGAAGTGTTCGACCGGGCCGTCGCTGGGTTTGATGATGCTCTCGCCCTGAGCGTAAAACCGCAGCTGACATTGTTCCACCAGATAAGCGAGGTGGGCGTGTTCCATCTGATTGAAGGGCGGGAAGCGCTGGAGGAATTGCAGGGTGCCCTGAATGTTCTGCAATACCGCGGTTTTCCCTGCCTGGGTGAAGGCATCCGCTTTACTCATAACCATTACCGCAGTCTTTTTCGAATTGTTGTTGTCGGATCGTTATGGCCATGGTCGGCCCCTACGGACAGGGTGCCCATTGGACGTAAGTCTAGGTTTTGCCACCATTGGCGAAGTTTCGGAGATGCCCTACGCAAACAGTCGGAAATTCCCTCAATTACCCCCTTGGAAAAAAATCCGACGAAGTGCACATTGAAGCTCTGCCCAGCGATGTCTGACCACTTGCCAAGGGACTGTTTTGAACACTTAGAGAACGCCATGTCCGACCACGATATTTTGAGCGATGCCGAGCGAGAAGCGCTCAGTGCAGTCATGCTCGAACCTGATCTTCCACCGCAGCGCGTATTGATCGTCGATGACGACAAGGACGCCCGGGAGCTGTTGTCGGAGATTCTCGCGTTGGACGGCATTCGTTGCCTGACCGCTGCCAGTGGCGAAACGGCGCTGAAAATGCTTGAGGAAAAGCCTTTGATCGGGCTGGTCATCACCGATCTGCGTATGGGCCATGTCGGTGGTCTTGAGTTGATTCGGCAGGTGCGCGAATCGGTGCGGGCGGCGATGCCGATCATCATTGTTTCCGGCGATGCCGATGTGAAAGACGCGATTGCGGCGATGCATTTGAGCGTGGTGGATTTTCTGCTCAAGCCGATTGATACGGGCAAGTTGTTGGCGCTGGTGAAACATGAATTGGGGATTGAACCCTAAGAGCCCCTCACCCTAGCCCTCTCCCGGAGGGAGAGGGGACTGACCGCGGTGGATGTTCGAGGTACACCGACCTGAGATTCCCAGCCGAACTCAGGTTTTGAAAAGCACCAAGATCTGCTCCGTTGCCCCTCTATCCTTGGCAATTCCTGAGCCGAGCTCAGATTTTGAAAGGCATACAGATCTGCTCCCTTTCCCCTCTACCCCATGGGGGAGAGGGCTGGGGTGAGGGGGATGGATCTTAAGTCGACCAGAAAACCCAGCCCCGCCGCATAAACAAAAAAGCCCTGATCTCTCGATCAGGGCTTTTTCATATCCACCATCTACGCAAATTTACAGGCCATTGGCAGCCTTGAACTCGCGACGACGACGGTGCAATACCGGCTCGGTGTAACCGTTCGGCTGCTTGGTGCCTTCGACTACCAGTTCGATCGCCGCCTGGAAGGCGATGTTGCTGTCGAAGTTCGGGGCCAGTGGACGGTACAGCGGGTCGTTGGCGTTCTGACGATCCACCACCGGCGCCATGCGCTTGAGGCTTTCCATCACTTGTGCTTCGGTGACGACACCGTGGCGCAGCCAGTTGGCGATGTGCTGGCTGGAGATACGCAGCGTGGCACGGTCTTCCATCAGGCCGACGTCATTGATGTCCTGCACTTTCGAGCAGCCGACACCCTGGTCGATCCAGCGCACCACGTAACCGAGAATGCCCTGGGCATTGTTGTCCAGTTCGTTCTTGATCTGCTCCGGGGTCCAGCTCGGATTGACCGCCAGCGGGATGGTCAGGATATCGTCCACCGAAGCGCGAGCACGTTTGGCCAGTTCGGCCTGACGGGCGAACACGTCGACCTTGTGGTAGTGCAGCGCGTGCAGCGCAGCAGCAGTCGGCGACGGTACCCAAGCGGTGTTGGCGCCGGCCAATGGGTGAGCGATTTTCTGCTCGAGCATCGCCGCCATCAGATCCGGCATCGCCCACATGCCTTTACCGATTTGCGCACGACCTTGCAGGCCGGTGCTCAGACCGATATCGACGTTCCAGTTTTCGTAGGCGCCGATCCACTTCTCAGCCTTCATGTCAGCCTTGCGCACAACCGGGCCGGCCTCCATGGAGGTGTGGATTTCGTCGCCGGTGCGGTCGAGGAAACCAGTGTTGATGAACACCACGCGCTCGCTGGCTGCCTTGATGCAGGCCTTGAGGTTGACCGTGGTGCGGCGCTCCTCGTCCATGATCCCGACTTTCAGCGTGTTGCGTTTGAGGCCCAGCACGTCTTCGATGCGACCGAACAGCTCGTTGGTGAACGCTGCTTCTTCCGGGCCGTGCATCTTCGGTTTAACGATGTACACGGAACCGGTGCGGGTGTTGCGACGCGAGGTGTTGCCGTTGAGGTTGTGCATCGCCGCGAGGCAAGTGACCAGACCGTCGAGAATGCCTTCCGGCACTTCGTTACCGTCTTTGTCGAGGATCGCGTCGATGGTCATCAGATGGCCAACGTTACGCACGAACAACAGCGAACGACCGTGCAGCGTCACTTCACCGCCATTCGGCGCGGCGTAGGTGCGATCCGGGTTCATGGTGCGGGTGAAGGTCTGGCCGCCCTTGGACACGGATTCCGCCAGATCGCCCTTCATCAGGCCGAGCCAGTTGCGGTAGATCACCACTTTGTCGTCGGCATCGACGGCAGCCACGGAGTCTTCGCAGTCCATGATGGTGGTCAGCGCGGCTTCCATCAGGATGTCTTTGACGCCGGCAGCATCGGTCTGGCCGACCGGAGTGGTGGCATCGACCTGGATTTCGAAGTGCAGACCGTTGTGTTTCAGCAGGATCGCGATTGGCGCGTTGGCGTCGCCCTGGAAACCGATCAGTTGTGCGTCATCGCGCAGGCCGGTGTTGCTGCCGCCCTTGAGGGTGACCAGCAGTTTGCCGTCAGCGATTTTGTAGGCGGTCGAATCGACATGGGAGCCAGCAGCCAATGGCGCAGCTTCGTCGAGGAAGGCTCGGGCGAAGGCGATGACTTTGTCGCCACGCACCTTGTTGTAGCCTTTGCCTTTTTCCGCGCCACCGTCTTCGCTGATCGCGTCGGTGCCGTAGAGGGCGTCATACAGCGAACCCCAGCGGGCGTTCGAAGCATTGAGAGCGAAGCGGGCGTTCATCACCGGCACAACGAGTTGCGGGCCGGCGGTACGGGCGATTTCATCATCGACGTTTTGTGTCGTTGCCTGGAAATCAGCCGCTTCTGGCAGCAGATAACCGATTTCTTGCAGGAAGGCTTTATAGGCCACGGCGTCGTGCGCCTGACCGTTGCGTTCCTGATGCCAGGCGTCAATGCGTGCCTGGAAGTCATCGCGTTTGGCGAGTAGGGCTTTGTTCTTCGGCGCCAGGTCATGAATGACCTTGTCGGCACCTTCCCAGAATTTTTCGGCGGTGAGGCCGGTACCGGGAATGGCTTCGTTGTTCACGAAGTCGAACAGGACTTTGGCGACCTGCAGGCCACCGACTTGAACGTGTTCAGTCATTGCTTGCCTCACTCTGCTCAGCTATTTCGCTTTTCAGCTCTTCAATTTTTGACAATGAAGCCTCTGGCCATTTAAACCACAAACCTGCCGACCAGTACATGCCATTGCTGGCGGCTGGGCTGGGACCAATCAAAGGCTTGGGGCCTTGCTGACGGGGCTTTCAGGGTTGCGAACATGCCTTGGGCAGACATCGATCCAGCGTTATGTAGTGCGCGCTGCGGCATACTACATGATGAGTTGCGCTTGTGAAAATCAGACTAATTACGTCGTTCTGCGACCTCATGTCGCATTGCGGTCACATCGCGGAACAGGATGTTCTCAAAAAACCATTGGATTGTTCCAGCTAAATATCAAAAGTTGTACACATAAATACTATTTGGCTGCTATGGCAGCGGTTTATGTGGGAGCGAGCCTGCTCGCGAAAGCGTCGGTCGCCTCAACGCAAAATCGACCCTTGCCTATACTTCCCCTTCTACAACAAAAGTCATGACAAGAGGGCGACGCCATGGACCATCTCGTACTCACTGTTTTCGCCCCGGACAAGCCCGGACAGGTCGAGCGCATCGCCCAATGCATCGCCGAGCACGGCGGTAACTGGCTGGAAAGTCGCATGTCGAGGATGGCCGGGCAGTTCGCCGGGATTCTTCGGGTGGGCGTGCCGGCAGAGGCTTACGACGAATTAGTCGATTCCCTACAAGCATTGTCGACGCATGGCATTCGCGTATTGATTGCCGAGAGTGGCATTGAGCAGTCCTGCACATGGAAGCCGATCGCCATGGAGTTGGTGGGCAATGATCGGCCGGGGATTGTGCGCGACATCACCCGCTTGTTGAGCGAGCAGGGTGTCAACCTTGAGCGGCTGGTGACGGAAGTGCGTCCAGCACCGATGAGCAGCGAGCCGCTGTTCCATGCTGAGGCGATTCTCGCGGTACCGCTGACTTTGTCACTCGACGTCTTGCAGTCGCGCCTGGAAACCCTGGCCGATGATCTGATGGTCGAACTGGTGTTACGCACAGACCTTTGAGCGTCTCCCGGGTTATCCAGTTTAAACGTGCACCTGCCTGTGGATAACCTGTAGAGACTGCCCGCATCGCCAGGCCCGCCGTGGCTTTGCTGGAGTTGATCAAAAAACCGCCAACATTCAGTGACTTGCACACAAACGACGGGGATCACGCTGTGGATAACCTTGGGAAAGAACGATGCAGGCCACGAGAACCGCGGCCTGCGAGGGTTTGTGCGTTTTTTGATCAGCTGCGCCGGCGCAAACTGATCACGGCGTCAACGCTATAAACGGCCAGACCGGCCCAAATGAAGATGAACGCGATCAGTGTGCTGGACGATAGATGCTCACCGAACAACAGCACGGCTTGCAACAGCACCAGGGTCGGCGCCAGGTATTGCAGGAAACCGATCGTGGTGTACGGCAAGTGGCGCGTGGCGGCGTTGAAGCACACCAGCGGCACCAATGTCACCGGGCCGGCCGCCACCAGCCACCAGGCTTGGGACGTGGTCCAGAACTCCGGTTGCGCGCTGGTCGCGGTCTGGTTGAACAGCAGCCAGGCAATGGCAATCGGCACCAGCATCCAGGTTTCCACCACCAGCCCTGGCAACGCCTTGACCGGTGCCTGTTTGCGAATCAGGCCGTAGAAACCGAAGGTCAACGCCAGCACCAGCGACACCCACGGCAGACTGCCGACTTGCCATACCTGCTGCGCCACACCAACCGCCGCCAAACCGACCGCGAGCCACTGCATCCGCCGCAGACGCTCACCAAGAATCAACATCCCCAACAGCACGTTGACCAGCGGGTTGATGTAGTAACCGAGGCTGGCCTCGAGCATGCGTCCGTTGTTCACCGACCACACATAGGTCAGCCAGTTGGCCGCGATCAACGTCCCGCTCAACGCCAGAATTGCCAGACGTTTCGGGTTGTCCAGCAGTTCGCGCCACCAGCCCGGGTGTTTCCACACCATCAGCAGCAGCGCACCGAACAGCGCCGACCACAGCACCCGATGGATGATGATCTCGACCGCCGGCACCTCGGCGATGGCTTTGAAGTAGATCGGGAACAGGCCCCAGATAATGTAGGCACTCAGGCCCAGAATGTACCCGCGACGCGGGTTGGCGGCTTGCATGCAGAATCCTTGCTCAGGCAGCTGACAAAGGAGGGATTGTAAGGAGGTTTGTCTACGAATGCCTTAGCGGATAGGTCGGGAAATTGTGAACACCGAACAAATGTAGGAGTGAGCCTGCTCGCGATAGCGCTCTGACATTCAACATTTTCGTTGACTGATAAAACCCTATCGCGAGCAGGCTCACTCCTACAGAGGATGGAGGCGGATCAGAAAAGTTTCAGTGGCTCTTCATTCAGTGCTGAAAGTTGCTCACGCAGCGCCAACACCTGATCGCCCCAATAACGCTCGGTGCCAAACCACGGAAAGCTGTGCGGGAACGCCGGATCATCCCAGCGCCGCGCCAGCCAGGCGCTGTAGTGCATCAGGCGCAAGGCACGCAACGGTTCGATCAGCGCCAGTTCACGCGGATCGAAATCGTGGAACTCGTTGTAGCCATCCATCAATTCCGACAACTGCCCCAGGCATTCCTGACGATCACCGGCGAGCATCATCCAGATGTCCTGCACCGCAGGGCCCATGCGGCAATCGTCGAGGTCGACGATGTGGAACATTTCGTCACGGCACATCATGTTGCCGGGGTGGCAATCGCCGTGCATGCGGATGTTCTGGTGCGGTGTGTTGGCGTAGGCATCTTCCACGCGTTTGAGCAGATCGCGGGCGACGGACTCGTAGGCCGGCAGCAGGCTTTTCGGAATGAAATTGCCTTCGAGCAAGGTGTTCAGCGAGGCGTGGCCGAAGTTCTGCACGGCGAGGGCTTCACGGTGTTCGAAGGGCTTGGTCGCGCCAACCGCATGAATGCGCCCGAGCAACTGACCGAGGCGATACAGCTGGTCAAGATTGCCCGGCTCCGGCGCCCGGCCGCCGCGACGCGGAAACAACGTGAAGCGGAAACCGGCATGTTCGTGCAGGGTTTCGCCGTTGTGGATCAGCGGCGCCACCACCGGGATTTCGACGTCGGCCAGTTCGAAGGTGAACTTGTGTTCTTCGAGGATGGCTTCGTTGGTCCAGCGCTGCGGGCGGTAGAACTTGGCGATCAGCGGTTCGGAGTCTTCGATGCCGACCTGATAGACACGGTTTTCGTAGCTGTTGAGCGCCAGGATGCGCGCATCGCTGAGGAAGCCGATGCTTTCAACGGCATCGAGCACGAGGTCGGGTGTGAGGGTTTCAAACGGGTGGGCCATGCTGACTCCTGCGCGCAGCAGGCTGCCGCGTCCGGCCCAGCATGGTAGCGCAGATGGCAGCGGGGCAGGTGGTTGGTGTCTGTGCTGACGCCATCGCGAGCAGGCTCACTCCTACAGGGGAACGCACGCATGCCAAATGTAGGAGTGAGCCTGCTCGCGATGAGGGCCTGTCAGGCGCCGACGATCCCGCCGTCTTCGCGGGTAATCGCCATCACCGAAGACCGTGGCTTGCCATTCGGCAAATGCTCAGGGAAGGTCGAACCGCCGTTCTCCCCCGGATGCTGAATCCCGACAAACAGGGTTTTCTGATCCGGCGAGAAGCTGATCCCCGTCACCTCGCAACCAATCGGCCCGACCATGAACCGGCGAATCTCACCGGTCTTCGGATCGGCACACAGCATCTGGTTGTTGCCCATCCCGGCAAAGTCGCCGGCGTTGCTCGAATCACCATCAGTGAGAATCCACAAGCGCCCAGCCTTGTCGAAACCCAAGCCATCCGGGCTGTTGAACATGTTCTGCGGGGTGATGTTCTTTGAGCCGCCCTTCGGCGTCCCGGCGTGCACGCCCGGGTTGCCAGCGACCACAAACAGGTCCCAGGCAAACGTCTTCGACGCGTGATCGTCACGGTCGGTGCGCCAGCGCAGAATCTGCCCGTAGACGTTTTTCTCACGCGGGTTCGGCCCACCCACCGGCTGGCCGTCCTCGCCACGCTTGGCGTTGTTGGTCAGGGTGCAGTAAACCTGGCCATCCTTGGGGCTGACGACGATCCATTCCGGACGGTCCATGCGCGTTGCGCCAACCACGCTGGCGGCAAGGCGCGCATGGATCAGCACTTCAGCCTGATCGGCAAAGCCGCTGCTGGCATCAATGCCGTTTTTGCCGTGGGTCAACTCGATCCACTGGCCCTGGCCTTTCGGGTGATCGGGGTTGCTGTCGCTATTATCGAATTTCGCCACGTACAGGGTGCCGTGATCGAGAATGTCGCGGTTGGCCTTGGCGTTGCGGTGGTTGATGCGGTCGCGGCTGACGAATTTGTAGATGAATTCGCCACGCTCGTCGTCGCCCATGTACACCACGGCGCGACCGTCGTCGGTCTCGGCCAGGGCGGCGTTTTCATGTTTGAAGCGGCCCAGTGCCGTGCGTTTGACCGGGGTCGATTGCGGATCGAACGGATCGATCTCGACCACCCAGCCGTGACGGTTGAGTTCGTTGGGGTTCTTCGCCATGTCGAAGCGCGGGTCGTACGGGTGCCAGTTGATTTCGCGGCTGGCAGCCGAGACGCCGTAGCGTTTTTGCGCAGGGTCGAACTGCTGCTGGGCATTGCTGCTGCCGAAGCAGTCGGTGAAGTTTTCTTCGCAGGTCAGATAGGTGCCCCACGGAGTTTTACCGTTGGCGCAGTTCTGGAACGTGCCGAGGACTTTCTTGCCGTGCTTGTCGGCAGCGGTCTTCATCAGATCGTGACCGGCCGCCGGGCCGCTGATACGCAGCGGCGAGTTGCCGTGGATGCGCCGGTTGTAGCGCGAACCTTGAACGAACTGCCACTGACCGTTCTTGCGTTGCACTTCAATCACCGACACGCCTTCGCAAGCCAGTGCCTTGCGCACGTCTTCGGCCGATTGCGGCATGCCGCCGTGCGGGTAGAGGTAGCGGTAGTTGGTGTATTCGTTGTTGATCGCCATCAACGCGCGGTTGCGGTCGTCGGGGAAGGCGAACAGGCTCATGCCGTCGTTGTTGTCGCCGAACTGCACTTCCTGTGCGGCAGCGGTGCCGTTACCGCTCGGGTCGAACGCCGGGCCGTTCTTTTGCAGGGGCTGGCCCCAACTGATCAGCACCGAAGACTTGTAGCCTTTGGGCAGTGTGATGACGTCGGTGGTCGCGGCAGGAATGCTCTCGAAGCCGAGCAAACGGCTGTTGCCGGCGCTAATGCCTGTGGCCAGCGCGCTGCGGCTCAACAGGCTGCCGCCGAGGAACATCGCCGCACCGCACAGCGCACCGGCGCCGATGAAACCGCGACGGCTGAGGCCGACCATTTTTTCCAGGTCAGTGGATTGGTTTTCTTCTAATAGGCTCACATCAGGCTCCCTGCTTGGTTTTGGCAGCCACCTTAATGAGCGTCGATGACGCTTTCGTTGCAGCGCCGGATTACAGCGGCGTGCCGATCAGCACGTTGGACGGCGAAAACTGCACCTGCACCGGTTGTTCCACGCTCAATCCGCGCGTGCGCAAGTCGAGCGGCTCAGCCAGGGCGCAGAGGGTATGGCCGTTGGGCAGGGTAATCCGCACTTCGCTCGGGCCGTCTTCGGCGTCGAGAATCGCTTCGATGGTGCCCTGCAGAAGATTGTGACCAGACGTTGCAGATTGCTCGCTGCCGAGCAATTCCAGCCAGCCGGCCTTGATCAGGGCCACCACTTCGGTACCGGCTTGCAGCTCCAGATGCACGGTGCTGTCGTGGGTGATCTGCGCGTCGAGGCACAGCCCTTCGGCCAGTTCGAGGCGGATCAGGTCATTACGGCCCTGCGTTTCGATTGCCACGACTTTGCCGTGCAACTGATTGCGCGCGCTGGTTCTGAGCATCAACCGACCGAGCAGATCGAGGTCGCTGGCATCTTCAGCTGCCTCCAGCACCTGCGCCTGCAAGGCCTGCAATTTTTGGTACAGACGCAAAACGCGCTCGCCTTCGCTGGAGAGTTTCGCGCCGCCGCCGCCCTTGCCGCCGACGGCACGCTCGACCAGCGGTTTCTGCGCGAGGTTGTTCAGCTCATCGATCGCGTCCCACGCCGCTTTGTAGCTCAGGCCTGCGCTTTTCGCCGCGCGGGTGATCGAGCCCTGTTCGGCGATGTGTTGCAGCAGGGCGATACGCTGCGGACGGCGGACGATGTGCTGGGACAACAGGGAAGGCATGGACATGGATGGGTGCTTTTTGTGGCGGTGGACGTGGAAGTTGGCCGCTAGCGACGCGAGAGTCAAGCCGAACCCAAATCCCTGTAGGAGTGAGCCTGCTCGCGATAGCGGTGGTTCAGTCAGCATAGATGTTGGCATTGATGACGCTATCGCGAGAAGGCTCACTCCTACAGGGGGATTGTGTTGGCTTCAGCTTCCGGGTTTCGGCGTGCGCGCCAGGCAATAGACATCGACCCGCGCAGCGCCAGCGTCCACCAATAGACGCGCAAGCGCCTGCGCAGTGGCGCCAGTGGTCAGCACATCATCAACCAGCGCCAGATGCCGGCCTTTCACCTGCGCGTCCGGCATGAGGTCGAAGGCTTTATGCAGATTGCGTTTACGCGACTTGGCATCGAGGTCCTGTTGGGCATCAGTGTCTTTGATGCGACGCAGAACAGTCTCCTCAATTGGCAGATCAAGCGACTTGTTCAGCCACTGCGCCAGCATCGCAGCCTGATTGAATCCCCGTTGGCGCAGACGTTTACGCGCCAACGGCACCGGCAATAACGCATCGGGTCTGGGCAAACCCTCATCGAAGCGATGTTGCAGGTATTGCCCGAGAACGTCGGCGAGCAGGTGGCCAAACGGCCATTTTGCGTTGTGTTTAAACCGTGTAATCAAACTGTCGACCGGGAAGCCATAAAGCCATGGCACCACCACCTCTTCGAAAGCTGGCGGCTCTAGCTGGCACTCGCCACAGGTCAGACCGGCGGAGGGAAGCGGCAAAGCACAGGAGATGCAGTGATCGCCGAGCCAGGGCAATTCAGTTTCGCAGGCCACGCACATTGGCATTTCTGCTTCTGCCGGCTCATCACACAACAAACAGGTTTGTACGTTTTTTAAACAGATGTAAACCGACTCTTTGCATGGTGGTTGACAGCGCATGTCTCTTCCTTAAATATGCCGAACATCCGTGTAGCGCCTGTGGGTATTCCGTTCCCGCAGCCGCCAGCAAGCATAACCAAGGAATTAGCCATGAGCGCGAGCACCACCGCCACCCTGCGTCACGACTGGTCTCTGGCCGAAGTCAAAGCACTCTTCGTACAGCCATTCAACGACTTGCTGTTCCAGGCGCAGACGGTGCACCGCGCACATTTCAACGCCAACCGTGTTCAGGTTTCGACTCTGCTGTCGATCAAGACCGGCGCCTGCCCGGAAGACTGCAAGTACTGCCCGCAGTCCGGTCACTACAACACCGGTCTGGAAAAAGAAAAGCTGATGGAAGTGCAGAAAGTCCTCGAAGAGGCTGCCCGCGCCAAAGCCATCGGCTCGACACGTTTCTGCATGGGGGCGGCGTGGAAGCACCCGTCGGCGAAAGACATGCCGTACGTGCTGAAGATGGTCGAAGGCGTGAAGGCCATGGGCCTGGAAACCTGCATGACCCTCGGCCGCCTCGATCAGGATCAGACCGAAGCGCTGGCTAAGGCTGGCCTCGATTACTACAACCACAACCTCGACACGTCGCCTGAGTTCTACGGCAGCATCATCACCACCCGCACTTACAGCGAGCGCCTGCAAACGCTGGCCTACGTGCGTGAGTCGGGGATGAAGATCTGCTCCGGCGGCATTCTCGGCATGGGCGAATCGCTGGATGACCGCGCCAATCTGTTGATCCAGTTGGCCAATCTGCCGGAGCATCCGGAATCGGTACCGATCAACATGCTGGTGAAGGTCGCCGGCACGCCGCTGGAAAATGCCGAAGACATCGACCCGTTCGACTTTATCCGCATGCTCGCCGTGGCTCGCATTCTCATGCCGCAATCCCACGTGCGCCTGTCCGCCGGCCGCGAAGCGATGAACGAGCAGATGCAGGCGCTCGCGTTCTTCGCCGGCGCCAACTCGATTTTCTACGGCGACAAACTGCTGACCACCGCCAACCCGCAGGCGGACAAGGACATGCAATTGTTTGCGCGTCTGGGTATCCAGCCGGAAGCGCGTGAAGAGCATGCTGACGAGGTTCACCAGGCTGCGATCGAGCAGGCGTTGGTGGAGCAGAAGAGCAGCGAGCAGTTCTACAACGCCGCCGTCTGATCGCCCCACGGATCCCATGCAGGAGCTGCCGAAGTCTGCGATCTTTTGATCTTGTCTTTAAAAAACAACATCAAAAGATCGCAGCCTTCGGCAGCTCCTACACAGTCATTTTTCAGATGTGAGGCCTGCATGTCTTTCGATCTCGCCGCACGCCTTGCTGCCCGCCGTGCCGAAAACCTCTATCGCCAGCGCCCGCTGCTTGAGTCCCCGCAGGGGCCCGAAGTGGTGGTCGACGGCAAACCGTTGCTCGCCTTCTGCAACAACGATTACCTGGGCTTGGCCAATCACCCGCAAGTCATCGAAGCCTGGCGTCACGGCGCGCAGCGATGGGGCGTCGGTGGCGGTGCTTCGCACTTGGTGATCGGCCACAGCAGTCCGCATCATGCCCTCGAAGAAGCCCTGGCCGATCTCACGGGCCGTCCGCGTGCGCTGCTGTTCACCACCGGTTACATGGCCAACCTCGGCGCGGTCACCGCGCTGGTCGGGCAGGGCGATACAGTGCTGGAAGATCGCCTCAATCATGCCTCGTTGCTGGATGCCGGATTGTTGTCCGGCGCGCGTTTCAACCGCTATTTGCACAACGACGCCGAGAGCCTGGCCAAGCGCTTGGAGAAAGCCACCGGCAACACGCTGGTGGTCACCGACGGCGTGTTCAGCATGGACGGCGATCTGGCCGACCTCCCGGCACTGGCCCGCGAAGCCAAGGCCAAAGGTGCATGGCTGATGGTCGATGACGCTCACGGTTTCGGGCCGCTGGGGGCAAATGGCGGTGGCATCGTCGAGCATTTCGGTTTGAGCCAGGAGGATGTGCCGGTACTGGTCGGCACCCTTGGTAAAGCGTTCGGCACCGCTGGGGCATTTGTCGCTGGCAGCGAGGAGCTGATCGAAAGTCTGGTCCAGTTCGCCCGCCCGTACATCTACACCACCAGCCAGCCGCCGGCGCTCGCGTGTGCAACGCTGAAAAGTCTTGAACTGCTGCGCACCGAGCATTGGCGCCGAGCGCATCTGCAGACGTTGATCCGCCAGTTCCGCCGTGGCGCCGAGCAGATCGGGCTGGGGTTGATGGACAGCTTCACACCGATCCAGCCGATCATGATCGGCGACGCCGGGCGCGCGGTGCGTCTGTCGCAGATGTTGCGTGAGCGTGGGCTGATGGTCACTGCGATTCGCCCGCCGACCGTTCCTGCCGGCAGCGCTCGGCTGCGCGTGACCCTGACCGCTGCTCACAGCGAGGCGCAGGTGCAGCTATTGTTAGAGGGACTGGCTGATTGCTTTGCCCAACTGACGCCGGAGCCAAACCATGCGTAATCGCCTGATTCTGCTGCCCGGCTGGGGCCTCGGTATTTCGCCGATGGAGCCTCTGGCGGCGGCACTGCAGGGGCTCGATGAACATCTCAACATTGCAATCGAGCCGTTGCCGGAGCTGGATTCCAGCGACCTGCAAGACTGGCTCGACGAACTCGACGAGCGCATTCCTCAGGACGTGTGGCTGGGCGGCTGGTCGCTGGGCGGCATGCTTGCGGCCGAATTGGCGGCACGGCGTGGCGAGCGTTGCTGCGGTTTGCTGACGCTGGCGAGCAATCCTTCCTTTGTTGCTCATGAACATTGGCCGAACGCGATGCCGGGTGAGACCTTCGATGCGTTTCTTGCCGGTTGCCAGGCTGATTCGCGGATGACCCTCAAACGTTTCTCGCTGCTGTGTGCTCAAGGTGCGCAGGATCCGCGCGGCTTGTCGCGATTGATGCTCGGCGGCGTACCGCAGACTACGCCGGCGGCGTTGATGGCGGGACTGGAATTGCTCGCGCAGATCGACACCCGCGAGGCGCTGCAGGCGTTTCGTGGCCCGCAGTTTCATTTGTTCGGCGGGCAGGACGGTCTGGTCCCGGCCGAAGCGGCGGGGGCGTTGTTCGCGCTTTTGCCGGATATCGAAATTGGCCTGATCGAACAGGCCAGTCATGCGTTTCTCCTGGAAGACCCCCACGGACTGGCGGGTGCGATCCAGGCTTTTTTACATGAGTGCGGTGATGACTGATTTGTCTCTTGTGCTGCCTGGCGGCTTGCCTGACAAGCGTCAGGTCGCAGCGTCTTTTTCCCGTGCAGCGGCCAGTTACGACAGCGTCGCCGAGTTGCAACGTGATGTTGGTACACAGTTGATTCAGCGCCTGTCGACGGATTTCGTCCCGGCGCGCTGGCTGGATCTCGGTTGTGGCACGGGTTACTTCACCCGCGCGTTGGCTTCGCGGTTTGCCGAGAGCCACGGTGTGGCGCTGGACATTGCCGAGGGCATGCTCGAGCACGCACGTCCGTTGGGTGGCGCGCAGCATTTCATTGCCGGCGATGCGGAACGGCTGCCGTTACAGGATTCGACCTGCGACCTGATCTTCTCCAGCCTCGCGGTGCAGTGGTGTGCGGATTTCGACGCAGTGCTCAACGAAGCGTTTCGCGTATTGAAACCGGGCGGAATCTTTGCGTTTGCTAGTCTTTGTACAGGGACGTTGTTTGAGCTGCGCGATAGCTGGCGGCAGGTCGACGGGCTGGTGCACGTCAACCGCTTCCGCGAGTTCACCCGCTATCAGCAACTGTGCACGGCGAGTGGTTTGCGCACGCTGAGTCTGGAGAATCAGGCGCATGTACTGCATTACCCGGATGTGCGCAGTTTGACCCACGAGTTGAAAGCCTTGGGTGCGCACAATCTGAACCCGGGACGGCCGGGCGGTTTGACCGGGCGCGCGCGGATTCTCGGGCTGGTCGAAGCTTACGAGCAGTTCCGTGAGGCGTCGGGATTGCCGGCGACTTATCAGGTGGTCTACGCCGTGTTGGAGAAACCCGTATGAGCGCAGCCTATTTCATTACCGGAACGGACACCGATGTCGGCAAGACCACGGTTGCCGCCGGGTTGCTGCATGCGGCGCGTTCTGCCGGGTTGAGTACAGCGGCGGGCAAACCGGTGGCATCCGGGTGCGAAGTGACGCCCAAGGGGTTGCGCAATGCCGATGCGTTGGCGCTGCTGGCCGAATGTTCGTTGCCGCTGAGTTATCAACAGGTCAATCCGGTGGCGTTCGAACCGGCGATCGCTCCGCATTTGGCGGCGCGAGAGGCGGGCGTGGCTTTGACCGTGCAATCGCTGCTGGCACCGATGCGCGAAATTCTGGCGATGAACGCCGATTTCACTCTGATCGAGGGCGCGGGTGGCTGGCGAGTGCCTTTGGCCGATCAGGATAATCTGTCGGATCTGGCGATTGCGCTGAAGCTGCCGGTGATTCTGGTGGTGGGCGTGCGGTTGGGGTGCATCAGTCATGCCTTGCTGACGGCCGAGGCGATTGCCCGTGATGGTTTGCAACTGGCGGGATGGGTGGCGAATATCATCGACCCGAAGACTTCGCGGCTGGAGGAGAATCTCGCGACGCTGGCTGAGCGGATTCCGGCACCGTGTCTTGGACGCGTGCCTAAACTCAAGGCCTTGAGTGCAGAAGCGGTGGCAGATCATTTACAGCTGGATCTGCTCGACTAAGCTTTTCTCTATGGGCAGGCACTGTGCCATTAGTGTTTTTGACGGGTGTTTTTCTGACGCCTCTGCTTCAATGGCGGTCATTGATCCTTCCCAAGGATGAGAACTGTTATGGAAATCTCCGGTAACACAGCTTTTTATGCAGGTTTGAGCTCGATCCAGAGCGGTCAGAACCGCGTCGATCAGGCGGCCAGCCAGATAGCCAACAACACCATCGAACGCTCGGTGACCAGCCAGTCGTCCGAAGTGCAAATCGATCGTCTGCGTGGTGTCGATCGTGCCCAGCAATCGGATCTGGCCAGCAATGTGGTCGAGATGTCTCAGGGCAAGGTCCAGGCAGAGCTGGGTGTGAAAGTCGCCAAGGCTTCCGATGAAGTGCTCGGTACGATCATCGATACGTTCGCCTGATTTTCTTGTCTTCTGCACGCTGAACGCCGCGACCTTTCGCGGCGTTTTTTGTTGTAAGTCCTTCTCCCTCAACTAATCTTTTTTCAGCGCCCGTGGCTCGTTCGAGTGCATGGCGGTTTGCTGTGTCCGACGTTTTAAAAATCTGATGACGAACGGCAAAAGATCGATGCTTGACAAGATTTCGGCGTAAACGTATGTTTCAAACAACTGTTTGACCGTCACAACAAATCAACACGGTCGTTCATTCCCGGTTACATCAGCAGAGGTTTATCGCTATGCCTGACTACAAGGCCCCCTTGCGTGATATTCGCTTCGTTCGTGACGAGCTGCTCGGCTACGAAGCGCACTATCAGAGCCTTCCGGCTTGCGCAGACGCAACTCCGGACATGGTTGACGCCATTCTCGAAGAAGGCGCCAAGTTTTGTGAGCAGGTACTGGCACCGCTGAACCGCGTGGGCGACCTCGAAGGTTGCACCTGGAGCGAGTCCGGCGTGAAAACCCCGACCGGCTTCAAAGAGGCTTACAAGCAATTTGTCGAAGGCGGCTGGCCAAGCCTCGCTCACGACGTCGAGCACGGCGGTCAAGGCCTGCCTGAGTCGCTGGGTCTGGCAGTGAGCGAAATGGTTGGTGAAGCCAACTGGTCGTGGGGCATGTACCCAGGCCTGTCGCACGGCGCGATGAACACCATCTCCGAGCACGGCACCCCTGAGCAGCAAGAAGCCTATCTGACCAAACTGGTTTCCGGCGAATGGACCGGCACCATGTGCCTGACCGAACCACACTGCGGCACCGACCTGGGCATGCTGCGCACCAAGGCCGAACCTCAGGCTGATGGTTCCTACAAAGTCTCCGG
>Ga0160443_100342_pt1 | contig 41614 bp, 37 predicted proteins | sample HID1972I_E1MG_FD_108244 | JGI IMG/M metagenome (GOLD analysis project Ga0160443, IMG submission 108244) | Enriched pill bug-associated microbial communities from UW Madison campus, WI, USA - HID1972I_E1 MG | ecosystem: Host-associated > Arthropoda: Insects > Digestive system > Unclassified ... | reverse complement strand
GCCGTGGGCGTCGTAACGGGTCTTTCTGCGAGGAAGGACGCGTCCATCGTGCTGAGCGGAGAAGGCAGCGTTGCAACGGTCTTGCCGCTAGACGTTCTGCTGTCGCAGACCGAATTCATCATCCTGGCGCGGCCGCAACGCGGAACCGTCGATGAGCGGGTCGACGGTTACATTGCCCCTTACCGGGAACATTGGTTCCGTTCGATCGCATTTCGCGACTTCGGCTCCTATGGTCATGTCATGCTGGCATCACTTGTTGCCAACATTCTGGCGCTGGCCGGCGTGATGTTCTCAATGCAGGTTTATGACCGGGTGGTGCCGGCCAAGTCCTTCAACACGCTTTATGTCTTGTTCATCGGTGTGCTGATGGCCGTGTTCTTCGACTTTATCATGCGCCGTCTGCGCACCCGCATCATCGACATCATCGGCAAGCGCACAGACATGCGAATCTCCGATCTGGTTTTCGGTCATGCGCTCCGGGTAAAGAACCAGGAACGGCCCACCTCAACTGGCACATTCATTGCCCAGTTGCGCGACCTGGAGCAGGTGCGCGAACTTTTGACCTCCACCACAGTGTCAGCAATTGCCGACCTTCCATTCTTCATCCTGTTCCTCTTCATCTTCTGGCTGATTGGCGGACCGATTGTGATCATCCCGGTTGCGGCACTGTTGCTTCTAATCTTGCCGGGCCTGTTGGCACAGCGCAGGCTGCGTGCTGCCGCCAGTGAGGCAATGCGGGAATCCTCGCTGCGCAATGCCATGCTCGTCGAAGCCGTTCAGGGCATAGAGGACATCAAGACACTACAGGCTGAGGATCACTTTCAGCAGCGCTGGAACCATTACAATGCCGTGTCTGCTGACGGACAGCTTCGCCTGCGCGCCATTACCAATGGTCTTGCCGCGTGGAGCCATACAGTGCAAACTGGAACATTCGCCGCCGTGGTCTTCGTCGGCGCGCCGATTGTCATGGAAGGCAACATGACCACGGGCTCCCTCGTTGCCTGCTCCATTTTAGGCTCCCGCATGATGGCGCCCATGGCGCAACTGACACAAATCCTCGGTCGATTTCAGCAGGCTAAAGTCGGGTTGAAGAGCATCGATGCCATTCTGCGCATGCCTTCGGATCATCCCGACAACGAGACACGAGTAAGTGTCTCCACCGTGCGTGGCGCCTACAGGATCAAGGGTGCTGCTTTTCACTACGGTAAGGGTACAGGCCGGCCGGCGCTTGCCATCGGTGACCTGACAATTGCCGCTGGTGAAAAAGTTGCCGTTCTGGGCAAAAACGGCGCGGGCAAATCGACCCTTCTCCTTGCTATGGCGGGCATGGTTGAACCGGCAGCCGGTGAATTGCTGATCGATGACCTTGCACTTTCACAGATCGACCCTTCCGATCTCCGTCGCAATGTAGGGCTGTTGACGCAGGATATGCGCCTGTTTCACGGCACGATCCGTGAAAACGTCACCCTAGGCGCATTGCACGCACCCGAACCATTGCTTCTTGAGGCACTTTCGATGACGGGAGCGGATGATTTCGTGCGAAAGTTCCCGCGTGGTCTCGACCACCCGATCCTTGAAGGTGGAAGAGGCCTATCAGGCGGACAGAAGCAGGCATTGCTATTGGCACGCCTTCTCATTCGTGACCCATCCGTCGTCCTGCTTGATGAGCCCACCGCAGCAATGGATGAAGCGACCGAGCGTGAGTTCATAAAACGCTTGCGATCCTGGAGTGCGGAGCGAACGGTCGTCGTCGCAACGCACCGCATGCGCGTTCTTGAACTTGTTCAGCGCATCGTCGTTGTAGAGAGCGGGCAAATTGTTCTCGATGGTAGCAAGGAGGAGGTTCTCAACACCCTACGTGGTGTCAAAAAGACTGTGGCGCCGAACGGCGTGCGCCGAAAAATGCCGGAAACGAAGCCCGCAGCGGCGGTCAACAGCTTTCCATTCAAGACGACACAGGAGGTGTAAATGGCGGCATTCAGCGAACGCGATTTCTCCAGGCACGGCGGTTGGGCATTCGGCGACGATGACGGTCGAAACCTCACCCGGTCAACACGCGTCGTGCAACTTTTCGTCGCTCTTCTGGTGGCTATGCTCGTCTGGGCCTATTTCGCATCGCTCGATGAGGTCTCAACCGGCGATGGCCGTGTTATCCCCACCAGCCGCGAACAGGTCATACAATCACTGGAGGGGGGTATTGTCGCAACGCTTCATGTGCGCGAGGACCAGGTGGTCGAGCCCGGCCAGATTCTCGCGCAGCTTGATCCCACAAGAAGCGAATCCGATGTTGAGGAAAGTGCCGCAAAATATCGTGCTACGCTCGCTGCCGCGTCGCGGCTTGAAGCTGAAGTCAATGGCACGCCACTGACTTTCCCCGCGGCGCTGAACGCTTATCCTGGACTGACTGGATCGGAGACTGAACTTTACACGGCGCGACGGCACGCGCTGGAGGAGTCGCTGCGCTGGATCGAGGAATCCCTTTCGCTTGTCGCAAGTGAACTGAAACTCAACGAAGAACTGAGGTCCATCGGGGCGGCCAGCAATGTCGAGGTCATCCGGCTACGAAGGCAGATCGTTGAACTCGAACTCAAGAAGGTCGAGATCAAGTCTGAATATCTCGTGAAGGCGCGCGAGGAACTGACGAAGGCGAATGCGGAGGTGAATTCGCTCTCCCCGGTGGTGACCGGCCGGGCGGATAGTCTTGCTCGCCTGACACACCGTTCACCGGTACGCGGCATCGTCAAGAACATAGAGGTGTCGACAATCGGCGGTGTTGTCCCGCCCAACGGCAAGCTCATGGACATCATCCCGCTGGGTGATGAGCTTCTCATCGAGGCACGCATATCGCCACGCGACATCGCCTATATCCATCCGGGCCAGCGCGCGAGCGTCAAGATCAGCGCTTACGACTACGCCGTCTATGGCAGTCTCGACGGCAAAGTCACGACAATTTCGCCCGACACAATACAGGATGAAGTCGACCGGGAGATTTACTACTATCGCGTATTCATCAAGACCGAGAAGGACGCGCTGGTCAACGCCGCCGGTCGTGAGTTTCCGATAGTGCCGGGCATGGTCGCGAACGTCGATATTCATACGGGTGAAAAGACCGTACTGGAATATCTCGTCAAGCCTTTCAACAAGGCCCGGGAGGCATTGCGTGAACGTTGAGGCAAGAGTGGACCTGGCAAGGAAACCACGGGACATAAAACAGCGGCTTTCGAGTATTCGGACCTTTCTGCGCGGCCGGGTCCGCCCACTGGCACAGCCGCTGCCATCCGTGACGTTGTTCTTTTCGGTATCCGATGGTGACAAGCGCGCCCGTGTCATTAATGCGTCAGGGCCATCGCTTGAGTCGGCATGGCAGCAGGGAGTAACCAGTCTGTTCGCCGCCATGGCCTCCGAAAACATTGAGGGGCGTTGGCTCCGTGTCGATTGGGTAGAGATTGCCGAACAGACGACATGGCCTCAGCTGCGCGCACTGCTCGGCAAAGTGAAGCGTAACTATTTTCGCTTTGGCATCGCGCTGGATCCGGCATTCCGCCATGCCTTCACGGAACAGGAGCTGAACGCAAATGCGATGCTCTATGGCGGCAACACCATCACCAATGCCGTGCTGAACGAGAAGAATTTCAACATTTATGCTCGCGCTCGCTATGAAGATCTGCCAGCTCTCAGCTTTTCGCAAGACAAAGCGATCTTTCTCTTTTCGACAAAAGGTGTCTTCTGCGATGAAGCCGATAGGCTCCACGCAATTGAGGGAATGGGCATTGAAGCCGGACGCCGGACAATCGACAGGCTGGACGGCGGGGTGGTACTGTCACTTATTCGTGACTCCTCTAGGTATCTTGCACGACAGGTCGAAGCAGACGGATTCTTTGTCTACGGTTACCATGCCTGTTTCGACCGACGCATAGAGGCCTATAACGCCTTGCGGCACGCGAGCACGACCTATGCCATGATCGAGGCCTGGGAAGTCACCCATGACGCGCAGCTGAAAAATGCGATCGAACGCGCGCTCGTCGCTCTCGAGGCCAGGCTGATCAAGCCTGCCGTCCTTCCCGATGGCACGCAAGCTGCGTTCCTCGTTGAGGCCGACGGTGAAATCAAGCTTGGCGGCAACGCCGTTGCGCTACTCGCCCTGACGAAATACATGGCGGCCACCGGTAAAACAGAATGGAGGGGACTTGCAGACCAGCTCGCTCTCGGCATCCGCCACATGCAGAATCCGCAGACCGGCGCCTTCGTGCATGTCCTTCATTTTCCCGGTCTTGCCATCAAACAGAAATATCGCACCATCTACTACGAAGGCGAGGCAGCCTTCGGTCTCATACGACTCTACGACCTGACCGGCGATGAGAGGTGGCTAGAAACCGTTGAGCGGGCATTCAATCACTTCATCGCCCGCGATCACTGGAAACATCACGATCACTGGCTCGGCTATTGCGTCAATGAACTGACGCGTCACAGGCCCGAGGAGCGCTACTTCCGTTTTGCCATCCGCAACATCGCTGACTATCTCGATTTCGTGGAGAACCGGATCACCACCTTCCCGACATTGCTCGAATTGATGATGGCCGCACGCCAGACGCTGTCGCGGATTGCTGCCGAACCCAAATTGCACGGCCTACTGAGTGACATCGATTTGGTGCATTTCGAAAGGGCGCTTGAGAAACGCGCCCGCCATCTGCTAAACGGCCATTTCTGGCCGGAAATGGCGATGTATTATCGCAAGCCCGACCGTATCGCCGGCTCATTCTTCATCCGTCACCATGCGTTCCGGGTGCGGATAGACGATGTCGAGCACTACCTTTCCGGCCTCGTTGCTTATCGCAGCTATCTTAGAGAGCGGGCAGCTTTCCGCGAACTTGTACGCCAACATGCCGCATCTGACAGGCTCCGTGTCGCCAGATTATCGAAGTCAAAGGTCATTCCTGGTGGCAGGCAGTGGAATGCGGCGCATATCGCTGCCGCGACTGGCGGCACCTGGGTTCGTCAACCGCCCCACGGCTGGACTGCAAAGGGTCTTTGCACCTACGCACCTGCCATGCAACCTGCAGACATGGTCGTCTTGCGTGGCAATGAGGACGCAACAGGCGTGCCGGTGGATGCACTGATCAATCGGGCAAAACCGGCAGGTTTCATGACAACAGAACCGGATCTTGCCAGTGGCCAGCAGGGGCCGGTGCTGAAGGTTGCGGACAATATGCAAGCCGTTCTGGCGATGGGCGACTATGCGCGCAGCCGGATGACTGGCAGTGTGTTGGCCGTGACCGGTAGTGCCGGTAAGACGACAGTTGTCGCCATGCTTGCCCACGCGCTTTCGGCTTGGGGCAATGTCGCCAAAAGCAACCATAATGCGAACCTGCCCGCCGGCGTGGCGTGGAACCTTGCTTCCATCCCGTGGGAGACCCCACATGTGGTGCTGGAACTCGCCATCGGCAAAATGGCCATAAGTGCCCGTATGGCGCGTCCGAAAGTCGCTATTTTTACCAATGTTCTACCTGCCCACCTAGGCGAAAAAAGCACGGTTACCGACATCGCACGGACCAAAAGCGCGATATTTCTGGGCATGGAGCCGGGCGACACGGCTGTCCTCAACCGCGATATGCTTGAATGGGACACGGTGCATGATGCGGCTTCTCGGCGAAAGCTTGACATTGTCACCTACGGCACCTCGGAGGAATGCATGTGCCAGCTGCTGCGCTATGACGCGGCAAGCCGGCACGCTCATGCGCGGATCAGGAACCGGGAGGTCAGCTTCTTGATCGGCGCGGCCGGGTCTCACATGGCGCTGAATGGCCTGGCCGTTCTCGCAGCGATCTCCGTACTCGGTCACCCACTCGAACCAGCGATCGCCCAACTGGAAAGTTTCGCCGCTCTGCCGGGACGCGGTGAAGAAATTCACCTCTTGCTTGACGGACGGCGGCTCACCGTGATCGATGATGCCTATAACGCCAATCCGGGTTCGATGCGCGCTGCTCTGGCCCGCCTGGGTGATCACATAGGTGGGCGGCGGATTGCTGTTTTGGGAGAGATGGCGGAACTTGGCCCCGGCGGGGCCGCCTACCATACCGAGCTCGCAGCCTTTATACAGGACCGGTCGATCGATGAGGTGTATGTTACGGGTGACCTTTATAGCGACTTCTGGAAAGCGCTTTCGCCGTCCTCGCGTGGTCTCTATGCCGAATCTCGTCAGGCACTGAAGGAAATTCTTCGTGAGCGTCTGGTAGACGGGGACACGGTTCTTTTCAAGGGCTCGCACAGCACAGGAATGCACGAACTGGTAGAATGGTTGAAGAATAACGCCGACCGCAGCACCCTCACATAGGCCAGTTTGCACGCGGCCAAAGCGAACCGCTATTTGAATTGTTCAAGTTCCATTTCATGCACGGCACGACGGATTTCGACCGGGGACTTGCCTCGAGCGATCAGGGCAGCAGCGAGGCGACCGTGATATGCCAGAATATGGCGTTGGCGGTCCGTCGCCTGAACGTAGACGTGGTGTGGCTCAAAGCCTGCGGCGCGCAGGCGCCTGACATAAAAGAGCTGACTGAAAAATGGTACGGTACGATCTTCCGGATCGGACAGAATATAGATCTCTGGCCGATGATCGGCCGGAATACGGTCGATTTCATCAACGGGATCGTAAAATTCTGATGAATTGTAAAGCAGTTTGCCAGGAACCCGCCGCCGCCGCTCCCAGAAGGCGGATACCTGCTTTACCGAAACCAGACCGGAGGTGATAACGGCTGCCGAGATGTCCCTGCGCCGGTTCATGAGGGCGGCAACAATCTGTCCGCCTGCGGAATGACCCGCAAGGATGAAAGTTGATACCTTATGCCTTTCTCTGATCAGGTCGAGCGCGCGATCCATCAGCGCAATTTCGCGCAGATGGCGACGTTTGTTATGGTCGCCAGAAGAACCATATATGCCCGGGCGGGCAATGAAGATTGCGGGATAGCCGGCTTGTAGCGCCCAATCCGCCATTTCTGCTGCTATCGTGGCAGGTGACTGGCGCAGATAGGAATCTGATATGAAACGCACGCCTTTGGAATTGCGCAACATCACGTCGCCACCGAAATAAACCAGGGCCGTCTGGTTTTGGCCATCTACCAGCGCCTGCGGATAATACCGAATGCAATCGCCCTTGCCGTCGACTTCGATCCACAGACCGTGAGGGACGGCGGAGCATGATCTTGCCGATGCGTAAGACCCGTTCAGAGCCTCGAAGGGGCTGAAGTTCTCGTCGTTCTTGAAAATGGTCAGTTCACGCGGCTTGGGGAGTTCGAAAGGACCAAGTCTTGGTGCATCGGCCAGCGCGGATTGCGATGCCCCGGGAATAGCGAGCGCGAGCAAAACCCAACGCGCGATCCACCAGGAAAGCCTGGGCTCTTGCCTGTTCATGGTTTCACTCCGTACGTCGTCGCGTTCGTATTATTAGGAACAGTCACCAATGTTAGAGCTCCGCCAGCAATCCTTGCATCATTTTGCCAAAAACATGCCGATACGTCACCTCCTTGATTACCGCGCACGTCGAGGCGCGATCGACGATCTGGATCGAGACAAGCTACCCTGCTTCATCTTCACAATGCTCACCATCGCGTGATGTCGATCGCGGCCCAGCAAAAGAAATTCCAACCGCACGAAGCGCCGTAAAATGCCATGCCTACTCGACCCAGCTTGGAGCGCGGATTCCGTGGAAGTCGGCGTGTGGATGACAACGATTGCCGACGCGATTTGAGGTTGCGCAGCGTAACGTTCTTCTCGAGGTGGGATAAGCTGTCTATAAATCCGGAGTAATTCGAAGCACCAGCCTCATGCAACGCTCAGGAAGGACAACCCTAAGGCGAATCCACAAAATATGAAAACTAATCGTTGACGCGACGATTTCAGTCCGTTATACATAGATCATCGATCTTTTGCTTGCCGAGCTTTGTCTACCGCGCGATTGGCACCGCGCTTTAAGCGAACTTCCATTTCAAAAATAGTCGGTTTCCTCGCTGCGCAGCATCAGCTTCGCGGTCCTACACTCTATGCTTTGAAAGGGTTCAACATGACCACTGGCACAGTAAAATGGTTTAATTCCACTAAAGGCTTCGGCTTCATCCAGCCTGACAATGGCGGCGCTGATGCGTTCGTTCATATCTCCGCTGTCGAGCGCGCCGGAATGCGCGAGCTCGTTGAAGGCCAGAAGATCGGCTTCGAACTCGAGCGCGACAACAAGTCGGGCAAGATGTCTGCTACCAATCTGCAGGCCGCATAAATCAAGATTTGCTTCCCTTTGACCACGGATGTACTGGCACTGTCGGAAGCTGCTTCATTAAGGTCAGGCGTTTTGCCTGGCCTTTTTCGTTTCGGTTTCAAGCCGAACCAATTGAGATTGCAAGAGCAGAAAAACAAAATGGATCCGGCTCGCAGACGACGATCTGCCTCATCGGCATCCAGATGTTGTTTTCTGTCAAAACCAACCTTGCGGTAGTGTCGGAATACGGCGCTCACGCCCCGTAGACCGAATGGCTGCCAGCGGCACGTCTCGCCAAGAAGGCAGGGCACTGCTCCATCAGTCCGGTCATAAATCGCGCCAAAACGCGATGATCTCTCTTCCACTCATTATCAGGATATCCATGAAGAACGCCCGAAACAATGACGTCGCCGACCGTCGCGCCGCATCTACCGAAGCCAAAGCTGCTCTGCTCAATGCGTACCGCGCGGCAAAGACTGCTTTAGAACCTTCCAGGCTGGCAAGACAGGCAGAACGAGCAGCCATTGCCACAGCTCGAGAAGAGCGACGTCTTCAACGCGAGCGCACGAAGCTTGAGGAACAACAGCGTATCGAGACCGACGCTTTGGAGCGCCAGGCAGCGATTGAGGCGGTCGCAGTCGCAGAAATCGAAGCGCGGGAGAGTGCCGAAAAGGCACGTATAGCCCGGGTCATTGAAGATGAGACGATGCGAAAGGCTGAACGCGACCGGCGCTACGCTAACCGCAAGGCAAGACAAGCCTAACCTTGCCCTTGCACGCCGACCCCACAACATGACGGCGTCATGCTGGTGACACTCTAACGAAAGCAGCCCCATGGCACCGGATAATAACGAGCTCCAGGCAATCAACACGTCGTGGCAAATCGCTATCCAGGAAATCCTGCGCATGGTCATTCGCGACATGTACCATGACGGTGGAGAAGCGAATTTCAAGGCCCATATAAAACGTATTGAAGAAGCTGCGGTCGACAGCATCCACTCCGATCTGCGACTCCGAGGAACCGACGAGTGGACTGAAGTGCTTGTAAAGGAACGGGCGAGCAACTTCGTGACGACATTGCTGACGTCCTTCACTTACGACCGTGCCTGACCCCTGGACATCGGTTTCAACGAGGAACCGAGCCGATTTCCAAGGAGAAGTGCGCAACCTCCGAGTACGATTTTCTGATCAGGGTTTGGTTGAGGGATTGGCTTTTTCTCCTTTCTCTGTGCCAGGGTGGCCGAGCTGGCCTTAAAGCTGAAACTGACGTGCCCGATATTCCACATCAGTGGATCGAGCTCTCGGCTCCGTGAGAGCTAACAGTTTATTCAATCACGGCCTGTTCGATCATTTTGCCCATGCGGATCTGAGCGCGACTGGTGGCCGGCCCTCGCAACTCGCCGCACTATCAGCGAGCATTGAGGCAACGCAGCGAGCCACTTGCCTCGACCAATAGACCAAGTGGAAAGACGTTGGCGTCGATTGACGCGTCAACGACCTGTCCAAGGCTGTCTGCCAGGGCGCGTGGACAAATCGCTGACAGCATGCGGACCTACCGGGTGTTTTAAAAGCAATACTTGTCCCACGGTCGCGGCATGACGGTTATCTGCTAACCGCATTAGCCGCTATCCGACTAAGAACGCGGTTACTTCATCGGCCAAGCCAGCGAGAAAAGTGTGTCGATCTGGATGAGGTTCCGGGACATTTGGTGGCAATTCGTCCATGTATGTGAAATGGCCGGCATCGGGATCAACTTGGAGCGCCACAGATGCCTGGGCGGCTAGTGCATCCATGAGAAAACGAGACTGGGCCGGGGGCGTGATTGTGTCCTTGGCTCCCACCCAGATTTTCATCGGCATCTTGATACGGTCAAGCGCACCTGGACGGCGGAAGAAGTCCGTTGGCGGAGCCAAGACTGCCAGTCGCTTGAGGCGTGGCGTCGAGCCTCTAATCAGTTGCTGCCCATCAAGGGTTTCGCCCTCGGCACCTTGAAGGGCGAGCATGGCCGTAGCTCCAATGGAATGCCCTATACCCACGATGGGGAGATTGCTGGAGGTGCAATCGTCTATAGATGCTTCGAGCCTGCGGATGCGCATGTCCAACTCGGCCTTGGTCGGGGCGATTGAGGTCAGCATTTCAAAGTGTGGTGCGATGACCGTGCAATTCCCGTTAGCCAAGGTCTGCAGCAAATGACGGTGGCGTGACGGATTACCGCCACGACCGACTGCGAACAAAGCAATGCACTTTGGGTTCTTGGCCTCGACCCGAGTAATGGTAAAGGATTCCAACTCATTGGATACGATGTCGATATTGGATTCAATTTCCATATTTTCTCTCAATCATCAGAATAAGTTTATCATCGTCTTCCGCGATAAACGAAGCCAACGTATCTCATTCATTGAAGTCCTGACCAGTCAGCGATTCAACGTTGCTTTTTGGAGGTAGTTTGAACCAGAGCGACTTCATCGAAACAGATTGGTGCATTCTGATGGGTCTGTGAACGCTGGTGCCCCAGGAGAAAAAAGAGCGGGCGCGGCCCGCTCTCGTCCAAGGATTTAGACCTGGGCTTGGCCACCATCGGCAAACAGTTCGGCGCCGTTTACGAAGCTCGCATCGTCGGAGGCGAGGAAGAGGGTAGCCTTGGCGATTTCGTCGGGCTCACCGACGCGACCGAGCGGAATACGGGAAGCTAGGTAGTCGATCAGACCCTGCTGCTGCTCCTTGTCATCACCAGCAAGCTCCACGAGTCCGGGCGTGCGCGTTGCTCCGGGGGAGACGACGTTGACGCGGATGCCAGTGCCCTTGAGATCGAGCGCCCAGGAGCGGGCGAGGTTGCGGACGGCCGCTTTGGAGGCTGAGTAGACCGAGAATGCGGCCGTGCCTTCTGTGCCGGCGGTCGAACCCGTTAGAACGATCGACGAACCCCGACCCATCAGTGGCAGAGCCTTTTGAACAGTGAAGATGACCGCCTTCACATTGCGAGCGAACGTGTTGTCAACCTGCTCTTCGGTGATTTCGCCGAGGGGAAGCATGCTGCCGCCGCCGGCGTTGACGACCAAGACATCAAGGCGTCCCTGTTGCGACTTCACCTGGGCGAAGACTTCGTCGAGTTCGTCGTTCTTTGCCGAGTCCGCCTGTATCCCGACGGCGCCGTGGCCGATCGCTGCGACGGCCTCGTCCAGAGCGTCCTTGCGGCGACCTGTAATGTAGACCAGGGCTCCTTCGGCTGCGAAAAGCCTGGCGGTCGACAGGCCAATGCCGCTCGTTGCACCGGTCACGATTGCAATCTTATTTGCTAGTCTCTTGGTCATTTTATTCTCCTAAGGCTGGGCGCGCGAAAGGGTCAGCCCGAATTCGCGGCCTGTTGACGGTCTAAAGCTATGCGGGAGGTGGCGCCGGCCTTGGGCCTGTCGTCGCCGTCCGATGTGCAGAACGTAATTCCTCAGCCCTGCAGGGAGAAGCCAGTTCGTATGGAGACATTATCCATCTGTATGGACAGTCTCCATCGCCGCGCCGCGCCTTGCGTCGACGCCTTCAAACACTTTCGCCGCCCAGTCCGAGAATGCCCGCAGCCGCGGGTTTGAAAATCTGTCTGCGGGATAGACCAGGTGCAGAACATGGTTTTCAGGCTTCCAGTCAGGAAGCAGTTCGATCAGCAAACCCTTGTCGATATTAGGTCTTGCCAGGAATCCGAAACTTTGGCCGATACCCAACCCGGCTAGCAACGCATTCAAATGCGCCGTGCTTTCGTTGAGGGAAATGCCACTTGACATCGGCATATACTCGGTCTGCTCGTTGCCGCGCTGAAAGCGCAGCGGGAACCGTTTACCGGATGACGCCGAAAAATAGCTAACGACACGATGCGCCTGAATGTCGTCTGGATGCATCGGCAGTTCTTTTCCGGCGAGATAAACTGGCGCTGCGCAGAGCACGTAGTCGAGTTCGCATAGCTTCCTCGCCCTGAGGGATGAATCGCCAAGTGAACCGCCACGAATGACGCAATCGATCCCTTCGCCAATAAGGTCGACAGATCGATCACTGACGCCGAGAAGCAGGTCTATCTGCGGATACTGGCGCTGGAAGTCCCAAAGGGACGGGATGAGTATCCGGTTCGCCAGGACAGAACCAATATCAATCCGAAGCCTTCCTTTGGGCGCGCTGCGGGCGCCAGCGACGGTGCCGTCCATGTCGTCCAGATCCGCAAGCAGGCGAAGGGCGCGCTGGTGATAGGCAATACCTTCCGTGGTCATTGTCACCGACCGGGTGGTCCGCTCAACGAGTTTTGTCCCGAGATGTGCTTCAAGATCCTGCACGAGCTTGCTAACTGACGACCGTGGGAGATTCATTGTGTCCGCAGCCTTGGTAAAAGATCCGGCTTCAGCGACGCGAACGAATGTTCGTATGGCGAGTATCTGGTCCATGCAACGCCCTGCAGATTAGGTCTACGATAACCGACTATATCGGAACCGCGACCAAGACCATTTAATTTCTTGCTCTCAATCGGTCGCGTGCCTCCAACAAGACCTCGAATGCTGATTGTCGCTAAAACGCAGTCGACGCCATACATGCCGGAGGTTTGGCTTCTCTGTGCAGAGAGATCCGGTAAATGGTCCGTTTTCGGCCGGTCTCGTCGCCCCAATCGCCTTGATAGTACGGCGCGGCATGGCGGCGGCAAGCAAAATGCCATGCCGGAAAGACCGCACGCAGTCGATGACACCTATCCTTCGCACATGCGCTGACTTGGGCGCTACCAAAGTGTGCATTTTATCGACGTAGATCGCTCGTCAGTCATTCACCAATCGAAGCGGGGCGGTTCGATGGCTGGCATACCATTAATACAGTGAAATGAGCCACACCCTCATATTAAATTCTGGTGAGGGAGAACGCGACTGTTTTTGTATGTCGGTCACGACAAACGAGCGACGTGGCGCCTAAACGCTTCGCTGCTCACTGGCACTGCCTGCTTAGTCCTTTGCGTCAGAGGGCGAATGCACAAGATTGGTTTCCTCAAAATGCCCTCACTTTGGAATTTGCATCTTTGATTATCTATGAAAACTATAGAAATTAAAGGTAACAAGAGTGAGGCGAACAATGAACGTACTTGGAATAAGCGGCAGCGTTAAACAACCGTCACGCACGGCACGCATTGTCTCGGACATCCTGAAGTCGATCGAGAGACGGGCAAGCGTCTCTGTGGACACGGTCGATCTGGCTGTGGCGGCACCGATCCTGTTCAGGGCTCTTCGCGCAGATCAACTGGATGAGGCCGGCCGCAGGATTATTGATGCTGTGGAAGGTGCCGACGTACTTGTCGTCGGTTCGCCTGTCTACCGCGCATCCTACACCGGCGCGTTAAAGCATCTCTTCGATCTCGTCGATTTCCGTGCGCTTCAAGGCAAGCGTGTGATCCTTGCGGCAACGGGCGGTACAGCACTGCATGGCCTCATGCTGGAGCATCAGTTCAGGCCGCTGTTCGGCTTCTTTGGCGCCGTTACAGTGCCAACAACGGTCTACGCCGTCGAGGCGGATTTCACCGGATACACGCTCTCGAACCCCGTGGTTGAGGCGCGCGTCGAGCGTGCCGTTGCCGAATTGATCGATCTACTGCCAGCCAGAAACCTTGTCGCCGACGATCACCGTTCGGCCCTTCGTCTCGTTTCACACGACGCGGTCGCGAACTGACATCAGAAAAGAGGAGATTTCCATGACTGAACACCACGCCGAGCCCGTGAAATTTGCCTATTGGGTGCCGAATGTGTCCGGCGGCCTCGTCATCTCGAACATCGAGCAGCGCACCAGTTGGACAATTGACTACAACCGCAAGCTCGCGCAGATCGCCGAAGCGAGCGGCTTCGATTACGCGCTGAGCCAGATCCGCTTCACCGCCGGCTACGGTGCCGAATTCCAACATGAATCCGTGTCGTTCAGTCACGCCCTGCTGGAATCGACGACGACGCTGAAGGTCATCGCCGCCATTCTGCCTGGTCCGTGGAACCCCGCGCTTGCCGCCAAACAGATTGCCACGATCAATCACCTCACCAACGGTCGCGTTGCCGTTAACATCGTCAGCGGCTGGTTCCGCGGCGAGTTTCACGCCATCGGCGAGCCTTGGCTCGATCACGACGAACGCTACCGCCGTTCGGAAGAATTCATCCGGGCTCTGCGCGGCATCTGGACGGAAGACAATTTCACCTTCCGCGGCGATTTCTACCGCTTCAACAACTACTCCCTCAAGCCGAAGCCGATTGATCCGCAGCCGGAAATCTTCCAGGGCGGTTCGTCGCGTGCGGCTCGCGATATGGCGGCCCGCGTATCCGACTGGTACTTCACCAACGGCAACACGCCGGAGGAAATCGCCAAGCAGGTGAATGACATTCGCGTCAAGGCCAAAGAAAACAACCATGCGGTCAAAGTCGGCGTGAATGCCTTCGCCATCGTGCGCGAGACCGAGGAAGAGGCGAGAGCCGTGCTTGCCGAGATCATCGAAAAGGCCAATCCGGAAGCGGTCAATGCCTTCGGCCATGAGGTAAAAAATGCCGGCAAGTCTTCTCCCGAAGGCGAGGGCAACTGGGCGAAGTCGAGCTTCGAAGACCTCGTTCAGTATAATGACGGCTTCCGCTCAAACCTGATCGGCACGCCGCGGCAGGTTGCCGAACGCGTGGTGAACCTCAAACGCGCCGGGGCTGACCTTATCCTGCTGGGCTTCCTGCATTTTCAGGAAGAAGTCGAGTATTTCGGCAAGCATGTCATCCCGCTCGTGCGCGAACTGGAACAGGCGGAAATCAGCGCAGCAATCGCTGCGGAGTAATGTCGCAAATCGGACGGCAGCGGCCTTTGGCCGCCGCCTGGACCACGGGCGGGACCGCCTTCGTGATTGGAAACCTGTGCCCATTGGGCGGAGCATGGACTGAACGATGTCAGCATCGAGTTTTCTGGTTGCAAGTCTTGGCGCGGAGGTGGCGATCCCAACGGACATTCGCCAACACATTGCCTTGCCCAGCGAGCATGCCGGGCAAGAACGCCACGCGCTGGACGCCGCCAAAGAACTCGTGCTGGAGCTTCGCGGTATTGACCTCTCCTTTGGAGGCGTCGTCGCTCTGGAGAATATCGACCTGGCCGTGCGGCAGGGCGAAATCCTGGGTATTATCGGGCCGAACGGCGCCGGCAAGAGTTCGCTGATCAATGTTATCTCAGGCGTCTACCGCCCGGATCGTGGCCATGTAGCGATTAATGGCAAAGCCTATCGTCCAGTGCCGACTGAGAAGCTCGCCAGTCTCGGCGTGGCGCGGACGTTCCAGAACCTCGCCTTGTTCAAGGGTCTCAGTGTTCTCGATAATGTCGCCACGGGGCGGGCTTACGCCGAGCGGGCAAATTTCCTGAGCCAGATAGCCGGTCTGCCGAGCGCTCGTCGCGAGCAGGCCGATGCCCGCGAGCGGGCAGGGCGGATCATCGATTTTCTGCATCTGACGCGCCATGTTGACCGGCTTGCCGGCACGCTGCCCTATGGATTGCAGAAGCGGGTGGAACTGGCGCGTGCGCTTGCCGCCGAGCCACGCATTCTGCTGCTTGACGAGCCCATGGCTGGCATGACGGCGACGGAGAAGAACGAACTTGCCGATTATGTGCGTCTCGCGCGTGACGAATATGCGGTCACCGTCGTTCTGATCGAGCATGACATTGGCGTGGTGATGGGTCTTTCCGACCGCATCGCGGTGCTCGACTACGGGCGCAAGATCGCCGATGGCACGCCTGCGGAAATTGCCAGCGATCAACGTGTCATCGATGCCTATCTCGGCGCTGCGCCGGAAAACGAAGACGGGGAGGGTATCTGATGGCTGCGTTTGATTGGTTGTTCTTTACCGAGGTCCTGGTCGGCGGGTTGCTCTCCGGGGTCATGTATTCCCTCGTCGCCATCGGGTTCGTGCTGATCTACAAGACATCGGGTGTCCTAAACTTTTCGCAGGGCGCGCTTCTCCTGTTCGCGGCGCTGACCTTTGTCAGCCTTGTCGAGCGTGGCGTGCCTTTTGTGGCTGCCTTTGCCATTACCTTTGCCATCATGGTCGTCATCGGTGTTGCGATCGAGCGTACGGTGCTTCGGCCGCTCACCAACAAGCCACCGATCACGCTGTTCATGGCGACGCTTGGCCTCTCCTACATCATCGAGGGAGCGGCCCAACTCCTCTGGGGTACGCAGGTTCATGGGCTTGATCTCGGTATCGAGGACATTCCCTTTGATGTTGGTGGCGTTTTCATCAGCCAGTTCGACATCTTTGCCGCAGTCGTCGCGGCTGGCATGGTGGCGGCTCTCTCGGCCTTCTTCCGCTACACCCGCATCGGCCTCGGCTTCCGCGCCGTCGCGGATGACCAGTTCGCGGCGCTTGCCGTCGGTCTCAAGCTGCCCTGGATATGGGCGAGCGTTTGGGCGGCGGCAGGCCTCGTTGCCCTGGTCGCCGGGCTGCTCTGGGGTGCGCGGCTCGGGGTGCAGTTCTCGCTGTCGCTGGTAGTGCTGAAGGCTCTGCCGGTGCTCGTTCTCGGCGGCTTCGATTCCATTCTAGGCGCGATCATCGGTGGTCTGATTGTCGGCGCGTCGGAAAAGCTCGCCGAGGTCTATATCGGTGAGTACTTCGGCGGCGGCATCGAGGGGTGGTTCGCCTATGTCGTGGCCCTTGCCTTCCTGCTGATCCGCCCGTCCGGGCTCTTCGGTCAAAAGCTTGTGGAAAGGGTCTAATATGTCCGCCGTTACAGCCGATCTTTCATCGTCGTTCTCCCTGCCGCGCCATGCCGGCACGGTGGCATTGCTCGCCGTTGCTTATCTCGTCGTGCCGTTCGTCGGCACCAGTTACCTCTTCGAGGCAATCCTGCTGCCGTTTCTTGCGCTCAGCCTTGCCGGGGTTGGTCTCAACCTTTTGACTGGCTATGCGGGTCAGGTCTCGCTTGGTTCGGCCGCATTCATGGCCGTCGGTGCCTTCGCGGCATACAATTTCAATCTGCGTATCGATGCGCTGCCGCTTATTGTTTCGATTGTACTTGCCGGTCTTTCCGCCGCAGCTATCGGCATAGTTTTTGGCCTGCCGAGCCTGCGACTGCGCGGTTTCTACCTCGCCGTTTCGACTCTTGCGGCGCAGTTCTTCGTGCAATGGGCGTTAACGAAATTCAGCTGGTTCTCGAACGAATCCGCATCCGGCGTGATCGATGCGCCAGCGCTATCGCTGGCCGGGATTTCTTTCGAAGGGCCGATCGGGCGTTATCTCTTCGCGCTGACCATTGTCGCCGTCCTCACGTTCCTCGCCTACCGCCTGGTATCGTCGCAGACCGGCCGCAACTTCATTGCCGTGCGCGACAACGAGACCGCCGCACGCATCATCGGCATTCCGGTGCTGCGCACCAAGCTGCTCGCCTTTGCAATCTCGTCCTTCATCGTCGGGGTTGCCGGGGTAATCTGGGCTTTTGCCTATCTTCGCACGGTGGAGCCGGCCGGTTTCAATCTCGACCGCTCGTTCCAAATACTCTTCATCGTCATAATCGGCGGGCTTGCCTCGATCCGGGGTGCCTTCTTCGGCGCGGCTTTGATCGTCGTCTTTCCGCTCGTCCTCTCACGGCTTGGCTCTTTGCTATTGGGCGATGTCTTTAATTCCGGAGTGCTCGATATGACGCAGCGCATCGTTCTCGGCGCCTTGATCATTCTGTTTCTGATCCTGGAACCTGACGGCCTCGTATCATTGTGGGATCGCTTGAAGTTACGCATTACGGCTGCCGTCAGGCGGGCGTGAACCCCTCGAAGCCGGCCCTGACAGGCAAAGGCTTCCAACAAGAAAAGCTTATCAGCAATGAATTCCTGAAACCAACACGGATGGCCGAGCGCCAGCCGACAGACGGAGTGTGTCCAGATATGACCTTCTACACGAAAATCAAAGCAGCAGCCTTTGCTGCCGGCATCAGCCTCGCCGCCATCGCCTCCCCGGCCATGGCCGATGAACAGTACTTCCCCCTGCAAAGCTACCGCGTCGGGCCTTATGCAGCCGGCGGCACGGGTTTTTTCGGCGGATTCATCGATTATCTCAATCTCGTCAACATCAGGGACGGCGGTATCAACGGCGTCAAGCTGACATGGTCCGAAGCCGAAACCCAGTACGAAGTTGAGCGAGGGGTCGAAGCTTATGAACGCCTGAAGAGCAATCCCGGCGTTGCGGCCTGGAACCCGCTGTCGGTCGGCATAGCCTATGCCATGATCGACCGCATCACCCAAGACAAGGTACCGCTCATTACCATCAACCACGGCCGCACGGATTCGACTGACGGCCGTGTTTTTCCCTATGTCTTCCCGCTGCTGCTCAATCCCTACAGCGAAACCTCCGGCATCGTGAACTACATTGCATCCAAGGAAGGCGGGGTTGGAGGACTGAAGGGCAAGAAGATCGTCGTGCTCTACCACGGCTCTCCCTATGGCAAGGAAACGATCCCGATCTATGACCTGCTGGCCAAGAAGTATGGCTTCGACCTCCAGCAGATCGAAGTCCCGCATCCGGGCAACGAGCAGCAGTCGCAGTGGCTGACGATCCGCCGTGCCAAGCCGGATTATGTCGTGCTGCGCGGCTGGGGCGTCATGAACCCGGTGGCGTTGAAGACGGCGGCGAAGACCGGTTTCCCGGTGGATCACATCATCGGCAATGTCTGGTCCAACTCGGAAGAGGACGTTATTCCCGCCGGCGACGCTGCCAAAGGCTATACCGCCATCACCACCCAGGCATCCGGTGCCGAATATCCGGTGGTCAAGGAAATCGTGAAAACCGTCTATGACGCCGGCAAGGGCAACCTTGATGACAAGAGCCGCATCGGCTCCGTCTATCACAATCTCGGTATCGTCAATGGTATTCTTAATGTCGAGGCGGTGCGGATCGCCCAGGAGAAATTCGGCAAGCGCACCCTGACCGGCGACGAAGTTCGCTGGGGCTTCGAGCATCTGCAGCTTGATCCAGCCCGTGTCGAGGCATTGGGCGCCAAGGATCTCTTCCACTCGATCAATGTCACCTGGGATAACCATGAGGGTAACGGCTACGTGACGTTCCAGCAGTGGGACGGCAAGAAGTGGAACGTGGTTTCCGATTGGATCGCACCGGACTGGGCCCTGCTGCGCCCGATCATCGAGAAGTCGTCCGAGGCCTATGCGGCTGAAAAGGGCATCAAGCTTCGCACGTCGGAAGATGCGAATTCCGTGACGAACTGATGTTCGCGTGGTCGGGCAAGGGTCTCCCCGTGTCCGGCCACAACATCCCGAAAAGCGCCAAGGAGATCGTGATGACCGAGGGGAACAGGCTGCTTGCCGTGGAGGGGCTCCACGCAACCTACAATCATGCCATCACCGCATTGCATGGGGTCACTTTTTCGCTCGGACGGGGGGAGATCCTTGCCGTTCTCGGTGCGAACGGCGCTGGCAAGACGACGACGCTGAAGGCGGTTTCCAACCTCCTTCCGGCCGAACGGGGGCAGGTGCTCGCCGGTCATGTCCTGTTTGACGGTCGTGATGTCACGCGCGAAACCCCAGCAAGCCTTGTCCGTCGCGGTCTCGTGCAGGTGCTCGAAGGTCGCCATTGCTTCAAGACACTGACGGTCGAGGAAAACCTGGTCTCCGGCGGCCTTGGCCGATCCGCCACGCGCACTGAAATCGCGACCGACCTTGAGAAAATTTACACGCATTTCCCAAGACTTAAGGAAAAGCGCCGGGTGCTTTCCGGCCTCACTTCGGGCGGCGAGCAGCAGATGACGGCCATCGGCCGGGCACTGATGTCACGGCCACGGCTGCTTGTCCTCGACGAACCGTCAATGGGGCTGGCGCCTCTCATCGTGCAGGATATTTTCCGCACGCTGAAGCGCCTTAATCGCGAAGAAGGGCTTTCGATCCTGGTCGCTGAACAAAACTCGGCAGTCGCGCTGACCTATGCCGACCGGGCCATCATTCTGGAAAACGGCGTGAGCGTGCTGTCAGGCACGGCCGCCGAACTCAAGGCGCGCGATGACGTGAAAGCCTTCTATCTGGGCCAGAAGCCAGCCGGGCTCGTCACGCATATTCACTGAAAATCAAAGGAAAGAGGAGACATGGCATGACCATTTCCAACGTGAAGACGAAAGATGCGGCTCAAGGCGTTCCCGCCGTGCCGCGGCCGAGTGAGCCGGCACACATCATCAAGAGCGATGCCGAAGCGATCGAAGTCGCGAAGAACCTCGCCGCCGAAATTGCCCCCGGCGCAGCCATTCGCGATCGCGATCGCATCTGGCCGGTAAAGGAACTCGATGCCTTCTCGCAAAGCGGGCTCTGGTCGATCAACGTGCCGAAGAAGTTCGGCGGTCCTGAAGTCTCCTATGCGACGCTCGCCAAGGTGATCGAGATCGTCTCCGCGGCCGATTCCTCGATTGGCCAGATCGCGCAGAACCATCTCGGCGTCGTTGCCGCGATCCGCACGGTTTCCGATGAGGCTCAGCAGACGCTGCTTTTCGCAGAAGTGCTGCGCGGCACACGCTTCGGCAATGCCTTCTCCGAATTCGGTTCCAAGCGGGCGGCGGACTTCGAAACGAAGTTCGTCGATGCGGGCGACCATGTGATCGTCAACGGCCAGAAATTCTACTCCTCCGGCGCACTTCTCGCCCATCTCGTGCCCATCGTTGCGCTCGATGATGAAGGCCGCGCCTGGTATGCGATCGCCGAGCGAGACGCGCCTGGATTGACCGTCATCGACGACTGGTCATCCTTCGGACAGCGCACGACGCTCTCAGGCACTGTCATCCTCAACAACGTCAAGGTGCCGAAAACCCATCTGGTTCCCGGCTACAAGGGTTATGCGGAACCCACTACGGATGGTGCGATTTTCCAGATTATCCAGGTCGCGGTGGATACGGGTATAGCGCAGGCGGCAATCGATGAAACCATCTCCTTCGTGCGCACCAAGAGCCGCGCATGGGTGGATAGCGGCGTAGATCATGCCTGGGATGACCCCTACACGATCCAGGCTGTCGGCGATCTGACGCTGCGACTGCATGCGGCCCAGGCGCTGCTTGAAAAAGCCGGTTATGCCATCGATCGCGCCATCCAGAGCCCGAATGCTGACACGGTCGCCGAAGCACAGATCGTGACGGCCGAGGCGAAAATTCTCTCGACAGAGATTGCCATTACGGCGACCAACAAGCTGTTCGAACTTGCAGGCACCCGCTCCACGCTTGCAGAGCATCACCTCGATCGCCATTGGCGCAATGCCCGTACCCACACGCTGCACGATCCGGTCCGGTGGAAATATTCCATCCTAGGCAAGTACTTCCTCAATGGCGAGAAGCCGCCACTTCACGCCTGGAGCTGAGTAAACTCTGGAGCCCGGGGCGCGCAAGGCGCCCCGGTTGGCAATTGATCTTGCTACATCCGCCAGCAGTAATGAGATATAGTGACGTGATGAGACGGTGCCCCTCAAGCGCGTTTCCAATCAAGCGCCCCGTAACGAGGAGCTTTGCCGGAAACTTCGGGAACATAGAATAGTGGTGACGATGAGCCTTATGCTCAGGAAGCGGAAAACGCTTTTTAGGGCCTTCCAATCGTGCAGGGCACAGATCTCCTTGGGGAGAACGTAGAGGCAATGAATTCTCTTGTTCCCATAGCTTCTGCCCGCCTGACCGTGGCAGTTGTCGGCGGTGGCTTCACCGGCGCGGCAATGGCAATGCATCTGGTAGCGGGTAACGGATACCCGACTGATACATCCGTTGTCGTCATCGAACCTCGATCGGAGTTGGGCCGTGGCTTGGCCTATAGCGCAACCGATCCGGCGCATCGGGTCAACGTTCCCGCTGCAAGAATGACGTTGTTTCCGGATATTCCCGATGATTTCGAGCGTTATGTTGGCGGTATTCCGACCCGTGACGATGCCGAGCTCATAGGACACGATGGCTTGCCTTATCCCAAGCGGTCTGTCTTCGGCGAATACGTCTCGGCACGGATTCAACCGTTTTTGGATGACGGCCGTATCAGACACTGGCGGACCAAAGCGATCTCGGTGTCACGAAAAGGAAACCGCTATGAGATTGCGGGGTCTGACGGTACAGCGCTCATTGCGGATATAGTCGTGCTGGCCGTCAGCCATCCACCACCTTCTTTGCCCCGGGTGCTTCAGCCCTTCAAAGATGATCCCAAGCTAATTGCGGATGTCACCGTGACCGATGCGATCGACGCCGTCGAGACTGGAGATCGTGTTCTCATCGTCGGAAATGGCTTGACCTCCGCCGATCTGGTTGCCTCGCTCAAGAGACGGGGCCATGTCGGCCACGTAACGTCTTTCTCTCGCAGGGGCTTGCGGTCTCGCGGCCACGGCCCTGTCGGGCAGGAGCCTTTCGGCGATTTCCTGTCTGAACCGTTCACCTCTGCAAGCAAGTTGCTCCATAAGGTTCGCCAAACGCTGCGAGAAGCAGAGAAACGGGGAATGACGTGGCATAGCGTCGTGGATGCGCTGAGGGCGCAGGGGAGGGACATATGGGGAAATCTGCCTGTCATTGAGAGACGGCGCGTTGCCCGACACTTGCGGCCGGTCTGGGATGTGCATCGCTTTCGCATCGCGCCGCAAGTCGAGGCTGCTGTGGAGCAGGCGATCGCCAGCGGCCAAATGGATGTCCGGGCTGCCTCGCTTTCTTCCGTGACGCGGATTGATGCCGGCTACAGGGTAACGCTTCGACCCCAGCGCGCCAAGCCTCACGAAACGCTTGATGTCGATGCGATCGTCGTCACCACGGGCCCGGCGCATGGCGGCATTCTTCAAAGCCAAGGCATGCTTCGAGAACTTGAGCAGGCGGGCCTGTTGCAACCCTGCCCGACCGGACTTGGCATCTTGGTCGATGCCAAGTCTAATCCCGTATCGGCTTCAGGCGAAAGCACGACTTCACTGTTTATTGCCGGGCCGCTTGCACGCGGCACTTTCGGAGAACTGATGGGGCTGCCGCAGGTTACCGAGCATGCAATCTTCGTCGCGCAGCGTATTCGCGACCTGATCGATGAATGTGGGATTTCGCATCGCACGGGCCAGGCGGTGGAAGGCTGACGGCCCGCTGTTTCTTGAATACATTCTTCCACTCTTTGAGAAAGCATTGGGACGATAATTCCATCAAATTCGCCACGCTTTGCGAGGCCCTCAGGACGGTATACGGTGAAAGCATACAAACGAGCTCCTGGCTCTGGGGGAGCTCGCCCCCTGCTGCCAGCGCGCTGCCTTACGGGAGATGAGACCATGTTCACGCACATCATGATCGGAAGTAATGATCTGGAGCGGTCAAGAAACTTCTACGACGCCACGTTCGCTGCATTGGGCGGCAGGCCCGGCGAGATGGATGCGAGAGGCAGACTGATTTATGTCCACGAAGGCGGACGGCTGATGATCACGAAACCGATCGACGGCAAGGCGGCGACCGTTGCCAATGGCGGGACAATCGGAATCGCCGCCCTGAGCCGCGAGCATGTTCTGGCGTGGCACGACGCCGGTGTTATGCACGGCGGCACATCGATCGAGAGCCCGCCGAATGAGCGCGCGAACGGGGCCTTCGTCGCTTATCTTCGTGATCCGGACGGACATAAACTGAGCGCACGGTCTCAGCCGACAAAGTAACGCAGCGCCAATAGCGCTGGTATTCTGACAGCTGTTGTGGGTTGGTCTTTCTTGCATAACTTTTGCAGCCGTATCCACCACATTAATCGCAACATTACGCTCAACATTCACGCATCTTGGAACCTACCATCGGCGGATTAAGACGGGCAAAGCCTTCCTGACGATGATAGGGGAAATGCGGATATGGCGGCGTCAAGACGCTCGCATTGTCCAGGAGAACAATCTGATCATCGGTGAGATGCCAACCGACCGCTCCGAGGTTCTGCCGGAGCTGCTCTTCGTTTCGCGCTCCCATGATAATGGAAGACACCGTGGGCCGGCCTGTAAGCCAGTTGAGCGCCACCTGCGCAACTGTTTTGTCGAGTTGTCTTGCAACGTCTTCAAGGGCATCAACGACGCGGTAGAGATGCTCCTCATCGACCGGAGGACCAAAGCTTGCGGTTTCGTGAAGACGACTGCTCTCCGGCAGGGGAGCGCCGCGCCTAATCTTTCCCGTGAGCCGCCCCCAGCCAAGCGGACTCCAGACTAGTGCTCCAAGGCCTTGATCCATACCCAGTGGCATCAGATCCCACTCATAGTCTCGGCCGAGAAGGGAATAGTAAACCTGATTGGCAATGTAGCGAGGCCATCCGTACGCGTCGGCAACCGCCAGCGACTTCATGATTTCCCATCCCGAAAAGTTCGAAATGCCGACGTAGCGGACCTTTCCCGCCCGAACGAGCGTATCAAGCGTCGACAAGACTTCTTCGACGGGTGTCCGGGCGTCGTAGGCATGAAGTTGCAGAATGTCTATATAGTCCGTCCGAAGCCGGCGTAGTGCGTCTTCGACCGATCTGATCAAGCGAAACCTGGAGGAACCCGCATCGTTCGGCCCTTCTCCCATAGGCAGGCTGGTCTTCGTCGATATCAGCACGGTCTCGCGACGACCTTCCAGCGCTGCACCCAGCACCTCCTCCGATGCACCGTTCGAGTAGACATCTGCGGTATCGAACAGATTAACGCCTGCTTCAACGCAGATATCGATAAGTCGCCTTGCCTCGGAGACATCGGTCGTGCCCCAAGCACTGAAAAGGGGACCTGCCCCTCCAAACGTGCCTGCACCAAAGCTCAGGACCGAGACTTTGAGGCCTGATCGGCCAAGAGAACGATATTCCATCTGGTCTTCCTTTCTTGAGAAATGGAAGCGACTTGCGCCACCTGATGGGGAAGAGATAGGAGATCCGGCTTTCGTGATATAGATTGCGGGCGGGAACAACATTTGTGAAATCAGGGACCAGATGGCTCGAGCGGAAGTCAACCGATCCGGAGAAATGGAAGTCTTCGTGCAGGTTGTCGAGCGCGGTGGCTTCTCGTCAGCTGCTCGCAGCGTCGGAATGACGCCGTCGGCGGTGAGCAAACTGGTCGCGAGACTGGAAGCGCGGCTGGGTACCCGTCTCATCAATCGCTCGACGCGCGTGTTCAAGTTGACTTCGGAAGGCTGCGTCTTTTTCGAGCGCGCCACGCGTATCCTGACAGACATCGAAGATGCCGAGCGGATCGCCAGTGCGGGAGAGGTGCCCAGTGGCCGCCTCCGCCTGAGTACCAGCGCCTCCTATGCCACCCATGTCCTCTCCGGCATACTCCCGGAATTCCTGGAGCGATATCCTGAAATTACCGTCGATATCGTGCAAAGCGACCTTGTCGTCGATCTGCTTGAGGAGCGAATGGACGTTGCGGTTCGAGCAGGCCCGCTTAAAAGTTCGAGCCTCGTCGCGCGTAGGCTTGGCGATACTGCAATGACGATCGTCGCTGCTCCCTGCTATGTCGACCGGCGTGGCCTTCCCCGGACTATCGAGGAGCTTGAAAGGCATGACAGGATGGGCCTTGGTTACACCCGCTCGATGGATGGCTGGCCGTTAATATCGGCAGGCGCGACGATTTTTGCCCCAGTCGTCGCCCGTGTCCAGGCCAATGACGGCGAGGCGCTGCGCCAGCTGGTACTCGCTGGAAATGGAATTGCCCGCCTCGCCAACTTCACGATACGCGATGATTTGAGGGCCGGCCGACTGGTGCCGGTGCTCGACGAGTATAATCCCGGGGACCGGGAGGAGTTTCATGCCATTCATATAGGGCAGGGTGGCCCGCTGCCTTCCAGAGTGCGCGCTCTTCTTGATTTCCTGGCCAAGCAAGGCAAAGTTACATAGCAGAGAAACCCGCCAATCGGGGAGGATACCCTCGCCCGAACTCGAGTCGACGTCTCGCGTTAGGTTTCAAGCACCGGCATGTTTGTCCCGCGCCATTGAGCTAAAATGAACTTGATCTGCTTGTAGAGCGCAAAAAATCAGATCTAAAGCGCGTCAAGTCCAAAGGAAAAATCCTGGCTGTCCCGCTCCCTTATGCGGCAAAAGCCGAAGGTCTTTTCATGTAAACGAGCAGTCGTGACAAGACATAACTCCTTGCGATCCTGCGTAAAATAGACCGCCTCGTCCCTGCCAACGAGGCAGTCTGTGTTGCGGCGTCAAAACGGACTGGCGCTGACGCTACGCAGATTTCAGCCCCACCAGAACCCGATGATCTGTCGCCAATTCCCAATGCCTTCAAATAAGAAATCGCGCACTTTAAAAACAGGCTTGATTGTTTGTAAGTTTAATGCAGATTTGAGTTATGCCCGGAATGCGGCAGCAAAAACAAATGCACAAAAAGTAGTCGGAACGACACGAGGGAACTGATGGTAACTGGGAAGGAGCTGCAGCAGCCGGCTCGGCGTAAACGCACGCAAAGTGAGCGGTCTGAGGATACGCGCAAGGCCATTTTCGATGCGACGATTAATCTCCTGTACAAAACGGGTTTCAACAAGACGTCCACTCCCGAAATTGCCCGCAGGGCAGGTGTGTCTCGCGGCGCGCTGACCCATCATTTTAGCAGCAAGGAAGACCTTGTCATCGGCGCTGTGGCCGATGACCTGACCAGCGTCAATCGGCGGCTGGCAGACTTTGCTGAGGCGTTCGGATCCGGTAGCGGCTCGACCGACGAGATCGTCGATTATCTCTGGAAGACGATGTTCGACCGACTGTTCTATGTCACGCTCGAATATCTTCCGGAAGCGCGCCACAATACCGGCTTTCGCAACGGACTCATTCCGGTCGTGCAGGAGTTCCATGACAGGCTGGACGATATCTGGACGGCGCTTGCGACTTATCGCAACGTCGATCCGGCCAGCGTGCGCATCGTCATGAACGCAACCATGTGCCTGATCCGCGGCATGATTGCCCAGACCGTGCTGCGACCGGCGGACCCGACCTATTACGAAAACCTTCTGACGTTCTGGAAACAACAGGTGAGGGCTTATTTTGCAACGCTTGCCGATGATGCGGAGCGCCAGCCATGAAGCCTCTTCTTCAGGTAAAAAATCTCGAGCGTGCTTTTTACGGAGTGCGGGTTCTGAACGGCGTCGACATCGAGGTGATCGACGGGTCGATTACCGGGCTGATCGGGCCGAATGGTGCTGGGAAATCGACGTTTTTTAATTGCATTTCCGGTCTCTACATGCCTGACAGCGGCTCCGTGACCTTTGCGGGCGTCGACATAACCCGCCTCAGCCCGCAGGAAAGAGTGTCTACGGGCCTGGTGCGCACTTTTCAGCTTGCCCGTGGTTTTCCCAAACTCAGCGTTTTCCAGCACCTGATGCTTTATGGCCAGGACCATCCGGGCGAAGGCCTGTTTGCCAGCATCACCGGCAGCGCAGCCGGCAAGCGGCGCGAAGAGCAGCTTGCCGAGGAAGCCATCTCGATTGCCCGCCGGTTGCGCCTCACCCACGTTCTGGACAATCCGGTCACTGCCCTTTCGGGCGGGCAAAAAAAACTGGTGGAAATAGGCCGTGCGCTGATGGCGAAGCCCCGGCTCGTGCTGCTTGACGAGCCGATGGCGGGCGTCAACCCGACGTTGACGGCGGAGATTGCCGATCACTTGCGCAGCCTCAATGCCGAGGGTGTCACAATCTGCCTCATCGAACATGACATGAAGCTGATTGGCAGCCTTTGCGACCCGGTCATCGTCATGGCGGAAGGGCGCAAATTGACCGAGGGCAGTTTCGATACCGTCGTCGCCGACGAGCGGGTTCAGGAAGCATATCTGGGCGGAAGGCATTGACGATGTTGAAGGCAGAAGGCCTGGTGGCCGGTTACGGGGCCGCCGAGGAAATTCTCAAAGGCGCATCGGTCGAGGTGCATGCGGGCGAGATCGTTACAATCATCGGCCCCAACGGCGCGGGGAAATCAACCCTGCTAAAGGCGATCGCCGGGCTGGTTCCGCTGAAAGGTGGCAGCGTGGTGATGAATGGTGCGGATTTGACCAGAAAAGATGCGTTGGGCAGATCGAAAGCCGGCCTCGCCTTTGTGATGCAGGAAAAAAACGTTTTTGGTACCATGTCGGTAGCGGAAAATCTCGAGATCGCCAGCTTCGGTAATCCTTCCGGCATGTCGCAAAGGCGCGAGAGCGTCTATGGTCGTTATCCCATCCTTGCTGACAAGCGCAAAGCGCTTGCGCGTACACTGTCCGGTGGCCAGCGGCAATTGCTGGCAATGGGAATGGGCCTGATGACCGAGCCGAAGCTTTTGCTGCTGGACGAGCCGACGGCCGGGCTTTCCCCGAAGGCGGCTGAAGAGCTGTTTCAGGCTATCATCGAACTGAACCAGTCCGGCCTGCCCGTGCTGATGGTCGAGCAGCACGCTCTTGAGGCGCTCGAAATATCCACACGCGGCTACGTCATCGTCACCGGTCGCAACGCCGCCACCGGCGGCGGCCCGGAACTCGCCGCCGACCCCGAAATCCGTCGCCTGTTTCTGGGTGGCTGACATCGAATTGCCTGACATTCATTATTAAAAAAAAAGGGAACAACGCATGAGCACCTTTAAAATCAATCGTCGTGGTTTCATGGGCAGCGTCGCTGGTCTGGCCGCAACCGGCCTGTTGCCGCAGGGCGTTCTGGCGCAGACAGGCCCGATCCGGCTTGGCGCGCTGACGCCGTTGACCGGTTCCGGCGGTCCATACGGCCCGGTCATGGTCAAGGCCATCCAGGCTGTTGCCGCCGAGGTCAACAATGCAGGCGGTGTCCTCGGTCGTCAGATCGAAATCATTTCCGAAGACGACCAGACCAACCCCGAGGCGGGGGTGCGCGCCGCCCGCAAACTGGTGGATGTCGACAAGGTTTCGGCGATCCTCGGCACATGGGCATCCTCCGTCACCACAGCCGTTGCGCCGATCTGCTGGGAATCCGGTACATTGCTTGCCACCGTATCGGGTGCCGACGCCATCACCGCGCTGCCGCACCAAGGTTACATCATCCGCACCCAGCCGACGACCATTCTTCAGGGCCGCAAATTCGGCGAATTCGCCGTCGAACAGGGCGTGAAGAAGCTATTCTTCTTCTCGCCACAGACGCCGTTTGCCGAAAGCCAGTTTACCAACATAACCGCCGCCGTGACAGCAGCGGGCGGTGAAACCAAATCGATGATCTATGACGACAAGAAGCCCTCCTATCGCAGTGAGGTCGACGAGATGCTCGCCTATGAGCCTGACGTCATCGTGCTTGGCGGTTACGCAGCCGATACGACCGTTCTGCTGAAGGACATCTACCGCTCAGGCTACGAAGGCAAAAAAATCGCCTTCGCCTATTCGGTGAACCAGAAGCTAATCGACAGTGTCCCGGTGGAAATAGTGGAAGGCATCTACACAATTGCGCCTTCACCCGCGCAGTCGTCCACCGCTTACAAGCGGCTTGTGTCGCTGATCGGCGTCGAAAATCCCGATCCCTACACAACGCAGGTCTATGACCAGACCAATCTCGTCATCATGGCGATGGCGAAGGCTGGTGCAGCGGATGGAAAATCCATTCGCGACGCCATCCGTTCGGTCTCCCAGGGCAAGGACGGCGAAGTCGTGGATAACGCGCTCGATGGCCTAAAGCTGATCGCCGCCGGCAAGGCCGTCAATTACGAGGGCGCCTCCGGCCCCTGTGACTTTACCGACACCGGCGACATTTCCGACAGCCAGTTCCGCTACGAACAGGTGGAAGACGGCAAGCTCAAGCTGCTGAAAATCGCGTGAGGCATTGATGACAACCCTCGCTCAGGCGATACTCAACGGGATGATGACGGGAATGCTCATCGCTATTCCCGCCCTTGGCCTCACGGCGATCTTTGCCGTGCTGCGTTATGTCAACTTTGCCATAGGGGCCTATGCCACGGTTGGCGCCTTTGCAGCCTGGTATGTCAATACCAGGCTGGGGCTTGGTGTGTTTCCGTCGGCGCTCGTCGCCTTCGTGGCGGGCGGGATCGTCGGTCTCGTGGCAGAGCAGACGGCGCTCGCAAGGCTTCGGCCATCGGGCGCCCTGGCCGTGGCCATCGCCTCTATTGCCGTCAATCTCATTCTCGAAAATGTCATCCGCTTCATTTTCGGCAATGATCTTCAGGGCTTCGATCTGCCTGTCGCACGCGACTGGCGTTTTTCCGGCCTGCGCCTCGGCCCGCAGCAGCTGCAGACGGCGGCGATCGCCATTGCCATCATGGCGGCGGTGTTTCTCTTCCTGCGGTTCACACGCTTCGGCAAAGCCATGCGGGCAGTGGCAGATAATCCCGATCTCGGCAGATTGCTGGGCATGGATCCCTCGCGCATCGCCATGATCACCGTTGCTCTCGGTGCAGGGCTGGCGGGCGTTGGCGGTGTGCTGCTCGGCCTCGATACGGCCATCGATCCGATGACCGGCTCGCGCCTGCTCTTGTCCATCTTCGCCGCCGCCGTGCTGGGCGGGCTCGGCTCGATCCCCGGCGCCGTCGTCGGCGCGGTGATGATCGGCATCGGCGAGGAACTGGCCGTTCTCGTGCTGCCCGCCACCTATCGTTCCGCCGTCGGTTTCGCGACAATCCTGCTTATCCTGTCGCTGCGGCCTGCGGGAATACTGGGTGAAAGGAACACCTGATGCTGTCATATCTGCTTTTCACGCTCACGCTCGGCGGCATTTACGGTCTGCTGGCGCTCAGCCTCAATCTCATCTGGGGTGGCGTGGGCATGGTCAATCTGGGGCTTGCCGGCTTTTTCGCCGTGGGTGCCTATGTTTCGGCACTGGTGGCGATAGCGGGGGTTCCGCTACCGCTGGCAATGCTGCTCGCCTGCGTCATCGGCGCGCTGGCGGGCGTCATCGCCACCTTTGCAACCATTCGCCTGCGCGGCGACTACCTCGCCATCGTCACGCTCGGCTTTGCGGAAGTGGTGCGCATGGTCGCGCTGAACGAACGCTGGCTTACCCGCGGTTCCGACGGCATTTCCGGCATTCCGGCACCCTTCCGGGCCGAACTCGGCATAGACGGTTTCAACCTGTTCTATCTCGCGCTCGTCAGCGTCATCGTTCTCATCGTCTTCTTCGCCATGCGACGCATCGATGGATCGCCCTTCGGGCGTGTTCTCAAAGCTATTCGCGAGGATCAGGAACTGGCGACATTCGCGGGCAAATATGTTACCCGCTTCAAGATCCAGACCTTCGCGCTTTCCGCGGCGATCGCCGGACTTGCGGGCGCACTCTACGGACATTTCCAGACTTATATCTCGCCCGACCACTTCCAGCCGCTGATTACCATTTACATCTTTCTGGCTGTCACCGCAGGCGGTGTCGGCCGGCCGCTCGGCGCGCTGGCCGGCGCTTACCTCGTCGTATTCTTCCTTGAGGCGACACGCTTCCTTGGAGAAATCTTTCCCGGCCTCCAGCCTGGACAAGTCGCCGCGGTGCGCGAAATTCTCGTCGGACTGGCGCTTCTGGGCGTGCTGCATCTTCGCCCGCAGGGTCTTTTGCCCGAACGTATCGCCCCCGCACCCAAAACGGAGACATCACCTTGACCAATCTTCTCGCGGCTCTTTCAAGCCCCGGACAGCCGCAAACGCTGTATAGGGCGCTGGAAAAACACCTCTCGGAAACCATCGGCTTTGGCCTCTTCACTCTCCTCTACCGGGACGGTCAGGAGGTCGCCCGTGTTTATTCGACCAACGAAGAGGCTTACCCCGTCTTCGGCCGCAAACAGATGGGGCCAACGCCTTGGGGTGAAAAGGTAATAGATCGCCAGGAGGCATTTCTGGGTCCCGACAGAGAAGCCATCATCTGGGCCTTTTACGATCACGACCTGATTTTCAGCCTCGGACTTGGCGCGGTCATCAATATTCCCGTCGTTTACGATGGCGAGACAATCGGCACCATGAACCTGCTAGACAAAAGCGGCGCTTACACGCAGGAGCATCTGCGCCAGGCGCAGGCCGTGGCGCCGCTTCTCATCCCCGCCTATCTGGAAGCGCGTCGTCGCTGATACTTTCCCAGGAATGAACCTATGACTGCTATTATTTTCGAAAATGCCCGCATCGTCGATGGCACCGCCGACCGCCCGTCCGAACCCGTTCAGGTTCTAGTTGAGGGCGGTTCCATCCGCGAGGTGGAAAAGAACATTGCCTCTGCCTCGGCGCAGCGCATCGACCTTTCCGGCAAGACGCTGATGCCAGGCCTGATCGATGCTCACGTTCACGTCGTTGCCTCAACCGCCGATCTCGGCCAAAATGGCATGCTGCCAGATGCGCTGGTGACGGTGCGCGCCTTCAAAATCATGGGCGAGATGCTGGCGCGAGGGTTTACTACCGTTCGCGATGTTGGCGGTGCAACCTCCGGTCTCGTGGCCGCAACCCTTGAGGCCGCGTGGCCCACACCACGCCTGAACATTTCCGGCAAGGCGCTGGCCCAGACGGGCGGCCACTGTGATTATCGCGGTCCCTATAATGACGACCAGACGCGCACACGCGGCTTTGCGCTCGGTGCGTTGGGCCGCATCTGTGACGGCGTGCCGGACGTGCGAAAAGCGGCGCGCGAAGAACTGAAGAGCGGCGCGAACTTCATCAAGATCATGGCCAATGGCGGCGTATCTTCGCCCACGGATCCCATTCATTTCCTCGGTTTTTCCCGCGAAGAAATCCTTGCCGTCGTTGAGGAAGCTGAAAATGCCGGAACCTATGTTTCGGCCCATCTTTATACTGACCAGGCCATTCGCCGCGCGGTGGAGTGCGGTGTTCACTCGCTCGAACATTGCAACCTCATCGGCAGCGAAACGGCAAAATTTGCCGCCGAAAAAGGTGCTTTCGCCGTCCCGACGCTTGTTACCTATGACAAATTGTCCAGCGAAGGCGCCGCCATGGGGCTGCCTGCCGCCTCCATCGCAAAGGTAGATGACGTGCGTCTGGCAGGCATGGAATCGCTGACCATCATGCGTGAGGCCGGGCTGCAAATGGCCTATGGCAGCGATCTGCTTGGCGGCATGCATGTTTATCAGTCGGAAGAATTCGTTATTCGCGGGCGTGTCCTGCCAGCAGTAGAGGTTATCGCATCGGCAACGCATATCGCAGCCCGTCTGTTGCGCATGGAAGGCAAAATCGGCGCAGTTTCGCCGGGGGCTTATGCCGACCTGGTTGTGGTCGACGGCAACCCTCTCGAGGATCTCACATTGCTGACCCATCAGGGCGCATATATGCCAATGATCATGAAGGCTGGTGTCTTCATCAAGCGCTGATTGCCTGTTGCCGACTTCAGCTGACATTCTGTACGCCCGACCAAGGCCGGGCGTCTAGCAGTCCGGGGTCTTGCGCGCCCGATAAGCCGCGAGGGCTTCGCGTCATCCTGCCGGGCGCTTGCGAGCTCGGCTCGCGATTGCCGCTACGAAATGCGCACTGGCTTCGTCGTCCAGAACCATAACCGCACCTAAGACACGCGCAAAAATCGGCAGGCCGCGTCTTCGACCGCGACGGCTAACAAGGGATCGTGGGGGCGACACCCAGTCGGAAGCAATCTCGTCGGACATTATTTGATGCCGAACCCCAGGCGACGCAATGTCTGGCTCAGTTCCGCGCGACCCTTCAGGGCATCGGTGTCCTTGACGCGCTGTGCAATGGGCGCTGTCCAGCCGTTTTGTGGCAGGCCCTGTTTTTCCTGAAACGTCTTAAGCACCGCGTCATAGGAATCGAGATCATCCCGTGCGGCATCCGAATAGGTTTCATGAAACAGGATGGAAGATTGTGGCAGGCGCGGTTTGACGTCAGTCTTCACGTTCGGGTCGGGATAGCCCACGGTAAGGCCAAAGACAGCAACCGTCTCGGCGGGCAGGTTCAGTTCGCGGGATACGTCTTCCGGTCTGTTGCGAATACCGCCAACGTAGCAGGAACCAAGACCGAGTGAATCGATAGCGGCAACAGCGTTCTGCGCAGCCAGTGCCGCATCGATGGCACCGATTAGGAAGCTTTCCAGATAATCCAGCCCTTCTGCGTTGTTGCCATGGTTTGAAGCGACCGTTCGCAGCCGCTTGAGGTCTATTAGCCAGACGAGGAAAACAGGTGCATCCTTAATATGGGCGTTGCCGCCCGTGAAACCTGCCAGTCGTGCCTTGCGCTCCTTGTCCTGCACCGCCACCACACTCCACGCCTGAAGATTGGATGATGTCGGGGCAGATTGCGCGGCTGCGACCAGAAGTTCCAGGCTGCCCTCCGGCAGAGCCTTCGGCAAATAGGCGCGAGCGGTACGGTGGTTCAGCAAGGCGTCGATCGTATCATTCCAGAAAGGCGGAGAAAAATCGGCCTGCGTTCCGTAACGGGCCTCGACGCGTTGCTGTGGGATTTCCGGTTTGGTAATCGGTCTGGACAGGGTCATCGGGTGAAACTCCATAAAGTTGGGCGCGGGAGGATGGGCTTGAGGTGCGGATTAGAAGAGCTGCGAAATACCCGCCATTTGATATCCCTCGCCAAGGTATCTGCCGAGCAATGTCCTTCTCATTTGCAATTTTTCAATGAAACAACATTTCCACAGGAGTTCTGAAACGACCGTCGGCAAGATTTATTCGCATTTCACCATGGGTTCCAAAGACGCAACGAAGATGCAGATCAATGCCGTCATCCAGCGCAATTTTTGGTGCCCCGTTCCCTATGTATCGGAATAAAATTCCGCAAGTAACGATTTCTTTGGGCGACAGGAAGAATTTTCTTCTTAGTAATGCGCTGCTTTGCCCTGATGCTTTCCTCATCGAAACGACGTTTTCAAACGGGGATTTTCATGACGATAGGACGCCGCCAGTTCAACAAAATGCTTCTTCTGGCAACGGCAGGAACGGCCCTGCCGGGTTCGTTATTCGCCGCAAGTGGCGATGCGAGCCGGCCCGTCTCCGGCGGCACGCTCAAGCTGCTCTATCGTGTCGATCCCGGCAACGCACTTTTCGCCATCAACACATCGTCAGGCACGGGGCAGGCGATCGGCCCGAAGATCGTTGAAGGTCTTCTGACATTCGATTTCGACCTCAATCCACAGCCCTTGCTCTCACGGAATGGTCCGTTTCCGACGATCATCTGCGCTATACGTTCAAACTCAGGCCCAACGTGAAATGGCATGACGGCAAAGATTTTACATCGGAAGACGTTGCCTTTTCGATTTTCCGCCTCAAGGAGGCGCATCCGCGAGGCCGCATCACGTACCAGAACGTTCAGGCGGTGGAGACGCCGGATCCCCTCACTGCCATTATCGTTCTGTCCAAACCGGCACCGTTTCTGATTGCTGCGCAATCGAGTTCGGAATCGCCTATCGTGCCGAAGCATATTTTCGAAAAGCTGAAGCCGGCCGATGGCCAGACGCTTCAGACCGCTGTCGGCACCGGCCCCTTCAAACTGACTGAATGGACGCCGGGGAGCCATCTGATCTTCGATCGAAATCCCGATTATTGGGATCCCGGCAAACCTTATCTCGACCGTATCATCCTTCGCATCATCACCGACCCGGCCGCACGGGCCGTGGCGCTGGAAACGGGTGAAGTCGATCTTGGCGACAACCCCGTGCCGCTGGCGGATCTCGAACGGCTGAAGCAGAACCCCGATCTCGTTCTGGATACGAACACCTATGCCTATGCGGGTCCGCAGCAGCAGTTGTTCTTCAATTACGATAACGAAATCTTCCGCAAGAAAGATGTGCGTCTCGCCATTGCGAAGGCGATCAACCTCGATGAAATCGTCAATGTGGCGCTCTTCGGTTATGCGCAGATATCACCCAGCCCCGTCAGCACGGCCCTTCCCAACTGGTATGATGCTTCGGTCAAGGCATATGCCTACGACCCGAAAGAAGCGGAAAAGTTACTCGATGCGGCGGGATATCCGCGCAAGAAGGACGGCAAGCGTTTTCCCGTGCGGTTGACCTACAATTCGTATCTGACGCCGGGCTATGCCGATGTTCTTCGCAGCCAGCTCGAAAAGATCGGGATTGCCGTCGAAATCCGCAAATACGACCTGCCGACCTATCTGAAAACTGTCTACACGGACCGTGCGTTCGATCTGGTGGTGGAATCCCTCTCCAACACCTTCGACCCGTCGCTCGGCATACAGCGTGCCTATTGGAGCAAGAATTTCAAGATCGGACTGCCATTTTCCAATGCGGCAAACTACGCCAATCCAGAGGCGGATGCGCTTCTTGAGGCGGCCGCCATCGAACCGGATCCCAAGAAGCGCTGGGTAACCTGGAGCAAGTTCCAGCATCTCATCCATGACGACGTCGCCTCCGTCGATCTCGTAGCGGCGGGAAGCCAGATCGTGGCGCACAAGCGGGTCAGGAACTACGTCACCGGCGCGCAAGGGCTGAACTGGAGTTTCGGGGACCTATGGCTCGATCCGACAGCTTGAAACCAGATGCGAAAAACCAGAATTTGTCAGGAGGATATGCAATGTCCGTACATGCTGTAACCAAAGACCGCCTCATCGAGTGGCTGAGAGATGGCAAGGAACTTGCCGTTCTCGACATTCGCTCCGCAGGGGAGGTGGGGTATGCTTCGCCGCTGTTTGCGACCAACCTTCCGGGTGAAAGCCTGGATACCGAAATCGACCGCTTCATTCCGCGCCCTGCCGTGCGGACGGTTCTTGTTGATGACGGGGAGGGCAGTGCCGAGCGGGCGGCGGAACGGCTTGCCGCCAAAGGATGGAGCGATATTCATTTTCTCCGTGGTGGAATCCCGGCGTGGAACGAGGGCGGCCTAGACGCCCTGCCGACATTCGATATTCCCGGCGTTCCTTTCGCCCAAAAGGTGAGAAGTGAAAAGAACACGCCAGTGGTTTTCGCCCGTGAACTGAAGGCGTGGCAGGAAGCCGGCGAGGACGTTGTCGTCATCGACACCCGCACAATAGCGGAATATGAAAAGGCGCACGTGCCGGGCGCCATCGGCGTACCCGGTGCCGAACTTCTGCTGCGGTTTTCCGACCTCGTGCCATCACCCGGCACAAGGGTTGTCGTTTCCTGCGCGGGCCTTCCGCGCGCTATCCTCGGGGCGCAGACATTGATCGACGCCGGTGTTGAAAACGATGTCAGCTATTTGCACGATGGGACGCGCGGCTGGACAGATGACGGGTTTGAACTGGAAAAGGGGCGTTCACGGATCTATGCGCTTGCCAGTGACAACGCGAAAGATGCCGCAAGGGCGCGCCTGGAAACACTCTCCCACAATGACAAACTGCTGTTTATCGATCGGGCAACAGCCGAAACGTGGCGGCGTGACACGACCCGAACGACTTATTTTCTCGACGTTCGAACGCCGGAAGAGTTCGCGGCGTCCCATCTGCAAGGTTCGATTTCGTCGGAAGGCGGGCAGCTTCTTGGTGTTGCCTATCGCACAATTGCCGTGCGCGGAGCGCGGGTCATTCTCGTGGACGACCTGCTTGGTGCACGCGCCAGGGTCGTGGCGCATTGGCTGCAACGTCGCGGTTTCGAAATCGCTCTTCATCTGCACGACTTCGAACAGGGTGTCGAAGCGGCAGCCGCCTAGGCCGACTTGATTTTCGCCAACGTTTATTGAGACAGGAATTCGCCAGGCCTGAGGCTCGGCACCCAGCGAACACTTTGATACAATTGCCACTAAATTTCGGCGGCTTTTTCCCAAAATTGGCAGAGACGCTATACGCGACGATCTTAACCGCGAGCTTCGTTTCGAAGCGTACGAAGTGAAACGGGCGGGCGTCTACAGGCTGCAGCTGCCGGAGGAACTGGGGAGCCTGGGTCTTGCATTGCCTGAACTTTTGGCCTGAAAATCGAACTGGCCGAGCCCCATCCCAATCTTAAAAATGCTTACCGCAGTCACTTGGGCTTTACGGAGGATCTGCTTAGTGCAGCACCCTCTCCGTGGCGCGATGCATGGCTGAAACGGAGCGGGCATGGAAAAGACTGTGCCTTAAAAACCCTTTTCGACGGCAAACCGCGAAAACGGGCTCAAACCGGAGACAGCGCGAAGGTGGAGATATTACTCGACAGATGGAATTTTGGCCACGATTGAACAGGCGGGCCGGCTCATCGACTTCTCCTCCTCTCCGCACCATACTGGTACCGCCCGGTCTACGAAGTCGACTTTACATCACCACTCCGGCCTCTGACCCGTAACGTGTAACCCCCGGGAACCGGCGTCACCCCTTAAACGCGCAGTTCAGGCGGAGAACTGGCAGACGTCAGGCACGCCGTTGCGTCATCGGCGAAGACCGACTGGGAAATACAGTTGCCATCCTGTTTTTTTAGCGGCGGCCTTCAACGGCAGAACGGATATGCGAGCGGCTAACGCCGATGTCGGAAAGGCTTCTATCGTCGAGCGCGCTAAGTTCGGCCATAGCGCGGCGATTGCGGAAGTAGTTGCGAACGGTGTCGTGAAGTTTCATTTTCATAGGTTCCTTCAATGGTGTTGCACAAGATATGTCCATTCAGACGCAAAAAATACAGGCGTTTGCCTGCATGGAAGCCATGCAAAAAACGAAGCACCGCGTCTGGAATGACAGAAACGGCCCCCGGCATAAGGAAACGCTATAGCGGCAGAAAGGACTTGTGTTGGCAAAACGTCCGGGGATGAACCTACTCTGCCTTGAAGATTAGCGTGACGTTGATCGACAAGAACCGCAAAAGCGGCAAAAGCTCGCCCGGTATAGCGCCGGAACAGATAAATCCGAAAAGGAGTGGGAACATGAAACACGGCATTACTCGCAGACTTCTACTGGTTTCCGCAGCAGTCGCTCCGATCCTGAGCCTGTCGCCGGCCATGTCCGCATCCGCTTATGCGGCCGACACAATCAGGCTTGGCCTCGTGGCGCCGATGAGCGGCCCGAATGCGCGCTATGGCGCTTTCTCGATGCATGGCGCGGAACTCGCGGTGAAGGACATCAATGCGGCCGGCGGCATCAACGGCCAGCAGATCGAACTCTTCAACGCCGACAGCCAAGGCACGCCGGTTGAAGGCGTTTCGGCCACCCGCCGCCTGATCGATCAGGACGAGGTGGATTTCGTCATAGGCGATGTCTCCAGCTCCGTGACGCTCGCCATGCAGCCTGTCGCGGAAGATGCAGAGGTTCTGCTTCTAAACGCCGCTTCTTCCAACCCGAAGATCACCTATCAAGCGGGTGTCGGCGGTTTCAAATGGACCTTCCGCAATTATCCGACGGACGAGAATCGCGCGCTCGTGGTGGCGAAATACGCCGCCGAGCAGCGTGGTCTCACCAAGTTCGCGGTGCTGTCGGTCGACAGCGATTATGGCCGTTCCGCCATTACCTTCACCAAGAAATACCTGCCCGACTTCAAGGGTGAGATCCTCAGCGAGGACTACTACAAGGAAGGCGAGGTCGACTTCCGCAGCGTGCTGGCGAAGATCCGCGACAACGGCGCGCAGGCGATCATCATGTATGGGCTGGCCGACACCACCCCCATCGTTGCCCGTCAGATGCTGGAACTCGGACTTGCCGGCAAGGTCGTGCTGATCGGTAACGGCGAATTCAACACCGAAAAGACGATCACCGCCGCGCCGAAGGCCATGGAAGGCGCAGTGGAGGCTGCAGCCTGGCTGCCGCAATTCGACTCTGCCGCCAGTAAGGCTTTCGTCGAGAAATTCACGGCCACTTACAAGGAAGCGCCCAACAATCACGCCTATGTGCATTGGGATACCGTCAACCTGCTCGCGCAGGCGATCAAGGAGGCCGGAAGCGCCGACCGCAATGCGGTCCGCGAGGCTCTCTCCAAGATCAAGTACAAGAGCCCGGTCGGCGAGGTCACCTTCGATGACCACAACCAGGCGCGCCTTCCGATGATCCTGCTTCAGATCGAGAACGGTAAGCCCAGCATCAAGGGCGCCTACACGGCAGAAATCCAGTACCCTGCGAACTGACAGACCGGAAGGGGTACAGCCATGTTCTCGACAATTATCGAGCAAGTCGTAAACGGGATCGTCACGGGTTCCGTCTACGCGATCGTCGCCGTCGGCATGACCATGATTTTCGGAGTGCTGAGAGCCATCAATTTCGCTCACGGCGAATACTACATGCTCGGAACCTTCGGGGCGTGGTTCGCCATCGATTATCTCGGCCTCTCTTATGAGGCCTCGATCGTCGTCGGTGTTCTTTCCACCGTGGTGGTGGCCTATGTGGTGGGCCAGCTGGTAATGCGCAGGATGGTGGGGGCGCCGGCGGAGTCCGGCGTGCTCGCCACCCTCGGCATCGCGCTTGTCCTGCAGAACGCCGTGATTTTCGTCTTCGGCGGCGGCTACAAGTTCTTCGCCGGCGGCTATATCGAGCCGGTTTCCATTTTCGGCTTCACGCTGGCGCAGCAGCGCATCATCATTCTCGCCGTGTGCCTCATCGTCTTCGTCGGCCTTGAACTGATGGTCACCTACAGCCGTCTCGGCATGGCGATGCGGGCCGTCTCGCAGAACGTCGAATGCTGCGGCGTGGTCGGTATCGATGTGTCGCAGGTAGTGTTGCGGACCTTCGTCCTTGGAGCGGCGCTCGCTGCACTCTCGGGCGTTCTGACCGCTCCGGTCAATGTCAGCGTTTATGGGGGCATGGGTGAACTCATCACCTTCAAGACCCTGCCGATCATCATCATGGGCGGCCTTGGAAACGTGCGGGGAACCTTCTTCGCGGCCATGATCCTCGGCATCGCTGAAAGTCTCGTCGCCACCTATGTGGGGTTGCAGTTCCGCGACACTGTGGGGTTCGCGACGCTGATCCTGATGCTGATGTGGCGCCCACACGGCCTGTTTTCGACGCAGGCGCGCTTTTAGAAGTCGCGCCTGCCGAGTTTTCTCGAATTTTGAGGACTAGACATGTCTCTCACCGACACCGTTCCCCAGGCACGTCGCCGCGATCTGCGCATTCCGCTTGCCGCCGTCCTGATCGTCGTCGCACTTGCCGCGCCCTTCATCGGCACGCGCTACGTCACACACTCGCTCATCATTGCGCTCATCTTCATGTTGCCGGCGCACGGGCTCAACCTGCTCGTCGGTTACACCGGTCTGCTGTCGCTGGCGCAGGCGGCGTTCTTCGGCATAGGAGCCTATACGGCAGGCCTTCTGGCGGTCCATTACGATACGCCGTTTTACGTGAACCTCATCGCCTCCGGCCTCGTTACCGGTGCAATCGCCCTGCCGCTCGGCATTCCGGCGCTGCGTCTTCGTTCAACATCCTTCGTCATGTGTACGCTTGGTTTCGTCATCATCGGCCAGGCGATTGCCAAGAATTGGATTTCGCTGACCCGTGGCGACATGGGCCTTTCTGGCATCCCCAAACCTTATTTCGAACTTGGCCCGCTTTCCTTCACCGTCAGCGGAACCACCAATTTCTATTATCTCGCGCTTGCCATCTGCGTACTCGGAACGCTTGCAGCATGGGCAATCGTCCGCTCGCCGGCGGGCCGCAACATGGTC
>Ga0160443_100340_pt1 | contig 42407 bp, 36 predicted proteins | sample HID1972I_E1MG_FD_108244 | JGI IMG/M metagenome (GOLD analysis project Ga0160443, IMG submission 108244) | Enriched pill bug-associated microbial communities from UW Madison campus, WI, USA - HID1972I_E1 MG | ecosystem: Host-associated > Arthropoda: Insects > Digestive system > Unclassified ... | reverse complement strand
TCCGTGATTCAGATCATTTTCTTTCTTGCTTTATCTCTCTTGCAAACCCCAATCCTGCCTTACGTATTTCATAAGCCAAGGCTCTTTGGTAAATGACTTCCTGAAAGCCATTCCCTAAAAATTTATGCACTTCAAATGAAGCTCCAATGATTTTTTCCGTTGTGTCTTTATACTTTAATTCAGTAGTCATATTGTTTATTTTTTGTCTGAATCACGAATTTATTTGATTACGCAGATGACACAGATTGTCCGTGAAATCCTTTAATCCATTTAAATCCGTGATTCAGAATATAAAGTCATTTACATTCACTTTTCCCCACACAACATACAAACAAAATCTTAAATATCAAACAGCGCTCAATAAAGCGACGGAAAGCAAGGATGAATAATACTTTTGCTGTCCTTCTTTTGTCCGTGAAATCCTTTAATCCATTTAAATCCGTGATTCAGATCATTTTCTTTCTTGCTCTATCTCTCTTGCAAACCCCAATCCTGCCTTACGTATTTCATAAGCCAAGGCTCTTTGGTAAATGACTTCCTGAAAGCCATTCCCCAAAAATTTATGCACTTCAAATGAAGCACCAATGACAACTGGAGGCGTCAAGACCCATAAGCGAGCGCAGGCCACATGATCGCAGCGCGGCTTACTGCCGGGGTTGTCCTCCGCTTCGGTCAAACAGTGGTTCCCTTTGTCCACGAGGCAGGATCGCATTGAAATTTGCGATAACGATTCATCAGTCGAACTTGACCAAGTCCTTAAAGATCAGTTGACCCCAGCTATTTCCACGCGCCTGCACAAGCAGTCCACCTTCCGAAAGGCCGCCAAGGTTGATTGGTGAAAAGCCGAGATTTTCCGCAAGTGCACCAATCTCCGCTGCTGCGCCGTCATCGTCGCTCGCCAGGAACACGACTCTCCTGCCACCATTTACAGCCGGATCTTGGCCAAGTACGGCAGCGACCAAATGGTTGAAGCCCTTAACCAGTCTGCCGCCAGTGAAGGCCTGCGCGACGACCCGGGAGGAAGGCTGCCCTCCCAACCTCTCAGGCGATACACCGTAGGCATTGGTCATATCGACGATGGTCTTCCCCTGCCAGGTGGGCAGCGCCTTCGCAACATCCGGGTGCGACTCAAAACGGACAGCCAAAAAGACGATGTCCGCCTTGACCGCTTCCGCCAGTTTTTTGGGAATAATCGTGGGTCCGATCGCGGCCGCCGCGGATGCAAAGCTTTCCGGGTCGTGCGTGGTTGCAACGGATACTTCGATGCCGTTGCGCACAAACGCCTTGGCCAGTGCCTGGCCGATATTGCCGAAGCCGATAATTGCGTAGCTCGCTACTTTATTTTCTAATTTGTAATTCATAATATTTTTCCTTTATTTTTAAATATTGGGTTTGAAATTTCGGGAAGCTATCAGCTTCCGTAAGCTGCCAAACTAACTGGCAATAGTCCTGGCTCCCTGATATAATAATCGCGGGCACACTCTGTTGCCGGTTTAATACAATGCAGTTGTTGATAAGGTTATTTCAGTGCATAGTTTGTCATTCCGCCATCAACTATAAACTCGCTTCCTGTAATAAAGCTTGCATTGTCAGAAGCTAAGAATAGTACCGTGTTTGCGATTTCTTCGGGTTGCCCCATTCTGTTTACCGCAGTAGTTGCTACAATTTTTTCTTTAACCTGATTTTCTACCTCTTTCGGCATTCCTACTTTAGACAAAACACCGGTGTCTGTTGGTCCCGGAGTAACGATGTTTACACGGATTTTTCGTTCTGCCAATTCATTTGCTGCAATACGGGCAATAGTATTTACCGCAGATTTTGTTGCGGAATAGGCACTCACATTTATATTTGACAAATGTGCTGCGTTTGATGAAGTAACGATAACCGAAGACCCGTCTGCCAAATGCGGTATCAATTTTTGCAATGTAAAGAAATATCCTTTTACATTTGTATTGAATTGGGCGTCAAAGTCCGCTTCTGTTGCTTGTTCAATTGGTGCAAACACTGCAATTCCAGCGTTTAAGAAAAGAATGTCCACTTTGTGTCCGTTTTCCGCAACTGCCTTTTCTAAAACTGCAATTCCTGCTAAATTTGAAGTATCCGAAACTACCGTTTTTAATTTCGGACTCTTGATTTCTGCCGCTGCTTTTTGTAGATTGTCGGCACTTCTTCCTGTTATCCAAACGCTTGCTCCTGCGTTGATAAATGCTTTTGCGGTTGCAAACCCTATGCCTGTGCTACCGCCTGTAATGACTACATTTTTGTTTGTAAAATCCATTTTTGAGAATTATTTTAATTGTTTAATGGTACAAAGGTAGAATTGAAAAGTTATTTTTAGTAACTTTGTGCTTAAAAGTAACAGTAACATCGAGGTAACAAAGTAACATTATGGGGTGTAAAATAGAAGAGTTCCAACAGGAACAAAAGAAAAGAATGAGAGCCGTTCAAGATTCAATGGATGTGCTGAATGGTAAATGGAAGATTTCCATTATTTCGTCTATTTGCTGTTACGGCAAAAGACGATTTTCCGATATTTTGAATGATGTGAACGGAATTTCCAACAGAATGTTGAGCAAAGAATTAAAGGAATTAGAAATAAATCAGTTGGTAAAACGAACCGTTTTGGATACGCAACCCATAACGGTTCAATATGTACTTACGGAACACGGCAATACGCTACAAACGATAATCAGCAATCTTACAGATTGGGGAATTGTGCACCGAAAGAAAATTGTCGGGAAATAGCCGTGGTCAGAAAGTCGGAACGGTTGAAATATATAGACAAAGACATTGGGACAAGAAGGGTGGACTTTTTTGTGATGAACAAAATTATGGTTGAAATAAAAGCAATAACTCAATTGAAGGTATTCATTTAGCACAAGCAATTAATTATTTAGAAGCTTATCACATGAACATAGGTTTGTTAATTAATTTTGGAAATACTTCTCTTCAATTCAAAAGAGTGATGAAGCCCAAACCAACAAATCAAAGTCCATCCTGAAATCACTAAAATCAAAGTTCAGAAATTTCTACCGCCACAAACTATTGCGTAGTATAGAAGAAGTAAGCAGTGATAGTGATATATGGAGACGGGAAGAATTGAGTGATTGATTCGTGAAATACTTTGTCAACAATTCATAATGATCTACCTGATTAGCTTTCGGTAATTGTTTTCAGTTTATCCAATGCCTTAGGATAGGTGTCGTTGAAATAATCAATATGCTCATCTGTTACATCAAGTTCTACAGTAACGGTTGTGACACCCTCATTTTCTTCATAACTGTAATTTTCAGAACCGCCTGCCCATTTTTCTACTTCTTCGCCAGTTGTAATTTCAATATCGCCATCTAATAATCCGTAATGGCGGATGGAGACAAATTGGGAAGGTTGATTATCTGTAATTTCAGAAACCATTCCGCCTTTCTTGCCGTTTTCATCTACTCCAATAAAATAAATTTTGCTGCCTTTATCCCAACTTCCTTCAAAAGTAGATGTCGGATTGAACACGGATGTCCATTCTTGGTAGGTATTTTTATCTTCTATGCCCAACATGGTTTTATATACTTTTGCAACAGGGGCGTTGATATCTTTTTTGAATTGTAACTTTTTCATTCTTTGGTCTTTTATGGTTGTATAAATGTGATTGTTTTTGGATTATTTTATTTGTATTTATCATTCAAGCCAACTCCTTGTAATATCATCGGCCTGATTTTTTCAAGTCTGTTTAGCTTTGTTGTTTCCTGCTTGGCTTCATTAAGAAATACGATGTACTCTTTCTGCTTGCCCGGACTCAGTCGGCCAAATGCCGTTAGTAGATTTTTATCGGCAAAAGCATTCATAAGTAATTGTGGCGGTGGAACAGGCTTGAATTTTTCAGGTTTTATTTTCAATCCTTTTTTCTCGATTTCTATGGCTTCGTTGATGTATTCCAGTATTTTATTTTCGTCTATTTCTGTCCTAGAATTAAAACGCCATTGTCTCAAGGATTTGGTTTTCCCTTCGGTTGCTGCTATAAGTACTTTGTATTGGTCTTTTAAAAAGACACCGTTATAAAACCAAATCGTAAAAAAATTCTTGAAGCCACCGTAGCTCACTACATTTTTATTGTTGTAGGTAAATACTTCCGCTCCCCATTTGATGCTTTTATCCAAGGGTGCTTTAGCTATAATGGATGCTAATGTCGCAAGTTCTTCAGCCCATTGTTCATCGCCTTGTATTGCTATACTAATTTTGTCCTTTTCCATATTTTGATTGCAAAAAATCAATTGTTGTCGTCATTAATTTTTCAAGGGCCTCCAGATTGATGTCCGCAAGCTTTTTGATATAAATGCAAGCTTTTCCTGTCTTGAACTTCCCTAAATCATGTAGTAAATGTTCGTGTTCTTTGCTACCCGTGTAAACATAAAGTGAGATAGCGGCCTTGCGTGGAGAAAAGCCAATAAGCGGCCAATCGCCCTCTTGCCGGCTCCTTTCTGATTTGTAGTGATAACTGCCAAATCCGATAATGGAAGGTCCCCACATTTTGGGTTCGAAACCTGTATGGTCTTGCATTATTTTAAGGAGTGCAAAGCTGTCGTTTCGTTTTTGATCCGTATCGGCAAATGTTTTTATAAATTCATGAACATCTACCTCAGTTTGTTTTGTTTTTAGTTCAGCCATAAATGTTCAATTTTAAAAATGTGATCATAAAGGTAGGCTTAAAAGTTCGAGATTGTGTTATAGCTCAAATTCAAAAGCCCGAATTTTCAAATCATCACAAATGTAAGTAAAAGTCATTTTTATTTGCCCAATTGAGATGATTTGAAATACAAAATAATTGCCTTATAGGTGGGTCTTGTAATATTAAAGTTCTTAATCCGCCATTGTCATGCCTTATGAATTTTGCGCTTCGGCGAGCAAAGTTTATCTCTAACCCTATCATAGGCTGTTGTTTCAAGAGAAACGTCAAGAATTCATAAGAAGACTATTCTGTTGAATGTCGGCGGTAGTGTTTATATGCTCGCAATCAAGAAAAATTCTCCGCTTGCAGGAATAAGGTCGTCGGCTCTGTTTTTAAAGTATCTTTCCATCATATCCTTTGTTGAAACGGTTTGGATTTCTTTAAAACCTATTTCTTCCGCAAGTTTCACAATTTCATCAACCGGATAAAAACTCATAAACGGTGTTCCCGAAGCGGCTGCTCCTTTTATTGACATGGCCATTAAAGGTTGATCTTCTTCGTCAAGTTGTTCCAATGGTAAATAAAATGCTATTGCAATAGTGGAACCTGATGCAAGTGCAGTCATCTTTTTCAATGTGTCTATAATTGCGTCTTTTGTAAGGTAAAGCGTAACACCCGTGCATGAAACAAAAGTTGTTTGGCGGATATCAAAACCCTTTACCAATAGTTCATCCCACCAAGATGAAGTTTCAAAGTTAACGGGAACGAAATGAAGGTTGTCTGAAATTTTGTAGCTGTTTGCAATAAGTTTTTCTTCTTTCCAGGCCAATGTGTCGGATTGATCAACTTCATAAATGTCAATTTTCGAGCTTATTTCCGTATTCCGTTGGACGAAACTATCAAGCCCTGCACCAAGCAAAACATACTGTTTTACGCCTTTTTCAATTTGTTCTTTGGCTAAATCTTCAACAAAACGGGCACGGGCAACAATAGAAGCACGAAGTCGTTTTGTGTATTTCATATCCGGAAGTTCCTGCCAGCCGTCTTCAGGTTTAATTAGGTCATATCCTATTTTGTCCTCAATGATATAAGGTTTGTTGTCCGTCAAAACATGCAACGCTCTCCATAAAGCTGTCCGCACTGCTGTATTATCAGGTGGTTTTGTCATCATAATATTTTTTACTAAGGGTATGTGCAAAATTACCGCTAACACAAATATATATATAAATTTCGGTAGTATTAATTAGATCTGCTCAATACTTTGAAAAAACAAATTATGTTCCACTTTTCCATTCGATATTTTCTTTTTATAAAAGCTCCTCCCTGTTTGCCACATTCACTACCGTACATGGCACTAAATGATGCTAAAACAGACTGTATTGTCAAGGATGTAAATTGGCTTTGCAAAATAAAAACGAATGCACTAAACCCCGCCTGACGCCAAACCCTTATTAATGTCGGGTTTTTGTAGTTCGCTTTTTGCCGTCTTTTAGTTAAATGATTGCCTGAACTCCGAAGGCGAAAGATTTGTCTTTGTCTTGAAAAGTTTACTGAACGATTGTAAATGTTCAAAGCCCAATTCATAAGCAATTTCGCTGATTGAAAGGCTTGTCGTGGATAGCTTTTCTTTTGCCTTTTCAATTAGTTTGTCGTGAATGTGTTGCTGCGTGCTTTGTCCTGTCAATACTTTAAGCAAACTGCTTAAATACTTTGGCGATATGTTTAGTGTGTCTGCAATATGCTGAACTGTTGGCAAACCTTTTATTGCCAAATCTTCGTTGTTGAAATAGTTAGTAAGCAATTTCTCTAAGCGGTCAAGGATTTGATGATTTGATTTTTCTCTTATGAGAAACTGACGATTGTAAAAACGCTCGGAATAGTTGAGCAATGTCTCTATGTGCGAAACAATAATGTTTTGGCTGAACTTGTCAATGTTGGCGTGATATTCTTGTTTGATGTTCTCAATAATGGCTTTGATTATTTTTTCTTCTTTGTCTGATAAGAACAAGGCTTCATTTACTGAATAACCAAAAAACTCATATTGCTTAATTGTTTTTGCAAGTGGTGTGTTCCAAAAGAAATCGGGCTGAATGAGCAACATCCAACCCGAACGCTCTGTTTTTGTGGGTTCAGGTGCTATTCTGAAAACTTGATTAGGGGAAACAAAAAACATAATACCCTCGTCAAAATCGTATTGCTGTTGCCCGTATTTCATTTTGGCGTTTATTCCTCTTTTTATGGAAATTTGGTAGAAATCAAACACCCAATTAGTTTCGCTAATGTCGGCTGGTCGCTGAATTTCGCTGTAATCAACTATGCTGATCAATGGATGTGCAGGCTTTGGCAAACCACGCAACCGGTGAAATTCGCTGATTGTTTTTATTCTTTTTGTCCGCCGGTGTTCCATAGCTACAAATTTAGAAATTGTTTTTTCGTTTAATGCCAAAATCCTTTTGATTTTATTTGACTCCCATCTATGTTGTAGGTTTTTCATAGCCGTCTGATGGAAACAATTAGTTCGGAACTATCAACGACATAAAAAACGAAATTGTTTTTTTGTTTTGTCCTATTTCCATATTGGGTTATCCCTTTTCTGAATTGTAAACTGTGGCAAAGTCTTTCGCAAAGTCAGCCAATTTTACTTTGCCCAATGTTGGTTGATGTTGGTAGTAATCTTCATACAATACACCTGTTCCCTGACTTGCTTGTAGTTCTATAAAACCTTTGGCAACTTGTTCGTTGAAACCAATGTTTAACCAATTTGTCAAAAGTTCCTCGTCAGAAATTACCTGCCATTGTAAATCGGGTTTCCCGATTGCTTTGCCCAATGCTTTTGCAATTTCGTTTGGCGAAACTTCATCACTTGCCACATAACGAACTGTTTTCTCCGCAAACGGTTTGTCAATTTCTTCGGCAATTACACGGGCAATGTCCAAAGGCGAAACCCAGGGCTCTTTTTTATCGCCACCGTAATTGGAAATGATTGCACCTTTGTATTTTATTGTTTGCACAAACGAAAATAAATTGATATAAAAACCGACAGCCCGAATGAATTTAACAGCAACGCCCGCAGGAAGTTGTCTTAATAAACTTTCTACATTGTAGTGAAAAATGAGGAGGCCTGTTCCTTTGTCGGTATGAGCACCGATGCTGCTCAAATGCACTACTTTTTTTACACCCGATTGTTCAACGGCTTTTTTGTAGTTAATCCCGATTTTGTTTATAGTGCCAATAAAATCCACCGATGTGTCAAACATATCGCCCGCAGCTTCCATAGTTTCCATTAAGTAAACGATGTCTGCACCTTTGAATGTTGATGTAAGGAAAGCAGCGTCAAACATACTGCCGATAGCAGCTTTTGCGCCAAGTGCTTCAATGGCTGTTTTTCTTTCGGCATTACTGCTGATGACAGTTACCGAATGTCCTTTTTCTACCAACTCTGTTACAAGTGGTTTGCCGATGTTCCCAAGAGAACCTGTTAATACGATGTTCATTTTTTTACTGTTTTAATTTGTTGGTACAAAGTTGCACCAACTTCAAGAAACAGATTTAGCTGAATGTCAGATTGTTTTAGTCAAAAAGGAATTGTCAACATAAATTAGGGTGCTGAGTGGGCCTTGGTCATTTTTTTGTCCGTGAAATCCTTTAATCCTTTTAATCCGTGATTCAGACAATTTAACCCCTGATCCAGACCATTTTCACTTCAAATAAAGCACCAATGGTTTTTTCTGTTATGTCTTTATACTTTAATTCAGTAGTCATATCGGTTATTTCTTTTGTCTGAATCACGGATTCTTTTTGATTACGCAGATGACACAGGTTATTGTCCGTGAAATCCTTTAATCCTTCTAATCCGTGATTCAGACAATTTAACCCCTGATCCAGACCATTTTCACTTCAAATAAAGCACCAATGGTTTTTTCTATTATGTCTTGATACTTTAATTCAGTAGTCATATCGGTTATTTCTTTTGTCTGAATCACGGATTTCTTTTGATTACGCAGATGACACAGATTTTTGTCCGTGAATCATTTAATCCTTTTAATCTGTGATTCAGACAATTTAACCCCTGATCCAGACCATTTTCACTTCAAATAAAGCACCAATGGGTTTTGAATTGTCAAGTAAATGAAACAGAATACTTGACATTTTGTAAATATAACCTACTGGATTTTGGCTTGTGGCGGCTTGAAAACGTGTGTGAAGCAATGTTTGCTATTCGTCCCATATAAATCTAATAATGTAATTGTCGTTGTAAACTTTTAAATTTTTGTCTGTTACGATATGTTACAATTAGTCCTGTCAATTGTCCAACCAACATTAAGTAAAAAGGAATAGCAATAATACTTTCAGGTTCGGTCCAATTATTAATTTCTTGTCTGTAATATAGCCAAACTACAAACATTGTTAGCAGTCCGACAATTTCGCCCAAAAGTCCAAATTTTAGTAGGTGTCTATAAGTGTCTTTTTGTTTGAAGAAGAAAACGAGTTTGATTAATCCTGAAATGATTGTCGCTGCAAATGCGATTGCAACAGAAATCAATATCAAACTTATTATAATCGTATTCATTGTCTAATTTGTCTGTTCTGCTAAATTTTATAGAGTGTCCGATGAGGTTGCAGGCAATGGTTTCGGGGGCCGCTTGTTGAACTAAACCTACGGTAGCTTCCCATGCGTTTAAAAGTTCGTAATTTTATTGCTAAGTTAAAACAATTTAATTATGACTACTAAAAAAATCTCCGGAAGAACTTACATTTCTGATGTCGCATAGTCTTTAATTATCTCCATGTCATTGTTCGTTCCAAGTATGGCTAAGACTTGAATGGCATCCGCACCAAAACATCATTATCAAAGCTGCGCCTAACGCAAATATAAGCGCTATAAATTTAAATTTCCAAAGGAAAATTCAGCATCAAATAAAAAAAGCCCGATTGCTCGGGCTTTAAAAATTCAGGGAGAACTGAACTGATGGTCAAATTGACAAAAGATCAATTGCTGTCTCCCATCTATTAACTTATAATTACTTAGTTTTACGGTTATTATTCTACTGCAAAGTTAAACAACTTTTTTTATTTTCCTAATTCATGAATAAATCTCTATATTATTTTTTTGCTAAAGCATACGAATTATTAAATCGAAATACATTTGATTCCTATAGAGTGAATCTGCATAATCCATATACAATTTTTGTGGAATTAGGTGTGTCTATTGAAAAATTCAATAAAAAGAAAATAAAAAGATTTGATCCCACTATAACATCAATTGGAGAAGAAGCAAGGCATTTTATAAAAAATGAGTTTATTGAACCCGTATTTTCATTCGGTGAATTTAGTCCAAAACAAGTAGATAAAATATTGGAAAGTTCTTGCATAAAGAATAAAGACGGAAAAAATAATAGAACGCTGACTTTGTTGTCTAAAAGTATTGAAATTGCCAACACGAAATTCATGGAGAAGTTGGTACTTAATATACAAAAGACAGTCGATCAGAATGATGACAATGATTTTTTGCAACTAGATTTCTATACTAATTGGCTTTTATCTCAATTGATTTATTTAGGGCATTCTCGTAAATTTATTAAAGACCGATTACATAAGTGCGAGAAATCGATTAAAGAAGGCAATTCCATACAGGATTGTTTCTCCAAGCTGATTCTGGTTTTTTCAAAAGAAAAAGATAAGTACAATGTTCTGTTCAAAATTAAAATTGCCCCAGAAACGGAATTTTTACCTGCATCTTCTTCTATTAGGGAAATAGCAGACTTTCCTAATGAATATTTAAATAGCAAGCATATTAACAAGCGTTTCAAGGAGAAAGGAACTGGGGAATTGTTTTTTGTAGTAGAAACAGATAATCTTGATTTTTGGTCGGCGTTAAGGAAGGCTTATCAACTTATTTCTGAAACAATAGAAATTAATATTTTAAATAATAGCGATAATAGAATCATACTTGAACATCAAGCGCTAATTATCCATTGTTCTTCAAAGCATTACCGAATGGAAGCCATTGAGGAAAAATTAGATGGTTTTTATACTTATAACGATGGGGACTTTAAGCATTTTATTGAAAATTATAGGAAATTGGCTGAAGGTTCTACAGCAAAAGAAAAAATAAGGTCAGCAATCAGGTTTTACAAATTAGGTAATGAATCTATAGAAATTGAGCATAAAATATTGAATTATTGGATTGGATTCGAGCAGTTGTTTTCAGCAGTAGATAGTGAGGAAGATTCAATTAAACGAATAAAAGCTTTCTTTATCTCTATGAATGCAAGTCTTTATTTTCAAAGTAGGGTTCAATATTTATTGCGCTGTGTCGAAAGGTGCGGAGAAACAGTTAATCTGTTAGATTTAAGCTCATCAATCAGTTTGCCGGAAAAACATATTTTGATAACAAATAGATGGGACTTTTATAAAGCATGGTTATCTGATTCCAAGCAAATAAAGTCTGCTATTGAAACTCATATTAAAAGACTGGATCAACACATAACCAGGATTTACCGATTGCGTAATGAATTAGTTCATGAAGGTAGATCCGAAAGTGTTTCCTTGTTTCTAATTGCCGGACATTTGCGACATTACTTGCTGTTTTCCATTGAGCAAATAACTAATGAATTACAGGAGAACGCTGCATTGTCACATTTAGATGATGTTTTTGTGTATTATGAAAATTTGTTGGATAGAATTAAAAATGCTGTTGATATTTCAGAGATTATAAGCATAAAACCTTATAAGGGGTTCATGGAATAATTGTTAATAGTGCAAAGTCATATACAGCGAGGAAGCTGTATACTATTCATTTCCTTTTCTTCCCATTCTCTTTTGTAAAAAGATCTGCCGTATATTTTTCATATAGCTCAAATAAAAACACCATTCTGTTGGCTTCACTCGTAAATGGTTGTGGTCTGTAAGCTAAATCCACAGCTTTGTCTAACTCATTATGCGCCTTTGTTAAAGCTGGTGGCATTGTCAACGGGTCGTATAAATCAGATAAAGAACTCCTGGAAAATTCTAATCTTGCATCCAAAACTTTTTGTGCGGCTGTTTCAATAGCTTTTATTTGTTTTTCGCTTGGATTTTCTGGCCAAGGATAATTGGTATAAACGATTTCATTTGAATACCTGTAGTCACTTTTTATTCTGCCGCATATATGTTTTATCCAAGTCATATGCATTAAGGATGTTAATATTCCAAAATGGAAAAGAGTAGCATTAGGGATAGACAGACACGAATTATTTAAAATATCCTCTTTGGTCATAAACCCAATTGGTATATAGCTTCTATTCTCAGATGAATGTGAAGGAACTAAAATGTAGTCAGTTGTTGGTTGTCTATTTTCGGTAAATAGAGTAGGTTGATTTGCCCATTTTACGGTTGCTTGTTTTGTGCTTTTTAATCTCATTTGTTTAACTCCTTCAATTTTGTGGAGTAAATGAGGCATTTGTTTTAATTCGCTTGGCTCTGCATCGACAAGCCATAAACAATACCTTTTTTCACCATTAATAAATTCGTGTGCTGAAATTAGTGGTTTAATGAATTTTCTAGCCTTAGGTTCTTTGGTTCTTTCGTTAGAAATTCATTTTTTTCTTCTTCTGTAAAAAGAAAGTTGCCGCCATCGGTTGGCTGACTGCCTTTAAACATTTTAGGAACATTACAAAGTGGATTTGACCGTTTAGTTATTAAAATATCCTTCGCATCCACCAAATACGGATTGATGTTTTTCACTTTCAGTTCGTGGGCTTCGCCTTTAATATCTTCATATTCAAAAATGCTCTTGTTATTCGTGTCGTAATTGGCGAAGCCCACTATCACACAATAAACCGCTGCATTTCCTTTTGCCTCATTGCTCCATTTAAAAGTTCGGTGAGCAAAATGTATTTTTATTTTGTATCTGTTCAACATTTGTCCCCAAAGAATACTAGTTTGTTCTCCTTGAACAATTGAGTTGGTAGAAACAAATGCCACTTTAGCTTTTGTGTTTTGAATATATTTTGCAGCTTTGGCATACCACGCTGTTACATAATCCAATACTCCAGCACCTTGAATGTTATCAAATTCCTTTACTACCGAATCTCTTTGAAATTGACTCATTATTTTTGAGCCAATAAAAGGGGGATTGCCAAGTATATAATCAAAAATTTTCGACGGCTTCGCCGTATTGTGAACCGGCGAAGCCGGATTTTTTTTCTTAGAAAAAAAATCCGGCTGACATTTATAAGCAGTTACCTCATTGACAATTAAGCTGGCCCAATCTGTTTGTAAAGCATCACCATGAGTAATCTTTGCTGCTTTCTTCAATGGTAAACGAACAAAGTATTGTCCAAACTCATTGCTTATTTGCATATTCATTTGGTGGTCAATAAGCCACATTGCAACTTCAGCAATCCGTGCAGGGAATTCTTCGTATTCAATTCCATACATCATATCTACATCAAGCCAAATAATATCTCTTATGTCTAAAACTCCTTGCCCTGTTTTGTTTGATGCTCTTAAAATTTCTAATTCAAGTAATCGCAATTCACGATATGTGATAACCAAGAAATTACCGCAACCACAAGCAGGATCAAGAAATTTAAGGCTACTTAGTTTTTTATGAAATTCCGGAAGCTTGCTTTTATTGTCTTTTAGGCGCTCAAATTCTTTCCATAGTTCATCTAAGAAGAGCGGTTTTATGAGTTTCAGAATGTTCTTTTCACTGGTATAATGAGCCCCCAGGTTTCTGCGTTCTTTCGGGTTCATTACACTCTGAAACATTGAGCCGAAAATTGCAGGAGATATTTTGCTCCAATCAATGTAACAGCAGTTTAATAATGCTTGTCGTATATTGCTGTCAAAACTTGCTGTCGGCAAGATTTCTTCAAATAGTTTTCCGTTTACATACGGAAAGTCGGAAAGTTGCTCATCAAGGTTTTTAAAACGAGTTTCTTTGGATGTGTTCAGTACTTGAAAAAGTTCTTGCAGTTTGGCTGCAAGATCGCTACCGTCAATATTTGTGCGTTGTTCAATATACTCTTGAAATTGCTGTTTATTGAAAATGGTTGTGTCTTCGGCAAACATGCAAAACAGAATACGAACTAAGTAAACTTCCAATGGATGACCAGTGTAGCCGATTTCTTCTAGTCTGTCGTGAAGTTTACCCATCAGCTCGGCTGCTTTTATGTTTGCCGGGTCTTGCTCTTTATAAGCTTTTTTTTGATAGCCTAATAAATAACCGAAGTGCTGAACATTGTTAACAAGGTGATTGAGTGTGAATTCGACTATCGCAATTCCTTGTTCAGAATTGTCTTCAAGGTCGTAAAGGCGGAAATGCTCAAAGTCTGAAATAAGAATGTATTTCGGAAGTTCGTGTTCCTTCAGTCCGTGAGTGTATTCAATAGCTTGTCTGTAGGCTTTATCAAGGTTTTTGCCCCGACTTTTCATTTCAATTAAAATTGTCCCTTTCCAAAGTAAGTCAATGTAACCATCTCTGTCTTCCAGTTTTTTTACTTTGTGTTCAAAGGTCGAAACGCGTTTACGGTTAATACCAAATACATTAAAAAACTCAACTAAAAATGGTTTTGCGTCTGCTTCTTCGTTTGAAGTGTCTGCCCATTCTTTTGAGAAATTTAATGCCCTGTCTTTTATTTCGTTCCAGCTTAATGCCATTCTCTTTTTGTTTATTATTCTCTGCTTCGTCCTTTATCCAACTCTTTCATATAACTCAAATATATACGCAAATTTTGTTATACTAATTGCCTTAAACATTGCAAGCATTTACATTCACTTATCTCCCACACAAGATACAAACAAAACCATAATATCAAAATTAGCTCAATAAAAAAGACTGTGATTGGCACACGAAAGGATTTGCTTCGCAGAGAAAGCTCGAATGCCAACATGAAGGGTTGTTAGTACAATCATACATAATCAAATTGGATCACCAAATTCGTTTATATTGGTTCATTATTTTCTATTTTTTGTATCAGGATCAATCTTTCTCGTTCTATTTCAGCAACCAATTCCTCCTCTGTGGGCAAATAAGGTAAATATTTATTTGCAAAAAGCTGCTTGTTTTCATTTAGTACAGAATATTTTGCAATAGTTCCATCGGTTTCGGTACAGAGCAAAATACCAATCGTAGGATTATCGTTTTCCTTTTTTTCTAAGTCGTCAAACATACGAACATACATATCCAATTGCCCAATATCCTGATGGGTTATTTTATTGGTTTTCAATTCGATGATGACGAAACATTTCAGGATATAATTGTAAAAAACTAAGTCTATAAAGAAATCTGTAGTTTCAGTTCTAATATGCTTTTGCCTTGCCACAAAAGAAAACCCTTTGCCTAATTCCAATAAAAAATGTTGTAGATTGTCTATTAAAGCTTGTTCTAACCCTTTTTCAGTATATGCAAAATTTGTAGGGATATTTAAAAATTCGAGTACAGCTGGGTTCTTATAAACTCGTGAGTATCCTGTTGAAACGCTGTTGTATTGCTCTTCATTTCCTCTTCTACAGGCTGTTTTATCTGCGAAGAAAGCAATCGTTGATAATACAGCGTGTTGATATTGCGCTCTAAGGTGCGAACTGCCCAATTATTTTCGGCAGCTTCTTTGAGATAGTAGTTTTGAGCATTCTTGTCAGATATTCTCATAATGAGTCTGATATGTGACCAGTTTAATTTGGCACACATGTGTGCCAAATCTTCCCATTCAGGAAAGGTCAGATAGAATTGCCTATAATCTCGTAAAGTACGGGAACTAAACCCCGAGCCTAGCACAGCAGAAAGTCGATTTAGTATCTCCTTGCCGTAATCAGCCCTTTCTTTACCCTCTTGTTCTTCTTTCACAATTCTCTTGCCCATAAGCCAATATCCTTCAATCATAGCAAGCGCAGTGGCACTATAAGCTTTTTGCCTTGCATCTCCTATGTTTGCAAAATAACACAGTAAATATCAAATAAGGAAAATTATAAAGTATAACTTTAGTTTTCAGTAAAAGGATGGGTGAGGGCATTGCATCTAAACAATCGCAAGATATGTTGTGCTAGAGATATTCCCCCCATTCTTTTTCTTTTTGAGCTTGAACAGAATCTAAGGAATACGGCATTGCTTTATATCCAGGATACCTATCGGGAGTCAAAGCTACGAGAGATTTTACTGTTTTTTTTAATCCATTTAACTTTTTCAAGAATGAAAATTGTAAAACAAGTATTGGGTATAGATGTTGCCCAAAAAGAATTAGTTGTTTGCTTCGGGACCATAAATGAGCATTTTGAAGCGTCCTTGATTGCCCATGAAACATTTGTGAACAGCAAAGCCGGGTTTGGCCAGTTGTCAAAATGGGTAAAAAATCTTTCCGTCGAAGATGTCCCCCCCCGTTATATAATGGAAGCCACAGGTGTTTACCATGAAAATTTGGCCTATTATTTACATGACCATGATATGGATACGAGCATTGTCTTACCCAACAAAATCAGCAATTACGCCAGGTCCCTTGATGTAAAAACAGTAACAGACAAAACAGCTTCAAGGGCAATTGCAATGTTTGGTTTGGAGCGCAGGTTGGATAATTGGATACCCCCTAAAGGCATCTATGGGGCACTCAAACAATTGGGTAGGGAAAGAGGGCAGCTGCTGGATGAACGGACGGTAATAAAAAATCAATTACATGCCAAAAATGCGGGTGCAAAGCCGTCACGGAAAGAAATTAAAAGAGCGGAAATAAGGCTGGCTTTGCTAGAAGAGCAAGAAAAGGAAATAAAAGAAGAATTGGCCGACTTGATCAAGCAAGATCCCGAAGTAAAAGAAATCGTTTTATTGATTTGCAGCATCAGTGGGATTGGATTAATTACCGCAGCTAGTATTTTGGGGGAGACCAATGGCTTTGAGCACACTTCAAATCGGCGTCAATTGACAAGTTATGCAGGTTTTGACATAAAGGAAAAACAGTCGGGGACATCAGTAAAAGGGAAACCAAAAATATCAAAAAGAGGAAATAAATACTTGAGGAAAGCAATGCACATGCCATCGTCAAGCGCAATAAAACATGATCCGACATTCCGGGCAATTTATGAAAGGGTCTTTGCAAAGACAGGCATAAAAATGAAAGGGATAGTTGCAGTACAGAGAAGACTTTTGGAAATGTGCTATATCATATTCAAGAAACAAGAGCAATACATAAAAGATTATTCAAAAATAAAAGAACAACCTGAGGCAACAGCTGAAATATTAACTTAAAAAAATAGTATCTTAAAGATGCTTTAAAGGATAAAGGTACGGAAACAGGATGAAAAAAGGCGTTGTTCCCTTTAATTTTTAGGATTTATATTGGATCAGTTTTTTCCATGGAAAATTTTAGGTTGTTGACCCTTAAAGGCCAAACAACCGTATAAAAATTTTATGTGGTAAAAGCGGTTACGGAGGGGTGATGCTTGAATTTTAAAACGAAAACGAAAATCTCTAAAAAAGGGATAAATATTTACATATTACAAAAAAATAAAAAAAATGAATTATATTTGGAATTCATCACAGAATCTCTAGTATTTGCTTAATGTCGTTTATAAATTGTTCCATTTTAGAAGGTTTAATTATCAATGATTAAGATAGGCTTTTGTAGCTTGAGATAGTTATGATTATTTTTAATGCCATCAATAATATTCGTGTTGATATTTTGAAGTGGTTTTGTTGAGAAATAACCAGACTCAAATGTAATTGACGATATAATACCTACAATTAATTTACATCCCCTCATCCCACGCAAGATACAAACAAAACTATAATTTCAAAATTAGCTCAATAAAAAGACTGTGATCGGCAGACAAAAAGATTCGGACATGTTGAGTTATGGATATGTGTCAAATCAAATATGCTTAGCCAGTTTTGTGTTTCAAACTGTTCGTTACCTATCGTTTTACCTTTCCGTCGACTGAATTATCAATTCGTCGTATTCGTTTAATATTGTATTTATGCCGTTTTCAGGTTTGAAAATAAAGTAGGTATAATTATCTCCGATTAATTTTGTCTTGAATTTATCTTCTCGCTCTTCTTTTAATGTATTAAGTTGTCTTAATGTTTTAATCAAAGTATCAAAGCTATCAATTTGACTAGTTTTAAAAGATACCATAGAATGTGACCCTAATTCAGTAAAAGTAATCCAACTAATCGGTTTTTCATTTAGGTCGGTTGATTTGGTTACATAAACACCATTAAACTTCTTTTGATAGTTTAATCTATTGATTCTATCGGTAATACTTTTATCATTATTTATATTTTGCAGGATAAATTCTAAGTCAGAAATCTTTACAGTTCTTGATTTCATTGTATTTTCTGCTACTCCCTGACTATCAGGATTCTCCGAGATTCCTATTTGTTCATTCTGATTTTGGCAGCTTAAAAAGACAGTTAAGAAGAGAATTATAGCTAAAGTTTTTTTCATTTTTCAAATTTTATGTTTAGACTATTTTGTAAATTAACTCAATCAATTTCAAATCAATAAGTTAAACTATTACAAGTCTTTTTAATCGTTTTACATTCATTCATCTCTCACCCAAGATACAAACAAAATCATAAATTCAAAATAGCTCAATAAAAAGAATGTGATTGGCGAAAGGATTTACATGCCACTTGGGGAATAAAGAACTAAAAATGCAGAGTATTTTCAAAAAATCATCAAAGAATTTCCAACCAGAACTTAATAGTAAAAAAAACTCACAAAATGCATGTCAGCATTGCTATTGTCTATGCACTTGTTGTCTATAATAGCAATCACGAAGACTCCCCGAAATATAAAAAAATATAATTTCAGATTCGTCTTTATTTTATAAAGTCTAAAGTAATCAGTTCGCCTTTTTTATTAGCTGGGAAAATATTGTATACAACAGCCCACGCTTCATTAGAATAATTTTTTTCGTTTCTTGCAATTACAACCTGAATTTTTCGCCTTTGACAATCCATTAATACACCATTAAATTTTTTATTATCCGACAGGCAAAGTTTGTAAGCTAAATATTGGGCTAAATTCTTTATTTTGTCAATAGACATATTTTTATCCGTTAAAACATAGACTCCTTCTAATTTATTGGCAGAACCATATTTGTCATACCCCTCATTTTTAACTTTAATATCTTTTTTGTTAATTATGCTCTCAAGTTCTCTCATCTCTTTTCCATAATAACCAATCCAATCAATACAAGTAATTGGTTCCGATTCATTTTTATCATCAGTAATTTTACTTATTTGTTTTGTTGTGTCTTTATCTTGAGTTATATTTTCTTCTCCTAATCCTTCATTTATTCTTTCTGTTTTTGATTGACAACCAAAGTAGAGAACTAAAAAAGCCAGTAAAAAGACTAAACTAGTATTTTGAAATAATTTCATCGTTTTAAATAGATTAATTAGGTTATGTTTTTATTGTTTGTCAGCAATTTCTTAAGGTCTAGAAGTGTCATAAACAATTACGAACAATGGCTAACGCTTGGTGTTGTTTTTCTATGTTGCGTCTGCGGCAGAAAAATGGGACGAAGCGTTTGTTTGTATCTGACATTCTTTTAGTTAAATTCTGTCCGCTAATTTTTCGTCAATATAAATTCCTGCTTTTTTCATTTCTTTTGTGAGTTTCGATTTCCACGCTCCAAACTCGTCAAATGCTTCGTAAACAATTCCGTCAAAGTCGGTTGGTTTTTCGATGTCTTTTCCTCCTTCGTGAAGGATTACAATATTTTTTCTTCCAATTCGTCCAAGAAAATATCCAAGTTCCAAAATTACATTTTGCCTTGTTCTATGTTTACATTTTGATTGTTCGTTGTCAAGTTTTCCAATGTCGTCAGCAGAAAATAAAACAATTGCATATCTACATTCGCTCGCATTTTTTATAAACTTCTCTATAATTGTTGCTCCATTATTACTTTCTGTTTCTAAAATTAAGTAGTCAAGTCTAAGTTTTCCAATCATTGCAGAAACTTTATCTCTCATATTGATATTTCTGCCATGTACTATAAATATTTTTTTATTTTCGTCTAATATTTTTCGTCCAAGGTTTGCAATTTTTTTTTGAATTTGTCTTTGAAGTATTCTATCTTCATTACTCTTAAATGTTGACAGGTTGTCCGAAAGTTCTTCGATTTCTTCGATTTCTTGTTTATATGTTTTAGAATTGACAAAATGGTTCTTATCAATGAATTCATCTAAATGATTTAATGCATTTTCAATTTCAGTAAAAGCACTTCCTGAATATTCCATTTCATAAATATTCTTTATTAATTTTTCTATCTTTTCTGTCATTTTCTATTGTATAGTTTTCTGTCTTATGCATGTTCGGTATGCTTGCCACCAACGCAAATATTTGCGCTATAAATTTAATTCACTATAAATCAATAAGCTAAACCAATTACAATTGCTTGTAAACACTTATAACCGTTAACAATTCGCTTATCTTCCTCTCACAAGATACAAACAAATTCATAATTTCAAAATTGGCTCAATAAAAACTGTTATTAGTAATTGAAAGGTTCTTGCATCAGCTGAAAAAGTGTTGCGGCATTTCGAAATCTTATATTCTAGTATTCTTAGTGCATTCAAAAATCATAACCAATATTCTTTATTTCTATCTTGTTAGTTTCAATTACTTCAATTTTCTCTTCCCAATTAAACATAACCAAATTCATCCCAGATCCAACTGTACTACTATATACGAACCCATCATAATCTCTATTTTTTATATACTCTGAAATATACTGAAGAGGAATATAATCCAGTTTCCTATCCTTAGTTATTTTTGAAGCTAACTCACAATCAATAAGTTTTATCAAAATCATAGAATCTTCATTATCGACACCAACGGATAGATTTAAATTTTGAAAATATACTCTAAAAGAGAAAATTTTTGAAACATCAACATTTATTTTTGCCATTGAAACGATATCACCAGAACTTGGGCTAACCTCACAAACTGCCGTTTTCTGACAACTAGATAGATACAAATATGAGATACCTTCTGGGTTACATCTTCCTGCTGATGATTTTCCTTTTGGAGGTGCTAATAAGCAGGTAATATCTTCATTAGTATAATCTCCAATTCTTGCTCTATAAAAGTCCATTTTTGTATTTTCAGGAAACATTTTTATCGTATTGAATTTATCAAAAAGTGTGAGAATCTCATTTCCAGTAAAATATCTATTGTTAAAAATAATGTCAAATTTAAACTGTTCCCATAATTTCTTAATTGAAAATTCTTTTTCGTTTTGCATATTAATGTTTAGCTATTCTATGATTTTTTTTTCGTATTTTAATATATTGTTATACTTATTCGTATCTATTAGTCTCGATTCAATATTTCCTAACGATTAGGCATATACGCTGTTTGTGTTGCGCCTGCGGCAAACAAACAGCGTATATGCCTGTTGTACGATTTTGTTATGTCTCAAAGATATAACAAAACTTGAGTTTTAAAACTTTTACAAGCTGAAAAATTAATAAGAAAATATTTTGCAAATGGACGATTTAAGAAGTCTTTTCCTACACAAATAAACGAGCTAGAAAAACATCTGCAAAGTTAGTGAAAGCATAGTGCAGTGTACGCTCAAAACAGAATAACAATAAGGCCTCTCGCGGATCATAAGCGAGGGCTTCATATTTTGTGGTTTTCTTCTTCTATACAAATTCATATTTCAAAAGATGTTTCGAGAGAAACCATTAAAGATTCAAAAGAAAACTATTTTGCTGAATGTTTGTGCGTTCAAACTTGTTACCAGTCTGGGGTTGCAAATTTTCTTTTTCGTTCTTCTTCGGCGTATTTTAAAGAATATTCAATTTGCTTCTTAATATAGTTTTTTATTGGTATAAGGTTTAATTGGTTTTCTCCTTTTACAACTATATTATGTATTCTATTCCAGTCTACGGCTTCCAACTCACCAAAATTCACATCTCCACTAAGAACTGTTCCACCATTTCCTCTCCAATAAATCTTTTCAAAGGATTTAATATCAGCATTAACCGTTAGATATAAAAGTAAGTATTTATCAAATTTTTCGTTCAAAAAATGTCTTACTATATCAAAAATAACATTCATTTTATTACTGTCGCCATTGTATTCAGTTATAAATTTTGAAATAAATTCTTCAGCTTTTTGTTTTTGCGATTCGTTTAAATGATTGAAAAATATTGAAAGAGTATATTCTCCAATTCCAAAGTATGGATTTCTGGAAATTACAATTTCGACTAATTCTTTAATTAATTCAGGGTTGTTTAAATCCCAAATGAATGTCAAATTATTGTGTTTGTCTCGATTAATAAACTCATCATTACCATAAAACATGGTAATGTACTCAACCATAAAACTAGGATTTAGCTCTACTATGCTCTTTAGACCTTTTCTTTCATAATCAAAATGATTACTTGTTTTGTCTTCATATAAATATGCGCTACAAACCAAATCTAAATTGTCTTTTAGTTTATTCGTGTATTTTTCAAAAAAATTATGCTGTAAAGAAATGCCCAAGTTATCATCCAAATTCTTTTTGTTTACAATGACAAGAATCTCGTTTATTATTTCTTTGTTTATACTTTCAAATTTTTCAAATGAATCAAAATGTAGGTAGCATCTCTTATCAATTGAATTAATAGTATCTATCAATTCATTTGCAAAAGTTCTATCTATAAATTCAACAGGCAAACATTCAAAAAAAGTCAGTTGCCAAAATACTTTGTATTCATGTTTCCAACTCTTCAATAACTTCCAAAGTTTTAGACAATAATTTTCGGAAGCAGTAATTAATTTAATTGGTTTATACAAAGGGTTAATTCCTAATGGATAATTTGCCAAGAAATCCTTCATTAATTTAAAACCCAATTCTTCGTTTTGAATGAAGTTTTCTTCAAATATTATATTTAAAGCTTCTTGTAAACCCCAAACATTGTTTCCTTCAAGTGATAAAATATTTGCAATTGAAGTAAAGAGGTTTTGGAATTCATTTTCACCTTCGAAAATAAAATGCTCTCGAACATCTCTTTCTTTTAATCTTCTGAATTCATCAGGGTTTTCAAAGTCATAATCTTGTTTACCTCTATAGGAATTCCAGTCTAATTTTCTAAATGTTTTATAGTCATCACTATTAAAAATTGATTTGAGTTTTCTATAACCTTTATCTTCTATTTCTTCTCTGTCAAGCCAATACACTAAGTCCTGAACATAATAACAATGTTTGAAATTATTCTTATTTAGTTTGTTTTCTATAAATGGCAAAATATAGGATAAATCTAATAATAAAACTTCCTTGACAATTTCTCTAAATCTTGGTTGATAGTCCTTAAAAACATTGAATATTTTGTCAGGGTATTTTTCATAATTTTGAGTCAAGGTTTCCCAAATTTTATTTCTAAAAGATTCTGTAGTTTCTGTGAAAGGAAGAGGATAGCGATAATGTGTAAAAGTATGGTTTCTACCACCTTTTAAAATTTGGAAGTAGTGGCCTAAGAATGTCTTTGATAATGCAAAATATGCTTCAACAAAATGGGGTTCATTTGCAATAAATTTTTTAGTTAGAAAATTGAACAACTCAATTTGCCTTTTGAAGTTGTAATCAGAATCTTCATCATCAAATATTATTTTTTCTCTAATTCTTCTTATTAGTTCTGGTAAAGAAACTGGTTCTTTTCGTGCATATTCAAAAGAAAGTTCAATAGCTGAAATATAGTTTTCGGAATAGAAATAGAAAAAATCAGTTAAATAAGAAAGGGTCAAGTCCTTTTCATAAACGAAATCATTAGTTTGATATGTTGAATCATAATTTGGATTAACAGGCTCTTGCTTTTCACTAATTTTATTATAGAAATAGGCTAGTGTTTCGTCTCTTTTATAAAACCAAAATATTTTAAAAAACGCCAAAACCTTTTCTTCAACTGTATATACAGAGTTTAGGTATGAATCTAAATCTGAATTTATTTGAGAAAACACATTTTCATAACCAAAAGAATTATTTGCTGGGATTATTGTGTCTTTAAAACGGTGTTTCCAATTTTCAAAATAGTTGAATAATAATACTTTAAAAGGCAAGAATTTATCTTTGATAAACATTTTATAAAAAAAGTATGTTGACATTATTTGTTCCGAAACTCTTACATGATTATATTGTATTTCTACAAGTTCCTTTTTGTGTAGCTCTTCAATAGCTTCTTGAAATTCATGATAGTCAATTTCAAAATCCTTCAAAATGTTCTGCACAAATTGCTTATTGTCTCTTTCAATTGTATAAAAGAATGAAACAATTCCAAGTGTCTTAATTAGAGTTTTATTTGAGAAAATATCAAAATCTTTAATAAATGTTTGAAAGTAAGAATCATATAAATCAGAAATATCACCCTGCAAAAATTCCCATTGTTTTTCTTGTGCTAATCGTGAACACATTACAGCAAGTCTTGCGTTACCATCAGAAAGTTGAATAATTCTCTTTTGGTATTTAGGGTTTAGAATTTTAAATGAATCACTACTAATTAATTGTGTGATTTCTTCATCTGTAAATTTCCCCAAAACTACTTTTTCAGGGTTTAACTCAAAGCATTCTTTTAATACATCTTCTAATGCATAATCACGGACAGTTAAAATTAGTTTTAATTTCCCCTTTCGCAATTCTTTAAAAACTCCCAAAATTTGTTTGAAATTTGGCAATTGACGATTTGCATCGTCAACGAGTAGAATGTAATTTTTATCTTGCTCTAAATTTATTTTTAAATCTTCCCAAATATCAATGTCTTTTTTAGAAACTGCAAATGCTCCAAAGTCTTTATTTTTTATCAAAAATTGATTTACAACTTCTAATGCAAGTTTAGTTTTTCCAACACCTGGAAATCCAGAGATAACGACTAAATCATTTGTGTCAAGTGCATTTATTGTATTTTCTAATTCTAATTTTCTATTTAGAAATACATTATCTATTGGGGTAGATAGTTTTCCTGCCTTATTATTGTATTCAAGGATAAAATTGTCAAGAGGAAGTATTTGTCCTGTATCTAGCGGAATCCCCAAAATATCTTTCGCTAATATGATATACTTTGAATAAATTTCAAGAGCTAGCAGGTCTAAACCGATTAGAGTGATTCTTATTTTTTTATCATTAGCATATTTTACGATTTCAGTTTCTTCCTCAACAGTTATTCGTGAATTGAAACAAATTATAATTTTATGAACTTCGTTAGCTGGGACTCCAGTTTTTGAGGGGTCTAAACATTTGTCTATGTCCTCTTTCATTTTTGCAACTATATTGTCAGCTTTTGTTGTGAATTCTACATAACTTAAACTTTCGTCATTAAGTCTGAAAAATGTGTCTGGTGTGCCTTTAACTGTTTTTTGTTTTCCAAATTGACTTCCAGTTCTATTAAAACTAGTAAATTCTTGTTCTCGAAATTTCAAGTACAAGTCACACAGATTTTGGAATGCAGCACTGTCAATTCCTAAAAGTTGTTGTTCTATAAGTTTTAATCTTCCTGTCATAGTTTATTGTTTGCAATGTCGCTAATATCATGCGGATAACGGTTTGTATTTAGAAAGTTTCCTATTAGTGGGCTTCCGATTTGCATTCGGAAGCCCACTAATAGGAAACAAACTTTATGATAGTTAAAACTAGCAATTTCTTATACATGGTGTTGGCAACTTGCTTTATTATTGTTAGTTAAATCCATTTTCGATTAAAATTCTGCCGTAAGAATTCAGACTATACTCAAATGAAGACGGAATTATCTCTTTCCTTCCAGTGAGTTTAGATTTGTATTCTTCATGTTTTCTGCTATCTTTAATGGATTGATTTAATAATCCGACTTTATAAAGATTTGATTTTATATCAACATTTATGTTTTGTAAATACTCATTGTCTTTGAGCAATTCCAAATCGTCCAAATAAGTATTGTCAATTATATAGGTTAATCTTTTGAAATTGTCGAAAGTGACTTTACCTAAAATAGTATTTTTAAACAGTTTCCCAATTATGGTAGCTTTGTTATCATCATCCAATCTATTAAGAATTATAAGCAACTTCTCTCCAGCTTGTTTCGTTTCATTTTTAGATTCCAATTCCGTAATAAATTCTTCTCTTTTAGTTTGAGGAATGTCTTTTAACTCAATTAGAAATTTAAGTATTTTTTTTGTGAAAAAAGATTCAGTAATTTTTTTATAAAGACTATAGCTTTTAAATGCTATTCCAAATATAGGGATATCCTTTAACGCCTCTGATTCAATCAGTGAATCCAACGCAGTTTCCAAAAGTTCAGGTGCTAATTCGTTTATGGCATTAGATTTGACCGATTTAAAAACATCAATTTGATTCATTTTCATATCTTCTCCCATTTTTAATTTGTTGCCCACGCAAATATTTACTTTATAAATTTTAATTCCTTTAAAATCAATAAGCTAAAACAATTACAATTACTTACAAACACTTGTAATCGCTTATATCCCCCACAAGATACAAACAAAATCATAATTTCAAAATTAACTCAATAAAAAAGACTAAAATCAACTACAACAATAAATGAAAAAGCCATAAGGTGCGGACTGTAATCGGTTCCGTTCAACTAAGTTTTCATCCCTAGCCCTTCGAACAAGACGAAAACTTAGTTATTACCTGTTGGCTTTCTGTCCGTCATTTGTTGCCCGTTTCCCCATTGTCAAGGTTATTTTGTGCATTCTGAAGGAGTCGAACCTTCACTCTCCACTTCACCAAAGTAGTCTAAACATTTGCTTAGTCTGTCTTTCGTGGAGGGGACGCTTTGACCACTAAGCTAGAATGCGGTTTATGTGTTGAATTATTTCGTCTCTGTCTGTTTTGTTGATTTTACCGAAAGTTGAGTTAAGCAAATTACCTATTGCATTTGAGTATCTGTCAGGGTCATTTTTTAACTTGAAAATGTTTTTTATTGGTTTGATAATCTTGTTTTCGCCTTTGACTTCAAGTTTTGAAATCTTGTCGGCAAGTTGTGAATTGTCGGGCTTGCACTTTTCACAAAGTGTATAGCCAATGTGTTTGATAATAATTGTAAATAGTAGGAAGTCGTTGAAGTCAATTTTGTCGTAGTTATTTGGACTGTCCACAGAATGAAATGTAGAGTTATAAAACCCTGAATACTTAACAATTTTAGAGCATTGGTTTTCTAATCTTCTCACGTCCTTTTCTTCTGAATGTGCAAATCTGTTTCTCACTAATCTATAGTATTCAAATCCGTGATATACTTCTTCTCCAATTTCAATAATTCCTTGTCCTTTTGAGGAGAAAATGTTGCGTAACAAATTGTCAAAATCTGTTTCTCCGTCCACTTTGTCAGCCCAAGTCGGATTATAGGTTTTATATTCCTTTCTAAATTCGTCAATAAACTGCTCTGCTTGTTGCATTACCGACAAAATGTAAAACAATCGAATTCGTGATGAGAATAAGTCAACGCTAACTGTGTCCACCCTAACTCCGTGTTTTTGGGAAAGGTCTTGTATAAATTGTTTTTGGTTTTGTGATGCTTTGAGGTTTTTAAGAAATTCACGAATAGCCATTTCATTACATTCAACAACAGCATCAAATTCTCCAAGTCCTTTTTTAAGATTTCGGAATGCTTTAAATGAAAATTTGGTTTCGTTAATATCTCTACTCATTGTCTATTTGTTGTCAGTCGTTTTGTGTTTGCTGTGTCGTTGGTTAAGCTTGCAGGTAACGCCAATGCAATGTTAGTGGCAGGACCAATCTGTATTACATCCCACCACAAAGGGTGACTCTTGTCATTACATGTATTGCATTGAAATAATCCGCAACTTCTTTTAACGAATCACGGACGTCAGGTAGTACATTTTCAGCTTTATGAAATGCTTGAGTTATATTGTCGTCTTCATCAATCATTAACATTGTCATTCCACTTTTCTTGTTCCCTTTTTTCTCTTGAATTTCTTTGATTAAATCTTCAAAGCTACTATTTGCCTTGAACTTTTGCATAGAATTTTTTTCAACATCAAGTTCAGAGTTTTTTGTAATTGGATATCGAAAGTAAGAACTGTCACGGTCATACTTTGAAATAAGTTCAAACATTTTTGTGATAGGTTCATATTCTTCCCAATCCCCTTTTGGAGCTAACTCTTTTAATTTTTTCAGATTTGGAAGTAATAAATTATTTAACCAATATTCATAAAGCTTATCAATGAAATGCGATGAATATAGTTTTTTCCATTTACCATCAATAAATGCTTCTGGTTCATCACTATTTGCATCTACAGTTCCATAATCAATGTTAAGTTTTCTATGGAAAATTATAATCAAAGATTTTAGATATAATTCAATGGCATGTCTAAACAAGAAATTTTGAGGCATTTCCGCTTGTTGAGTAACATCGTAATGTTCATAATGATTGTCCATTAAATGTTCAGCACTTTTATGGTAAGAATCAGCTGTGATTCCAAAGCCTAAATCTGGATGCAATTCTATGCCTGTAAATATATAGTTCATGTTTTACGGATTTTTAAAGGTCTTGCTACTAACATTGATGTATATGAGCTGTGGCGTATCTCGGCACAGACCTCTCCAAATAATAAACTGGCTTTGGGAAATCGGAGGATTTTTCAAGTGAGGACAGACCACGCCATAGTGTTAGCACACGTATTTATTCATGAGTTTCATTTATTTCTGTTTCTTCCATTATGCCAGGTAATTCATAGATAAATCTTAAAAGCATTTCAGTAAATTTCAAAATCCGTTCTGCCTCATTTGGAGTTTTAAATTCAATTTTATGGTTAGCTTCATTTCCCAGCTTTCTAATTGAATCCACCCATTTTTTTCCGTTTGGTGATATATAATTATTATCCTCCAAATATGTTACATATTGACCAAAACTTGCACCTTCTTTTGCCCCTTCGGAAACGGAAATATTCATAAGTAATTTTCGACAGCACATAACTGAAGAAGTAAATGCACTAATTGAAAAACACGCTTTGGCTTCATTGAAAAGATTTTCCACGTCTTCGTTTGGAATATGTTGAACTTTTGTTCCTATTGAAGGTCCAGGTGATTGGTTTTGATGATAATCAAAAAATGTCGGTTTGTGACAACTATGACATAAATATATCCAAGCAGCAGTACGATTTGACCCACCAATATGGCTTTGCGCTGAAAATCCTACTTGTGACGCAATGTGCGAACCACAATGTCCGCATTTGTATTTTCGGGAACCAATATTTTCCGAATTTTTCCAATGTAATATCATAGTTTCTTTATATGTGTGCTAGCGCACAGCTTTGCGAATATTTTTTTATAACTATATGATTATTAATTTAATGAAGCATTTTCAAACGATTACAAGCATTTATAAACGCTTGAGTGCTGCATACCTCCACAAAATACAAATAAAACCCAAAACTCCAAATTAAATTAAAAAAAAACATTTTAATGTTTTTTTTAATTCTTTCCATAAAGTGCTTCAAATAGTTCTCCCGGTTTTTTACCAATCACAGCTTCAATCAACAATAATTCATAAGCTTGTAAAGTTCTTTTTTTTAAATACAATTCCGTTAATCTTTTATTTAGGCGTTTTTGATTATTATTATTATTACTACTTTTTATGCTTCTCCATATGTCCCCAATTACTTGGATATAAAAGACTTCTAATGTCGATTTGTAAATATTCCGCTATTTTATAAAGGTCATCAAGTGAAGGTTGTCTACGATTATTAACCCATTTAGAAATGGTAGGTTCAGATTTTTTTAGATAGGTAGCTATTTGCCTATTAGTTACCTTTTTTTCTTTAAAAACCTCTTTGAGTCGATTAATTAATATCATTTATAAAAAATATTTAGTGAAAAGTTTGCCGTTTAGCGTTAAACTTCTTATGTTTGCAATAATTAAATACGGCAATAAATTAATTAGGATTTTAATTCTAATTATTACGATGTCGCTCATGAAAGAAAACCGTCAAAATTTCCACATGAGTTGATCGTGAGTTCGCCATATCTATTGATTTTTATTATCTTCGTGATTCTATTAGTCAATAGGGCGGACTTCATGTAAGGCTTTTGTGGACCCTAAATTTCGATTTAGGCTGGTTCTTGACGGTACCACTTTCAGAAGCATTGAAGTTCGTCCTATTGATTTTTTATTTCCAATAAGACATCGTTTCTTGCTTTTCATGAGCGGACATCGTTTATCATAAACCAATAGCTTATGAAAACGAAAACCATCACCATCAAAAGACCTGCATACTTTGCAGGGCTCTTTTCTGCATCCACCCATAAGAACTTCATCAGAGCTCCTGATTAGTCAAGCTTCACATCAGTAAACAGGTATGCCCAAGATTGCAACCGAACACCAATTGCCATTGGCGCTAAGGCTATTATTGCCCAATCCCAAAAGAAAAGGCAACAATCAAAAACTACCTGTCACCGATCTGCATGTTTTCCGAAAGCCTCTTTCCATCAGCTTACAAGACAAAATCAGTTCACTTTTAACATCGAAACACTAAAGTAGATTAATTTTTCTTAACAAGCAAAATATGGCTTAGGATATTTTAGGAAAACTGTAAGTCAGGTCGGTTTTTTTCAACTCATTTTTACTTCAAGTTCTTAAAATCCGTCCCATGAAATATCGGTTACTTTATTTGTTTTTCTTTGTGCCGTTTTCGCTTTTGGCCCAGAGTGGTTTGTATAACAATACTTGGCTTTTTGGGCCGGGAAATGCGGTTAATTTTTCAAGTGGTTCTATTACCCTAGGCGGTATTCCTTCTCCAACTTTAAATTCATTATATAATATTGCAAACGGTCCCGCTAAGGTATCACTTGCAGTTTCGGATGCATCCGGCGACTTGCAGTTTTTTGTTCAAATTAAAAAGACGGGAGGAGGTGGAACTGCAACGCAGGACTATACCGCCGATGGACAAAAAGTATTTGACAAAAATGGAAATCCTTTTCCAAATGGAAACCTCAAAACCAATTTCAATATCATCAGTAATGGGCATCCGGGTTCTCCGCTTGCCATTCCGTTTCCGGGAAGAATTAGTCAGTATCTGTTATTTTATGTTTACAATAATGGATTATTCTATTCCATAATTGACATGAGCCTGAATGGTGGATTAGGCGATGTTGACCCCAACCAAAAGGATATTCAAGTGACTGGTTTTGGAACGATAAATGGCTTGAAGATGACAGCTATTCAGGGCTGCAATGGTGTATGGTTAATCATTCGATCAAGGACAGCGAATGAATATTTTAGTTTTAAAATTGATGAAAATGGAATAGATACAACGCCCGTATCTTCTGTATTAGGCGAACTGCCGCTTTCTGATTACACTATTTATATCGGGTTATTAAAAGCGAGCAATAATGGAAAGCTATTGGTTGCTGCCACTAATAAAGGAACAGAGCTATATGATTTTGAAAAGTGTAGCGGAAGATTAAAAAATGCAAGACTGATTGATACTTTTTCATCTTGTGGTGTTTGTTTTTCGCTTGATGATTCTAAATTGTATATTTCACATAATACCAACTATATTGGTCACGATCAGGGTGAAATTTATCAATATGATTTAAGCCAGCCGGATTTGCAGAGCATTACCGCTTCTAAAATTCTGGTGATGCGCAATCCTTTGTATTTGACAGTGGGCTTGGCTCCGGTACTTGATACTGGCCCATTTGGTGATTTGAAATTAGGTAGGGATGGTAAAATTTATGTTGGCAACAACAATACGCAGGAATATCCAAATGCCCCATGCAGTATTTTGCTTCCTGGTCCCGATCATAACGGATTTCCGCTCCTGCCTACTTCTGGTTGTGTTAGTTACCAGTATTTACATGTGATTCATGATCCCAATCAGGCGGGATTTGCATGTAATGCGGAATTGACTTATTTGGAATTAATAGGAAGTGGCAATAATCTTACGGGCTTGCTTTTGCAAAATGATATCCTTGCTGCACCCACGGCTTTGCCGGATACTGTTTCAGGCAATATCTTTGAAGTAAAGGTTTGTTATAAAGACAACGAAATCTTATCGGCCAATGAAAACGGTAGTTGTTATTTATGGGATGACGGCAGTACGGAAATGGAACGGAAAGTAACGCAATCAGGAACATATTGGGTCGGTTATTTTCAGGATTGTACTTATCAGACAGATACATTTTTCGTTCAGTTCATTCCTTTGCCGGAAGTGAATGCGCAATATTTTGGTTGTGAAGATGAGATTCGGTTTACGGTAAAAGCCATAGATGGTTTTGCATATGAATACACCTTAAGAAACGAAAATCATGAAATTGTTGGCGAAGTCAATGGTTTTGGTGATGCTGTTTTTGAAAACTTGCATTCGGGGAATTATTTTTTGGAAATTACTTCGCAAAGTGTTTGTGATACGGCCTTACCAATAACCTTGAATGCTTATCCGGCTGCGGAAGTACAGGCTTATCCCGAAGTGGCGACTATCGCCTATGGCGACAGCATTCAATTGAATGCAAGTGGTGCGGATTTGTATCATTGGTGGCCTTCGGGTCCTTTGGATTCGGCGGTTATTGCCAATCCTTGGGCGAGGCCTTTTGAACCGACGGTTTTCACTGTTTTGGGGATTAACCGTTATGGTTGCCGCGATTCGGGTTTTGTGAATATCAATATTGATTATTCTATGCCGGATTTGATTCCGAATGCTTTTTCGCCTAATGGTGATGGGTTGAATGATGTGTTCAGGATTGAGGGGATTACTTATCAGAAGGTTGTGGTGTTTCAGGTGTTTAACCGGTAAGCGCATACATATTGTGAAAGCCGGGGTGCAAAAGAGCTCAACCTTTCTACCAGTTCGCCGGGGCACTCTAAAATTATGATTTCGAGCTCATTTTGTATTTGCACTTCCAAACCATGTCCGGCCGGATAATATGCAAAACTACTGTCTCCTGCTTTCATCATAAATTTTTTATCTGCCACAACTTCATAAGGACCTTTACGGACATATTTCAATGCCAGCAAAGGCCTGGCGATATTGAAGCGGATGCTAAACGAAGCTTTGGAAATGATTCGGATGACATGGAGGTAACTGCCGTCGATGCTTATCTTTTGGGCTATGAATTCCGCATTTTTGTCTTCGGCGAAATAAGCGCTGAATCCGGGCAGCACGGCATATTCATATTCCTTTGGAATTGCCACCCAGTTGAGGCGTTCGTGTTTATTTGTAATCAGAATAACCATCACCCATCCTTTTATTTTTTCTATAAAAAAGGGATGATGATTGGAATTTCTTAATCAAGCAGCAGTCCCTTCAACGCTAATATTTTGTGCATATAAATCATGTTTGAATGTGAAGTTAAGGAAGTATTTACTTATAATAAAATTAAATAATAATTTTGGATGGGTTAGGGCATGTGTTTTCAGAAAAATAATTCAAATGTTCCAAGGGAGTCAAATATTGGTAGTTTAATTAGCTACAGAGTAGCGCAATATAAATTCTTAAACATGAAAATAGCATTGACAATATGTTTCGCTCCTATGGAGCTGTGTAATTCTAACCTTTTGTGCTACCAATGTTAAGCTCCTCTGGAGCAATAATGCGTTGACTTGGTATAAAGCCAAATCTGTTTTGTGATTTAAAACACCGCATTCCATATCTATATTTAGGGGTTACTTCAAACTAGTGTCCTATCACGAATATAGTGACATGCAAAATATATTAAAATGCCGCCGTTGTTGTGTGTTTTCACCAACAACAAATTATGCACATGACACGATACGGTATAAAAGTGTGCGTTTTTTCGATAATCAAAATGCACTAAACTATGCCGCTTAAAGTATAGCTTGGATTTATAAAGGGAAGAGATCCCTCATTCTTCGGGATGACAATGGGGAGTATATTAGTATTGATTATCAAATGGTGATGGTGAGTTATATAGGAGGGTCTTAGCGAGACGCTAAGAGCAGGTTGGGATAAATGTGTGCGTTTTTTCGATAATCAAATGCACTAAACTATGCCGCTTAAAGAATAGCTTGGGTTTATAAAGGGAAGAGATCCCTCATTCTTCGGCATGACAATGGCGAGTATATTAGTATTGATTATCAAATGGTGATGGTTAGTTATATAGGATGGGCTTAGCGAGACGCTAAGAGCAGGTTGGCGATCTTAGGAGGCGCTTAGAGCAGGGGTTAATGGGCTTTGTGAAGCTTGTTCATAACCATTTTATAATGTTGGATACCGGCTTCTTCAAATTGGTCGCCTTCTGCTATAAAGCCAAATTTTGAATATAGTTTCATGGCATCCAACTGGGCATTTAGGTAGATATAATCAGCATCGGGAGGTAAGTCCGCTAAGGCTGCGGCAACCAATGCCTGCCCTATTCCTTTTCCCCTGAACTCTTTTAGTACGGCAAATCGTTCTAATTTATATCCATTTTTTGATTTGCGCCAGCGACATGCGCCGCAAGGTTCGTTGTTGAGCAATGCCAGAAAGTGGGTAGAGACGTCCTCATTTTCCCATTCCAGTTCCGGAGGGCAATTCTGTTCTTCAACAAAAACGATTTTTCTAATGGCAAATACTTTATCTAAATCTTGCTTGTTGGTTACTTTTATTACTTGAAGTGGGTGCATAATTTCAATTTATCCTCGATTAAAGATACAACAAAAAAAGCACCACAAGTATAATTTCTGTGGCAATTTATAATTTTTATGAAGTTTAAAAATAAATCGTTTTGCGCTTTTAGGGTTTAAATATTGGTATTATAATTCCACTTCCATAAGTTCTTTGCCTAATTTATGCAAGGCGGTTTCTATCTTTTTTACTTGTGGTTGGCGTGGCACTTTGAGTCCTGAAGTGTAATGATGTAATTGTTTGCTATTTATCCCCGTTATTTTTTCAAGTCCGGTATTGGTAAATAGCCCTTTATAATAATTCAAAAGGCTATTTACATCAAATTTATAGACTATCTCATAGCCGCCTTTAAGTTCATTTGGGATATTGTCGGGTATATTATTTGCTAAAAATAAAGATAGGCCTTCAAGTGCGGAATCTTTTGCTTCTTGGACAGTGTCACCCATGCCATATATACCAGGTACTGATTCCCCAAAGGCCGAATATCCGCCATCTTTTGCTTTTTCGATTATTATTCTTATTTGTTCCATTGCTTTAGTTTTTAAGATTATAAATATGCGCTTTATTTTAGTTCCATATCTTTTATTAATTTTTGCTGTAATCCAGTACCTACTTCTTTAGCACCATGAAACGGTACAGGGATTACTTCCCCTCCTTTTCGTAAATGTAGTGACTGCCCTCCGTTCGGATATGTTTCCATCCATTTTTTTTGACCTTTCGATGAAACTCCGAGGACTTCATGTTATTGCTTTTGATTAACCTACCAAAGGTATATAATTATATACTATTTCCCAAGTTTAATTTGATTATTTTTCTCTGGTTCTCTTTATGATTGTGTTTAAAATTACTTTTTATCATTGACATCGAGTATATTTGGGGTAATATGCACAAAGTCGGTGTTGATTGAGTATATTCTGTAAGCTTTTATATCCCATTATACTTCGCCCTCGCCTCCTGAATAAAAGTGCTGCCGGGATAATCCAGGATTATTTTTTCGTAGTAATATTTGGCCTTTTCTTTATCCTTTAATTTTTCTTCGTAGATTTTTGCCAGTTGGAATGTGGCATCATCGGCGAGGACATCCGTACCGAATTTTTCTAAAATGTCTTTTAAATAATTGATGGCGTCCTGTGTCCTGCCTTCTTCCAATGCGATTTTGGAACGGAGTAAGTCGATGTCATCCTGCAATGCCGTCTGAGGGAAATTCTTGGAAATGCTGTCTAATAATTGATCGGATTCCTTGGTTTTATGTTGAAACAACAATAAATCCGCAGCGGCAAATCGTAATAAGGGAGCCATATTGCTATCGGCGGGGATATTTTCCGTGATCAATACTGAAAGGTAAAGGGCATCATTGGCAATCAGCTTGGTGGTAGAGGCTTTGAGGACAGAAAGCTGACCTTGTGCCCAATCGAAATCACCGCGGTAATAGGCCAGTTTCGCATTCCTGAAGCGGGCTTCTTCACCTAAATAATCCTGCTTAAAATCTTTGTCCACCTGTGCATAGATCAATGTGGCCTCCCAGATTTTATTTTCGAGGATATAGTAATCACCCATATCCAATTTACATCTGCCCATAAATTCTTTGGAGGCACGCAAATCTGAGATTGCAGTGCTCAGCATTTGAATTGCCGTGTCGGGATTATGGTTATATCTTGCCTGGACCATCGCATAATTCCGCCATATATCGGATGATTGGTAATTGGGGAATTGTTGAAAAAAATCGGTGAAGGATTGTACTAATTTACTTAAGTCGTTTTTGGAATCAGGCCATTTATTCTCAAATTGCAGCAACAGTAATTCCATTTTTCCTTTCGCTGCCAATTCATAAAATGGCTTTTCATGTCCTAAGCCAATCACATAATCATAACTTTTTAGGGCAGTTTCATATTCGCCGTCCTGGGTGATTTCTTGGGCAAAAGGGATCAATCTTTTTCCTTGCTCATCTATGTTTTGGTCGAGCGTGGTCAACTCCTTGAATGCACCGGAGTAGTCATTTTTCTGAATAAAAAGCCAAGATACCAGTTCGTGCCAAAATGGGTTTTGGTCTTGTTCTTTGATGCGGCTGTTCAATACTTTTTGGATTATGCTGAAAGCTTTAGGGTCTTTATCGGAGATTTTTGCCAACGATTCTTTTACATCATCCATGATATTGGGCTGGGTCATCACCAGGTCCAAAGTGGCCTGAATGGCTTCTTTGGTTTTCCCCATTTTGCTGTATAACAAAGAAAGTTGCGTTGCATAAATGTAAGGGTTCTGCACCATTTTCCTGATTTGCTCATATACTTTTACGGCATAGTCGTTTTTCCCTGCTTTTTCAAAAGCTTCTGACAGTGATTTTGTCTTATACTCATCGCCGGTTAAAAGTTGTAATGCCTGGTCGTATTGTTCTTTAGCTTGTTTGTTTTTCTTTTCCGCTTCATACACCAATCCTAAATCCACCAGCATCGCAGGATCGTCGCGCCGGATTTTCATCATGTAATTCACGAGTTTTTCTGCATCTTCGTAGCTATTATTTTGCATCAAGGCAGATAAATAGTTGTCATAAAGATTTTTGTCAAAAGGCGCTTTTTCATAAAGTGCTTTGAAGACGGGGATAGCTTTGGCAAATTCTTTGTTTTCGAGGTATTGTTGCGCCAATGCCGTTTGTGTTTTTTCGTCCTGTGCATGGAGTTTTGGGTTTGCAGCTAAGACAAACAGCACTATGGCGATTGTTTTAATTACCCAGTTAAGCGGTAGTATTTTAGGGAATCTATGCAAACTTTTGTGTTTAATTTTTTTGCTAAAGTACGAATTTACCCCGAGCTGCGTTTCACTTGGTTTTAGCCAGATGGGATACTTTATTTATTCCCTATTTGAAAATAAGGGCAATTCATTAAGAAAGCTGTTATATCCGACAAGCTCTAAATTGGGAATGAAATATTTTAGAATAAAAAAGGTAACAAATGGGAATGCATTGAATATTGCTGCTCTGCGATTGAATAATTATCTTTGAGGATAATGCCTAAATGATTTATTGATTTGAAAAAGTTTTTACGGATCCCATTCCTACAAATCGGAAGTGCTGTATTGTTGTTTTTGATCGCAACTTTTGTTTTATATCCTTTTTGCAAATATTATATCGACCCTGATTCCACGGGTTACTTGACGATTATTAAAAGATATGCAGATGGGCAATATTATGAAGCTTTTAATGGATTATGGAGTCCGCTGCATTGTTGGATCAGTGCGCTGTTGGTTTATTTTTTCAATGTATCGGTTTATTTATCAGCTTTGTATGTAAATGTTGGGGCGGCATTGATCGTTATGGTACTCACTTATGTGCTTTTTTGTAAGTTCAGGACAAGCAATTGGGAAAGGTGGCTTTTCTGTTTGTTTTCTGCAATTTATTGGGCGGGATTCGTTTATTTTCAATTAGTGGCTGATATACTGGGATTGGCAATCATGTTACTCGTTGTATTGTGTTTTTTGAGCGAACGGTTTTTAAGTAATAAATGGTTGTGGCTTGCGGTTATCGGTTTAGGTGGTTTGTCGGTTTATGCAAAAAATTATAATTTCTATGCAACGGTACTGATACTTGCCGGCATATTATTTTATCATTACAAATCCAAAGCCATTTCTTTAAATAAGTGTGTCGGGATATTTTTAAAAATTTGCATCCCTATGCTTTTAGTCGCATTTCCCATGGCTTATTTTACACATTTAAAATATGGGATGTGGGCTTTCGGACTTACGGGTGCGCTCAATAAGGAATGGCGGATAGTGGGCACCCAGATTTTCAGGAGTGATGTCCATGCACTTATTCCGCCGCCATATCCCAATTCGCCGTCTTATTGGGAAGATCCGTTTTGGGTGCAAGGGGAATGGCACGGCATGTTTTCGAGTACTAAATATTTTTTCAGGTATTTACTTCGGCTTGGATTTGTCTTTACGGAATGGATGACAGTAATCAGTAGTATTTCATTTTTTTATGCCGCTACCTGGGCGACGGTTGGTTTTATGTTTATCACGAAAGCAAGAGCGCTATTTCCGAAAAAACTGCACATGCTCATTATCGTTGCATTCCTTTACCCTATTGGTTTATGGATGATGCATGTTGAGGCGAGATATATTTGGATTACCTTAGTTCCCATGATGATTTTGGGCTTGTTTCTTTTTGAAATAAGTATTAAAAAATACCTGAACAAAGGACCTCGAATCGCATTTTTATGTTTGTTCTTTTCTACTTTCCTGATACAAATGGCTGCGGATATCCGTGTGATGATCAATAATGGGAAAGGGGAATTTGAAATGGCCCAGGCAGTAAAAGAAAAAGGCATTCATGGTGCTTTTTTATGCAATGAATCATTTTCAAATGCTCAATCAAAATCTCTTCAAACATTTACTTACTTTTCTGGAAATTCAATATATGCTTATAGCAATCCCATTTGGACGACAAAGGAACTTTTGGAAGATGCAAAGAGGTACAATATTCCTTATTACTATTATTTTTATGATGGAATGGATTCTGATTTTCAATTATTGAATGAACGGAATGAACCTTATCAGGAAGTTACTAATGGGGAAATTAAGGGTTTGCTGGTGTTTAGGATAGATTAATATTTGAACTATTAAAATAACCTGATCGATATAATCAAGGCTGGTTGCTTGTAGCACTTTTCTTAACCAAAGCCAAAAGGTGTTCACTAAGGGTAGGGGAATCCCTTCGTCCAGCACATCCCAACTTCTTTGTGAGCTTAAAAATCCCATGAATAAAACGATCCCAAAAACCTACAGATTTTGTGCCTCTGCCTTTGTGAGAAAAAAACTAACCAAAAGCATCCAAAACCACTTCCATCTTAGCCCCCCGTGATCCTTTTATCAAAATCAAAGCATTGGAAATCGGGTGATCCAATAAATAAGCTTTCATTTCAGCGGAACTCGGAAACCATTGAAAATGATGTTGCGTCCCTTCAAATTCAGAACCGGTAATCAGTACATTCCCCAAACCTAATTCCACTAATAAATCAATTAAATTCTGGTGTTCCCGTAAAGATTCCGAACCCATTTCTTTCATGGCACCTAATAAAACCCATTTGGTTTCCTGGTCATGTTTTGCGATATTTTCAATCGCGGATTTCATGCTGGAAGGGTTCGCATTATAAGCATCCAATATGATGTGGTTGCTGCCTTTTTCCAACATTTGGGAACGGCTGTTGGAGGGTTTGTAATCTTCAATTTCCCCCTTAATTTCATTGATACCCATTCCGAAATAATTACCGATTGTCACTGCCGCCAATACATTCGGCAAATTATAATCACCCACTAATTGCGTTTTTATTTCCGACTCCAAGCCCTGGGAAAGGATGAGGACATCTAATAGGGAATTGCCTTCTTTTGCCCTGCCGATAATTTTTGCATTCGCTGTTCCATAAGTTATTTGATCGGTTATGCCTTTGGACATATCCGTTAAATAATCCAAATCGGTATTCCTGAAAATAGTGCCCTGATGTTTCCTGATATAATCATACAGTTCACCTTTCCCTTTTTTCACCCCTTCCAAACTTCCAAATCCTTCCAAATGCGCTTTGCCGCAATTGGTAATCAATCCGAAAGTGGGCAAGGCGATATCGCAATAAAATTCTATTTCATGTAAATGGTTAGCACCCATTTCGATAATGGCAATTTCTGCATCTTTTTTTATCTTCAGCAGGGTTAGCGGAATGCCGATATGATTGTTCAAATTACCTTTGGTAGCGTATGTTTTGTATTTTTTGGAAAGCACCTGATGAATCAATTCCTTAGTGGTCGTTTTTCCGTTAGATCCGGTAATGGCGATAAAGGGGATATTGAATTGCAATCTGTGGAAACGCGCTAATTGCTGCAAAGTTTCAAGCACATCGTCTTCCAGGATATACTGATCTGAGACTGCATATTTCTTTTCGTCCACTATCGCAAATGCGGCCCCATCTGCCAAAGCTTGCGCCGCATAAGCGTTTCCATTAAAATTTGGCCCTTTTAAAGCAAAAAACAAATCTCCGGTTTTTACCTTTCTGCTGTCCGTTTGCACGGAAGGATACTGCAAGAAAATATCATATAAGCGCATTCGTTCCAATTAAAAATCTTTCAAAAATTGTTCTGTTTTTACCATGTCCTCATGGATTACGCGATCCGTGTCCATTGGCACGACCTCCTGACGAAAAGCAAGCATCAATTCTTCCAATCTTGGCGAAGTCCTTTGTGGGCGACGCAGGTCAATCCCTTGAGCTGCAACCAGTAATTCTATTGCCAAAACGCGGCGTACATTATCGATTACTCTTTTCAATTTGGTAGCGGCATTGGCGCCCATGCTCACATGATCTTCCTGGCCATTGCTGCTGACGATGCTGTCCACCGAAGCCGGCGTACACAATTGCTTATTTTGGCTGACGATGGAAGCAGCAGTATATTGCGCAATCATAAAACCACTGTTTAATCCCGGGTTTTTGGACAAAAATGCAGGCAATCCCCTTTGTCCGCTGACTAAAAGATAAGTCCTCCTTTCCGAAATATTCGCCAATTCAGCCATGGCGATTGCCATAAAATCAAGGTTCAAAGCCAATGGCTGTCCGTGAAAATTACCGCCGCTTAAAATCTGGTCTTCCATTTCAAACACAGTAGGATTATCCGTTACCGAGTTGATTTCAATTTCAACAACTGATTTGATATGTTTTAAAGTATCTTTTGTGGCACCATGCACTTGCGGTATGCAACGGAAAGAATAAGGGTCCTGGACCTGCTTTTTTTCCCGGGTTTGAAGTTCGCTCGCTTTCAAAAGCCCGCGCATGGTTTGCGCTACCTCTATCTGGCCCTGATGCGGCCTTACCCGTTGGATCAATTCTGAAAAAGGTTCCGCCTTGCCGTCAAATGCTTCCAAAGATAATGCTGCAATAATAATCGCCTGTGTTTGTAAGGCTTCCGCATTGATCAGGGACCAAACCGCATAAGCACTCATGAACTGCGTTCCGTTCAATAATGCCAAACCTTCTTTGGCATGCAGTTGCAATGGTTCCAGATCATAATGTTTCAATACTTCCGCACTTGCATATTTTTTATTGCTCCAGTTCACTTCGCCTTTCCCTAAAAGCGGCAGGCTCAAATGTGCCAAAGGTGCTAAATCGCCAGAAGCGCCCAAGGAACCTTGTTCATAAACGACAGGTAAAATGTCATTATTGTAGAAGAATATCAAGCGTTCGATAGTATCCTGATGAATACCGCTATAACCATGAGCCAAGCCCCTGATTTTTAAAAGCAGCATCAATTTCACGATTTCCTGGGGCACTTCATCCCCAAAGCCACAGGCATGGGAACATACCAGATTTTCCTGAAGCAATTGGATTTCATCATCTGCAATCCGCACATCGCATAAAGAACCAAAACCTGTATTGATACCGTAATAAGTGCCGCCACTTTTGATTTTCAAATCTAAATAAAAGCGGTTGTCATTTACTTTTTTAAGGTCGTCGTCAGAGAGGTTTATTTTCTCGTCAAGCAATGTTTTTATGTTTGCGATGCTTAAATGCAAAGGAAGTTCCATAATGAAATCTATTTTATATTAACTGCAAAGATAATTGGAAAAAGGGGATTTGGGATATTGCTTTTTGATGGAGGGGTATGCATAAAGGCATTTTCACCACAACCTTTGGGTCTTAACTTCTCAAAAATAATTCAAATGCTCCAGAGGAGCCAAAATATGGGTAGTTATTGAATATTGGTCGTTAATTAGCTACAGAGTAGCGTAATATATTTCTTAAACATGAAAATAGCATTGACAATACGTTTCGCTCCTATGGAGCTGTGTAATTCTAACCTTTTGTGCTACCAATGTTAAGCTCCTCTGGAGCAATAATGCGTTGACTTGGTATAAAACCAAATCTGTTTTATGATTTAAATGTGTGCATTTTTTCGATAATCAAAATGCACTAAACTATGCCGCTTAAAGTTTGCCTTGGATCTATAAAGGGAAGAGATCCCTCATTCTTCGGGAAGACAATGGGGAGTATATTAGTATTGATTACTGAATGGTGATGGTTAGTTATATAGGAGGGTCTTAGCGGGACGCTAAGATTGTTATGACTAAACCAAGCCTTATGTGGATTATTTTCAGGCAGCCTGAAAATAATCCACATAAGGCTTCTGATTTTTCACGACAGCCGCCACTCTTAACAATATTTTATTTTTAATCG
>Ga0160443_100337_pt1 | contig 42706 bp, 40 predicted proteins | sample HID1972I_E1MG_FD_108244 | JGI IMG/M metagenome (GOLD analysis project Ga0160443, IMG submission 108244) | Enriched pill bug-associated microbial communities from UW Madison campus, WI, USA - HID1972I_E1 MG | ecosystem: Host-associated > Arthropoda: Insects > Digestive system > Unclassified ... | reverse complement strand
GAAGCTAAGGCCCATTGCGCCGATGGTACTGCACTCGTGAGGGTGTGGGAGAGTAGGTCACCGCCGGACTTAACTTGAATAATATGTGGTTTGGGCCCTGACACAGTTTGTGTGTTGGGGCCCAAACCTGTTTAAGCCGTCCGCGCACCATTGGTACTCACGCTCTATTTCATCGGGGAACTGGTTACAGTGTGTAGTAGATAAAACGAGATCTGCTACCGAGGGAGCCCTGCTTTGACTACTGAGACAACGAGCCCGCTGCGCTATCGCGACGATTCGATTCGTCCCCAGGACGATCTCTACCGCCACAGCAACGGCAAGTGGTTCGAAACCGCCACTATCCCCGGAGACCAGGGGATCTACGGTTCCTTCATGGAACTGCGCGACCAGGCAGAAGACGCAGTTCACGCCATTATCAAGGAAGCGGTCCAGGCCTACGAGTCGGGCTCAGCCACCGATGGAGCAACACAACGCATCGCCCACCTGTATGGCTCATTCATGAATGAAGCAGTCATCGAAGAGCGCGGTGCGGGACCGATCGCCGGATACCTGCAGGCCATCTCCGAAATCCAAAGCGTCGAATCCTTGCTTGAACTCTCTGGCTCGTTCTACCGCAAGGGCATCAGCGGATTCCTCGAGATCGGGGCCATGAATGATGCGGGCAATCCGGAGCGCAACCTGCTGACCTTCCTCCAAGGCGGCCTGGGCCTTCCGGACGAGTCCTACTACCACGACGAGCAACTGGCAGAGACCGTCTCCGATTACCGCGAGCACCTGGTGCGCCTGCTCAGCCTTGGTGGCTTTGACGGCGCCGAGGAAGCCGCGGCTCAAGTCGTCGAGCTCGAAACGGCCATCGCCGAATACCACTGGGACAGGGTCAAGGTCCGCGATGCCCAGGCCCGCTACAACCTCTTGAGCGGCGAGCAGCTCTTTGAGCTCTTCGCCGGGCTGAAAGAGTGGCTGTCTGGTGCCGGAATCGATCCCAACTACTATGGGGAAGTTGTCGTTTGGCAGCCAAGCTACCTCGAGGGGCTCTCAGGACTAGTCGTCGAGCAGCCGCTGGAAGCATGGAAGAACTGGCTGCGCGTGCAGGTGCTGCGTTCCTTCGCGCCCTACCTCTCCAGCGACTTCGTGAATGAGAACTTCTCCTTCTATTCCGCCAAGCTCGGCGGGGTGGAGCAGATCAAGGACCGCTGGAAGCGTGGTGTCGCCTTCACCGAAGGCGCGGTCGGCGAAGATATCGGCCAGCGTTACGTTTCCGAGAATTTCCCGCCAGAAGCCAAAGCCGCCATGGACCAGCTGGTGCAGCGTCTGATCGAGGCCTACCGGATCTCCATTGGCGAGCTGTCGTGGATGGGTGAGCAGACCATTGAAAAGGCGCTGGACAAGCTCTCGAAGTTCCGCCCGAAGATCGGCTACCCGAACGAGTGGATCGACTACTCGTCCATCACCACCGATGAGTTGGACGTCATCGCCAACCTGGCATCCGCCAACGAATTCGAATTCAAGCGCGAGCTGAAGAAGATCGACGACGGCGTTAACCGCGAGCTGTGGTTCATGTACCCGCAGACGGTGAACGCCTACTACCACCCGCTGCTGAACGAGATCGCCTTCCCCGCAGCCATCCTGCGCTTGCCGTTCTTTGATGTGGACCGGGATATCGCCTCGAACTTCGGCGCCATCGGCGCGGTGATCGGACACGAGATCGGCCACGGCTTTGATGACCAGGGATCGCAGTTTGACGGCAGCGGCCAGTTGACCAATTGGTGGACCGATGATGACCGGGCCGCTTTCGAGAAGCTCACCGGCAAGCTGGTAGAACAGTACAACGCGCTCTCGCCTACCGAAGCGCCAGAGCACAATGTCAATGGCGCCCTGACCTTGGGTGAAAACATTGGCGACTTGGGTGGATTGGGCATCGCCTATAAGGCGTACAAGCTCGAGCTCGCGGCCCGCGGAATCACCGAGGACGAGGTGATCGACGGTGTCACCGGCGACCAGCGCTTCTTCTACTCCTGGGCCGAATGCTGGCGCACCCTCATTCGCCCGGAAACCGCTGTGGTCCGGGTGCGCACCGACCCGCACGCGCCGGGCGAATTCCGCTGCAACCAGGTTCCCAAGAACCTCGAGGCATTCCACGAGGCCTTCGGCACGAAGCCGGGGGATGGCATGTGGCTGGATCCAGCGCAGCGCGTTGAAATCTGGTAATAATCAAAACACTCTGGCAGGGCATCGGAAAGTTCGCTTTTCCGGTGCCCTGCCGTCGTCGCTGGCTGAACTTCGGGGTGTAAGTCTGATCATGATGGGCTTTATCCGTGCACAATGACACGTAGAATGGACTATTGTGACTTCCGAAAATAATCCCGCACAGCCCATTGATCCCAACGACCAGCGACAGGTTCGTGCCGATAAGCGCAACCAGTTCTTGGCCAAGGGTGAGGAAGCCTACCCTGTGGGTGTGGCCCGCACCCACTCCCTGCTGGAAATCCGCGACAAATACGAGCACCTCGAAGCCGGCGAAGAAACCGAAGATGTGGTGGGCGTTGTCGGCCGCATCGTGTTCATGCGCAATACCGGCAAGCTGTGCTTCGCCACCTTGCAGGAGGGCGGCCCCAAGGGCGAAGGCGTGCGCCTGCAGGTCATGCTGTCGCTGGCCAATGTCGGCGAAGAGCGCCTTGCTGCGTGGAAGTCCCTGGTCGACCTGGGTGACCACGTCTTTGTCAGCGGCAAGGTGATTTCCTCCCGCCGCGGCGAGCTGTCGATCATGGCAGATGCATTCGAGATGGCTTCCAAGGCCCTGCGCCCATTGCCGGTGCTGCATGCCGACTTGAACGAGGAAACCCGTGTTCGCCAGCGCTACGCCGATCTGATCGTGCGCAATGAAGCCCGCGAGATGGTCTACAAGCGCGCAGCAATTGTTCGCGCCGTGCGCAACACCCTCGAGAACCACAACTACGTCGAGGTTGAGACCCCGATGCTGCAGCTGGTCCACGGTGGTGCTTCGGCCCGCCCATTCAAGACCCACCTGAATGCCTTCGACCAGGAAATGACCCTGCGCATCGCCACCGAGCTCTACCTGAAGCGCTGCGTTGTCGGCGGCGTAGACCGCGTGTTCGAGGTTGGACGCATCTTCCGCAACGAAGGCGTCGACTCGACCCACTCGCCGGAATTCACCACCCTTGAATCCTACGAAGCCTATGCAGACCAGTACGTCATGGCCGACCGCATCAAGGAGATCATCCTCAATGCCGCCGACGCCATCGGAGCCGGCCGCAGCATCGAGACCCCCAAGGGCACCGCCAACCTGGATGGCGAATGGCGCTGGCTCAGCGTGTACCCGGGCCTGTCCGAGGCCGTGGGCGTCGAGATCACCCCGGACACCGAGGCTTCGGTGTTGCGCGAAATCGCCGAAAAGCACGAAGTCAAGATCGATCCGGCCTGGGGTGCCCAGAAGCTGGTGATTGAGCTGTTCGGCGAGATCGTCGAACCGACCCTGATCGACCCGACCTTCGTCTGTGACTACCCGCCGCTGGCCCAGCCATTGGCTCGTCCGCACCGCTCGAAGCCAGGGGTTATCGAGGCCTGGGACCTGATCATCGGCGGCATGGAACGCGGAACCGCGTTCTCCGAGCTGATCGACCCGGTCATCCAGCGCGAGCGCCTCACCGAGCAATCCCTGCTGGCCGCCGGCGGCGATCCCGAAGCGATGCAGCTCGATGAAGACTTCCTGCGTGCCTTGGAATATGGTGCCCCGCCAATGGGCGGCATCGGTTTGGGCATTGACCGCCTGGTGATGCTCTTTACCAATGTAGGCATCCGCGAAACCATTCTCTTCCCACTGCTCAAGCCGGAGGCATAGAAATGCCATATATCGAGGCAATTGTTCCGACTATCTGCCTGGCGTTGCTTTTTTGGTACGTGATGAAAGTTATTACAAACGCGGACCGAAAAGAGCGCCAAGCGGAAGCGGAAGCCGATGCGCTTATTCAAAATCGTTCGGATTCCAATAATCCGTCTAACGAGAATTAGGGTATTCCTGAAAGAATCTTGTGAATTCTGATCAGAATTAGAATTCCCAGGCGTTATTTGTATAGGCTTGAACATTGAAAAGGACTGGTGGGTTCAAACCAGATAGTCCAGCACATTCAAGCTCGGAGGAATCCTCAGATGGCACGTCAGGTTCAAATTGCCCTGATTGATGATATTGATGGTAGCGAAGCAACCGAATCAATTGCTTTTAGTGTTGCTGGCCAGCACTTCGAAATTGATTTGAACGACGAGCATGCTGCACAATTCCACGCGGCTATTGAACCGTATGTAGAAGCTGCGCGTTCGTCGAAGCAAACTGCAACCAGCGAAGCTCCAGCTATTCGCGCCTGGGCAAAAGAGAATAATATTAAGGTCAATGCCCGCGGGCGCCTTAATGCAGAAGTTGTAGATGCCTACAATGCTGCAATGCGCAAAGGCGGTCGCAACCGCACGAAGTAATTCATTCGGTTGCAGATAGACTTCAAATGAGTCGGCACATTCTATGTGCCGACTCATTTTCTTATAACGGCGACCGTGATATATCCATTTAATTTGGTTGAAGATAATAGTGTTTGTGCAATAACTAAAATGCATTCGCTCCCGTTTCCCGGAGCCGGTAATCAGGGCTGACGCAACTGATCGGGTTATCCCCGTGGCGAACAAGGGCGAATTGAAGGCGCTAGATGCGTAGCATCGAATTATTGGTAAGCAAGGAGTGTGCCGAAGATGTTTGAGAGATTTACCGACCGTGCCCGTCGAGTTGTCGTGCTCGCCCAAGAAGAGGCGCGCATGCTCAACCACAATTACATCGGCACCGAGCACCTGCTGCTCGGCCTAATCCACGAAGGTGACGGTGTAGCCGCAAAAGCGCTCGAGTCGCTGAATATTTCGCTGGGTGCCGTACGTGAGCAGGTTCAGGAGATTATCGGCAAGGGCCAGCAGGCGCCTTCCGGTCACATCCCGTTCACTCCTCGCGCCAAGAAGGTCTTGGAATTGTCGCTGCGCGAAGCATTGCAGCTGGGACATAACTACATTGGGACCGAGCACATCCTGCTCGGCCTGATCCGCGAAGGCGAGGGCGTAGCCGCCCAGGTGCTGGTGAAGCTGGGTGCCGACCTCGGCCGCGTGCGCCAGCAGGTCATTCAGCTGCTCTCGGGCTACCAGGGCGGCAAGGAAACTGCCTCCGCTGGTGTCAGCTCGGGCGGGCAGCAGGAAGGCACCCCGGCTGGTTCAGCAGTGCTGGACCAGTTCGGCCGCAACCTCACCGCCGCAGCCCGCGAAGGCAAGCTTGATCCGGTGATTGGCCGCGAGCACGAGATGGAACGCGTCATGCAGGTCCTCTCACGCCGCACCAAGAACAACCCGGTGCTGATCGGCGAGCCTGGTGTTGGCAAGACCGCTGTCGTCGAGGGCCTGGCCCAGTCGATCGTCCGCGGCGACGTGCCGGAAACGATCAAGGACAAGCAGCTGTACACCTTGGACCTCGGTTCCCTGGTGGCCGGCTCGCGCTACCGCGGCGACTTCGAAGAGCGCCTGAAGAAGGTTCTCAAGGAGATCCGCACCCGTGGCGACATCATCTTGTTCATCGATGAGATCCACACCCTCGTGGGTGCCGGTGCCGCCGAAGGCGCTATTGACGCTGCCTCGATCCTCAAGCCCATGCTGGCTCGTGGAGAGCTGCAGACCATTGGCGCCACCACCCTTGACGAGTACCGCAAGAACATCGAGAAGGATGCCGCGCTCGAGCGCCGCTTCCAGCCGATCCAGGTCAAGGAGCCTTCGGTTGAGCTGACCACGCAGATCCTGCGCGGCCTGCGCGACCGCTACGAGGCACACCACCGCGTGACCATCACCGATGGCGCGCTGCAGGCTGCCGCAACGCTGGCCCACCGCTACATCTCGGACCGCTTCCTGCCAGACAAGGCAGTGGACCTGATCGATGAAGCCGGTGCCCGCCTGCGCATCCAGCGCATGACCGCCCCTCCTGCCCTGAAGGAAATGGACGAGGAGATCGCGACCGTACGCCTGGAGAAGGAAGCGGCGATCGACGCTCAGGACTTCGAAGGCGCCGCTTCGCTGCGCGACAAGGAGTCCAAGCTCATCGAGGCGCGCAACGAAAAGGAAAAGTCGTGGCGCAACGGTGACATGGATGAAGTATCCGAGGTCACCGAAGAGCTGATTGCCGAAGTTCTGGCAAACTCCACCGGCATCCCGGTAGTGAAGCTGACCGAGGAAGAGTCCTCGCGCCTGCTGAACATGGAAGACGAACTGCACAAGCGCGTGATCGGCCAGGATTCGGCGATCAAGGCCATCTCCCAGGCGATCCGCCGCACCCGTGCAGGCCTGAAGGATCCAAACCGCCCAGGCGGCTCGTTCATCTTCGCAGGCCCAACCGGTGTCGGCAAGACCGAGCTGGCCAAGGCGCTGGCAGAGTTCCTCTTCGGCGAGGAAGACGCGCTGATCACCCTGGACATGTCCGAATACTCGGAGAAGCACACCGTTTCCCGCCTGTTCGGTGCCCCTCCAGGCTACGTCGGCTACGAAGAAGGCGGACAGCTGACCGAGAAGGTCCGCCGCCGTCCGTTCTCCGTCGTGCTCTTCGACGAGGTGGAGAAGGCCCACGCCGACCTGTTCAACTCGCTGCTGCAGATCCTGGAAGACGGCCGCTTGACCGACTCCCAGGGTCGCGTGGTGGACTTCAAGAACACCATCATCATCATGACTACCAACCTCGGTACCCGAGACATCTCCAAGGGTGTGATGACCGGCTTCCAGTCGGCCGCGGATACCAAGACCGGTTATGAGCGGATGCAGGCCAAGGTCCAGGAAGAGCTGCGCCAGCACTTCCGCCCTGAATTCCTGAACCGTGTTGATGACACCGTGGTCTTCCCGCAGCTGAACCAGGACGAGATCGAAGAGATCGTCGACCTGTTCGTTGGCCGCTTGGCCAAGCGCTTGAAGGAACGCGACATGACGATCGAGCTGACCCAGGCTGCCCGCAGCCTGCTGGCACAGCGCGGCTACGACCCAGCCATGGGTGCCCGTCCGTTGCGCCGCACCATCCAGCGCGATATCGAAGACCAGCTCTCCGAGCGGATCCTCTTCGGCCAGATCCTTGCCGGACAGAAGGTCACGGTGGACGTCGAAGGCGAGGGAGCGGAGCAGAAGTTCGTCTTCCACGCCGAGGGCGGCACCGGCCAGCTGGAAGGCGAGCCGGCACCGGCTGCGCTGGAAAGCTAAGCGCAGCACCTGACTAGCGACGAGCCGCGGAACCAGATGAAACTGGTTCCGCGGCTCGTTGACTTTAATTCCATTGATCGTAGGCTGACTCCATGAAGCGAAGCGGAATCGGCCGATTAATTGTCATTTCGGGCCTGGCAATCGTGGCCTACGCCGTGCTTTATGCAGTGCTGCGACCGCTATTGCCCGGCCAGCTGGCTCGGCATGCGGGCCCCGACGGCGCCGGATATGGCCCGCTGTGGCTTGCAGCCCTGGTCATTGGCGCAGTCGCAGCCATCAGCTTGCTGATCGGCATTGTGGCCTATCGGGACTTCTATTCCCTGGGGCATTGGTATCCAGGTCCCAAGGCCATCGTCGTGTGCTTCCTCGCGGCAGGGTTCGGCATTCTTTCACTGGGCGCATCCATGCTCGTAACCGTGATGGGGCGACAAGCGCAGGAAGCTGGTTCCCTGCCCGTGGGCATGGGGCTGCGTGGGCTAGTCGTCGCATTTGGGCTCTCGGCTCCGGTCCTGGCGTGGTCGTTGCCAGGCGCAAAGCAGGAAACACTCGGCCCCTAGGATCACTTGATCGGCATCGCCCTGGCGCGCAGCTAGCGTCCCACGGACTTGCTGACCAGCCGGGCAATCATCTGCTCCTGCTGCCCATCCAATGAGGTGATGGCGAAGGATGTGGCCCACAGCGTCCCGTCATCCAGCTTCGCCGCATCGTTGAAGCCCAGGGTCAGGTAGCGGGCACCGAACTTGGCCGCATCCTGGATGAAGCACAGGATGTTGCCGTCCAGGGCGTAGGCCGGCATCCCGTACCAGGTTCTGGGTTCCAGCTCGGGTGCCGTTGAGGTGATGATCCGATGCAGCGCTTGGGCCAGCACCTTGTCGGTGCCCTCGTAGGAGGCGATCTTTTCTTCCACCGCGGCCAGGGCCGCGGCGGCCTTCTCAGCCTTGGTCATGCGCTTCTTCGTCGCCTTGACCTCTGCCGCGCGATCCTTCATCGCTGCTTTCTCGGCGTCGCTGAAGCCGGTCTTTTCTTCGTTTGCCATCTTTTGCTCCTAGGCTGCCTGGTTGATGCGGATCATGTTGCCCGAAGGGTCGCGGAATGCGCAGTCGCGTGGTCCCCACGGCTGGAGAGCCGGCTCCTGCAACACCTCGGCGCCACTGGCCGACAGCGACTCGAAGAGCGAATCAAGGTCAGCCACGGAAAAGACCAATGGCCCGAAGGCGCCCTTGGCCACCTGCTCCGCAATGACCTGTGCATCCTCGTCCGAGCGGCCGGCTCCCGGAGCGGAGAGCACGATATTCAAGCCGGGCTGGCCTGGAACGCCAAGCGAAACCCAGCGGAAGTCGCCGTTGGCGACATCTGAAACGACCTCGAGGCCCAAGCCGTCGCGGTAGAAAGCCAGGGCTTCGTCCACGTCGAGAACGATGAGCGGGAAATGCTGAACTGAAATATTTGCCATGGATTCAGCTTAGAAGCTGGATGGTGTCCACGGCTTCTTCAAAACTGCTCAGAATCTCGAAGGCCGCAACAGGATCTTGGCAATGCACGCCGGGATATGTTCAGAATCCTCGTGATCGCGTTCCCGGTAGGCGGTGGGCGTCTCGCCGACAACCTCGGTGAAGCGCGTGCTGAAAGAACCCAGGGAGCTCCAGCCAACCTGCATGCAGGCATCGGTGACCGAGACCCCGGAGCGCAGCAGGTGCATGGCCCGTTCAATGCGCCGGGTCAGCAGGTAGGAATAGGGCGTCTCGCCGTAGGCCCGCTTGAACTCGCGCGAAAAGTGCGCGGGGGACATCACTGCCTTGCTGGCCATCGCCGGGACATCCAGCGGCTGATCGTAGTGCCGGTCCATCAGGTCCTTGGCCCGGCGAAGGTTAGCCAGAACCTTCAGCGCCTGGTTATCCATGGGCTATCGCCTCCGCGCCGAACGCAGGACCAGGAAGACGCCCAGCAGCGTGCAGCACAGGTACACCCCGATAACGCAGATCCAGCCTGCGGTGAAACCGCCAGGAGAACCAACCAGAAGCCCCATGGCCAAGGGCCCGACGGTGAAGCCGCCGAATTGCCCCGCGGAGACCAGGCCGCTGGAGCTGCCCAAGCGGCTAGCCGGAACCACGCGGAGCAGCGCCGCCATCAGCACCACGGAGACCCCGAGCGCCGAGGCACCGTGCAGTGCCACCGCAACCCAGAGCAGAATCGGCGAATGCAGCTGCTGGGCCAGCAGGAAACTCGTGCCGCCACCGGTGGCCAGCAGCGCCAAAAGAAGCAGCAGCTTGGGCGCGGCCACTCCGCGGGACATCATCTGCCCCCAGCCAACCCGTGCGCTGACCCCCACGATCCCGGCCACGGCAGCGGTCAGCCCTCCGGCCACCAGCGAGAAGTCCAATTCGCGCACCGCAAACAGCGCCAAATAGACGTTGGTGGCCTGCACGCCCACACCGTTGATGAACCCGAAAAGGGTCAAAGCGTAGATGATGAACCGCGTGGAGGCCGCCGCGCCGGCTGCCGGCTCGCTGTTCTCCGTGCCGCTCCGGCTGCTCTTGCCGGGTGCCGGGGCCGCGAGCAACGGGGCGGACTTGAGAACGCGCAGTGCCAGCAGCGCCAAGCCAGCTGCCACCACAGCCCCGGCCAAGGAGGCGCCCTGCCAGCCGATGAACGCGGCCAAGAGGGGGAAGGCGAGGCTGCCCACCAGCTGGGAGACCTGCACGCCGGACTGCTTGATTCCGGTCCAGCCAATGCGCCAGGCGCTGGGCACGCGCTGGGCCAGGATCCGGTTGGTCACCCCATTGGGAAAAGATTGCGCGAAGCCAGCGATCCCCGACGCCGCGAGCAGCAGCGCATACCCGGCATCCACCGCAGCCAAGCCCATGGCCAGGGCCGCGGTGCCAAAGATGATCAGCATCAACCGGGCATCGGGCTGTGCATCGGAGAATTTCCCGAACGCCAGATTGCCAATGGCAGCGCAGCCAAAGCAGACCGTAGCCAAGAGCCCGAACTGGGATTCGCTGATGCCCAGGTCGCGGATCACCAGGTCGCTGGTGGCGTTCAGCCCATAGCTCAGCAGCGGAGCAATGCCGACGGCTGCCAGGAGGATGGCCAGCAGCCCGAATCCGGGGCGTGCTTCTCTGGCTGTCATCCTCATCCTTCTGTTTGGCGCTACCGCGATTCTAGCCAAGTTCTTGCACCAGCGAGCCTGCTTCCCGGGCACTATGACATATCCGGGACCGGCTTCGGATCTGCCGGCCATCGGGCATAGGATTTGAAAGGTGAATACTTTTACCGTCCGCTCCGCCAAAACCAGTGATGTCCCGGCCATTCGCGACCTTGTCCGGCCGCTGGCCGAAGAGCGCATCTTGCTGGATAAGGAAGCGGTCACCTATTACGAGTCAATCCAGGAATTCGTCATAGCCCAAGACGCGGACGGAAATGTTGTTGGTTGCGGCGGCCTGCACGTGATCTGGGAAGATATTGCCGAGATCCGCACCCTGGCCACCTCCGATCAGGTGCGCGGCATGGGCGTGGGCCATGTGCTGCTGCAGGAACTGCTGCGCCGGGCCAAGGCGGTGGGCGTGGCCCGCGTTTTCTGCCTGACCTTCGAAGTGTCCTTCTTCGAGCGCCAGGGCTTTTCCGTGATGGCCGATCAAAGCGCCGTGGACCCCTCGGTGTACCAGGAAATCCTGCTCTCACGCGATGAGGGCGTCGCCGAATTCCTGGACCTGGCCCGGGTCAAGCCCAACACCCTGGGCAATACCCGCATGATCATCACCCTGGACTAGCCCCGGCTAGTCCATCCGGTCATAGCGGGCCCGCAATATCAGGTACAGGGCATAGCTGATCAGCCCAGCGGCGATGGCGCCCAAGGCCACCGAACCATGATCCTGGTCGCGGATCGCCTTGAGCGCGCCATCGATGCCGCCCGCTTCTTCGGGATCGCCCTGGACGGTGGCCACAATGAACAGCAAACCCAGGGCGCCAAGAACCAGCCCCTTGGCCGGGTAGCCGATCATCCCGGAATAGCGGATCGTCCAAGAGATTTCGCGCCGGCTGGAGCGGTGCAAGTCATCAAGGAACCTTCTGCTGGCGCCCTTGTAGATGTAGTAGCCGGCCATCACCAGCAGCACCGCGCCGAGAGCCACCAGTGCCGCCCTGCCGGCCAAGGACTTCATCAGCTCGCCGCTGAGACTGGTGGCGGTGTGCTCCGAGTCGCTGGGATTGCCCATGCCAAAACGGCCAAAGGTGAACCCTGCGGCCAAAAAGACCAGCCCGGTGCCCGCAAGCTTGAGCCGTTCCCGCGTTTTCTTCCCGGGCAGCAGCAGCTGCGCCAGCGACCACAGCCCCAATAACAGGGCTCCGATGGCACAGATCCACAGCAGCGCAACACCCAAGGGCTGGGCCGATAGCGCCCGCATGGCACCGCTTTGATCGGCCTGGGCCTTGCCGCCGGTGGCCACCACGGAAGCGAGCACCCCCAAGGTGGCGTGCAAAATGCCGTTGGCGACGTAGCCCAGCCGGGCCAAGCGCTCAAAGAGCGGGTGCCGTGCCGCCTGCTGGGCGGCAGCGGCCGGGTCAACCGAATCGTTCATGCGCCAAGCATAGCTAGGATGGCAGGCGCACGCCGCCATCCTCGAGCACTGCCAGCCCGTCCTTGAGCAATCCGGCTAGTGCCCGCTCGCGCTGCTGGGATTCGGCCTGCAATTTTTCCAGCGCCACATAGGCGGGATGCTCCTGCCCGCCAAGGTCCGCCAGGAAGGAAGCCTGCGGCACCGGATGCTCATGCTCGCGCAAGACCGCCATGATCGCTCCGCGCACTTGGCGGTCGGTGCCCTTCCAGGCCTGGCCCTTGGGTGTGTAGTGCGGGGCCGGCTGCCCGGCCGCAATCCATGCGCAGCTCTCGAAGACCGGGCAGGCATCGCATTTGGGGCTGCGCGCGGTGCACACCAGCGCACCGAGCTCCATCACCGAGATGTTCCACGCATTGGCTTGCTCGGCATCCTCGGGCTGCACCTGCCGGGCGCGGGCAAATTCGCTGGCGCGCGGGCTGGGCTCGGGCAGGGCCATGCCGCCAAAGAGCCTGGCGTGAACCCGGCGGATATTGGTATCAACCACCACGGTGGGCTCGCCAAAGGCAAAACAGGCGATAGCCGCAGCCGTATAGTCCCCGACGCCCGGCAAGGCCCGCAACGCGTCTTCGGTGCGCGGCACCTGGCCGTTGTACTCGGTGGTGATTTCCACGGCGGCGGCATGCAAGCGCTGGGCCCGGCGTGGATATCCCAGCCGGCCCCAGGCCTTGAGCGCTTCGGACAGCGGTTCGCCAGCCAGGTCTTGCGGCCGCGGCCAGCGGCGCATCCATTCCTCCCAGACCGGCAAAACACGCACCACGGGGGTCTGCTGCAGCATGAATTCGCTGACCATCACCTCCCAGCCGCTCACGCCTTCTTTGCGCCACGGCAGGTCCCGGGAGTTCTTCTGGTACCACTGATTGATTTGGCGATGGATTTGTTGCACCACACCACTGTAGCCAACGACGCTTCATTGCCTCGATTCCCCTGCCATTACCGGGTTCCCGGACGCCAATGAACTAGCCTTAAGCCATGAGCAATGCATCAGGGGGAAAGCTTCCAGCCAGCGTCTATCGGCGCCGGCGCATCACCTTCGCGGTGATCGCCTTGGTACTGGTGGGCTTGATCATCTGGGGCATTGCCGCCATTGCCGGCTTGCTGTCACCGGATCCAGAAGATCCTGCAGCGACTGCCCCCACGGCGCAGTCCAGCGCGCCTGCCCAAAGCCCGGACTCCGATCAGGATGCGGGCAAGAAGTGCAAGGCGGGCGAAGTCAAGGTCACGGCCTCCACGGACGCGAAGAGCTATGCCGCGGGCAAAAAGCCGGTACTGATCCTGGGCGTCGAAAATACGTCCAAGCGCGAGTGCGAACTGAACGTGGGCACCAGCATGCAGGAATTCCTCATCTCCAGCGGCGCCGACAGGGTCTTCTCCACCGTGGACTGCCTGCAAAACGGCGAGGACGTCCAGCTGGTCTTCGCCCCCGGGCAGAAGGAGAATGCCCGCTTCACCTGGAATCGCGATCGCTCGGCCCCGGGCTGCAAAGCCGTGAGCGTGCAGCCGCGCCCGGGCACCTACAAGTTCACCGCGGCCATCGGGGAAATCGAATCCGAACCGGTGAGCTTCACCCTGGAGTAGCCCCCTAGATGTAGCGGTCCAGCAGCGAGGACTCGGCCATGCGGGCCAGTCCTTCGCGGATGGAACGGGCACGCTGTTCGCCGACGCCCTCGATTTCCATCAGCGCGGTGGTCGACGCCGCCATCAGCAGCTGCAAATTATCGAAGGACGCCACCAGCCGGTCGCCAATGGCCTTGGGCACCGTTCGAATCTGCGAAAGCAGCCGGTAGCCCTTGGGCGTGAGCTGGTCGTCCTGTCCGATGGTGCCCTGCGGGAACAGGATCTTGGCCAGGGGCTCAAGGTCGATCAGCTGCGCGTCGGAGATCTCGTGCAGGCGCTCGAGGGCGACGTCGATATCCAGTTCCTGGCCTTCGGCGTGCGCATAGTCGTGCATCAGCAGCTGGTTGTCGATCTGGATGCCGGAGAGCAATTCCGCGTGCTGGGCGGCCAGCAGGCGCCCGTCGATGCCCAGCTCCAGGACGTTGCGGGAGATTTCCTCGCTGGTGCGCCGCAGCATTTCGGTGCGCTGCAACACCGCCAATACTTCGCGCGCGGTGGCCACATCCTCGATTTCCGCAGCCGACAGGGCGCTGGTGACCTGGTCCAGCCGGTGCCGGTAGCGCTCCAGGGTGGCGATGGCCTGGTTGCCTCGCGCCAGCAGCCGCTCGGCAGGTTCCAGCACGTGGCGCTCGCCGGCGGCATAGAGCGTGATGGTCTGCATCGACTGGGACACCGAGATGGTCGGGAACCCGGTCTGCGCCGCCACGCGTTCTGCGGTCCGGTGGCGCGTGCCTGATTCCTGGGTGTCGATCTGCGCGTCGGGCATCAGCTGCACCCCGGCCTGCAGGATCTGGCGGGCCGTGCCATCGAGGATGATCGCCCCGTCCATTTTGGCCAGTTCGCGAAGGCGGGTGGGGGTGTATTCGGTGTTGATCCTGAACCCGCCGGAGCTGACGGATTCAACCACCTTGTCATGTCCCAGCACGATCAGGGCGCCGGTGCGGCCGCGCTGGATGCGCTCGAGCCCCTGGGCAAGTTCGGTGCCCGGGGCGATCTGGGCCAGGATGGCAAGAAAACCGGGCGATGAGTTCGCTTTCAACGTGCGTCCTTTCGGCGGGCGGCAACACTCTAGTTTATCGTGCTGGCTTCTGCCGCTGGGCGAAGGCGATATCCAGGGCCTGGGCAATGTTCTCCACCTGGAAAACACGGATCCCGTCGGGGATGTTCTTCAGCGGCTGCGGGGTGGCCGGGGCCATCGCAAAGGAGAAGCCCAGGCGCTGCGCCTCGGTGATGCGGCGGGAGATCTCGGGCACCTGGCGCACCTCGCCGGCCAGCCCCACCTCGCCGAAGGCCACAAAATCCTGCGGCAGCGGGAACTCGTTCATCGAGGAGGCCAGGGCCAGCGCGCAGGCCAAATCCGAGGCCGGCTCGGCGATTTTCACTCCGCCGACCGTGGCGATGTAGGAGTCCATGGCGGATAAATCCATATGCGCCCGCGCCTGCAATACCGCGACCACCATTTGCGCTCGAGCCGCGTCCAGTCCACTGGTGGCACGGCGGGCAGCCGGGGCGTTGCTGCGCGAGAGCAAGGTCTGCACTTCCGCCACCAGGGGGCGGCGGCCCTCCAGGGTCACCGTGATGCAGGTGCCGGGAACCGGAGTGCGGGTGCGGGTGACAAAGAGCTTTGACGGGTCGGTCAGGGACTCGATGCCGTCTTCGTTCAAGTCGAAGCAGCCCACCTCGTCGGTGGCGCCGTAGCGGTTCTTCAGCGCGCGCAGGATGCGCAGGCGCGAATGCTTCTCGCCGTCGAATTGGCAGACCACATCCACCAGGTGCTCGAGCAGGCGGGGTCCGGCAACCGAGCCTTCCTTGGTCACATGCCCCACCATGATGGTGGACATGGCGCGGGTCTTGGCGGCGTTGATGATCGAGGCGGCCACCTCGCGCACCTGGGAGACACCGCCGGCCGCCCCGTCGATTTCTGCGGAGGAGAAGGTCTGCACCGAGTCCAGGATCAGCAGCTGCGGATCGATTTCCTGGATCTGCCCCAGGGCCAAGGCGAGGTCTGTTTCGGCGGCCAGATACAGGGTGTCGGCAATGGCGTTGATGCGCTCGGCACGGGATTTGACCTGGGCGGCTGATTCCTCGCCGGTCAGGTAGAGCACCCGAAGCCCGGTCTGCGCGGCCTTGGCCGCCACATCCAGCAGCAGCGTGGACTTGCCAACACCCGGCTCGCCGGCCAGCAGGATGGCGGCGGCCGGGACCAGCCCGCCGCCCAGCACGCGGTCCAGCTCGGAGACGCCGCTGGGGCGGAAGGCCGCTTCGGAACCGTCGATCTGGGCGATGGGCTTGGCCGGATGCGCCACCTTGGCCGCGGCCACGGTGCGCGCCGAAACGACGCCTACTTCTTCAACGGTGCCCCACGCCTGGCATTCGCCGCAGCGTCCCACCCATTTGATAGTGGTCCAGCCGCATTCAGAGCATTTGAATGTGGGCGAGGACTTGCTGCGCGTGGAGGTTTTGGCCATAGGCCCATGCTATCGAGCCGGGAGGACAAAATTGCTCAAGACAGCTTGGGCAGGGCTTCGATGGCCTCATCATGATTGCGCCCGGCCGCTTCCAGGAGATCCACGATCATCGGGCGCAGCAGCAGCACCAGCCCTTCACCCTGCAATCCTTCAACTCCCAAGGCTTGCGGATCAAGCTGCGCCGCGGCATTTTCAAGCTGCAGCACGGCGGCCTTTTCATATTTCCGCTGCCCGGCAACGGTTTGCTCGCGCACCGAGTGCGCAAGCGAGTTCGCCGCCTCCGAGACTTCGCGCAGCAGCGGTGCCAGCGCTTGGGCGCCCTGCGGGGTCAAGGCCCCGTTGCTGAGCACCGAAGCCAGCCGGCGGGCAAAAACGCGCAGGTTGCGGGCGGTCCAGTCGTAATGGTTGAAGCGTTCGGAGAGCCGGTTCAGTTCGTGGCGGTGCCGGCGGCCGGCGGGGGAGATGGTCGCGATTTCCTTCGACACGCTGAAGGCGCCCGGCAGCTGATCGAGGTGCTTCTGGGTTCCACGGGCCTTGATCAGCGCATGGAAGGCCGAGCGGCGGTCATCATCGCGGATCGCCCACGAGCATTCGAGGATTGCTTCGGAGAGTTCCTTGAACAGCTCGCTGAGCGCCGCGACCGGGGTGCGGCGCGGGTCGGTGGGCCAGAAGACGATGACCAGCAGGGCCAGCAGGGACCCGGTCAGCGCGTCGATGGATCTGGCAAAAGGGCCGTCGACGCTGATCGGCAGCAGCACCACCAGTGCCGATTGCATGCCCAGCTGGGTGGAGAAGATGGTGCCCGAATCCAGGTAGCGGGCGACCACCAGGCTCAGCGACATCACCAGGGCTGCCTGCCAGATTCCCTGGCCGAACCAGTGCATCAAGGTATCGCCCAGGGCCACGCCGAGGGTGCACCCAAGGGCTACTTCGGCGGTTTTGCGCACCGTGGTGGAGGCGCCGAAGCCCAGGGAGATCAGGGCGCTGGTGGCGGCAAAAATGGGCTGCGTGTGTCCCCAGATGCTCTCTGCAATCCAGAAAGCGCCAATGGCGCCCAGGGTCATGCGCAGGATTCTCGGCAGCGAATTGCGCGCGCGCAGCAGCCCCGAGCGGTTTCGCGCGGCGAGGAAGCCGGTAACCTTTGCCGGCATCCGCTTCGGCGTGCTCCCAATAGCCATAGGCACAGTCTCCCACGGACCGGCCGCGAAGCCGATGAACATGCGCCCATATTGCTTCCGTGAGCAGGATCACCAGCCGGCGTAGAAGCTGTTAACCTCTTGTTCACCTTCGCCGGGGGAGCTGGTTACCTTGGCTCTTTACCGTCATAGATGAAGCGGGGCAGAATCCGCTGAAAAGTTTCTTACATTTAGTATTCAACATGGGGAGTACAACTCGTGAAGCTCAATCGCCTTGGCAGTGCAGCTGCCGTCCTTTCTGTCGCGGCAATCGCACTGACCGCTTGCGGTTCAGACAATCCAACCGCTGCCAGCTCTGAGAGCGCAGCCGGCTCGTCGGCAGCTGGCGTCACCGGCACCTTGACCGGTATCGGTGCTTCCAGCCAGAACTCGGCCATGGAAGCATGGAGCACCGGCTTCAAGGCAGCCAACTCGGGCGCCACCGTGCAGTACTCGCCAGACGGCTCGGGTGCAGGCCGCGAAGCCTTCTTGGCTGGCGGAGCACAGTTCGCAGGCTCGGACGCCTACCTGAAGGAGGACGAAGCGCAGAAGGCCAAGGAAGTTTGCGGTCCGGATGGCGCCTTCAACATTCCTGCCTACGTTTCTCCGATCGCGATCGCCTTCAACCTTGAAGGCGTCGATGAGATCAATATGGATGCCGACACCATCGCCAAGGTGTTCAAGAAGGAAATCACCAAGTGGAACGATGAGGCCATCGCCAAGCAGAACCCGGATGCGGACCTGCCTGACACCGCCATCACCGTGGTCCACCGCAATGACGAGTCCGGCACCACCGAGAACTTCGTCGAGTACCTGAAGGCTGCCGCAGGCGATGTCTGGACCTACGACGTGTCCGGCGACTGGCCAAGCGACATCCAGTCGGAGAACGCCAAGGGCACCTCCGGCGTGGTTTCGACCACCACCTCCACCAATGGCGCCATCACCTACGCTGACTTCTCCGCTGTGGGCAAGCTGTCCACCGTGAACGTCAAGGTGGGCGAGGACTACACCAAGATCTCCGCCGACGCAGCGGCCAAGGCCCTGGATGCCGCAACCCCAGTAGAAGGCGCTGCCGAGCACGACCTCGCGCTGGATCTGAAGCGCGACACCACCGAAGCCGGAACCTACCCCATCGTGCTGGTTTCCTACCACATCTTCTGCAGCAGCTACAAGGACCAGGCCACTGTGGACCTGGTCAAGGCCTTCGGCAACTATGTAGTTTCCGATGAGGGCCAGAAGACTGCCCAGGAATCAGCCGGCAACGCCCCAATCTCGGCATCCATCGCTGAGAAGGCTGCCAAGGCGATCGACTCGATCACCGTAGCCAAGTAGCGCTCCTGCCGGGCAACCGGCATTTGGTGCGGGCGGTGAACTCGACCGCCCGCACCAGCAACACCCCTCCACCCCCAGCAGGTAAAACTGCTTCACCCCCGTTTCGTAAAGGCTTTAGCCATGACTACCAATGCTTTGACAAGCAAGTCATCGACTTCAGGCCGCGCAGGCGACAAGATCTTCTCCGGTGCCGCGCTGGCTGCCGGTGTACTGATCCTGATCACGCTCTTCGCGGTTGCGGTCTTCTTGCTGATCCAGGCCCTGCCGACGTTCTTTGCTGATCCAGCAGAGATTTCCGGCGGCCAAGGATTCTTTGCCTACATCTGGCCGATTGTTATCGGCACCGTTATCGCCGCAGCCATTGCGCTGGCTGTAGCTACCCCGATCGGCCTCGGCGTGGCGCTGTTCATCTCGCACTTCGCTCCACGCAAGGTAGCCGGCCCGCTGGGCTACCTGATCGACCTGCTCGCCGCGATCCCATCGGTGATCTACGGTGCCTGGGGCTACATGGTCCTGGCACCGGCCCTGGTCCCGGGCTTTGAATGGCTTTCCGAGAACCTGGGTTTCATCCCGCTCTTTGAAGGTCCTGCCAGCCAGACCGGCAAGACCATGCTCACCGCAGGCATCGTGCTGGCCGTGATGGTGCTGCCGATCATCACCTCGCTGAGCCGCGAAATCTTCTTGCAGACTCCAAAGCTGCATGAGGAAGCGGCCCTGGCCCTGGGCGCCACCCGCTGGGAAATGATCACCACCGCGGTGATCCCCTTCGCCCGCCCGGGCATCATCTCCGCTGTCATGCTGGGACTGGGCCGCGCCCTGGGCGAGACCATGGCCGTGGCCCTGGTGCTCTCCACCGGCAACCTGATCCCGTCGCTGATCAAGACCGGCAACCAGACGATTGCCGCGGAAATCGCGTTGAACTTCCCCGAAGCCTTCGGACTGCGTCTTTCGGAGCTGATTGCCGCTGGTCTGGTCTTGTTCCTGATCACCCTGATCGTGAACATGATCGCCCGCGGAATCATCGCCCGCCACAAGGAATTCTCGGGAGCTAACTGATGAGTGCCACCACAACCAGACTCGGTAACCAGGCCAGCGGCAATTCCACCCCGCCGGTGCGCAAGCGCAACTCCCTGGCCAAGGGCAAGCTGCCGAAATGGGCCATCTGGGCCATCGCCGCTGGATCGATCATCATCGGCGCCGCGATCTCCACCCTGACCGGCTTCAGCGTTGCCGCCTTCGCGATCTACTCGGCGATCATCTTCCTGATCGCGGCCTCAGGGATCACCACCGTGGTGGAGGGCAAGCGCCGCGGCAAGAACGCCATGTGGACCTACCTGATCTACGCCGCCTTCATCGTGGCGCTGATCCCGCTGGCCTCGGTGCTCTACACCGTGCTGCAAAAGGGCCTGCCCGGCATCAACAGCCACTTCCTGTTCTCTTCCATGAACGGGGTCACCGGCGCCATCGACAACCAGACCGTGGCCAACGGCGAGCCAGTGATCGGCGGCGCCTACCACGCGGTGATGGGAACCTTGCTGATCACCCTTTGGGCTACCTTGATCTCGGTTCCGGTGGGCATGCTCACCGCCGTCTACCTGGTCGAATATGGCCAGGGCAAGAGCTTGTCCAAGGCGATCACCTTCTTCGTCGACGTGATGACCGGCATCCCTTCGATCGTGGCCGGCCTGTTCGCTGCGGCCTTCTTCGGCATGATCTTGGGGCCCAACGCCCGCATGGGCATTGTGGCCGCGGTGGCCTTGAGCGTGCTGATGATCCCGACCGTGGTCCGCTCCACCGAGGAAATGCTCAAGATCGTTCCGAACGAGCTGCGCGAAGCCTCCTTCGCACTGGGCGTGCGCCGTTGGCGCACCATCTTGAAGGTTGTCATCCCGACGGCGATCTCGGGCATCGCCTCGGGTGTCACCCTGGCCATCGCCCGCGTGATCGGCGAAACGGCGCCAATCCTGGTCACCGCCGGCATCGCAAGCCAGATCAACATGAATGTGTTCGCCAACTGGATGTCCACGTTGCCGACCTTCATCTACTACCAGATCCTGACCCCGACCAGCCCGACGAACATCGACCCATCGGTGCAGCGAGCCTGGGCTGCCGCCCTGCTGCTGATCCTCATGGTGATGGCTTTGAACCTGATCGCCCGCCTGGTCGCCTCGATCTTCGCCCCAAAGAAGGGCCGTTGAGCCAAGGCTCCGGTCCGGACAAACCCGAACTTTCCAAGGAATACATCATGGCAAAACGCATTGACGTCAACGATCTGAACGTCTACTACTCCAAGTTCCTCGCCGTCGAAGGCGTCTCGATCAACATCGAGCCAAAGTCCGTCACCGCTTTCATCGGACCGTCGGGCTGCGGCAAGTCCACCTTCCTGCGCACCCTGAACCGCATGCACGAAGTGATCCCCGGCGGCCGCGTCGAGGGCCAGGTGCTGCTGGACGGGGATGACCTCTACGGCGCGGGTGTCGACCCGGTGACCGTGCGCAGCCAGATCGGCATGGTCTTCCAGCGACCGAACCCGTTCCCGACCATGTCCATCAAGGACAACGTGCTCGCCGGCGTGAAGCTGAACGGAACCAAGATCTCGCGCTCCGACGCCGATGACCTGGTGGAGAAGTCGCTGCGCGGCGCCAACCTGTGGAACGAAGTCAAGGACCGCCTGGACAAGCCGGGCTCGGGCCTCTCCGGTGGCCAGCAGCAGCGTTTGTGCATTGCCCGCACCATCGCCGTGAAGCCAGATGTGATCCTGATGGACGAGCCCTGCTCGGCACTGGACCCGATCTCGACCTTGGCCATCGAGGACTTGATCAACGAGCTGAAGAACGACTTCACCGTGGTGATCGTGACCCACAATATGCAACAGGCTGCGCGCGTGAGCGACAAGACCGCATTCTTCAACATTGCGGGCACCGGCAAGCCGGGCAAGCTCATCGAGTTCAACGACACCACCGCCATCTTCTCCAACCCGGAGCAGAAGGCCACCGAAGATTACGTCTCCGGACGCTTCGGATAAAGATTTCGGATATCGCCGCTTCTTGAGCTGGCGATAGACGAACCGGAAGGGGGGTCTTCCGGGGATCCTGGAGGGGATCACCGCCAACGGCGCACCAGTACTGGTGCGCCGTTGGTTTTTAATTCCTCATGTAAAGCACCCTTGACCGTAAAGCAAGCTTGACAGTAAAGTAAGGTTTACATCAATTCGAATGGGAGCAATGGTGTGGAGATGAAAGCTGCAACTCAAAGCAAGTGGGGCCGTTCGCGTTTTGGCGGATCGCCAGCACTGCTGATTCTGCTCTCCGTGCTGGGCGGCCTGGTCCTCTCGGCAGCCTTTGCATGGCTGATCTGGCAGTTCGGCCCGGACGCTGTGGCGCAGCGCAAGGCGCTGGCCGCTGTAGCCGCCGGGCTGGTCATGCTCCCTGCAGCATTCGCCCTGTGCTGGGTAATCATGCTCGACCGGGACACTCTTGCCGGAGCCGTGAAAGATCCCGATTCGTCTATCGAGGGAAAATGGTACGAAAAGGCGGCATTCGGGACCTTCCATGACCTCATTGCCATTTGCGGACTGGGAGCCATGGCGTTGGGCCTGCTGCCCATCGACGTCGATCCTGTCATGGTGCTCTGCGGTGTCGTGATGTTCGCCGCGGTGGACACGACCGTGCGCTACCTGCTGATCAAGAAGGTCGAGAGCTGATGGGCAGCCGAGGAATCGAACCCCGCGTCCTGGCGCTGGGCCGCTCCCGTTTCGGCGGGGGAAAGGCACTGATGCTCACCCTGTTCCTGGGGAGCGGCCTGCTTGCCGCGGTCGTGCTGAGCACCCTGATCAGCTTGCTGGTGGACCTCGACGAAGGATTCTGGCCAGCGTGGATCAACCTGGCATTCACCTTCTGGCTGGTGGCCAGCGCAATTGCGTGGTTCGTCTTCGTTGACCCCAGCATTCTGCCCAGACCCGCGAAGAATCCGGAACAAACTGTCGAGCAGGATTGGCGCACCCGCACCCAGGCGGGTGTTTGCCGGGACCTGGTCATTTTCCTGGGGCTTGGCTGTGTCGCGGCCTCGCTGTGCTCGCTGCTGGCAAACCAGCCGCTTTTCGTGCCGGTAGCGTTGGTGTTTGCGGGGTTGATTTGGGTCGCCCTGCTCGATTACATAATCAGGTACCAATTGATTAAGCGAGCCGAAAGCTAATGGAGAACAACCTCGGCGAGTACCGCAAGGAGCGCGGATTCTCGCAGCAGTCGCTAGCCGACCAGCTCGGTGTGTCCCGGCAGACGATCATCTCCCTGGAAAAAGGGCGCTACGACCCATCCTTGCCCCTCGCCTTCAAGCTTGCCGCGGTGTTCAATTGCCGCATCGAGGACCTGTTCAGCCCCGGCGAGCACTAGCTTGCAGCAAGCAGCGGGCGCACCGCCAGGGTGAGGATCGCCCCGCCGGCAACACAGGCAACGGGTGTCAAAAGCCAGTGCCGGAACACCCTGAGCACATTGCGCCACACGACCGATTCAAAGGCCTGGTTCCGTCCGGCGCCGACGATGCCGCTGGTTACCGACTGGTTCGTGGACAGCGGCAGATGCAGCACGAGCGAACCGACAAAAAGCATTACGGCGGCAACGCCCTGCGCGATCATGCCGCGCAGCGGATCAAAATTCACCAGGCGCCGGCCCAGCGTATAGGTGATCCGCCACCCGCCCAGAAGCACCCCAAAGCTCAAGGCGATCGCCGCGGAAAACTGGATGGCCAGCGTCACCGGGCCCGGATCCATTGCCTGGCCGGTAATCAGCACCAGGCTCAACAGGGCGGCGGTGCGCTGGCCATCTTGGAGCCCAAGGCCCAGGGCCACGGCCCCGGCCGCGACAGCCTGCCCCGCGCGGGAACCTTCATTCACCGATCGCGAGGTGTTGTAGCGCAGCAGCCTGGTCGCCGGGAATACCAGCAGATACGAGAGCGTGTAGGCAATGATCGAGGCGAGAATCATCGGGAGAATCACCGAGGAGAGCAGCAGCCCCCACGCGTTGGCCACCGACTGGTCGCCCATGAGCGCCGAAGCGCCGCTGGAGCCCACCAGGGCTGAAAGCAGGGCATGGGTGGAACTGATCGGCAGGCCGCGCCACCAGCAGTAGATGCCCCACGCCCCTGCCACCAGCAGGCTGCAAATCAGCAGTTTCAACCCGAGAACGCCCGCGGGCACATTGAAGTTCAATTCCTGCACCAGGGCCACGCTCAGCCCCGAGGTGCCCATGGTGCCCAGAAAGGCAAAAAAAGCCGCCACGGACACCGCAATGGCCGGGCGCAGCGCCCGGGTCCTGACCGAGGCTGCCACCGCGGTGGAAGCATCGCGCATGCCGTTGAGCACCGCGTAGGCCAGGGTCAGCACGAGCGCGACCGCGGTGAGCACCGAAATGAGGGTCATGGGCCTTAGGACTCCTTGACCAGCACGCGGCCGAGGTGATCGGCGAACTGGCGCAGGGTATTGGCGGTCAGCATCAGCTGGTCGGCAACCAGCTGATGCCGATGAATGGTGCTCGCCTTGGAAAAATTGGCGATCTCATGGCCCCACACCAGATGGGTGCGCGAGGCGCGCTTGGAGAACTGCAGCATCTGCAGCCAATGGTCTTCCAGGTCATCAAGGTTGTTCAGCCGCTGCACCGCATCGGAGGCCAGCTCCGCGAGCTGCGAGATCAATTCCAGCTGCTCCGAGGAACGCTCCGAGAGCGGGGTGGAGCCAACGGTCATGATCAGCTCGCCGGTGCCGCGCAGATGCTCCATGGTTTCGTGCAGGAAGCGCGAGAGCGCATACATGTCCTCGCGCGGCAGCGGGCTGACATAGCTGGTTCGCAGGTGGGTCATCACCGCGTGCACCAGGTCGGAAGCTTCGGCCTCGGCGCCGGCCAGATCGCGCAGGCGCTCGGAACGGGTGCTCGGGCTGCCGATCATTTCGGCCACGCTCTCCACGGATCCACGGATAGTGGTGGTCAACGCGCGAAGCAGCTCGATGCCACGCGAGGAGGAGGGAAAGACCTGGAACTTCACTTTTGGGCGCACCATTCGGATCGACTGCTTCGGGTACCAACGCAGAACAGTTTACGACGTGGAAGTTAACGCCGGGGTTTGATGATGTCGGACCGGGAACGCCTCTCGGCGGAAGGCCGCTCGAAGCGGCAGAATTTTGGAGCCCGGGGTTACCAGCGGCCCGACACCGCTACCTAGTTTTCTCGCCCAACGCCCCTGCTGTCAACCACAGCGGCCGGTGCGTGCGTTTTCTCACGCTAATGGCGCAGATTCTTTTCTGCCCCGCTCAAGCACAACAGCGCGCAACAGAACCACACCGCGCCAGCCGGCCCCAAGCCGGCGGCCACGGTGCTCGAAATCACCGGCAAAGCCACTTGTCCGAGCCGGTTTCCCATCAATCGGACGGCCAACGCCGCACCGCGGTCCACCGGTGGCACCGAGGTGGAAATCATCGTCATTGTCATCGGCTGGCCCAGCCCCAGGAAGAAGCCGCCAATGAGCAAGGCGAGCCCGGAAGCCCACAGCACGTCGATGAAGACCGGGGCCAGCGCGATGGAAACCCCGGAGACATACAAGCTGGTCACCAGCAATTGCCGGCGCTCGAAATGCGCGGAGAGTTTCGGAATGAACAACCTGGACACCACCGAGGCGCAACCCCGGATGGCCAAAAGCACACCGACTGCAGCCGGTGTGACGCTATGTTTCTCGGCGACCAGCGGCAGGAAAGCGGTGAGGATGTCCAGCATGGACAGCAGCGTCATCGACGCGAAGATATGCGATGCCATGCCCTTGATCCGCAGCACCGAGCCAATTGACGCCGAGGAGCGCTCCGGTGAGGCAGCCGACACCGACTTGGAAACCCGCGGCTGCCAATTCGGGAGCAGGAACGGCACCGCCAGCAATGCGGCGCCCGCGCCGATCCACAAGGACAGGCCGATATCCGCGATTCGTTCCGCCGACACGGCATCGGTGCCCGAACCCAGCACCATGCCGGCGATCAGCGGGCCGATGAACTGCCCGGCGGCATAGGCGGCGGTAAACCAGCCGAAGCCCTTGTCAAGGTCGCTGTCCGGGAAATACCGGGCAATGGAGGACTGGCCGCCGATGGTGAACATCAAATGCCCCAAGCCCAGCACGGCGCTGGCCAGTGCCACCGCCAGCGCGTTGGGTGCGAGATTAATGCCTAAGCCGCCAACGGCGATGAGACCCACGCCGGCGACCATCAGGAATCGAATCCGGCGGATGCGCGAACTGACCCGACCCAGCATCATGGCGGTGAACAGCGGAAGGATCGCGTAGGCTGCGGTCACCGCGCCCACGGTGAAGGAACCTGAACCGAAGGAGATGAGCTTATAGGTGGTGACCGGCCGAACGAGGTTCAAAGCGGTCTGCGAAAGCAGCCCGGTGGCGATCAGGATCACCAGCCAGCGCATGATCCCCGAAGAGCTCGCTTTTGATCCGGCGACCACGCGCACCTGCCTAAAATTGCGGGACTAGTTCCTCATCCATCCTAGAACTCCGATCCGGCATTTCAGTCCAACGCGTCTTGCCGCCACAGCCGGGCACAAATTTCCAAGTCGTCGGCGGTCTTGCTCAAGGCCCGGGCTTGCTGGGTCAATTTGGTCCCGCGTTCGCTATTGGACAGGTCAGCGGCGTCTGCGTGCTCGGTCATGCCCAGCACCAGCACCCGGCAATAAGCCGCGGTGCGTTCCAGCGCGTGGGCAAAGTCTCCATCAAAAGCGCCGGAAAGAATCGACCCGGTCATCTTCTTCAGCTCTTCAGCCGTCGGCGGCTCGGCAACGCCGGCAACGATGCGTTCCACCTGCGCGCGGTGGGCACCGGCTTGGAAACGGGCCGAATGCACTTCGGGCTTTCCCATGGTCGCCGCGCGTACTGCGTACAGCCTCCACAGGGCCCCGGGCAGCGAATGGGCCGGCGCCTCGCTCCACAGCTCAGCCAGGACTTCCAGGCCCTCGTCTTCTGCCACCGCGATCAGCCGGTGGGACACTTCCGGATCATTGTTCTCGATGCCCCGGCGCACAAAGGCCTGGGCTGAAAGGTGGGCGGCTTCCGAAACGCGCGCCGGATCGGCCCCGCCTTCGTAGGGCTCGAATTCCTCTGGCGCGAATGGGCGTGGTTTGTGATGGCGGTATCCGGCATCCTGGGCAACTTTAGATCCTGCGCGTGCACCTTTCATGGGCTCAAGAATACTCGCTGAACCTTGGTGCTTCGTTAACGGGTGTTGCACCTCATATCGCCCGGGATTCAGCAGGTTTTAACGCCAGCGCACCGGCGGAAACCGCCGATTAATACTCATGCGGTTCCATCGGGTAGTATGGATTTTGGCCTTGTGCCGTGCGCCTTTAGCTCAGCTGGTAGAGCACTGGACTTTTAATCCATTGGTCGCGGGTTCGATCCCCGCAGGGCGCACAAAAATGAAATAGGTCCAGCCTGCGCCTGCAAGCTGGACCTATAGGCCCAGGCCCGGGCATCTCACACGGACCAGACACACCAGAATCACTCTTTTTAGCGGCTGCGTCCGCCCCAACCGGACCTTAAGAAGAGTCCCTCTTCGACAACGGCCTCCAGCAAAACCATTTACACGCCGCCGATGCTCAATGGTCATCCTGCGATGATTCCAATTCATCGCTCGGTCCCGGAGATGATCGTTCCTACCAACATGCTCGTAGTTGTGCTGATGCCATGCCCAGCCAGTTTATCTTCCAAGTACGTGAACAGATGCCCGCGCTTCAAAGGGAATGGCCATGCGTTAGTACGCGCTGTGCAGCCTTTCGTGCGCGTACCACCACTTCCGGTTCGATTTTAAGCCGCTGGTCAAAGGCCCAGTCCAGTCTTTCGGATCGCTGCTGTGGCCGAGGGCTGAAGGAACCGCGATTAGGGGCGTAGGGAGTCGACAGGCAGAGTTGGGCCATTTGTCGGACAGTATTCTTGTCTCCGGAGCGAATTCTCACAACACGACAATGCTCCCTCCTGTCTTATAGGGGAGGCGCATCCCTTTGCTGCGTATAGCCTTTAGTTCCCGCGAGCAAACAGTAGGTGGGGCAGAAGCCTCGTCGTCCGACCATTATTAACGAGTCAGCGTGAAGATTTGGCCGACTAATTCACCTCGAATGTAGTTCGTTTGCAGTTCATGATTTTTGCTTTGATGGAAGATCATGCGTGATCGTTGATCTGCAATGTAGTTTCAGCCGATAAATATTCGCCCGCTTGTTCAGAGACAATTGTGAAGGCCCTATCATGACCAGGCCAGATTTGATCTGTTACGGAAATTCCGGTTTGAAGCGATTGCCGTGCTGCGATTTCGTCAAATCCCGCCATGGCGCAACGCTTACGGATTACCACACTACGTCGAGAGATCGCGTCTCCACTCAGTAAGGCAATGCCATTCACTGTAGAGACCAGTAGCCCCATGGATCCGCGAGTATGACCTGACAGATGAATCGTCTTGACACCGGGCGCTATGTGCAAGGCATCCTGAACGGGAACTAGCTGCAAAGACGTAAGCATGTATTTGGCCCAAGAGGGTGTCGCCCAATCGCGACTAACTTGTGCCTCATGAAGCTCACTAAGTTCCTCTCGATGAACCATGACGCGAGCGTTAGGGAAGAGATCAGCGTTCTGTGAGTGATCCCAATGTGCGTGAGAAAGAACCACAACGTCGATATCTTGTAGACTGACCCCCGCTTCTGCCAGCGCGGAGACGAGGGGTTTGCGTCGTCCTGCGTGTCCGGGATCAAACAGTATTCGGAAAGGTTTCCTCTCTGGTACCTCAACAAGATAAGTGCCGCAGAAGCCGATGCTTCCTTCCGATGTGGAAAGCGAGCGGCCCCTCAGTAATTCGGTCACTTCTGCATAATCAGTGTTCACCTGCTGACTCGATGTAGAACTGTGCTCGGCAAGCCGGTTCCCTGACTGTTGACGTTTACGTGGCGCTTGTACTGAAGTGCTCCGTCAGTTGCCAGAACAAAGCTGAAGTGATCCTCGAATGGCGTTACCGGGTAGGATACTTCGACTTCGAAGCTCCAAGGGCCCACGTGAGTGGCAGTCGCAAGTACCTGGGTATCTTGAACGTAAGAATGGTGCAAGGACGGAGCCTCCAGCCGCCCCATGTAACTTTGGGTAAAGCCTATCCCTGCTGTGAAATCTACATGCCCTGCCTCGTCGGTACCACTCGCTCTCAATGCGGGCCCATTTGATGTACTGACAATTTCGAATGAAAGGCTGGTATTTCCGTCTATAGACTCAAAGGTTCCGGTGAATTGTGCTGCTGCGATACTTACTGGAGTCTGCGCCGATTCAAGATCCAGGGTGGTGCACAACGGGGCTTCGAACGAGGTGAATTCCTTATTGCGTCCTGCTGCAATTAGGTCGTAGCTTAGAGGGCCCGATTCCTTACTGGTCATTGATGAGAATACCGCGATGACAGTATTTGTCTCGGGGATGACGACACAGTATTGTCCAAAAATTCCAGATGCGTAGCTGCCACCTGGCTGATTCCAAATCTGGTAACCGTAGCCTTCTCCTTCACCGGGTTTGGTTGAGCCGTCCAGTCCGAAGCCCTCGCCAGTCCACACCAGCGAGCCCACATCAACGTGACGCTTCATGGAGTCCAGGACCCAATGCTCTGGAACTAGCTGCTGGCCATTCCAGCGGCCCTTATTTAGGTAAAGCTGGCCCCACTTGAGGAAGTCAAGGACGTCCAAGGTCAACCCATTGCCTCCACTGCAGATACCGTCGGGGTCTTTGTCCCAGGTGAAGTCAGACAATCCCATAGGCTCGAATAGCCTTGGACGAAGGTACTCGTCTATGGGAAGGCCCGTAGACTTCTGCAAGATCATCGAGAGCATGTGCGAAGTGCCGGATGAGTACATGAAGTCTTTGCCCGGGGTTCCGGTTATTGGAGCTTGGAGGTATGCCTCTATCCAAGAGGTTTTGAGATTGCGCCAGACAACTCCAGAGGTTCCTTCCCGGTGACCAGTACGCATGGTCAGCAGATGTGTGAGGGTCAGTTGCTCGGCTCCGGGAACTGCGACTGTCTTTTGTTCATCGGTGAGGAAGTCAAAAAGCTTATCGTCCATGGAGAGAATCCCTTCTTCCATGGCCATCCCGATTCCTGTGCCGACAAATGACTTGGTTGCCGAATGCAACATATGCTTGGAAGACCGAGAGCAATGCGGCCGGTACCATTCGGCAACGATTTCACCCTCGCGCGCAGCAAGTAGGTGCGTGATTCCACGGTCTTCTCGTGCGTATGTAGCGATTAGGTCATCTAGAATCATCTGGAGTCTCCTGTCGTATTTTGCTTTTAGAAGCCCAGCTGCGCGCGCAGTGTGCCGAGGGTGTGGGAACTTTGAATGGTGCGTTCCGGATCGAGCGCGGCGACACCTTGCACGATGGCGTCCGCGATGACCATGGAACTAAGAAATTCTGCAGTCATCCCTGTTGAGATGCTTGGTGTTTGCAGGCAAACGTCTACTTCCTTGCCAAGTTGTTCCGCCAGCTGGTCTGTCAGCAATATTGTCCTAACATTGAAGGCATGAGCACGGTTGATCATGACTGCGACTTCACGGGGAAGACGTTGAGGAACAAAGAGCACCAGGGCAGAACCACGGTCGATGGCCAGCATCTCGTCCGCCAGGAGAAATCCTGAACCTCGTAGATACCGGGAGGCCAGGCCAATTCGACGAAGTTGCCGAGCTAGGTGCTCTGCGACCAACGAGCTTGCACCGAATCCGTAGGTCTGGATCGACCTCGCATCAAGAAGCAGGCTGATGGCGTCCGCAAATTTCTTGGCGTCGTACGTGCTGCGGACCAGCTCAATCCGGTCGATTGACTCGGACGTAACTTTGTCCCAGACTTTCTGCAGGTCGTCTCCAGTGCTTTCAATGCGTGATCTGGCGCGAACTGCCGTAATCACGTCAGAAGTTGAAGCGCTGGCCAAGGTCGCTTTTAGGTCTGAGAGCCCATCGTAACCTAGCGCCTGAAGGGTCCTAACAACCGTGGACAAGCTGGTTCGAGTTTGGCGACCTAATTCTGCCGCGCTCAGGTACAAGAGTTCTTCAGGGGACAGTTCAACGAGTAGCTGGCATACGCGCTGGGAAGCAGGAGTGAAGCTTATGGAGCTGTTGCGAATCCTGGCGCGGAAATCGTTGAGGTTTGAGGTTCGGGGATCTACCGTGTTCGTAAGATCATGACCTGCTGATGCGTTGTCAGTCATGAATGAAATGATACAAGAGCACATGATCTACAGGCGAAATTATAAATATTCCCAGCAATCTTGGTGAATCGATTGATTCGTAGATGATTTTCTGCCTATGATCTAAGCCACTACTGAATGAGTTGATTCAAATTTCGTTCGGTTGGAGCAGGTGAGTCAACTTGATCCGCTTGCTGGAAGTGTGACTAATTTCAGTGCCCCGCATGCTAGAGCTGAGTCCAAATTCAGCTCATGGCGTGCATCACCACATACTCACTGTAAGGAATCTTCATGGAAATCACTCGTAGACGGACATTGTCGTTCGCCGTTGTTGCAATGTCAGTAGCTTTAACTCTCACCGCCTGCGGTGCCCCAAATCGGGACAGCGATGTTGAAGGTCAGACGGATCAAGCCAAGCTGGCCCGGTCGAATACAACAGAACCAGCCAAGGGCGAATTGGACGCCGCAACTTGGATGATTTCCAAAGAGCCAGCCACTATGGATTTGGATGCCGACGCTTCAACTTCTCAGACTGACATCATCCTGTCCAATGTTTGTGAGCGCCTCATGATTCTTGGCGATGACTTGGCTGTGTCCCCTCACCTGGCTACCGACTTTGAATGGAAATCTGACAACGAGCTGGTCCTTAACCTCCGTGACGATGTGACTTTCCACGACGGTTCACCGATGACACCTGACGACGTCGTTTGGTCGATGAAGCGCCACATGGCCGAAGGTGCATCCGAAGCGGATGAGTTCGTCAACGTTGCCGGTGTCGAAAAGACCGGCGACAATCAGGTGACTTTCAAGATGAAGCAGGCCGACGCGATCTTCGTTAAGGCACTGGCTGGGGACGCAGGTGTTATCTGGAATCCGCGTGCGATTGAAAAACAGGGCAAGGACTTTGGTACGCCAGCTGGCTCGGACGCATGTTCTGGTCCATTTGTCCTCGACTCTTGGACATCCGGAACCCAAGTGGTACTGAAGAAGGCCGAAAACTACTGGGATGCAGATAACGCGGCTAAGACAGGAACGCTGACTATCAAATGGGGCAGTGTGGATTCCATCGTTAATTCGCTGCTGACTGGTGATGCAGACGGAAGCTATTTGGAGAACTTGGCATCAGCTACTCGGCTGAACGAGGACGACAGCATCAATGTGGTTCAGGGCGAAGATACGCGTGTATGGAGTTTGATGGCCACCGATCGAGGACCGCTTAAAGACGCCCGAGTCCGCCAGGCGTTGTCGCTTGTAATTGATCGTTCTGGTATTAACGAAGCCGCTTTCTCCGGCCTGGGCCAGCCTTGGAATGAGCCAGTAGGTTCTGGAGCTTGGGGCTATGAACGCGGAAAGTTTGAAACAGCCAACGCTGAACTGGAATTTGCGCCAGTTGAGCTGACTGATGAAAACATTGAGAAAGCAAAGAAGCTGGTTGCTGACGTCGGAGAGATTGGCGAGATCATTGTCGCCACCGATGGCGAACCAGCGCGCTCTACCTTAGCCGAGGCGGTTGTGAGCGCAGCTGACAGCATTGGGTTGAAAGCAAAGATTATCCGTATTCCCGCTGCTCAGTATGGTGACTACTACTCGGATCCTGCGCTGCGACAGCAAGCGGACCTGTTTGCCGACGATTACTTCGTCTCGAAGTTTGACCCAGTGGGATTCTACAAGAATGGTGCATCAACGGCTTCTGTGCAGTGGCTCTTGAAAGACCCTGAATACGACAAGCTGGTTCAGGAAGCCCGTGCAGCAACTGATGATGCCCAGCGCGCAGAAATTGCAATCAAGCTGATGAAGGGATGGGACGAGGCCATGCCATGGATCAGCACAACGGCAAGCCCGAATACTGTTGCGTTCTCGAAGGACGTCACCGGTATTCCAGCGGCCGGCAATTTCCGCTACGCCCCCTGGGCTGCAGGCCTGGGCTCAGCTGAATAACCCCTCATGAGCAGGGGCATCCATTCGTGATTGCCTCTGCTCATGTATTCCAAATAATCCAAAATCTTCCTGTTTTATCGTTTACTTTTCGATGTAAGAAAGCATTATGCACAATTCCCAGACCCGACCAATTGCCGTCGCTGGCCTGGCAGCTAAACACCCGTTAGTTGCTACTGGTGATGGTGTAGCACCGCGGCACTCGACTGACTCAACCAGCAAGGCCAGCAGTCGCAGCTTAGAGACGTCGAGATGGACAAGTGGCACGTCGAATGAATTCGACGAGCCAATGCGGTTCGGTACTGAGCCAGAGTCCTACGACTCCTGCTCTAAGGCCTGGGGCCGGACTTCGGGTGAGGCCATGGGCATAACTGCATCTGAAGAATTCCGCTATTTCCCCTGGGCTAACGCCCTGGGCGCAGTCAAGGAGTGAATGAACCATGACATTGGTTAAACGTTTAGGCGTCATGCTTCTGACGCTGCTGATAGCTTCGTTCATCATTTTCGGAAGCATGTATCTTGCTCCTGGTGATCCGGTGACGTTCTTGATCGGCAACCCGGAGAACCTCACTCCAGAAAAGATTGCTGAAGTTCGCGCCGCCTACAACTTGGACGACCCCTTCTTCATGCAGTACTGGCATTGGCTAGCCGCAGTTTTGCAGGGGGACCTGGGAACTTCCTTCGTGTACCAGCAACCAGTTGCTTCTCTGATGGCTTCCAAGCTACCTAACACCGTGTATCTAGTGCTTCTTACGGCTGTGATCTTCATTGTTGTCGGTATTTTCCTTGGTGCTGTTTCGGCACTGAAACGAGGAACTGCCACCGATTCTGCGATCACTGGTTTCACTACTTTCGCGGCTTCGGTTCCAAACTTCGTTATCTCGTTGGTGTTGATCTTCGTGTTTGGTGTCCAGCTCGGTTGGTTCCCTGTAGCCGGGGACGGACAAGGGTTGTTGGATCGTCTGCACCACTTGCTATTGCCGGCCGTGGCACTTGCTGCAGGCTCTTTGGCAACAATTAGCCGCGTAACCCGTCAATCCATGATCGACAACATCAAAGCTGAACACGTTGAAGTGGCCAGGAGCTATGGCCTGCCAACTCGAACCATCATTTTCCGCCACGTATTTCGTAACTCACTTGGTCCAGTATTGACCATGGGCGGTTTGATTATCGCTGGCATGCTCGGCGGCACGGTACTGATCGAGTCAGTATTCGGCCTCAACGGCGTTGGCAGCCTGCTTGTGAGCTCAATTAATGCCCATGACTTCCCGACCGTCCAAGCGGTGTTGCTGTACATGGTCATCGCTTACATGACCGTGACAATAATTGTGGATCTCCTCTATCCGTTGATTGACGCACGTACCTCCAAGAAGAGTGAAATGGTATGAGTACGACTAATATTGCACAAGTACAACCGAAGTTGACCCGACCGAAGAAACAGAGCTCATGGGGCTTCTATCTTTGCGTTGTGATCCTCGCAATTTTTATTTTGACGGCAGTTTTTGCGCCGTGGCTGGCTCCCTACGATCCAGCAAAGACCAGTTTCACGGACAAGTGGTTACCGGCTAGCTCTGAGCACTGGTTCGGCACAGACCATTTGGGCCGGGATCTGTTCTCACGAATCGTTGCAGGTGCCCGGGACACTCTGCTTGGCGCGTTGCTGATGCTAATCTTTGCTTCGGTTATCGGGGTGGCACTGGGTACTACAGCTGCCTGGAAACGTGGCTGGGTCGATACTTTGCTTTCACGTATTACCGATGTCATGTATGCATTCCCAGGCTTACTCTTCGTCGTCTTGATCATCGCAGTATTTGATACTGGTGCCGTTACCTCAATTATCGGTATGGGGCTGGCTTTCGTTCCAACAATTGCCAAATTCTCGCGAACTATTGCGCTCGGCGAAATGGCGCGCCCATATGTGGATTCATACAAGCTTCAAGGAGTTGGCGGATTTATCTTGTGCATTAGATACATTCTTCCAAATATGCTTCCAGCCTTGTTGGGATATCTAGTTGTATTGTTCGGTGATGGGCTTGTCAGCCTGGCTGGATTGAATTTCCTCGGTTTTGGTGCCCAGCCCCCAAGTTCCGACTGGGGCCTGATGGTGTCTGAAGCACGCGACGGTGTCATCCAGGGAGTGTTCTATCCGGCGATGATTCCAGGCCTTACTATCGCCTTGGTTGTTGTGGTAACTAATATCGCCGGTGTCCGTCTGGCCGACAAGCTGGCGGTAAGGAAGTAAATATGTTGCTCGAAATTGAAAATCTAAATCTTTCGGTTCCCATCGGCACCGGCCAGAAACAACTGCTGAAGGACGTCTCACTCAGGGTTGCCGCCGGAGAGACAGTGGGACTAGTAGGTGAATCTGGGTCTGGTAAGTCGACGACAGTTCGTGCGGCTCTGGCCTTGACCCCTGATCATTCTTCAACCACTGGAAGCGTGCAAATCGATGGTCAGGAAATGCTGAGAGCTCCGGCAGCTAAGGTCGCTCAAGTCCGCAAGCACACTGCTTCAATGATTTTTCAGGATCCCCGTACATCGTTGAATCCAGTACGACGTATCGAGGATTCTTCCACTGAACGTCTCATCAAAGTTCACGGAATGTCAAAAGCAGACGCAAAAAAGCGTTTAGTCGAACTGTTTATTGAAGTTGGATTACCAGACCCTGAACGCATCATGCGGAACTATCCGCATGAGCTTTCGGGTGGCATGCTGCAGCGTGTTTCCATCGCAGCGGCATTGAGCACCAACCCTAAGTTGGTACTTGCCGATGAATCAACGAGCGCCTTGGACGTAACGACCCAAGCTGAAGTCCTTGCCTTGATCAAGCGAATGAGGACCGAACGAGGACTAGGTGTCCTATTCATCACCCATGATTTGCTGCTGGCCGCTGCTTACTGCGACCGAGTGTATGTCATGCGTGATGGAAAGGTCGTTGACGAGCAGCCGGGAACGGAATTGTTCAATGATCCACAGAACGAATACACCCGCATGCTTGCCCAGTCCACCCCAAGGTTGCCCGATCCGACAGCTGCCCGCGTTACGGGCAATAGCACCACTGGAGCGTAATACATGAGCCTCGTAAACGATGCCGTTGTTTTGGAAGGTAAGGACCTGACCAAGGTCTACGAATCGAAACGACGCCGGCCTCCGGTAACTGCGGCAAAAGATGTGTCCTTTACCTTGCGGGCCGGTGAATCTCTGGGGGTCGTTGGCGAATCGGGATCCGGTAAGTCCACTGTTGCAAACATGGTCTTGGGTTTGATTCGTCCTACCCGGGGAACAATTGCAATCTCTGGCAAAGAGCGTCAAGGAAAACCTAAAGGATCGCGTGAGCGCCTGGCCCGAGCCAAGGAAGTGCAAATGGTTTTCCAGGACCCTTACGGCTCCCTTGACCGCCGGTTAAGCGTGGGACGCGCATTGGATGATACGCTGCGCCGCCATCAACCTCGGATGGATAAGGACAACCGCTCTGCTCGTATCCAGGAACTCTTGGGGCACGTCAGACTGAATCCGGAGCTCGGTGCTTCCTATCCGCATCAGCTGTCTGGTGGCCAGCGCCAACGCGTCGCAATTGCCAAGGCTTTGGCTGTCGAGCCAGCAATTCTTGTGCTGGACGAAGCCGTCTCGGCACTGGATGTCTCGGTGCAGGCGCAGATCCTAGAGCTACTTAACGATATCCGGGCAACTACCGGCGTCAGCTTAATCTTTGTTAGCCATGATCTTGCCGTTGTTTCTGAAGTTACCGACTACGTGCTGGTGATGTACCGAGGCGAAGCGGTTGAATCTGGAGTGACTAATGAGGTCCTGCTCAACCCCCAGCACCCATATACCGAAATGCTGCTTTCCTCCGCTCCGGGACCAGGGTGGCGTCCCGAACGAGTCGCCGAACTACGTGCCCAATTTGCCGCTTCGTAGCTCTCCGCAGATTTTATTACCCAGCCAATTACTAATTTTCAAGGATTCACAGGATGACTTCCGCACACTTCGCCGAAGCAAGTAACCAGCTCATGTCGCGTGGCGGCACGCCCACTTTTGCGTCGAAATTTGACCAGCGCTTGAGCTTTACCATGTATGTTCCGCGCACTCTGGATCTGACGGATCCTGCTCCCCTCATAGTATTGCAACATGGCACTGCCCGTACCGCGCTTCGCTACCGTGATTCCATGCGCCCATTCGCTGACGAACACGGAGCGATAATCTTGGCGCCTACCTTCCCGGCTGGCCTAGTTGATCCGTACGATCTTCATAATTACAAGTTCATTGAATACGAGGGTATTCGCTTCGATCTAGCCCTATTGTCCATGATCGACGAGGTTGCAGAACGTTATAATATCCAAAAAAATAAAATCTACCTTCACGGATATTCAGGCGGTGGTCAGTTTGTGCACCGTTTCCTATACCTTCATCCGGAACGGCTCGCAGCAGTATCAATTGGTGCCCCAGGCCGTATCACCGAACTAGACGACACCAAGAAATGGTGGCTGGGAACTCAGGGAATGAAGGAAAAATTCGGCATCGAGCCCGACATCGACGCAATTCGCCAGGTTCCAGTACACATGGTCGTTGGCGGCGAAGATACCTCGACCAATGAAATAAACAACCCCGGTGAGTCGAATTGGATGGACGGTGCCGAGCTAACGGGAAACACCCGTATCGAACGGCTCCAGACCTTGCAGCGCAACTACGAAGGCCATGGCATTAGCACCAAGCTCGACATTGTTCCTGGAGTGGCCCACGACGGAACTGCCGTTCTACCGGTCGTCGGAGAGTTTTTTGCCAATGTCATGGCAACCAGAACCCGCGGCTAAACCAGTAATGCGCCTTTTCAGAAAGGACCTGCAACGGAGATGACCGTGAACGCCTCAGGGCACTGTGAAATGGATCCGGAAATCCTCCGAATTCTGGAACACCGGATGATCTCATCGACGCCACTGTGGGAAAAAACAGCATTGGAAGCAAGATCTACACGTTCGGCTCGGGAACGCCCGGAACAGGACAACGGGGGGCTTGGAGTCAGCGACGTCGTGCTGAAAGCGCCTCGTCGGAACTTGCCACTGCGAGTTTACAAGCCTGCAACCGGCAAGACCGGCACCGTGCTCTTTTTCCATGGCGGGGGATTTGTCACCGGTAATCTCGATACGCACCATGACCAGGCGGTTATGCTCTGCCAGATCACAGGCCGGACTGTTGTGTCTGTCGATTACCGGCTAGCCCCGGAAAATCCATTTCCGTCTGCAGTGGATGATGCGCTTTACGTTGCTGACTGGGTATTATCCGGTACCGCAATGGCAGAAGTGGGCTTGCCGGACCAGCAACTTGCAGTGGCTGGTGCCAGCGCTGGAGCAAACCTAGCCGCAAATGTGGCTCATCAGTATGCACGGCACGGACAGCGTATCGCAGCCCAGTTGCTGGCATACCCATGGATGCAGGCAGGACATGAAACTCAATCGCGCGCTGAGTTCAAAGACGGGCTGGGCCTGTCGACACGGATGCTTAATTGGTACGAAGCACAGTATCTTCCGAACGCTACTCCTGAAACCTTGAAGTCATTCTCTTTAATTGGAAATGGAGTGCACCGGAAGCTTCCTTCAACCGTCCTGAGCGTTGCAATGATGGATCCACTGCGTGACGACGGGCTGGCTTATGAAAAAGAAGTAACAATGGGCGGGACCCGGATATGGAGCCAGCATGCTTACTCAATGCCTCATGGCTTTTGGGGCATGACCCGATCCTCAACTCAAGCGATGGCTTACGCACGAGAATTCTGCACAGAGTTTGCCTCTGTGCTTGACGCTGCGCTTGGAAATCCTGGCCAGCCTAACTGACTACATTGCAAAGAAGAACAATGAAACTCGAATTTCCCATCATGATCGTGTCCAGCGAAGAAGCTGAATTCAGCGCCGGCGCTGCCGCACTGGACACACTTGCTTCATCGCTGAGCAGTCTGGACTCTGAGGTTGTCAGAGTCCCCAGCGCCCACCATGCAACGATCAGTTCGATGACCAGCCGCATCTCCGCAGTCATTATTTCCGTATCGGCTCCTGACGAAGAACTCGCCGAGACCGCTGTGGAACAGGCATCCAAGCTTGTCGAGGCTATCCGGGACCGCAACGAGGCCCTTCCGATCTTCCTGTTTGGTGAGCGACTGACAGCCCGGGTGATTCCGTCGCCTGTGTTGGGCAACATCCACGGTTGCATTAACGCCTATGAGGACACTTCTGAGTTCGTCGCTCGGTCCATTATGCGCGAGGCATCAAACTACATTTCCAGCCTGGCCCCTCCGTTCTTTTCTGCGCTGATGCGCTACGCCAATGACGGTGCGTACTCTTGGCATTGCCCGGGGCATTCTGGGGGGACCGCCTTTTTGAAGAGCCCTACCGGAACCTTATTCCACCAGTTCTTCGGTGAGAACTTGCTGCGTTCGGATGTTTGCAATGCTGTTGAGGAGCTTGGTCAGCTACTGGATCATACTGGCCCGGTAGCCGAGTCTGAGCAGCGTGCTGCACGCACTTTCAACGCCGATCATTTGTACTTCGTCACTAATGGCACTTCGACCTCTAACAAGATCGTCTGGAACTCAATGGTGGGTGCCGGTGATATCGTGGTGGTGGATCGTAACTGTCACAAGTCGGTGCTGCACGCGATCATATTGACTGGTGCCGTCCCGATTTTCCTGACTCCGAGCCGAAATCTTGCGGGTATCATCGGTCCGATTTCACGTGACCAGTTCACCCCGGAGTCTATCCAGGCCAAGATCGATGCCAATCCATTCATCAAGGACAAGACTAAGAAGCCAAAGGTTCTGGCTCTGACTCAGAGTACCTACGACGGCATCATCTACAACGCGGAGGAGATCAAGGCGTCTCTTGACGGCCACGTTGATGCTTTGCATTTTGACGAAGCTTGGCTGCCGCATGCTGCGTTCCACGATCTGTATTCGGGGATGCATGCCATTGGCAGGGATAAGCCGCGCACCAAGGAAACCATGGTCTATGCGACCCAGTCCACTCACAAGCTGCTGGCCGGCCTGTCTCAGGCCTCGCAGGTTTTGGTGCAGGAAGCAGAGAACAAGTCGCTGGATAAGACCGTTTTCAATGAGGCTTTCTTGATGCATACTTCAACCAGTCCGCAGTATTCCATCATTGCCAGTTGCGATGTTTCGGCGGCCATGATGGATGGTAAAGGCGGTCAGGCGCTAGTTGCTGAAGCTATCACCGAGGCCATGGAATTCCGTCGTGCGATCATCCGGATCAGGGAAGAGCTCGCTTCAGAATGGTGGTTCGATGTCTGGGGTCCGGACACACCGGCTCGCGAGGGGCTGGCAGCGCGCGAGGAATGGGAGTTGTCCAATGATCACCCGTGGCATGGCTTTGGGCAGGTGGACGAGGGGTTCACCATGCTCGATCCGATCAAAGTCACGGTTATGACTCCGGGTCTTGACGTTAATGGCACGTTCAGCGATACGGGCATCCCCGCCGGAATCCTATCGCGCTATCTTGCGGAAAACGGCATTGTGGTTGAGAAAACCGGCTTGTACTCGTTCTTTATTCTCTTCACTATCGGCATTACCAAGGGCCGCTGGAATACCTTGATCTCGGAACTGCACAGGTTCAAGGAAGCCTACGACGCCAACCTGCCGATCGGGGAGGCCATGCCGAAGTTCGCTGCAGAGCAACCGCAATATGCCGCTACTGGATTGCGAGATTTGTGTCAGCGGATTCACGAGAACTACCGTGAGCATGACGTGGCTACGCTGTCCACTGAGATCTACACTTCTCCGGTAGATGCAGCAATGTTGCCGACCAAGGCCTGGGCTGCCATGGCTGCAGGAGATGTGGAGCACGTTGAGCTTGATGAGCTCGAAGGCCGAGTGACTGCTGTGCTGCTGACACCGTACCCGCCAGGAATTCCGCTGCTGGTCCCGGGAGAGCGCATCAACAGCACCATTATGAAGTATTTGAAGTTCGAAGAGCAGTTCAACGTTCAGTTCCCTGGTTTCGAAACGCTGACCCACGGCATGACGGAAGCTGAGGATGGGCGCCCGCGCACTGTGGTCTGCATTTCACAGAAGGCTCTGGCTAAAGGGCAGTAGCCGGCACGCTTGATGTCAGGCCCGTTTCTGGCTGCTGGGCAGAAACGGGCCAGCCTGTGTAAGGGAGGGCAGATGATGGAAGCAGCATTGCATCAGGTGGCGAAACCACTCCTGACAAAGTATTCCTATGCGTATCATCGTGTACGGGAGATGATTCTTGACGGCCGGCTGGCGCCGGGCAGTCAGGTCTCGCAACCACGACTTGCCCGGGATTTGGGTATCAGCATCACCCCATTGCGTGAAGCTATGAAGCAACTGGATGCCGAGGGACTGGTGCGCCTCAGCAGTTTCAGAACTGTTGTCGTTTCCACCTTGGGCCAAGATGAAATCGAAGATCTACTGGCTATCAGGGCGGCGTTGGACCCGCTGGCCGCGCAGCTGGCGGCTTCGCAATCAACCAAAGTGGAAAGACGGCAGCTGGACGCAGCAGGCAGCTACCTTGCCAAGACTTTCCAAGGTAGTGACCGTTTTGACTTGTGCCAGCAGTATTTTTCGCTGTTGTACCGCATGTCGGGAAACGGGATTCTGATGGAACTACTTGATCCGGTGTGGGTCAAGGCTTACCGCTACTACCAGCAGTCGGCGTTTGCCTCTGAACAAGACGACACCGCCCTGGAACACATCGGCAGTCAGCTGCAAGCGGTCACCCGAGCCATTGTGGCTGGGAACCCTGAAGATGCCCAGTCCTCAATGATGGCTTACTGCAGGGGGTACCGCGAACCATGGTTTGCATCCGTGGGGATCTAGTCTAGGGATTGCATGAAGTCTGCTGCCAATTGCGGACTGAACGAGTGCTCTGGAAGGGGAAAGTAGGACACGGCAAATTCCTGGACTACCAGATCGACGAATCGTCTTTCAAAGCGCCAATTTATCTGTGTGCCCTGACCCACCGCATTGGTCAACACTTGATCCCCACGCAGGGCATCTGGTCACAGGCAACGTTCTGAGCGCTTTGGGTTTCTGCAAGCTTCGCGAAGGCCGGTTCATATAGTTCATGGCTGTCGCTGCCACGCATCGATCCAGAAAAGTCTTGTTGAGCGGACCTGCCGATGTTCACTGGCCATGAACTATTGTGAGCATTCATGGACCTTTTCGATTTAGCGGTATCGGACAGCATGCTCATCAGGTTTTTGGATCAAACTACATGACAACCGGAGATACGCCCTTGCAGATTCTCGACAATTATTACGCGCTGTCTACGCTTGGAACCCTGTTCGGGTAGCTACGGGAGGCAATTCAGGCTCAACGGCCTTCAGTGTCTCGTTAGTGTGCGCCGAGGATCAAGTTGGTGCTGGGACGTGCGCCGAGGATCAAGTTGGTGCTGGGACTTATAAAGTTCGGTGCGGATTTTCGCCCGTGATCACCATGTCCGACTACAGCCAGTCCACTGGCGCCGGCATAATGCTCGTTTGTGCACTTGCGGCAGAGAAGACGGGGCGACAACTTCGTCGTCGCTCATTAGAGGTGCTTGGCTAATCAGGGTTCTGCCGCATGTTGAATTTCATGATGAGTAGAAGAACTCTCGATATTGAGAAGAAGTTGGCGCATGTCGGGCACGACTTCATGGACCATCTGAGTTTGTTGGAACCGTTCGATGGTCGCCGACGATGCTCAGCGCGATATCAATGGCATAGTCTGGCTGAAGCCGCCAGGCAGTTCATGCGAATCCGAATAGACTGATCCGCTGTGGCCCCGTTTCCAACTGTGTCGTGCGTTCTTTTGTTCATCTAACGCATACAGGATTGTGACGGGATCTCTTCGGCGAGATGCTGGTGCGAGTAACCTGCAACCTTTCCATAGGTCAACACGTTTATACCGTTGATACGAAAAATTCATTGCACTGATATGAAACCGGTGTTATCGTTGTTATGTGGAAACGAGAACAGTGATAATCAATAGTGCTGAACGACTTCTGGCTGAATCTGCCACGGGCGACATCTCCACCCGGGCAGTCTGCGAAGCCGCCGGGG
>Ga0160443_100331_pt1 | contig 43686 bp, 44 predicted proteins | sample HID1972I_E1MG_FD_108244 | JGI IMG/M metagenome (GOLD analysis project Ga0160443, IMG submission 108244) | Enriched pill bug-associated microbial communities from UW Madison campus, WI, USA - HID1972I_E1 MG | ecosystem: Host-associated > Arthropoda: Insects > Digestive system > Unclassified ... | reverse complement strand
GAGGGCATGCGACCCAGCAGCGTGGAGACCTCGGAACCGGCCTGCGTGAAGCGGAAGATGTTGTCGATGAAGAGCAGCACGTCCTGCTTCTGCACATCGCGGAAGTACTCCGCCATGGTCAGTGCCGACAGGGCGACGCGCAGACGCGTTCCCGGCGGCTCGTCCATCTGGCCGAAGACGAGGGCGGTCTTGTCGAAGACGCCCGCCTCTTCCATCTCGTGGATGAGGTCGTTGCCCTCACGGGTGCGCTCGCCGACACCGGCGAACACCGACACACCACCGTGGTCCTGCGCGACGCGCTGGATCATCTCCTGGATGAGGACGGTCTTGCCGACACCGGCACCGCCGAACAGGCCGATCTTTCCACCCAGCACGTACGGGGTGAGCAGGTCGATCGATTTGATGCCCGTCTCGAACATCGTGGTCTTCGACTCGAGCTGGTCGAAGTTGGGCGCCTTGCGGTGGATCGGCCAGCGCTCAGTGACCTCGATGGTCTCGCCGGGCTCGAGGTTGAGGACCTCGCCGATCACGTTGAAGACCTTGCCCTTGGTGACGTCGCCGACGGGGACGGAGATCGCCTCGCCGGTGTCGCGCACCTCCTGGCCGCGGACCATGCCGTCGGTCGGCTTCAGCGAGATCGCGCGGACGAGGTCGTCGCCGAGATGCTGAGCGACCTCGAGCGTGATCTCGGTCGAGTCCTCGCCGATGACGATCGTGGTCTTCAGCGCGTTGTAGATGTCGGGGATCGAGTCGTGCGGGAACTCGATGTCCACGACCGGACCGTTGACGCGTGCGACGCGCCCGACGACCGCGGTCGCGGGCTTGTCAGCCGTAGCGGTGGGGGTCATTTGTTCGTCTCTTTCCTGAGGGTCTGTCAGCGGGATGCGAGAGCGTCGGCGCCACCGACGATCTCGGCGATCTGCTGGGTGATCTCGGCCTGGCGCGCGTTGTTGCGCAGGCGGGTGTAATCGGTGATCAGCTTGTCGGCGTTGTCGCTGGCCGACTTCATCGCCTTCTGCGTCGCGGCCTGCTTGGCGGCCGACGACTGCAGCAGCGCGTTGAAGACGCGGCTCTGGATGTAGACCGGCAGGATCGCATCCAGCACGGTCTCGGCGTCGGGCTCGAACTCGTACAGCGGGTAGACGGTGCTGCCCGCCTCCGAGTCGTCGGCCTCCGCGATCTCCAGCGGCAGCAGGCGCACGTTCTCGGGCGACTGCGTCATCATGCTGACGAACCGGTTGTACACCAGGGTGATCTCGTCCACGCCACCGGCATCCCCGCCGCGCGAGAAGGCGTCCAGCAGCGTGTGCGATATCTCCTCCGCGGTGCGGAACGATGGCGTGTCGGTGTCGCCGGTCCACTCCCCGGCCGAGGCGATCCCACGGAACTGGAAGTAGCCGACGGCCTTGCGGCCCACCAGGTAGAACACCGGCTCCTTGCCCTGCTCGCGCAGCAGCTCCGCCACTTCGAGACCCTCACGGAGGATCTGCGAGTTGAAAGCTCCGGCGAGACCGCGGTCCGAGGAGAAGATCACGACGGCGGAGCGAGTGATCGTCTCGGGTTCGCGGATGAGCGGGTGGTCGACGTTCGAGTGCGTCGCGACGGCGGACACGGCTCTCGTCACGGCACGCGCGAAGGGGCTGGACGCCTTGACGCGTGCCATCGCCTTCTGGATGCGCGAAGCCGCGATGAGTTCCATCGCCTTCGTGATCTTCTTGGTCGTCTGAGCAGAAGAGATCTTCTGCTTGTAGACCCTGAGTTGAGCGCCCATGAATCAGTACCCCACGCGGTTACGCGCGACGACCCTTGACGATCTTCTCCTGGTTGACGTCGTCCGCATCCGCGGCAGCGTGCTCCTCATGGCCCGGGGCGCCGATGGCGCTGCCCTTGCCACCCTGGAACTCCAGAATGAAGGCGTCTGTCTGCTTGTCCAGTTCGGCGACCGTGTCGTCGTCGAGGACGTTGGTCTCGCGCAGCTTGTCGAGGATGCCCGTGTTGCGGCGCAGATAGTCGAGCAGGTCGCGCTCGAAGCGCAGCACGTCCGAGACCTCGATGGTGTCGAGCTTGCCGTTGGTGCCGGCCCAGATCGAGACGACCTGCTCCTCCACCGGGTACGGCGAGTACTGCGGCTGCTTGAGCAGCTCGGTCAGGCGCGCGCCGCGAGCCAGCTGACGACGCGAGGCCGCGTCGAGGTCGGATGCGAACATCGCGAACGCCTCGAGCGAACGGTACTGCGCCAGCTCCAGCTTGAGCGTTCCGGAGACCTTCTTGATCGACTTGACCTGAGCGTCGCCACCGACGCGCGAGACCGAGATTCCCACGTCGACCGCAGGACGCTGGTTGGCGTTGAAGAGGTCGGACTGCAGGAAGATCTGGCCGTCGGTGATCGAGATCACGTTGGTCGGGATGTACGCCGAGACGTCGTTCGCCTTGGTCTCGATGATCGGCAGACCCGTCATCGAACCGGCGCCGAGCTCGTCGGACAGCTTCGCGCAGCGCTCCAGCAGACGGGAGTGCAGGTAGAAGACGTCACCCGGGTATGCCTCGCGGCCCGGCGGGCGGCGCAGCAGCAGGGAGACGGCACGGTAGGCCTCGGCCTGCTTGGACAGGTCGTCGAAGACGATCAGCACGTGCTTGCCGCCGTACATCCAGTGCTGGCCGATGGCAGAACCCGTGTAGGGGGCGAGGTACTTGAAGCCCGCGGGGTCGGATGCCGGAGCGGCCACGATCGTGGTGTACTCCAGGGCCCCTGCCTCTTCCAGCGCACCGCGCACGCCGGCGATGGTCGAACCCTTCTGGCCGATGGCGACGTAGATGCAGCGCACCTGCTTGTTCACATCGCCGGACTCCCAGTTGGCCCGCTGGTTGATGATCGTGTCGATCGCCAGGGCCGTCTTGCCGGTCTGGCGGTCGCCGATGATCAGCTGACGCTGGCCGCGGCCGACGGGGATCATGGCGTCGATCGCCTTGATGCCGGTCTGCATCGGCTCGTGCACCGACTTGCGCTGCATGACGCCGGGCGCCTGCAGCTCGAGGGCACGCACACCCTCGGTGGCGATCGACCCGAGGCCGTCGATCGGGTTGCCGAGCGGGTCGACGACCCGGCCCAGGTAGCCGTCGCCGACGGGCACGGAGAGGACCTCGCCGGTGCGGGTGACTTCCTGTCCTGCCTCGACGCCGGTGAAGTCGCCGAGGACGACCACACCGATCTGGTGCTCGTCGAGGTTCAGGGCCAGGCCCTTGGTGCCGTCCGCGAAGGTGACGAGCTCGTTGGCCATGACGCCGGGCAGTCCCTCGACGTGCGCGATGCCATCGGCTGCGTCGGTGACGGTGCCGACCTCGGTCGCCGCGGCCCCGGTGGGCTCGTAGGCGGCGGCGAAGTCCTTCAGCGCGTCACGGATGACGTCGGGGCTGATCGATAGTTCTGCCATTGTCTTCCCTTTGTGTCTGGGTGAGCGCGGTTCCCCGCGCCAGTCGTTGTCAGCTCGCGAGCTTCAGTCGAAGGTCGGCGAGTCGGGCGGAGATGCTGCCGTCGATGACGTCGTCGGCGATCTGCACACGCAGTCCTCCGATGACGGTGGGGTCGATCACCTGGTTGACGGAGATCTCGCCCCCATAGCGGCTGGCCAGAGCATCACGGAGACGGGTCTCTTGAGCTGCGGGCAGCGGAGCGGCGGTGTACACGGTCGCGACCGTGCGGCCGGACTGTGCGGAGACGATGTCGATCGCGCGGGCGATGATCTGACGCACCCGGCGCTCGCGCGGCTGGCGCACCAGAGACGAGGCGATCAGCACTGTGGCCGGAGCCGCGTTCGTGCCGAGCACCTTCTCGACCAGTGCGCCCTTGGCCCCGTCGTCGCCGAGACGACGACCGAGGGCCAGCTCGAACTCCGGGTTCGCGGCGATGACGCGCGAGAATCCGAAGAGCTCCCCGGACACGTCATCCTTCGGCGAGGCGATGGCGGCCGTGCGGATCGCGAGCTCCTCGACGCCGTCGACGAGATCGGAGGCACTCGACCAGCGCTGCTCTGCGACCGTGGTCAGCAGAGACCGCACCGTCGCTGAGGTGCCGACGAAGACGCTCGAGACCAGCGCAGCGCGTGCCTCGGTCGATGCGGCGGGATCAGCGAGCGCGCCGCTCAGCTGGGCCGACTCGCCGATGGCGCGAGCGGCTGCGAACAGCTCGGCCGCGCTGTCGAGGGTCAGGCCCGACGCTGCGGCAAGCGCGTCCGTCGATGCCGCGAGTGCCCGAGTGGTCGCGCTGCCCATTACCTGGCTGCCTTCTCGATGTCGGCGAGGAAGCGGTCCACCACGGCCGACGCACGGGCGTCGTCGGTGAGGGTCTCCCCCACGACACCGCCGGCGAGATCGATCGCGAGCGTGCCGACCTCACTGCGCAGAGACACGAAGGCGGACTGGCGCTCGGCCTCGATCTGCGTGTGTGCAGCCGCAGTGATGCGGTTGGCCTCGCTGGTCGCAGCCTCCTTGGCCTCGGCGACGATCTTCTTGCCGTCCTCACGGGCGGCCTCGCGGATCTCACCGGCCTCGGTGCGTGCCTCTGCGAGCTGGCGGGTGTACTCCTCCAGCGCGGCCTCGGCCTGCTTCTGCGCCTCGTCGGCCTTGGCGATGTTGCCCTCGATGGCCGCGGCACGCTCGTCGAGCATGGCGGTCAGCTTGGGAATCGCGACCTTCCACACCACCACGAGGATGATGACGAAGCAGATCGCCGACCAGAAGATGTCGTACGACGCTGGAACCAGCGGACTCGGCGCCTCTTCCGCGGCAGTGACAAGAGTGCTCAGCATCCTGTCTCCTTACGTGTGGGAAGCGGAATCAGAAGCCGAAGATGAAGCCGGTGGCGATGCCGATGAAGGCGAGCGCCTCGGTGAAGGCGATACCGATCCACATCAGCACCTGCAGGCGGCCGGCCAGCTCGGGCTGACGGGCGACGCCCTCGATCGTCTTTCCGACGACGATGCCGATGCCGATGGCCGGGCCGATGGCTGCGAGGCCGTAGCCGACGGTCGCGATCGAGCCGGACATCTCAGCGAGAACCGTAGTTGCGTCCACGGGGTTTTTCCTTTCGATTGGTGGGCAGGCGGAGGCCTGTCCCCTTAGTGCTCGTCAGCGACTGCGAGCTGGATGTAGACCGCAGTCAGGACAGCGAAGATGTAGGCCTGCAGGACGGCCACGAGGACCTCGAACAGGGTGAAGGCGAGGCCGAAGGCGCCGGTGGCGACGCCGAGCGCCGACCACCAGCCGCTGAGGCCGAAGACGAAGAACTGGGTGGCCGAGAAGAACAGCACCAGCATGAGGTGGCCGACGATCATGTTCATCAGCAGACGCAGGGTCAGGGTGACCGGGCGGATGATGAACGTCGACAGGAACTCCAGGAGCGCGACGAACCACTGCAGGGCCACCGGGATACCGGAGGGGAACAGCGAGTTCTTGACGAAGCCCTTGGGACTCTTCTTGACACCGGCGTAGATGAACGTGGCGTAGGAGACGATCGCCAGCAGCAGCGGAACCGCGATGACCGAGGTTCCCGCGATGTTCACACCGGGAATGATGCCCGTCAGGTTCATGAACAGGATCATGAAGAAGATCGTCATCAGGATCGGCAGGAAGCGATCGCCGTCCTTGCGGCCCAGCAGATCGTGCGCGATGTTGCCGCGGACGAAACCGAAACCCATCTCGACCAGGCTCTGGAAGCGGCCGGGAACCAGACGCAGGCGGCGCGTGCCGAGCCAGAAGATGAGGACCAGGATGACCGTCGCGAGGATCTGAGCGAGATTGATGCGCGTAAACGCGAACGGCGTGTTCTCGAAGGCGATGACCGCCGGGAAGAAGTCCAGAATCGACGGAGGATGGAACGTCGGACCCTCAGTCGCGGCGGCAAGGAGAGACACGGCTTGAGTCAACGTTGCGGCTCCAGCTTCAGAGCACCGGGAAGAGATCCGATGCGCGGGGACAGATGAACGTCAACCGCGGCGAACCGTGATCTGCGAGGATCACCACACAACCTGCGGGGACGAAACCAGCTTAGCAAACCCTGAGCACCGCTCACGACGTCCCGTCGTCCTCCACCTCGGTGGGCAGCTCGATGTCGCTGACATTCGGCAGCCGCATCCGCATGACCACGAGCGCATCGATGACCAGCGACACCACCACGCCGGCCACGATCGACAGGAACAGCACCTGCGGCACGACCCAGGGCTGGCGGCCGAGCAGCAGCATCACCACGACGAACAGGCCGATCTTCACCAGCCATCCGCCCAGCACGATCGCGAAGAAGAACTGCACGTACAGCGGGTCGCCGAACCAGCGGTTGGCGAAGAGGATGCTTCCGGCGGTGACGCCGAGCAGCAGCATCGTCAGCAGGACGCCGACCAGCCCGCTCCACAGGCCGTGCGCACCGGCGACAGCGAAGCCGATTCCGCCCGCGATCACGGCGAGGACGAGGGTGGCCAGCGCGGAGACGATCAGCGTCCGGCGCAGGATCGGTGTGCTGGAGACAGGGCTCGGGGTCATCGGGGCTCCAAGGACTTCGTGGGTCTGGGGTGTGGGGATGTCGTGCGGTGGCGCGAGGGCATCAGTGTGACGATGAGGCAGGCGGCACTGCCGACGATGCCGAACAGGACGCCGACGACGTATCCGCCCGGCCAGTCCTGTCTGGTCGCGATGTACATCAGCAGCACGGCCAGAGAGATGACGGCCGTCCATGCGTAGAAGATGAGCACGGCGTCGCGGTCGCGGTGGCCGAGATCCAGCATCCGGTGATGCAGGTGCTTGCGGTCGGGTGCGAACGGCGACTTGCCCGCCCTCATGCGGCGGAAGACCGCCAGCCCGAAGTCCAGCAGCGGCAGCATCACGATGACCAGCGGCAGCACGATGGGGATGAACGCACCCAGCAGCTGCGAGCGGCCGAAGCGCTCGGGATCGAAGGCGTTCACGTCGCCCTGCGTGGTGACGGCGATGGCCGACGTCGCCATCAGCAGGCCCAGCACCAGCGCACCCGAATCTCCCATGAAAAGCTTCGCGGGGCTCCAGTTGAAGGGCAGGAAACCCACGCACACCCCGATCAGAACGGCGGCGAGGAAGGTGGCCAGGTTGAAGTAACTCGTCGCGCCCGAGTCGCGGGTGAGGATGTACGAGTAGACGAAGAAGATGCCGTTGGCGATCAGGCAGACTCCGGCGACGAGGCCGTCGAGCCCATCGATGAAGTTCACCGCGTTCATCACGACGACGATCGCGACCATCGTGATGGAGATGCTCACCCAGGGCGAGACGAGGATCATGTCCCCCACCGGCAGCGAGAGCACCTGGAGTCCGCCGCCGGCGGTGATGATACCGGCTGCGAGGAACTGCGCGGCGAGCTTGATCATCCAGTCCAGATCCCACAGGTCGTCGATGACGCCGACGATGGCGATCAGCAGCGCCGCCGCGAGGATCGACCACAGCGTGTGCGGGGGCGACCACATCCGCTCGAAGAACGGGTTCGCCGCGGAGATGAGGATCGCCACGGCGATCCCGATGAACATCGCCACTCCCCCGAGCCTGGGCGTGGGCGTCTTGTGCACGTCTCGTTCACGGATGCCGGGGTAGAGCTTGAACTTCAGGCTCAGCCGCCAGACCGCCCACGTCAGCGCGAAGGTGATCGACGCCGTGAGGATGATCGTGAACAGGTACTGCTTCACTCTTCGTCGACCGTGCTTCCGCCGTCGGCCACGCTCTGAGAGCCGACCGAATCGGGCTGATGATCGGACTCCAGCAGGTCGCCGAGCACCTCTGCGAGCTGCTCGCGCGTGACCGCGCCCTCGCGGAGGATGCGCACGAGCGCGACTTCATCGGCTCCCGTGCCGACCAGCGAGGTCGCATCGACGATGGTCGATGGCACGCCGTTCTCGCTGTACCCCTCCTCGAGGTAGACGGCGACGCTGTCGCCGAGCATGGCCTCGGCATCCGATGCGATGACCGCGGCATCCCTGCCCGTGAGGTTCGCGCTCGACACGGCGAGCGGGCCCGTGTCGGCCAGCAGCTCCAGAGCGACCCGCCGATCCGGCATCCGGACGGCGACCGTTCCCTGGGTCTCGCCGAGATCCCAGGTGAGCGAGGGCTGGGCCGGCAGCACGATGGTCAGCCCGCCGGGCCAGAACGCGTCGATGAGCTTCTGGACGGGCTCGGGGACCTCCTCCACGAGCGCGGCCATCATCTCCTGTCCGGCCACGAGCACGGGCGGCGGCATGTCGCGACCGCGTCCCTTCGCGGCGAGCAGCCGCTGCACGGCTGCGGGTGAGAACGCGTCCGCGGCGATTCCGTAGACGGTGTCGGTGGGCATCACGATGAGCTCGCCGCGGGCGATGGCCTGACGGGCGTGGCGCATGCCGGCGAGGATCTGAGTCTCATCGCGGCAATCGAAGACAGTTGACATGGCCCGCCCATTCTACGGTGATGGACTGTCGATCCGCCGTGGCGGTGCTCAGCGCGTCAGCGCCGTGGTCGCACGGTCGCGGCGCGTGAGGTCCTCGTGCGTGGCCGTTGACCGCCATCCATCGGCTTCGAGCAGTGCGCGGATCTCTGCTCCCTGCAGCTCACCGTGCTCGAGCACGAGCAGGCCGCCCGGATGCAGCAGTTCCTGCGCGCGTCGGCTGATGATGCGGACCACGTCCAGTCCGTCCGGACCGCCGTACAGCGCCAGGGCGGGATCGTGCAGACGCACCTCCGGGTCGCGCGGAACGGCATCGTCCGGGACGTACGGCGGGTTGGAGATCACCACGGCCGCCTTTCCCCTCAGCTCATCGAACGCACTCGCCAGATCGCCGTGCACCAGGGTCAGATTCCCGGCGCGCGCGGTGTTGCGTACCGCCCACGCGTAGGCCTCGGGCGAGCGTTCGACGGCGAACACCCTGGCATGCGGCACCTCGGTGGCCATCGCGAGTGCGATCGCTCCACTGCCGGTGCCCAGATCGATAGCGACCGGTGCCGGCGTGGCGCTCTCCATCAGCGCATCGATCGCGATCTGCACGACGACCTCGGTCTCCGGGCGAGGGATGAACACGCCGGGACCCACCTCCAGCTCGAGATGGCGGAACGCGGCCCTTCCGGTCAGGTGCTGCAGCGGTTCCCTCGCCGCCCGGCGTGCGACGAGGGCATCGAGCTGAGCCGACTCCGCATCGCCCAGCGCATCGCCCCGCACGACGGATGCCTGCAGCTCACCACGACCGAGTCCCAGCACATGGCCGATCAGCAGCTCGGCATCCACGCCGGGGTCGGGCACCCCCGCGTCGGCCAGGTGCTGTGCGATGGCGCGCAGGCGCGCGGAGAGGGCTTCGGGCATTGCTCCAGCGTAAGCGCCTCCCCCGTCCGGACACATTCAGTGGATGCCTGCGGCGCACGCCGTAGGCTGATCACGCTGAACCCGTCGACGAAAGGTCCGCCCATGGCCGGCATCCACTCCGATATCACCACCGCGTTCGGAAACACCCCGTTGGTGCGCCTGAACCACGTCACGGAGGGACTGAGCGCGACCGTGCTGGCGAAGCTCGAGTTCTACAACCCGGCCTCCAGCGTCAAGGACCGCATCGGGATCGCGATGATCGATGCCGCAGAGGCATCCGGCCAGCTCAAGCCCGGCGGCACCATCGTCGAGGCCACCAGCGGCAACACAGGCATCGCGCTGGCGATGGTCGGAGCCGCCCGCGGCTACCGCGTGATCCTCACGATGCCCGGATCAATGTCGAAGGAGCGCCGCGTTCTGCTGCGCGCGTTCGGCGCGGAGATCGTTCTGACCGATCCGCACAAGGGCATGACCGGCTCGATCGACGCGCTGCAGGAGATCCTCGCCGAGAATCCCGAAGCCGTCTGGGTGCGCCAGTTCGAGAACGAGGCCAACCCGAAGATCCACCGTGAGACCACCGGCCCGGAGATCCTGCGCGACACCGACGGGAACGTCGACATCCTCGTCGCCGGGGTCGGCACCGGCGGGACGGTCACCGGAGTCGGCCAGGCGCTGAAGGCCGTGAAACCCGACGTGCAGGTCATCGCCGTGGAGCCGAAGGACTCCCCCGTGCTCAGTGAGGGCCACCCCGGCCCGCACCGCATCCAGGGGATCGGCCCGAACTTCGTGCCCGACGTGCTCGACCGCGACGTGCTCGACGAGGTCTACCCGGTCGAGTACGAGGACTCGCTGCGCACCGCGCGCGATCTCGCCGCCAAGGAAGGGCTGCTGGTCGGCATGTCCGCCGGAGCGGCGGTCTGGGCCGCGCTGAAGGTCGCCGAGCGCTCCGAGAACGCAGGTAAGACCATCGTCGTCATCGTCCCCGACACCGGTGAGCGCTACATCTCCACCGCGCTGTTCGAAGACCTGCGCGACAAGCCGAAGGGCTGACGGCCCCAGACATGGGCGTCGTCTCCCGGGTCCGCGAGGACATCGCTGCCGCGCGCCGGCGTGATCCCGCCGCGCGCAACGGCCTGGAGGTCGTTCTGCTGTATTCGGGCCTGCACGCGATCTGGGCGCACCGCCTCTGGCATGCGCTCTGGCGGCGTGATCTGCGGTTTCCGGCTCGTGCCGGCTCTCAGCTCACGCGCTGGCTGACGGGCATCGAGATCCATCCCGGCGCGCAGATCGGCCGGCGCTTCTTCATCGATCACGGCATGGGCGTCGTGATCGGCGAGACGGCCGAGATCGGCGATGACGTGATGCTGTACCACGGCGTCACGCTCGGCGGACGCACGAGGGACTCCGGCAAGCGGCATCCGACTCTCGAGGACGGCGTCGCCGTCGGCGCCGGTGCGAAGATCCTCGGCCCTGTGCGGGTCGGCGCGCACTCCGTCGTGGGTGCGAACGCCGTGGTCACCCGGGACTCGCCCCCGGACAGCGTGCTGGTGGGAATGCCGGCCAAAGCGCGGCCCCGTGACGCCGACGAGAGCGTGCGCGCGCTGCTCTCCGCCCCCGACTACTCGATCTGACCCGACCGTCTGTGGGGCGCAAATGTCGGCTTCGACGGCCCATCATCGTGCGTTTGCGCCCCACAGATGGGTGGTGTCACTGATCACAGGGTCCATCAACGACCCAGAGCACTGCGGATGCGGCGAACGGCCTCGGCTGGTTCGCGGAAGACATGCTGCGACGTCAGGCGCACGGTCTGCCACCCGGCTTCGGCGTATGCCTGGTACTTGTCGATGTCCCGTTGCAGCTGCTCGCGCGTCAGGTGCCCGTCGCTCTCGTACTCGATCGCGATCTTGAGTTCAGGGTAGGCGAGTTCGCTGCATCCGAGCCATCGACCGCGCTCGTCGTACACGTCGTGATCGAGTACGGGCTCTGGCAACTGGGCATCCCGGATCAGAAGGCGGATGCGCGTCTCCGGTGGAGATGACGCACCAGTCCTGGCATCTGCCAACGCCCGCCGCAGCTTGGGCGCGCCCGGCCGTCCCTTGCGATCAGCCACTCGTTCGAGATCCGCCACCGTCGCCATGGGCGTCGTGTCGATGGTCTGAAACCCACCGGGATATCGCGGGATGCGCAGTATCCGGTCGGCAGCGGCTGTGAGGTCCCCCTGCCCGAGATGTGTTCCGAGGGTCGCCCACGTACTCGCCGGATCGGTCAGCCTGAGACCCTCGATCTCGACGGCCGTGACGAAGCCGGTGGTGAACTTGTGCCCTCGAACCCCTGCGCGGCGGGGCGGCCGGTTCGGACGATATCGCCCGACGTGCAGGACGCTCCAGTCGCGCGGCGGCAGTGGGATTCGCCAGTACAACGCTGCGCTCGGCCCACAGAAGAAGACGGTGGGCTCGAGCACCGGGAGAAACTCCTGCATTCGCTGCAGATGCGCGGCTCGCGTTGGATCCTCCGCGATCGCATCTGCAGCAGCGTCAGTCCCGATGCCGTCTGCCTCGGGATCCGGGGTGCGCATGCGCATCCCATGGAACGGTGCCGTGAGATCGCGGGCATTCAGACGAGACCGGCCGATGCCGCGGGCCTGTGCTTCGGCGACAGTGAAGGCCGAACCGAGTTCCTCAGGGAGCGGTGTTCGCGACGCGGGCATGCGACAACCTTGCCGCGAAGTCAGACCACGCGTCGCGACTTATCCACACCTGACCCTCTGTGGGGCGCGAACGTCGCGTTCCGCGCTGCTGAAGAGCGCATCTGCGCCCCACAGACGGTCTGTCAGCTGCCGAGCGAGGCCAGGCGGGCCTCCTCGTCGGCGGCGATCGCCGAATCGATGATCGGGTCGAGCGCGCCGTCCATCACCTGATCGAGGTTGTACGCCTTGTACCCGGTGCGATGGTCGGCGATGCGGTTCTCGGGGAAGTTGTAGGTGCGGATGCGCTCGGAGCGGTCCATCCCGCGGATCTGCGACCGGCGGGCATCGGATGCTGCAGCATCCAGCTCCTCCTGCTGTCTGGCCAGCAGCCGGGCGCGCAGCACTCGCATGCCGGCTTCGCGGTTCTGCAGCTGCGACTTCTCGTTCTGCATCGACACGACGATCCCGGTGGGCACGTGCGTGATGCGCACGGCCGAGTCGGTCGTGTTGACGGATTGGCCGCCCGGGCCGGAGGACCGGTACACGTCGATCTTCAGATCGTTCGGGTCGATCTGGATCTCCTCGGGCTCATCCACCTCGGGGAACACCAGCACGCCGGTGGTCGAGGTGTGGATCCGGCCCTGCGACTCCGTGGCGGGCACCCGCTGCACGCGATGCACCCCGCCCTCGTACTTCAGGTGCGCCCAGACACCCTGCGAGGGATCGGTGGACGAGCCCTTGATCGCGACCTGGACGTCCTTGTAACCGCCGAGATCGGACTCGTTGCGCTCGAGCAATTCGGTCTTCCACCCGCGATGAGTGGCGTACTGCACGTACATGCGCAGCAGGTCGGCGGCGAACAGCGCCGATTCGGCACCGCCCTCCCCCGCCTTGATCTCCATGATCACATCACGCGCATCATCGGGATCGCGAGGGATCAGCAGACGACGCAGCTTCTCCTGCGCGACGTGCAGGCCGTCTTCGAGCGCAGGGATCTCCTCGGCGAACGCCTCGTCCTCGCGGGCGAGCTCGCGTGCGGCATCCAGATCGTCGGATGCCGCGACCCACGCCTCATACGCCGCCACGATGCGCGAGAGCTCGGCATAGCGCCGGTTCACGCGCTTCGCGCGCGCCGCATCGGCGTGCACCGCCGGGTCGGAGAGCTCCTCCTGCACCCGGCGATGCTCGTCGATCAGCGTCTGGACGGATTCGAACACGCCGCTGCTCCCGTCGTGCAGACTCTCAGCGGATGTTGTTCTCGTGGCCGTGGCTGGAGCCGGTGGACGGCGGCGTCGGGATCGACTTCTGCATCTGGAAGAGGAACTCCACGTTCGAGCTCGTCTCCTTCAGCTTGCCGAGCACGACCTCCAGGGCCTGCTGGGGATCCAGGCCCGCGAGGGCACGGCGCAGCTTCCACGTGATCTTGACCTCGTCGGCCGAGAGCAGCATCTCCTCGCGACGGGTGCTCGACGCGTTGACGTCGACGGCGGGGAAGATGCGCTTGTCGGCCAGCGCGCGCGACAGGCGCAGCTCGCTGTTTCCGGTGCCCTTGAACTCCTCGAAGATGACCTCGTCCATCTTGGAACCGGTCTCGACGAGTGCCGTGGCGAGGATCGTGAGCGATCCGCCGTTCTCGATGTTGCGCGCAGCACCGAAGAAGCGCTTGGGCGGGTACAGGGCAGCCGCGTCGACGCCACCGGTGAGCACACGGCCCGAGGTGGGGGTCGCGATGTTGTACGCGCGGCCGAGGCGGGTGATGGAGTCCAGCAGCACGACCACGTCGCGGCCGAGTTCCACCAGTCGCTTGGCGCGCTCGATCGCGAGCTCGGCGACGGTGGTGTGGTCCTCGGCGGGGCGGTCGAAGGTCGAGGCGATGACCTCGCCCTTCACGGTGCGCTCCATGTCGGTGACCTCTTCGGGGCGCTCGTCGACGAGGACGACCATGAGGTGGACCTCGGGGTTGTTCTGCGCGATGGCGTTCGCGATCTGCTGCAGCACGATGGTCTTGCCGGCCTTCGGCGGCGCGACGATCAAGCCGCGCTGGCCCTTGCCGATCGGTGCGACCAGGTCGATGATGCGCTGCGTCAGCTTCTCGGGAACGGTCTCGAGGCGCAGGCGCTCCTGCGGGTACAGCGGAGTGAGCTTGCCGAACTCCAGGCGGGTGCCGGCGTCCTCGGGCGACAGTCCGTTGATCGAATCGACCTTGACCAGGGCGTTGTACTTCTGACGTCCCTGCTGCTCGCCCTCGTGGGGCTGCTTGATGGCGCCGACGATCGCGTCGCCCTTTCGCAGGTTGTACTTCTTCACCTGACCGAGCGACACGTACACGTCGCTCGGGCCGGCGAGGTAGCCGGTCGTGCGGACGAACGCGTAGTTGTCGAGGACATCGAGGATGCCCGCGACGGGGATGAGGACGTCGTCCTCGCCGATCTCGGTCTCGAACTCGTCGGCGTTCTGGTTGCCGCCGCCACGACGCTTGTTGCGCTGACGGGTGCGTCCCGAACCGGACTCGTCATCGCTGTGACCGTGGTCCTGCGAACCGCCCTGGTTACCGTTCTGGCTGCTGCCACCGCTCTGACGGTCGTTGCCGTTGCCGTTGCCCGTGCCACGACCGCGGCTGCGGTTGCGGTTGCGGCCTCGGCCACGGCCGGATCCCTCTGCGTCGCCGGACGAGTCGTCGTCGGAGGAGCTGTTCTGCTCGCCGTTGGACGAGGACTTCTCCGGGGCGCGGTCGGAGCTCCGGTCGGAGTCGGCGCCGTCCTTGGACGACGGGGTCTCGGCGGTCGCCTCTGCGGCACCGCTCTCGGCGTCGGCGTTCTTGGCGCCACGACGTCCGCGTGCCGGACGCTTCGCCGGCTCGGCGGTCTCAGCCGGCTGCGCAGACTCGGGCGCCTCAGCAGGTGCCTCCGCCGTCTTCTCGGCCGGTGCGGAGTCGTCCGCCGTCTTCGTGGCTCGCGATGCACGCTTGCGCACGGGCTTGGCGGGCGCCTCGGCGGCATCCGCGGGAGCGCTGTCCGCCGCAGCAGCCTTGTCGGCCGCAGCAGCCTTGTCGGCCGCGCCAGCCTTGTCGGGCGCGGAAGGCTTGTCCACCGAAGGCGCCTTCTCGGCCGCAGGCGCCTCGCCCGCAGGGAGGTCCAGCGTCTCGGCATCGACCTTCTTGGCACGGCTGCGGCGCGGGGTCTTCGGCTTCTCAGCCGCAGCATCCGGTGCCGCCGCAGCATCCGGTGCCGTCACGGCCTCGGGAGCAGCAGCAGGGGCGGATGCCGTCTGCTGAGCGTCCGCGGCCGGAGCCTCGGCCGCGGCGGCAGCCGCAGACGCCGTGGTGGCACGCCGCGGAGCGCGCTTGCGGGCCGGAGCCTTGGTCTCGGGTGCGACCGTGTCACCGGTCGGCTGGTCGTTCTGGGTCTCGGAGAAATTCTCCACGAGTACTCCCTCATATGTCGTGGGAAATGAGCAATCCAGAGAATGCGCAGCAGAAGCTGCACGTCACACGCGCCGACGCAGAGCGCCTGCCTGCAAGAACCTGGATGGCTCTTGGGGATCGCGTGCGGATTTCGCAGAAGTGCGACGGGGCCAGATTCACGAACTTACGTGAAGCCCTCCGCTCGATCCCTAACTGTACCACCACGCACGTCCACGGCGAGCATGTGCGCATCCCAGGGAGTGTCTGTCACGGCATCCGCGACATCGACCGAGCGCTGGCGCTCCCCGGGCCCGTCGGCCAGCACGAGGACGCTGGGCCCGGCGCCCGAGACGACGGCCGCGTGGCCCTGGGCGCGCAGCGCCTGCACCAGACGCAGAGTCTCGGGCATCGCGGCGCCGCGATAGTCCTGGTGCAAGCGGTCGGCGGTGGCGTCCAGGAGCAGTTCGGGGCTCTGCGTGAGAGCGGCGACCAGCAGAGCGGAACGCGAGACGTTGAACACCGCGTCCTCACGGGGCACCTGCGGCGGCTGCAGCGATCGGGCAAGCGAAGTCGACATCGTGAAGCCGGGGACGAAGACGACAGGGGCGACACCGCGGTGCACCAGCAGCTTCTTGTGCTGCGGCCCGTTCTCGCCCGTCCAGGCGATCGTGAGACCGCCGAACAGTGCCGGGGCGACGTTGTCGGGGTGGCCTTCCAATTCGGTGGCCAGACGCAGCAGCGTCCGGTCGTCGAGGTCGACGTCTCCTGCCAGCAGGCCCTTCGCGATGAGGATGCCGGCGGTCACGGCCGCACCCGACGAGCCGAGTCCGCGTCCGTGCGGGACGCCGTTCTCGGCGCTGATGCTCAGGCCGGGCATCTTCCGCACCGCATCGGCGTACACATGGGCGATCGAGCGGACGACCAGGTTGCTCGCATCCCGCGGGATCTGCTCCGCGCCGGAGCCGGCGACCTCGATCTCCAGTCGGTCGTCCGCGAACGCCGAGACGGTGAGCGTGTCATAGATGCTCAGCGCGAGGCCGAGCGTGTCGAATCCGGGACCGAGGTTCGCGCTGGTCGCCGGCACGGAGACCGTGACGGTGCGCAGCGCGCCGTCCGCAGCGGATGCCGTGGAGACGACGGGCTCCATGTCGGCCGGCACGACGGTGACGCCCACGTCACTCCCCTTCGACGCGCAGCACGGAGACGACGTGCTCGACGACGTCGCTGGCGGTGAGTCGATCGACCGCGGCGCTCAGAGCACTGTCCGAGGCACGGTGCGTCCCGATGATGAGACGGGCGGTGTCGCCGGCCTCCTCGTCGTCCGTCGACACGACGGTCTGCACCAGCGTCGCGACCGAGACGCCGCCCTCGCTGAGCAGCCCCGCGATGGTGGCGAGCACGCCGGGCTCGTCGGCGACTTCGAGGGTGATCTGGTAGCGAGTGGTCACGTGGCCGATCGACACGATCGGCAGATTCGCCCGGGTGGACTCCCCCACGCCGGTGCCGCCGGCGATGTGACGCCGTGCTGCGGAGACCACATCGCCGAGAACGGCGGATGCGGTCTGCACGCCGCCTGCGCCCGCACCGTAGAACATCAGCGAGCCCGCCGCCTCGGCCTCTACGAACACGGCATTGTTCGCACCGTGCACGGATGCCAGGGGGTGCGAGCGCGGCACCAGGGCCGGGTACACGCGCACCGAGATCGACTCGCCGTCCTCGCCGTTGAGCCGCTCGCAGACCGCGAGCAGTTTGATGACGAATCCGGCCTCGCGCGCCTCCTCGATCATGGCGGCGGTGATCGAGGTGATGCCCTCACGATGCACGGCTTCCAGCGGCACGGCGGTGTGGAAGGCCAGGCTGGCCAGGATCGCAGCCTTCTGCGCGGCGTCGTAGCCCTCGACGTCCGCCGTCGGGTCCGCCTCGGCGTAGCCCAGGCGCTGGGCATCGGCGAGCACCTCGGCGAAGTCGGCGCCCTCCGAGTCCATCCGGTCCAGGATGTAGTTCGTCGTGCCGTTCACGATGCCCATGATGCGCACCACGCGGTCGCCGGCGAGCGAGTCGCGCAGGGGCCGGATGATCGGGATCGCCCCGGCCGCCGCCGCCTCGTAATACACCGACGCGCCCACACGATCGGCCGCTTCGAAGACCTCGGGGCCGTGCGTGGCCAGCAGCGCCTTGTTCGCAGTCACCACGTCCGCGCCGGAGCCGAGGCCCAGCAGGATGTGCGAGCGGGCGGGTTCGATGCCGCCCATCAGTTCGATGACGATGTCGGAGCCGGTGATCAGCGTCTCGACATCCGTCGTGAACAGCTCGCGCGGCAGGTCCGCATCGCGCGGCGCATCGACGTCGCGGACGGCGATGCCGGCGAGATCCAGTCGGGCACCGGCGCGGTCGGCCAGCTCGCCTGCGTGTCGCAGCAGCAGGTCCGCCACCTGCGATCCCACGGCTCCGGCGCCCAGCAGCGCCACTCGAAGTCGTCGGTACTCAGTCATCTGCACTCCTCAGCACGTCGGTTCAGATCGGTCACGGACGGCGATGATCGCACGCCCTGCTCTCCCGGCCGGGTCACCTGTCGATGCCGGCGTCGCGCGCCAGCAGATCGGCGAGGCTCTCGCCGCGGACGATCACACGGGACTCGCCGCCGTTCACGGCGACGATCGGTGGTCGGGGAACGTGGTTGTAGTTGCTCGAGAGCGGTGCACAGTAGGCGCCTGTCGCGGCCACGGCGAGCAGATCGCCGGGCGCGACATCCCCCGGGAGGTATTCGTGGTCTACGACGATGTCACCGGATTCGCAGTGCCTGCCGACCACGCGCACGAGCACGGGTTCCGCGCCGCCGAGGCGTGCGGCGAGTCGCGCCGAGTACTGCGCTCCGTACAGGGCCGGGCGGGCGTTGTCGCTCATTCCGCCGTCCACGCTCACGTACCGGCGGCTGCCGTTCTCGAGTGCGACGTCCTTGATGGTGCCGACCTCGTACAGTGTGACTCCGGCATTGCCGACGATCGCGCGGCCCGGCTCGAACGACAGCGCGGGAATGCGGATGCCACGGGCATCGCACCCCTCGGCGACCGCCGAGACGATTCCCTCGGCGAGCTGCTCGATGGGCTCTGGCGCGTCGACCCGGGTGTAGGCGATGCCGAAGCCGCCGCCCAGATTCAGCTGGGGGATGTCGCCGCCGGCGAGCAGCTCCTGGTGCAGGTCCAGCACCCGTGCCGCGGACTCGCGGAATCCGGCGACGCCGAAGATCTGCGAGCCGATGTGGCAGTGCAGCCCGACGAACTCCAGGCCGTCGATCTCGCGGATCCGTGCGACGAGTGCCGGTGCCCGGCCGAGCGGGGTGCCGAACTTCTGGTCTTCATGGGCGGTGGCGAGGAAGTCATGGGTCTCGGCGTGCACGCCGCTGTTGACGCGCAGCATGACCCGCTGCGTGCCGCCCGTGCGCGCGACGATCGCCGCGAGCCGCTCGATCTCGATCTCGCTGTCGATCACGATGGTTCCGATGCCGACCTCGACCGCGCGCTCCAGCTCCGTCACCGACTTGTTGTTGCCGTGGAAGCCGAGCCGCTCGGGGACCGCCCCTCCGGCGAGCGCGACCTCCAACTCGCCGCCGGTGCAGACGTCGAGGTTCAGGCCCTCGTCCATCACCCAGCGCACGATCGTCGTGTTCAGCAGCGCCTTGCCCGCGTAGTAGACGCGGGCGGTGGTGCCGTGCGCGGCGGCTGCGGAGTCGAAGGCCGAGCGGATGCCGGCGGCGCGGCGGCGCACCTCCGCCTCATCGATCACCTGCAGCGGCGTCCCGTGGGCGCGCACGAGCGCGTCGGCGGACACACCGCCGATGATCAGCTCGCCGTCCGCGCCGCGCTCGGCCGAGGCCGGCCAGACGGAGGGCACCAGGTCGTCGGCATCGTCGGGGACGGCAAGCCATCCCGGGGCGGGCGAGGAGACGGCTGACTGCACAGAACACCAATCATGGGGACGGGGCCCCGGGCAAGGGGCGCACGGCGAGGCTGACCCGATTCTAGGACATCGGCGCAACCCCCCTGGCTATGTTCCGGCGGGTGACTATGGTGATGCAGATGAGCAGCCGAACCACCTCCTCGCATCCTGGCTTCTTCGCTCGGGTCTCCTCCGCCGTGATCGAGCGACTGCTGCGATGGCGACTGGTCCGCGCCGCGCTGCGTTACACGGGGCGCCGCGGGCCGGTGCTGGCGGATGCCGTGACGTACCGTGCCCTGTTCAGCGTGTTCGCCGCCGTTCTGCTGGGCTTCTCGGTCGCCGCCCTCGTGCTGTCGGGCAATGACGCCGCGTGGGATGCGGTGGTCGGCGCGATCGACACGGCAGTACCCGGGCTGATCGCCACGGGCGACGGCGAAGGGATCGTCGATCTGGCCGATATCCGTGCTCCTGCCGGGCTGTCGATCGCCGGAATCATCTCGCTGGTCGGCCTGATCGGCGCGGCGCTCGGGGCGATCAGCTCGCTGCGCGTCGCGATACGCACCGTCGCCGGCACCGTGCACGCCGACGTCGCCTGGTACATGGTGATCCTGCGCAATGTGCTGCTCGCGCTGATCATCGCGGGCACCTTCGCCGCGGCAGCGGCGCTGACTTTCACCAGCGGGCTCGTGGTCGGCGCACTGGCCGAGTTCATCGGGCTGCCGAGCACATCGGTCGCCGTGCTCTGGACGGTGCGCGGTCTGTCGCTGCTGGTCGTCCTGGCGCTGAACGCAGTGCTGGTCGCAGCGGCTTTCCGGATGCTGTCGGGCGTGCGCGCCTCGGCGAGGTCGCTGTGGACGGGCGCCCTGCTCGGCGGGATCGCGCTGCTGCTGCTCCAGGAGCTGTCCAGCCTGTTCGTGGGCGGGGCGAAGTCCAATCCCCTGCTGGCGTCGTTCGCGTCGCTGGTGGCACTGCTGCTCTGGCTGAATCTCTCCACGCAGGTCATCCTCATCGCCAGCTCGTTCATCACGCTCTCGGCGAAGGAGGAGCATGACCGAGTGGCCGAGCGCTTCCGCGCTCGGACGCTGGCGGAGGACCGGCTCCGTCAGGCGGAGGAGGATGTGCGCATCGCCACCGGCGAGTTGCGCGATGCGCAGGAAGCGGTCGCACAGGAGCGCGAGAACCCCTGAGCCGCTCGAATCCCCATCAGCGCGGGCACGTGCCGTTCTGGACAAGCGCGGGATCGACGGCGATGCGTCCGTCGGCGCTGATGTCGGCGACCGCCCTGGTTCCCTGGATGCGCAGACCCGTGAGGGTGATGCCCGCGGGCAGCCGATCGGCGATGCAGAGGCGCTGCGGTCCTGCGAGTCTCTCACCGAGGTCACCGAACCGCCCGGCGAGTGCCTGCAGATCCAACTCGTTGCCGCCGAGCGTCACCGACACCGGAGTGAGAAGCAGATCACCGTCCTCGGCGCCGGGCGTCACAGTGAGCCCCACGGGGATCCCGCGCCCGAGCAGCGTGATCTCACCCTGCAGCGTGGCGTTGGGCGCGTCGAGCGAGATCTCGGCATCCGGCAGCTGCGAGCCCTCCAGCAGTGCGGCGAACTGCGCCTGGTCGACTGAGACGGTCCCCCTCGCAGAGCCGAGCGCGCCGCCGCGCAGCGGCACATCGATCGCGGTGACGTGCGCCGCTCCGGTGATGCCCCCGATCGTCACGTCGTCCGAAGACAGCTCCAGCTGGTCGAGAGTTCCGGTGATCAGCTGCGGAAGCAGCACGCCCGAAGCCCGCACGTCGAGTTGCTGATCGGAGGGCAGGTCCAGCTGCTCGATCACGATCGAGCGCACGATCCCCGGCAGCACGGCGCGGGCGACCAGCTCGGCCGCGACGGCCAGTGCGGCCAGCACCACGACCACGATCAGCAGAACCCACGGCCAGCGAACCCGTCTGGTCCTGCCCATCGCCGGTGCCGTCATGTCACATCCGCTCAGGCGCGGAGACGCCCAGCAGGCCGAGTCCGTTGCGGAAGACCTGCCCGGCCGCATCGTTCAGCCACAGACGGGTGCGGTGCACCGACTCGATGGGGTCGTCGCCCTTCGGGATCACCCGGCAGTTGTCGTACCAGCGGTGGTACAGCCCGGCGAGCTCCTCGAGGTACCGCGCGATGCGATGCGGCTCGCGCACCGAGGCGGCGAAGGCCACCAGACGCGGGAACTCCTGCAGGGCGCCCAGCAGCGCGCTCTCGGTCTCGTGGGTGAGCAGCTCGGGTGCGAACTCCGAGCGGTCCACGCCGGAGTCCGCCGCGTTGCGGGCGACGTTGTGCGTGCGCGCGTGCGCGTACTGGACGTAGAAGACCGGATTGTCGTTGGTGCGCTTCTGCAGCAGCTCGGGGTCCAGATCCAGCGGCGAGTCGGCGGGCGAACGCTCCAGCGAGTAGCGCAGCGCGTCGGGGCCCAACCAGTCGAGCAGGTCGTCCATCTCGATGATGTTGCCCGCACGCTTGGACAGACGCGCGCCGTTGATCGAGACCATCTGCCCGATCAGCACCTGGATGTTCCGCTCCGGATCCTCGCCAGCCGCTCCGGCGACGGCCTTGAGCCGGTTCACATAGCCGTGATGATCGGCGCCCAGCAGGTAGATCTTGTTCTGGAAACCGCGGTCGCCCTTGTTCAGGTAGTACGCCGCGTCGGCGGCGAAGTAGGTGAACTCGCCGTTGGAACGACGGATGACGCGGTCCTTGTCATCGGTGAAGTCGGTGGTGCGCACCCAGACCGCGCCCTCTTCATCGAACACGTGCCCCTGCACGCGCAGGCGGTCCACGGCCTGATCGATCAGGCTCGGGCCGCCGTCCGCAGAGGCCGCGTGCAGCGTGCGCTCGGAGAACCACACGTCGAAGGGCACGTTGAAGCGCTCGAGCGAGTTCTTGATCTCGGCGAGCTGATACTCGTATGCCTGGTCGCGGGCGACGACCAGCTGCTCATCCTCGGGCAGGTCCAGCAGTCCGGGGTGCGCGGCGAGCACGCGGTGCGCGAGCTCGCCGATGTATGCGCCCGGATACCCGTCTTCGGGGGTCGGCTCGCCCTTCGCCGCCGCGAGGACCGAGCGTGCGAAGCGCTCCATCTGCGCACCGGCGTCGTTGATGTAGTACTCCCGCACGGCATGCGCGCCGCTGGCCAGCAGCAGCCGCACGATCGAGTCGCCCAGCGCCGCCCAGCGCGTGTGCGCGATGTGCAGCGGTCCGGTCGGGTTCGCCGAGACGAACTCGACGTTCACAGACACGCCGACCTGCGAGTCGTTGGTGCCGTAGCCCTCTCCTGCGTCGACGATGGTCTTCGCGAGCGCGCCAGCGGCAGCAGCATCCAGGCGGATGTTGATGAAGCCGGGGCCTGCGACCTCGACGCCGGCGATGCCGTCGACGTCCTTCAGCCCGTCGGCGATCTGCTGCGCGAGCTCGCGCGGGCTGGTCCCCAGACGCTTGGCGAAGCGCATGGCGACGTTGGTGGCCCAGTCGCCGTGATCGCGGTTGCGCGGGCGATCCAGGACGATATCGGATGCCGCGAGCCCGAGCTCCTCGTCGGGACGTCGCTCGCCTGCGATCGGGACGAGGACGGCGAGGACGGCTGCGGAGAGGGCTTCAGGATTCATAGACTCACCAGTCTACGGCCCCGTCGGCGGAGCTTCCGGGGCGGGCAACGCCTCAGCGGAGGGCGGCGACCGTCTCGGTCAGCCGAGCGAGGATCGCACCATTCGGTGCGACCCCGGCCGCACGCACCGCCAGCACGGCTGCGCCGACGGCGCCGTCGCCCACCGGACGCAGGTCCAGTCCGTCCGCCGCTGCTCCGAGTCGCGCGAGGAAAGCGTCTCGCACCGGGCTCGTGCGCGCCAGCACGCTGCCGCCGATCACCAGTGGTCCGTCTCCGCGCAGCACTGCGGTGAGCGTATCCGCGAGGTGCTCGCCGGCGGTGGAGAGGATGCCATGGGCCACGGCATCCGTCTCTTCGAAGGCGAGCGGAGCGAGTGCCGCCAGTTCGACCGGCGGCGATGCATACAGGGCGCCGACGAGCCTCTCCAACTCGCTCCATCTGCCCTGCTCGTACACGCCGGTGCGCTCGAGGCCGTAGTGCGCGAGAACCCGATCCGTGAGGATCGTCGCAGGTCCCGTCCCATCGAGGTCCTGCACCGCGGCACGCGCGATCGCGTGACCGATCCAGAAGCCGCTGCCGCGGTCACCGAGCAGCCACCCCAGTCCGTCGCCCGCCGCGTCGATCCGTCCGTCCTGCACGCGGATGACGCACGCGCCGGTCCCCGACACCAGCGCATAGCCGAACGCCGAGGCCGCGCCGCTGAAGTATGTCGCCAGGAGATCGGACTCGAACACGAGTCGTCCGGAGAATCCCTTCGCCATCAGCCGATCCTGCAGCCATTCGACTCCGCCTGATGCGCGCATCCCCGCCATCGCCGCCACGATGACGGGCACATCGGCGAGCATGGTCTCCGACTCGGCGAGCGCCTTCTCGATGGCATCCAGAACGCCGTCCGCAGCCCTGTCCGGGCCTGCCGAGATGGGGTTGCCGCGCCCTCCGACGCCGTACCCGAGGCACTCTCCGCGAACGTCGGTCAGCACCGCTCGGGTCGAGGTTCCGCCGGCATCGATGCCCAGCAGAAGAGATTCGTGACTCATTCGTGATGCTGTCCTATTTGACGTTTTCGTCGCGTGAGAATAGTTTTCATCTCAACGAGAGTATCCCGAGAGGGAATTCAGGAGGCAATGGTGCCACGGACCAAGGACTTCGGCAACGGAATGACGATCGCACGCCGCATCGCGGCCGGTCGCCACACGATGCCGACGGCGATGAGCAAGATCGCCGACGTCGTCACCGTGCACCCCGCCGCCCCCGTGGAGCTCACCATCACGGAGCTCGCGGACCGGGCGGGCACATCGCCCGCCACCGTCACCCGCTTCTGCCGCGCGATCGGCTTCGACGGATACACGCAGTTCCGCGTCGGCGTGGCCAGCGAGATCGGCCGCGGCGATGCGAACGAGAGCTGGCACGCCGACATCGGCGAGGAGTTCGGCTCCACCGACGAGCCGGGCAAGGTGCTGCAGACACTGGTCGCCCTGCACGTGGACAGCCTGGAGAGCACTGCCGCACGCCTTGATCTGGACAGCGTCATGCAGGTCGCCAACGCGGTGGCCGTCTCCCGGCACGTCGACATCTACGGCGTGGGCGGAAGCGGCGTCATCGCCCGCGAGTTCCAGGGACGGCTGTACCGCATCGGCGTGAACGCGCACGCCTGGTCGGACGTGCACGAGGGCCTCACCAGTGCGGTGATGCAGGATGCCAGATCCGTCGCGGTCGGAGTCTCCAGCACCGGCCGCACCGACGAGACCGTGCAGATGCTCTCGCAGGCCGGCGCCGCCGGAGCCTTCACCGTCGCCATCACGCATGATGCCGACTCGTGGCTGGCCGGAATCGCCGACGTCTCGCTGGCCACGGCCGAGCCGTCCAGGTACCTGCGCCCCGATGACCTGTCGGTCAAGCACTCGCAGCTGCTGGTGCTGGACCTGCTCTACCTGCTGATCGCGCAGCAGATGTTCGCCGATGCATCCACCCGTCTCGCGGCGAGCGCGATGGCCGTCTCGGCGCACCGCCGACCGCCGCGCCCTGCCAAGTCCACTCTCGTCACGGAGGAGTCCCGATGACCGCAACCGCATCCGACCTGCTGCGCGAGGCCACCGTCCGGCTCGAGCGGCTCGCCGCCGACGCCGAGGCAGGCGCGCTGGATCCCGCCATCGCACTGATGGTCGAAGCCGTGGACGGCGGCGGTGTCATCCAGGCTTTCGGCACGGGTCATTCCGAGGCCTTCGCGATGGAGATCGCTGGGCGCGCCGGCGGCCTCATCCCCACCAACCGATTCGCGCTGCGCGACATCGTCATGCACGGCGACCGCGATGTCGACGTGCTGACCGGCTCTCTCGAGCGCGAACCGTGGGTCGTCGACGAGCTGATGTCGACGGTGCCGATCAATGACGCCGATGTATTCCTGATCGCCTCGAACTCCGGCGTCAACGGCTCGATCGTCGGCACGGCGCTGTGGGCGCAGGAGCGCGGCCACCGCGTCATCGCGGTGACCAGCCTGGAGCACACCTCGCGCGTCGAGCCGAAGCACCCGAGCGGCCGGCGCCTCAGTGAGATCGCGGACGTCGTGATCGACAACCTCGCGCCATACGGCGACGCCACGCTCGAGCTCGGCGACGGTATCGGCGCCGGTGCGATCTCGTCGATCACGGCGGCCTTCATCGCGCAACTGCTGACACTCGGCGTCGCGCGCACCATCGCCGAACGCGGCGACACTCCCCCGATGTACATCTCCGCCAACATCCCCGGCGGCGATGACCACAACTCCGTCCTTGAGGACCGCTACGCGGGCCGCATCCGACGGGGAGCTTGATCCTTCGAGCTCACCCTGGGTCCCTGAGCTCGTCGAAGGACCCGACACCCAAACACCGAACAGATCACTACGGAAGGTATGAAGATGGAACTCAACGACGCATCCATCAGCCGGCGCAACCTGCTGCGCGGCGCGGCCACGGCTGCGCTGCTGCTGCCGTTCGGCGCCACCCTCGCCTCGTGCGCCGCCCCGTCGGGCGGCGGAGGCGGCGGCGACAAGCCCGCGGGTGAGGTCTCTGCTGACAACCCGTTCGGCGTGGCGGCGAACTCGAAGGTCGACGCCGTCATCTTCGACGGCGGCTACGGCATCGACTACGTCGAGAACGCCGCGAAGATCATGGAGGGCAACAAGAACCTGGACGGCGTGTCCATCAAGGTCGCGTCGTCCACCAAGATCGCCCAGGAGCTGCAGCCGCGCTTCGTCGGCGGCACCCCGCCGGACCTCATCGACAACTCGGGTGCCAACTCGATCGGCTGGAACACCATCCTCGACCAGCTCGAGGATCTCAGCGACGTGCTCGAGTCGGAGAATCTCGAGGGCAAGAAGATCGCGGACACGCTGTTCGACGGGGTGAAGGCTCCGGGAACCTTCGGCGACAAGTTCGCGGCGATCAACTACGTCTTCACCACGTACGGCATCTGGTACTCGGGCAGCCTGTTCGAGGAGAACGGATGGGAGCCGCCGAAGACCTGGAAGGACCTGAAGGCGCTCGGCGCCGCGGCCAAGGAGAAGGGCAAGTACCTGTTCCTGTGGGGCAAGGAGGCGGCGACGTACTACCAGACGTTCGTCATCGACTCCGCGGTCATCCAGTCCGGCGACGATGTGCGTCTGCCGCTGGAGAACCTGGAAGAGGGATGCTGGTCCCACCCCACTCTCCAGGCCATCCTCACCGAGCTGCACGACCTCATCCAGGCGGGCTATGTCAAGCCCGGCGGCGGCGGCACGCAGTTCACCCAGGCGCAGGCGCAGTGGAGCCTGGACCAGGAGGCGCTGCTGTACCCCTCGGGCTCGTGGATCGAGAACGAGATGAAGAAGACCACCAAGGACGGCTTCCAGATGAAGGGTGTGCGCGAGATGCCGTTCGACGACAACGCGACCACACCTGCGGGCTTCATGCGCGCTGAGGCCGGTGAGCCGTTCATCGTGCCCAGCAAGGCGAAGAACCCCGAGGGCGGCAAGGAGCTGCTGCGCACCATGCTGTCCAAGGAGTCGGCCACGGCATTCTCCAAGGAGAAGCTCGCCCCGACCGTCGTCAAGGACATCGTCCCTGATGACGGCTTCGGATCGACGGCGCTCGTCTCGCAGGTCGAGATGATCGCCGCGGCAGGATCCGGGATGTTCACCATCATGTCCACCAACCTGTACGGCATGAACTCCGATCAGCTGCCCATCTGGAACTCGTTCCTGGACGGCAAGATGTCGGTCGCTGAGATCACCAAGCAGCTCCAGGGACTCGTGGACAAGGTGCGCAACGACAGTTCCGTCACCAAGATCGAGATCAAGTGAGCTATTCCACCGTCAGCGGTGGACCGGGGTTGGAGACGGCCGCGGTCACCGCAGTCCGGGCGGGGCGGCGCAAGCCGTCCCGCCTCGGGCGGCGCAAGCTGACCTTCGACTACGTCTCGTTCCTGCTCGTGTTCCTCGGCCTGCCCTTGGCGATCTTCCTGATCTTCGTGATCTCGCCGTTCGTGCAGGCCCTGTACTACTCGATGACCAACTGGACCGGCTTCTCGGATGTCATGGGCTTCGTGGGCGTGGACAACTTCGTCAAGCTCTTCAACGACCCCATCTTCCTGCAGGCGATGATGAACAACATCGTGCTGGCCATCATCGTGCCCTTGATCACGATCGTGATCGCTCTGGTCTTCGCCAGCATGATCACCGTGGGAGGTCCGAGCAGCGGACAGGTCCGCGGACTGCGGGCATCCAGCTTCTACCGGGTCATCTCGTTCTTCCCGTACGTCATTCCCGCGATCGTCATCGCGATCCTGTGGAACATGATCTACACGCCCAGCGGCGGGCTGCTCAACGGCATCCTGGGCCTCCTCGGCGTGCAGGACCAGCCCTCGTGGCTCGGCGACGAGCGCACGGCCATGGGCGCCACCATCTTCGTGATCGTGTGGAGCATGGTCGGCTTCTACATGATCCTGTTCGTCGCGGCGATCAAGGGCATCCCGTCGGAGACGCTCGAGGCCGCGCGCATCGACGGCGCGGGCCGGTTCCGCACCGTGACCTCCATCCTGCTCCCGCAGATGCGCGACAACGTGCAGACCGCGTACATCTACCTGGGCATCATGGCCCTGGACGCCTTCGTCTACATGGTCGGTCTGAACTCGACCGGCGGACCGGGCAACAGCACCCTGGTGATGAGCCAGTATCTGTTCCGCACCGCGTTCGAGAAGGGCCAGTTCGGCCTCGCCACCGCCATGGGCGTGGTCCTCGCCGTGATCACCCTGCTGTTCGCCGCCCTGGTCATCGGCGTGTTCCGCCTGATCGGCGGCAAGGACGAGGAAGGTCGAGCATGAGCACCGATACGCGTACCTCCATCCCCATCGACCGGAGAGCGAAATCGTCGATCCCGTCCCGAAAGACGAAGTCGACGGGCAGCGACAAGGCCGTCGCCGGCGTCTCGCACGTGGTGATGGGCATCTGGGCCCTCGTCGTCATCCTGCCGATGCTGTGGACCCTGATCGGCTCGTTCAAGACCACCAAGGAGATCTTCGCGTCTCCGTTCGGGCTGCCTGCGGACTGGAACCTCGAGAACTACGTCAGCGCATGGGTCGACAACGCCTTCGGGCAGATGTTCCTGAACACCGTCATCGTCGTGGGCGTCTCGCTCGTCGCGGTCATGGTGCTCGGCGCCATGTGCGCGTATGTGCTGGCGCGATTCTCGCTGCCCGGCAGCAGGATCATCTACTACCTGATGCTCGCGGGCCTCACGTTCCCGGTGTTCCTCGCCATCGTCCCGCTGTTCTTCATCCTGCAGGGCATGGGACTGCTGAACACGCTGCCCGGCCTGATCCTCACCTACGTGGCGTTCGCGCTGCCGTTCACGGTGTTCTTCCTGTTCTCGTTCTTCAAGTCGTTGTCGTACGAGATTCAGGAGGCCGCGTACGTGGACGGCGCCGGCGAGTGGCGTACCTTCTTCCAGGTGATGCTGCCGATGGCCAAGCCGGGCATGGCGGCGGTGGCGATCATGAACTTCCTGGGGCTGTGGAACCAGTTCCTGCTGCCGATCTCGCTGAACACGAACAAGGAGAACTGGGTGCTGTCGCAGGGTATGGCGTCCTACGCGTCCTCCGCGGGTTATGCCCTCGACTTCGGCCAGATGTTCGCAGCCGTGATGATCACCATCATCCCGGTGCTGATCGTCTACATCCTGTTCCAGCGCCAGCTGCAGGGATCCGTCTCCCAGGGCACCTCGAAGTAGCTTCCGGCGCCCGTCAGAACTCCCCTCCGCGCCTGCGCCGGAGGGGAGTTCTGCGTGTGGATCGCGGCGGAATTCGCATCCGGCGCCTGATGACCTACTCTCGTCCCATGACCCTGCACCAGCCGACCCGACGGCGCCGCACGGCACTCGTGACCGTGGGTGCGCTCGCGGTCGCAATCACCGTCTTCCTGGGGATCGCGCGGCCCTGGATGCCGCCGGCCGAGACCGCCCCGATCGCGGCGGCGCTGGACGGCATCTCCCCCGCCGCGCTGACCCTGCCCGAGCATCCGAAGGTGCTCGTGTTCGGCGACTCGTGGACGTACGGCTCCGCGGCGACCCCGCCCACGCTGGGGTACGCGTATCTGCTCGCGGATCTGATCCACGGCACGACCGTCGTGGACGGCGTGCGCGGCAGCGGTTACCAGAAGCCAGGCATCGACGGCCCCGACTACCCGACGCGGGTCAGGGCATTGGATGCCACGATCGCGCCCGACCTGATCATCATCGAGGGCTCCATCAACGACCGGCGCGAGAACCCCGCAGCCTTCCCCGCAGCGGTGAGCGCCACCTGGGACGCGTTGACGGACAAATTCCCGCGCGTGCCCATCGTTGTGCTGGGTCCCGCCCCGCACGAACTGCCGGTCGGAGCGTCCACGGCGCGCATCGACCGTGACCTCTCGGTGCTGGCCGCCGAGCGCGCCTGGTGGTACATCTCCCCCGTGCAGGAGAAGTGGATCACGCCCGAGAACTACCTGCGGCTGATCGACGTCGGTGCAGGCCGCAAGCACCCCAGCAACGCCGGGCACGAGTACCTCGCGCAGAAGGTCTCCGAGTCCCTCGAGCGCTTCAGCACGGCACCGGTCACGGCTGCCGACGGGAGCCGGCCGAAACCGGCGAAGTAACCGCCGGGTACTGCACCCCGCCGTCGCGGGCCACCGCGCCAGGCGTGAGTACGGCCTGGGCGATCCGCCCGTCGGGCATGAGATGGCCGACGCTGATGCCGCGGGCCAGCAGATGATCGGCGATGATGCGACGGTGACAGCGCCACCAGACCGCCTCCGAGCACATCACGGCGGGCGGATGCTGCGCGTCGCACTGTTCGACGAGCTGGTCCAGACCATCTGCGAAGTCCGAACCCATCGCGTAGTCGGCATAGTTGTGGAAACTGCGGTTGCGCCAGAGCGCATTCACCTCGTCGGAGACATCCCGCTGGATGGGCCTGCGACCGGTGAGCTCGGCGATGTGCGCATAGCGGATGCCGTGGCTGTCCAGACTCGCGCTGAGGGGGTCCTGGTCGAACCAGGGATATCGATTCGAGCCGGGCAGTCGCCGCACGTCGATGATCGCGCCGACGTCGACTTCCGTCAGCAGGGTGAGGAACTCCTCCAGCGGATGCGTGGAGTGGCCGACCGTGAGGATCTCAGTCATCGACGAGCTTCAGCGCACTGCCCCTGTGTCGTCATGTCGGACTCACCTGGGTACCCGGCTTCGTCGCCGGTGGATTGACAGAGATGTTGAGCTCTTCCATTCTCAGACCATAGCCCTCACGGGCTCACAGCGCTGGTCCCGCGAACGGCTATCTATTCGTCGCCAGCACGCGTACGGTGAGGCACATGTGGACTGTACTCGTCGTTCTGCTCATCGTCTGGGCCGTCTTGTCCGTGGTCGGGTTCGCCCTCAAGGGACTCTTCTGGTTGGCGATCATCGGCATCATCCTGTTCGTGGGCACGATCGTCTTCGGGCTCGTCCGGCAGCGTGGACGCAAGCCGGAGGCGTGACGTGCGCGGCGCTGATCGTCCGCAAGGCAAGTCCTACTCCCAGAATCGGGCCGATGCCCGCTGGGAGGGCGAAGGCGGCTCGCAGGAAGAAGCCAACCAAGAGACAACCGGCGAGAACGGCCCGGCCTCCGATGAGACCGAGCCGTCTGATGTGCCCCCGACAGGAGTCGAACCTGCGACCTACGGTACCGGAAACCGGCGCTCTATCCACTGAGCTACGGAGGCGAACTCATCGAGCCTATCAGCTTCGAATGACGATTCTGCGCATGGCCGAAGCCCTCTGCACCCGCGGGAATCAGGCGATCCCCATGCCCACGACGATCACTGCCAGAAGCGGCAGAACGCCCTGCACCGACGCCGCGCGCAGCTTGGTGCGGTCAGACAGCACCAGCACCAGTGCGGCCGCGAGCATCATGCCGGTCGCGGCGAGCACGAGGGTCGCGCCGACCGTCGTCTGCCCCACGATCGCCAGCACCACACCGAGGAACACCGTCAGCGCGAGGAACAGGTTGTAGAAGCCCTGGTTGAACGCGAGCGACCGCATCGTCTCGGCATCCTCGGCGCTGCGCACCCCGAAGATCCGACGGGTAGCCGGCTGCGTCCAGCGCACCGACTCCAGTACGAAGATGTACACGTGGATCACGCCGGCGAGGGCGGCGAGGACGAGGCCAGTGATCAGCATCCGTCGATTCTCCTCCCTCCGCGATCAGCGGCGGAAGACCTCAGCGTTGAAACGGCTCAGACGAGGAATACCGGGAGCAGTCCGGGGTTGTGCGCGTGCACGAGCACCGCGAACACGACCGCGTCGAACAGCAGGTGCACCGTGACCACGTAGGCGAGCGAATGGGTGCGCAGGAAGATCCACCCCTGCAGCAGCGCGAACGGGATGGTCAGCGCCGGCCCCCATTCCCGGTATCCCAGCTCCCACAGGAATGAGACGAACACGATCGTCTGCAGGACGTTCGCGAGCGCATCGGGGAAGTGCCGACGCAGCAGCGCGAACACCGTGCAGATGAAGAACAGCTCGTCCCAGATGCCGACCGCACCGACGCCGATGAACAGGCGACCGATCAACTCGGGCGTGTCGACGACCGGCCAGTTCAGATACACCCCGCTGGTGATGAAGTAGAACGGCAGGATCAGCCAGCCCAGCACCAGCACGGCGACCAGCCAGCCCCACTGCCAGCGGTTCCAGCGCCGGCGCACCCGCCACGGGAACGAGATCGCCCGATCCCGGAACACGAAGCGCGACACGAGGTAGGGCACGAGCACCGCTCCCCCGAGAGCGAGCGTGAATCGCAGCATCGCCGGGTTGTCGAGCTGCGCCTCGAGCGAGATGGCGTGCACGATCAGCATCCCGAGCGCGATCAGTGCGAGGTCGCGGGTGAGCGAGGGCTGCCGCTTCTCGCCGATCTCCCACGTCGGCCGGGCACCGGCCGAGACGCTGATGGTTCGGGGCGCGCCCCGCTCCACCAGGGCCGCCGACCCGATGCCGGCCACGATGAGAGCCCAGCCGACCCAGGTCCAGCCGAGCACGAAGAAAGCGGGCGCCGCCAGGCACACCAGAACGGCGGGGGCGAGTCGGCGCCAGGCCACGGATGTCACGCCCGCGGCACCCTGCGATAGGCGAGGTCGCGGATGTCGCGGCCCTTGCCTGTGCCCTTGCGCTCGAAAGCGGTCATCACGCGCCCGTCGAAGCGCTCGGCCCACTCGCCCTCGAAGGCGCGCTCGAACTCCGGTGCCTCATCGAGCACCTCGCGCATCTGCAGCGCGTAGTCCTCCCAGTCGGTCGCGAGGCGCAGCATCCCACCATCGGCGAGCGCGCGCGCCGCCGTCGCCGGAAAACCGGGACGCACCAGCCGGCGCTTCGTGTGACGCTTCTTGTGCCACGGGTCGGGGAAGAAGATCCAGACCTCGGATGCTGCGGCCTCAGGCAGCAGAATCGAGAGCACCTCGGGGGCGTTGGCCTCCACCAGGCGCAGGTTGCGCACACCGGCCTTGTCCGCGTCCAGCATGGTGCGCGCGAGCCCCGCGCGGAAGACCTCGACGGCCAGGAAGTCGGTCTCGGGGTGGGCGGTCGCCGCGGCGATGATCGCGTGTCCCTGCCCGGAGCCGATCTCCACGGTCAGCGGCGCGGTGCGGCCGTAGACGGATGCCGGATCCAGCCGGGCTTGCGGGTGCACAGAGGTGAACGCCACGTCGCGGGCGACGTCGAACAGGTAGAACGGCGCGAGCTCTTCGAATGCCCGCTCCTGCGCCTCGGACATGCGGCCGCTGCGGCGCACGAAGGAGACCGGCTCTTCACGGAACGTGCGGGGTTCTGGCATCCCTCCAGGGTATCCGCGCGACCTGCCGCTCATGAGACGGGCTCTGTGACGAAGTCGATGAGCTCCTCGACCCGGCCGAGCAGCGACGGCTCCAGATCGCGGAACGTCGTGACGCGCGAGAGGATGCGCTGCCATGCGCGCGCGATGTCGGCCTGCTCCTCGGCGGGCCAGCCGAACGCCCGGCAGATGCCCGTCTTCCAGTCCGTGCCGCGCGGGATCTGCGGCCAAGCGCGGATGCCCATCGCGGCAGGCGTCACGCACTGCCAGACATCGATGAACGGGTGTCCGACGATCTTCAGATGCGCGCCGTGCGGGCCGCGCAGGATCTGCTCCACCATCCGCGTCTCCTTGGATCCGGGCACGAGGTGATCGACCAGCACACCGTATCGGCGCTTCGCACTGGGCGGCGCCTCGCTCAGCAGGTCCTCCAGCAGGTCGATGCCCTGCAGGTACTCCACCACGACGCCCTCGACGCGCAGATCGGCGCCCCAGACCTTCTCCACGAGCTCGGCGTCGTGTCGACCCTCTACGAGGATGCGGCTGGGCAACGCGACCTTCGCGCGGTCATCGGCGACGGTGAACGAGCCGGATGCCGTGCGCCGCGATCCCTGCGCCTTCGCCGCGGGCACCGTGAGGCGCACGGGCTTGCCCTCGATGAGGAAGCCGCCACCGAGTGGGAAGCTGCGCCGACGCCCCTTCCAATCCTCCAGCTCGACCATTCCGGATTCCACGCGGGTGATCGCACCGCAGTATCCGTCTTCGGCGACCTCGACGACAAGATCCTTCACGGCGGACACGTCGCTCGCCTTCACGGTTCCGCGATCCCGCCATCCCGCTGCGAGCACATCCCCGCCGTACCTGTCGTCCATGCCCTCCAGCGTATGCGCCTCCGCTACGGGCGAACGGGCAAGGCGCATTGGATGCTGTCGCGTGTCGGCGCCAGTGCATAGACTCGTGCCATGGGGGCGCGGCTGCCGGTCGGAGGGATCGCTATGAGGAATCGGTGGCTGGCCATGGTCGCTATCGTGCTGGGCACGATCCTGGGCGGGCTCTCTCAGAGCGCCGCGTCCGCGACGGATCCCGGACCTCTCGACGGCCCCATCACCGACCACAGCAACGTGGTGTCCACCGCCGATCGAGCGCAGGCCGAGAGCACACTCGCGAAGCTGCGCACCGAGACGGGCATCGACCTCTTCTTCGTGATGATCCCGCAGTACACCGACCCTGCGGTGATGGAGGACTGGACCACCGCCACAGCCCAGGGCAACAGCTTCCGCGGCGATCAGTATCTGGTCTCCGTCGCCACCGAGGGGCGCTCGTACACGATGTACCGTCCGAATGACGGGCGCATGACCACCTCCCAGCGCGATGACATCCTCTCCGCGATGCGCCCGGATCTTTCGAACAGCGACTTCAGCCACGCCGTGGTCGCCGGCGCCGACAAGGCATACGACATCTACGTGCTGGCACCGCAGCGCACCGCCCAGGGCTGGATGATATTCGGGATCATCGTCCTCGTCGCGGTGGTCGTCGTCGTGATCGTCCTACTCATGCGCCGGGCGCGCAAGCGCGCCGCGGAGAAGGCGAAGCGCCAGGCCGCACTCGCGGAGACCGCGCAGCAGGCCAGCATCGCACTGGTGCGCACCGACGATCTCGTCCGCACCAGCGAGCAGGAGATGGAGTACGCGCGCGCCCAGTTCGGCGACGATGTGATCGGCGAGTTCGTCACGGCACTGGAGACCTCACGCCAGAATCTCGACGAGGCATTCTCGCTCCAGCAGAAGCTCGACGACGAGATTCCCGACACCGATCAGCAGAAGCAGGAGTGGTACGACCGAATCCTGCAGCTGTGCTCGGAGTCCACCCAGGTGCTCGAGGAGCGCAAGGCCGACTTCGACGAGCTGCGCAAGCTGGAGCAGAACGCTCCCGCCGCCCTCGAGAATGTACGCCGGTTGCGTGCGGCAGCCAGCGCCGAGGTCGACCGCGCCGATCAGATCCTCACCTCCCTCGCCGCACGCTATGCCTCCGAGGCGTACTCGTCCGTCAGCGAGAACCCGGCGCAAGCGCGCTCGCGGATCTCCTTCACCGACGCCCAGATCCAGGCCGCCGAGAGCGCACTGGCCGTCGGCAGCACCGGCGACGCCGCCGTAGCCGTGCGTGCCGCAGAGGGCGCCGTGCAGCAGGCCACCCAGCTCGAAGACGCCGTCGAGGAACTGCAGAACAACCTCGAGGCCGCAGGAACCCGTGCAAAAGCGCTGATCGCCGATCTGAACGGCGACGTGCAGACCGCGCTGACGCTGCCCGACACCCAGGGTGTCGTCGCCCAGACTGTCACCGCCACCCAGCAGGGCGTGCGGCAGGCGCAGGGCCTCCTCGGCCCCACGGGCGGCGACCCGATCACCGCACTGCGCATCCTCGAGGCGGCGAACACCTCCATCGACACCGTCATCGCGCGAGTCCGTGACGAGCAGGCGAAGATCGAACGAGCACGCAGCATGCTCGCGGATGCCGTACAGCGCGCAGAGATCCAGATATCCACGACCGAGCGGTTCATCCAGAACAATCGCGGAGGCGTCTCGTCGACGGCGCGCACACGCCTGTCTCAGGCTCAGGCCGGCGTGCTCGAGGCTCGTCGACTGGCCGGGGTCGATCCTGTGCAGGCGCTCGCACAGGTGCAGAACGCGGACCGACTCGCGAGCGAGGCGCTGCGGCTCGCCCAGAACGACGTCAACAGCTGGGGCGGCGGAGGCTTCGGGGGCGGTCGCGGCAACGACAACCTCGGCGCGCTCCTCGGCGGCATCCTCATCGGCCAGGCGACAGGCGGCCGCCGAGGTGGCGGCTGGGGCGGCGGAGGCGGCGGGATGTTCGGCGGCGGCGGGGGCTTCGGGGGCAGCAGCGGCGGAGGAGGATTCTTCGGCGGCGGCGGCGGAGGAGGCGGAGGCGGAGGCGGATTCTCCGTCGGCGGCTTCGGCGGAGGCGGTGGCAGCAGCGGCGGAGGAGGCGCATTCTGAACCGCGTTCACCTCTGAGCTCAGGACACGCTCACAGACACACACGTCACGACAACCATCCGATAAGAAAAGGAATCACACATGGCCAAGGAATCCATCTTCGGACGCATCTCCACGCTCGTCCGTGCGAACATCAACTCGCTCCTCGACCAGGCCGAGGACCCGCAGAAGATGATCGACCAGCTCGTCCGCGACTACACGAACAACATCGCGGATGCCGAGTCGGCGATCGCCGAGACCATCGGCAACCTGCGCCTGCTCGAGCGCGACCACGAGGAAGACGTCCGTTCCGCGACCGAGTGGGGCAACAAGGCACTCGCCGCCAGCCGCAAAGCCGATGAGCTGCGCGGCTCGGGCAGCACCGCGGACGCCGACAAGTTCGACAGCCTCGCCAAGATCGCGCTGCAGCGTCAGATCAGCTCCGAGCGCGAGGCCCGCGCCGCCGAGCCGCAGATCTCGTCGCAGACCGAGATCGTCGACAAGCTCAAGAGCGGCCTGAACGGCATGAAGGACAAGCTCGGCGAGCTGAAGACCAAGCGCAGCGAGCTGCTCGCACGCGCCAAGGTCGCCGAGGCGCAGACCAAGGTGCAGGACGCCATCGGCTCGATCAACGTGCTCGACCCGACCAGCGAACTCGGCCGCTTCGAGGACAAGATCCGCCGCCAGGAGGCTCTTGCGCAGGGCAAGGCGGAGATCGCCGCCTCTTCGCTCGACGCGCAGTTCGAGAGCCTCGAGGACCTCGGCGAGCTCACCGAGGTCGAGGCCCGCCTCGCCGAGCTCAAGTCGGGCAAGCCGCAGGCCGCCATCGAATCCGAGTGACCGGACGGGCGGATGCCGCACTCGGCATCCGCCCTCCTCCTCAGAGCTGGATCCCATGACCCGATTCCTCATCGTCCCGCAGTGGCAGGGCTCGCCCGCCGCCCGTGCCATGCTCCTGATCGACGGCGCGAACGCGATCGCTGGCGATCTGCCGCGCAAGGACACCACCGTCCTGGACGTTCCCCTCGAAGCCGGCGAATCGCTCGGCACCGGCGTGCGCCGACTCAGCTCGCTGCTGCGCGTGCGCGAGCTGGTCGCCGAGAAGATGACGGATGCCGGTGACCCGACCGTTCTGATCGGCGGTGACTGCAGCGTGACCGTCTTCGCGCTCTCCGCCATCGACCGCACCGACACGGCCGTGCTCTGGTGCGATGCGCACCCCGATCTCAACGATCCTTCCTCCTCACCCTCGGGTTCGTTCTCCGGCATGGCGCTGCGCGCGGTCCTCGGTGAAGGCGAGCCGCAGCTGGCTCTCTCCCCCGGCGTGCCCGCCGAGCGCGTGGTGCTGCTGGGCGCGCGCACCATCGATGAGAGCGAGCAGGCGCCTCTGTCCCAGATCATCACGCTCACTCCGGAGGATGCACAGGACCCGGATGCCGTCGCGGCCGCGGTGAGTGCGACCGGCGCCGCACGGGTCTGGGTGCACATCGACGTCGACGTCATCGACCCGGCCGAGTTCGAGGGAGTCTCGGAAGCCGCTCCGTTCGGCATCTCGACCAGTGCGCTGGTCGCAGCGATCAAGCGGGTGCGCGCCGAACTGCCGCTCGCCGGCGCCACGATCTCGGGATTCGCGCCGCGCAGCCCCGCTCATGCCGTGCAGGACATGGGCGCGATCCTGCGACTCATCGGTGCCGCCGCGTGAACGCCGACTGGCGCAGTGAGGCCGAGCGCATCCTCGTGCAGGGAAGACGCCTCGACCGACTCATCCCGTCGTTCCTGCTGCGATCGCCGATCAGCCGTCTCGGCTACTGGTGGGGCACCTCAGTCGGCTGGGTGTGGGGCTCGCTCTGGAGCACCGGCCGGGTCGAGCGACGGGGCGGACTGTGGGTGTTCCGCGGACTGCCGGAGTGGGCGTACGGCCGCGGCGGCGTCTGCGTGGGCGGCTGCTACCTCACCGGTGACATCGAGCCCTCTGAAGCCGTGCTGCGACACGAGGCGGTGCACAAGCAGCAATGGCAGCGCTACGGCTTCCTGATGCCGTTCCTCTACCTGCTCGCCGGCCGCGATGCGCTGCGCAACCGCTTCGAGATCGAGGCCGGGCTCGAAGACGGCGGCTACGTGCCCCGCACGTCGACACGCTGACGGAGTCGCCGCTTCGGGTCAGAACACCGGCAGACCGTAGCGCGCGGGCGCGTGGATCGCGGTCGGTGCGATACCGTGGCGCTCGGTGAGGTGATCGACGATGTCTGCGGTGCTGACGAAGTCGCCCAGCAGCGTCACCTCCGTGCGCAGTGTCGCCTCGGAGTCATCGCACAGCATCTCATCCGCCCATGCTGTGGCCGCGCGGGTGAGGATCTCACCGGTCGCGCGGCGAACGCCGCCACGAGTGCGCACCAGCCAGGTGACGGTCATGCGCGGCGGCACCGACACGACGCCGATTTCGCCGGCATCCGCTACTTCGATGAAGACACGGCCGACGGCGCACAGCGGAAGGGCGGCGAGCATCAGCTCCAGCTCGGCCAGCGAGTTCTCGTCTGCCGTGATGAGGTGCTGCACCAGCGGCCGCCGGGATGCCCTGCGTGCGGCGCGTGTGCCGGCGGCTGTCTCGACGATGCTCATGATGCGTCCATCCTAACACCTGAGGAAGGGTTGCCTTACCTTCCCAGTGCTGGGATCGATCAGTCGATGAGGGTGTCGCGCAGCGCGTCCAGTTCGGCATCCGTCAGCCCGGCACTCTGGAGGTATGCCGCCGCGGAGCCGTACCGTTCGTCGATGTCGGACAGCAGCGCCGCCATCACGGGCGCGGGCGACTCGGTCGCCAGCTGGATGGCGTTGCGGGCATCGGGCATGTTCGCGCGGAAGTAGGCGGTGATCGCCCGGTTCCGCTCGGCGGGCAGCTGGGACGCGGTCAGTGCGTAGTCGGCGATCACCGCATCCCGATCGGCTCCGATCGCGCTCAGCGCCAGGGCGATGGTGACACCCGTGCGATCCTTGCCCACCGTGCAGTGCACCAGTGTGGGCTCCCCCGCCGCGATCACGCGCACCGCTTCCACCAGGCGTGAGGCGCTGTCGTCGATGAGGTGCCGGTACATCCCGGCCAGATCCATGTCCTGCTCGAAGAAGGATCCGACGGACCCGAGGAACAGCGGGATCCGCGTGGTCGCCACCGCCCGCAGGGCGGAGGGTTCGGCCCGCACTTCGGTCTCGTCGCGAAGATCCACCACGCGCCGTACGCGCTGGCTGAGCGCTGTCGCACCTTCGGGCGTCAATCGTGCCAGCTGACCAGATCGCAGCAACGAGCCGGGTCGCACTCGCGCGGTTCCGACGGGAATGCCACCGACATCTCTCAGGTTGCTCACGCCGGGGATGTCGATGATCGTCACTCCTCCAGCCTAGGACGAGAATGAGAGGGGTCGGAATCGCACCGAAATACAGAATGGCAAGCTATATGCCCATTTGCTAATCAATACTCCCAGTTCTTACACGCATTACATGGCGTATTGATCTGAGATTTCCCGAGAACCTGATCCGATAGCAGAATATGGCCGTGGCACAAGACACCAGCGAGTTCCGCTACCTGCCCGCGCAGGCGCAGAGGTTCGGCACCCCCGTTCCCCCAGCCCGGCGCACCGCGGTGACGCTTCCCGACGGCCGCTCGCTCAGCGCCCTGCGCTTCGGCGATGACGCACCGGAGGTGACTCTGCTGCACGGCGCCGGGCTCAACGCCCACACGTGGGATGCGGTCGCGCTGCTGCTGGGGCGGCCCGCCCTGGCCATCGACCTCGCCGGTCACGGCGACTCCTCCTGGCGGGACGACCTGGACTACTCCCCTGCCGCGCTCGCAGCCGACGTCGCGATCGCGATCAGGGACTGGGCCGACGCACCGCAGGTGCTGATCGGCCACTCGCTCGGCGGCCTCACCGCCGCAGTGGTGGCGGCGCAGCATCCCGAGCTGGTCGCCGAGCTGATCCTCGTCGACATCGTCCCCGGTCTGGACACCGACGCCGCACCCGCCGTGCTGCGCGAGTTCTACCAGGTGACCGAGTTCGCCTCCCGCGACGACGCCGTCGAACGCGCTGAGCAGTTCGGCTTCGGCGGCACACGCGAGGACACCGAGCGCGGAGTCTTCTTCAACACGCGCATCCGCGAGGACGGTCGGGTGGAGTGGAAGCACCACTTCGCCCAGATCATCGGCCACGCCTTCGATGCGCTGAACGGCGCCGACCGGGCGATCGGCGCCGCCGACCCCTGGTCGGAGCTGGCCGCCGTGACCGTCCCCGTCACCCTCGTCCGCGGCACGCACGGCTTCCTGCAGGACGCCGACGTCCTCGAGTTCTCCGCACGGATGCCGACAGGCGTGGTCGTCACCGTCGATGCCGGCCACAACGTGCAGGAGACCGACCCTGCCGCCCTGGCATCCCTCGCAACCGACGCCCTGGGCCGCCCCTCCCGCTGACTCCACTCGCACTGCCCGTCTCCCCGCTGACCCGAGCGGGATCCACCTCCGAGAGGACACGTCGTGTCTACATCCACAACCGCACGTCGATCGGCCCGTCTGGCCGCGATCGGCCTCCTCGCCATCGGTGCACTCGTCCTGAGCGCCTGCGGCGGCTCACCGGAGCCCGTCTCGACGTCGCCCGCCGAGGCCGACCCGAATGCGGACCTCACCGTCGGCCTCGTCCTCGAGCCGACCAACCTCGACATCCGTCACACCAGCGGGGCCGCGCTCGAACAGATCCTCATCGACAACATCTACGAGGGCCTGGTCACGCGCACGCAGGAGAACAAGGTGGAGGACCGGCTGGCCGGCTCCCACGAGATCTCCGAGGACGGACTCACCTACACCTTCACGCTCAACGACGACATCACCTTCCATGACGGGGCGCCGCTGACCTCGGCCGACGTCGTCGCCTCGTACGAGAACGTGAAGACGGATGCCAGCGTGCAGGGCAACGCAGAGTTCGCCGGCGTCGACGCCATCACCGCTCCCGACGCGAAGACCGTCCAGATCACGCTGACCCAGCCCGATCAGAACTTCCTGTTCAACCTCACCGGCCCCGCGGGCCTCGTGTTCAAAGCCGGCGACGAGACCGATCTGAAGACCGCCGAGAACGGCACCGGACCGTTCACCCTCGAGCGCTGGGCCAAGGGCAGCTCGATCACCTTCTCGCGGTACGACGACTACTGGGGCGAGAAGGCCGGACTGGCCAAGGTCATCTTCCAGTACATCCCCGACTTCACCGCCGGCGTCAACGCCGCCCTGGACGGGTCGGTCGACGTGCTCACCGCCGTGGACCCGAATCTCGTGTCCCAGCTCGAGGACTCGGGCGAGTTCACGGTGACCACCGGACGCACCACAGACAAGGCGACGCTCGCATTCAACAACGCCAAGGCGCCCCTGGACGATGAGCGCGTCCGCAAAGCACTGCGGCTGGCGATCGACCACGAAGCTCTCGTGGAGGCGGTCGGCGCGGGCGAGACCCTGTACGGGCCGATCCCCGCACTGGACCCCGGCTACGAAGACCTGTCCGAACTCGTGCCGTACGACCCGACCGAGGCGAAGAAGCTGCTCGCGGACGCCGGGAAGGACAAGCTCGACCTGACTCTCACCATCCCCTCCTTCTACGGCACCACGGTCGCTCAGGTGCTCGTCTCGGACTTCGCGAAGGTCGGAGTCTCGCTCGAGGTGAACCGCGTCGAGTTCGCGACCTGGCTCGAGGACGTCTACACCAATCACGACTACGAGCTCAGCTTCGTGCTGCACGTCGAGCCGCGCGACTTCGTGAACTGGGCGAATCCGGACTACTACTTCGGCTACGACAACGCCGAGGTGCAGGACCTGTACGCCCGGTCCCAGGCCGAGCTGGATCCCGAGAAGTCGGCCGACCTGCTGAAGAAGGCCGCGCGCATCGTGTCGGAGGACAACGCCGCCGACTGGCTGTACAACGGAGCGACGCTGACGGCATCGGCACCGGGTGTCTCCGGATTCCCGAAGGACTCCATCAACTCGCGCATCGATCTCGCAGGCGTCACCAAGACCGCCGACTGACACGTGATCCGCTACACGCTCACACGAGGAGCCCTGCTGGTCGCAGGGCTCCTCGTGTCGAGCGTGATCATCTTCCTCACGCTGCGCGTCTTCCCCGGCGATGTGGCGCAGCTGATCGCCGGCACGCAGGCAAGTCCTGACACCGTGGCGGCGCTGCGGGAATCCCTGGGCCTGAACGAGCCCCTGACCGCCCAGTACGCGGCCTGGATCGGCGGCATCCTGCACGGCGACCTCGGCACCTCGCAGCTCAGCGGAGCCTCGGTCGGCGCGGAACTGATCGAGAAGGCCCGCGTGACCGTGCCGCTGGGCATCATGGCCCTCACCATCGCGCTGCTGATCGCCGTGCCCTTCGGCATCCTCTCCGCCGTGCTGCGCGGGCGCGCCGGCGGGACGTCGCTGAACGTCGCCGCGCAGGCCGTCGCCGCGGTGCCGGTGATCTGGGCTGGAATGATGCTCGTGGTCGTCTTCGCCCTGTGGCTGGGATGGCTGCCCGCACAGGGCTTCCCGCGCGCCGGCTGGGCCACGCCCTTCAAGGCCTTCGAGTCGCTGCTGCTGCCCGCACTCACCATCGGGATCGTCGAGGGCGCCATGCTACTGCGCTTCGTGCGCAGTGCGACCCTGCAGGCTGCCGGACAGGACTTCGTCCGCACGGCCGCGGCCAAGGGCCTCACTCGTCGCCAGGCCCTCATCCGGCACGGCATACCGGCGGTCGGGTTGTCGATCGTGACAGTCCTGGGCCTGCAGGTGGCCGGGATCATCGTCGGGTCGGTGGTCATCGAGCAGCTCTTCACCCTTCCCGGCATCGGACGGATGCTGGTGGTCGACGTCGGCACCCGAGACCTGGTGAAGGTGCAGAGCGAGCTGCTCGTGCTCACGGGGTTCGTGCTTCTGATCGGATTCGTCGTCGACCTCGTGCACCACGCGGTCGACCCCCGACAACGCGCGGAGGTCGACTGATGCCCCGGTGGATGCGTTCCCTGCTCTCCTCCGGCACCGGCCGCTTCGGCGTCGTCGTGGTGCTGCTGATCGCGCTCACCGCACTCGTCTCGCTGTTCTGGACGCCTTTCGATCCGATGCTCTCCGACGTCCGGGGTCGCTGGGCGCAGCCCGGCTGGCCGCACATCCTCGGCACCGACGGCACGGGCCGCGACATTCTCAGCCTCGTGATGGCCGGAGCCCGCACGACCGTGTTCGTCGCCGTGGGCGCCGGCGTCGTGGCGACCCTCGTCGGAATCGCCCTGGCCGCGCTCGGCGCACTGACCGCGCGATGGATGCGCGAGACCGTGGCCGTGCTCGTCGACAT
>Ga0160443_100330_pt1 | contig 43981 bp, 38 predicted proteins | sample HID1972I_E1MG_FD_108244 | JGI IMG/M metagenome (GOLD analysis project Ga0160443, IMG submission 108244) | Enriched pill bug-associated microbial communities from UW Madison campus, WI, USA - HID1972I_E1 MG | ecosystem: Host-associated > Arthropoda: Insects > Digestive system > Unclassified ... | reverse complement strand
GCGCGCGGCAGCAGCCGGACGCAAGGTGACAGTCATCGACCGTCGCTCGCACATCGGCGGTAATGCGTACAGCGAGGCGGAGCCCGAGACCGGGATCGAGGTGCACCGCTACGGCGCGCACCTGTTCCACACATCCAACCCGGCGGTGTGGGAGTACGTGAACCGCTTCACGACGTTCACGGGCTATGTGCACCGGGTCTATACGCATCACAAGGATGTCGTGTACCCGATGCCGGTGAATCTCGGCACGATCAACCAGTTCTTCCAAGCGGCGTACTCGCCGGCCGAGGCACGCGCGCTCATCAAGGAGCAGGCGGGTGAGTTCGACGTCAAGTCCGCGCAGAACTTCGAGGAGAAGGGTATCGCTCTCGTCGGCCGTCCCCTCTTCGAGGCGTTCTTCCGCGACTACACCGCGAAGCAGTGGCAGACCGATCCGCACAAGCTCTCCGGTGACATCGTCAGCCGCCTTCCCGTGCGCTACACGTACGACAACCGGTACTTCAACGACACGTGGGAGGGTCTGCCCACCGACGGCTACACCGCGTGGCTGGAGCGGATGGCCGATCACCCGAACATCGAGGTGAAGCTCGGTGTGGACTACTTCGATGAGTCGCAGCCGTTGAACAGGCGTGCCACGGTCGGACAACTCCCCATCGTCTACACGGGCCCCGTCGACCGCTACTTCGACTATGCGGAGGGCGCGCTCAGCTGGCGCACGCTCGACTTCGAGCAGGAAGTGCTCGACACCAGCGACTTCCAGGGCACCAGCGTCATGAACTATCCCGATCTGGACGTGCCGTTCACTCGCATCCACGAGTTCAAGCACTTCCACCCGGAGCGCAAGGAGATCTTCGCCCAGGACAAGACGGTCATCATGCGGGAGTTCTCACGATTCGCGAACCGCGACGACGAGCCCTACTACCCGGTGAACACCTCGGCCGACCGCGATGGCCTGCTGGCATATCGGGAGCTCGCGAAGGGCGAGCAGGAGGTGCACTTCGGCGGACGCCTGGGCACCTACCAGTACCTCGACATGCACATGGCCATCGGCTCGGCACTGTCCATGTGGCGCAACGACCTCGCCGGCCGCGACGACTGACGCGCACATGAGCAGGACTTCGGTCGGTGCGCCCGGCACACCGCGGCGCTACGCGCATTCGCTGTGGCTGCTGTCGGCGCGCGACCTGAAGGTGCGCTACTCCACGAGCATGCTCGGCTACCTGTGGTCGGTGCTCGACCCACTGGTGATGAGTGCGATCTACTGGTTCGTCTTCACCCGCGTGTTCCACCGCGATGTGGGGGAGGACCCCTACATCGTCTTCCTCATCAGCGGCCTGTTGCCGTGGGTGTGGTTCAACTCGGCAGTGTCGGACTTCACCAAGGCCTTCAAACGCGACTCCCGGTTGGTGCGCTCCACCGCGATTCCGCGGTCCATCTGGGTGACGCGCATCGTGCTCAGCAAGGGCATCGAGTTCCTCTTCTCGCTGCCGGTGCTGGCCATCTTCGTGGTCATCAACGTGCTGATCGAGGCGGATCCCGATCAGCATGCTCAGATCGGCTGGGGAATCCTCTGGCTGCCGGTGGCGATCCTGCTGCAGACCATGCTTCTGGTGGGACTCGGTCTGCTCGTCGCACCTCTGTGTGCGCTGTACGCCGACCTCGAGCGCACCACGGGTCTGATCCTGCGCGCGCTGTTCTACGCCACGCCGATCATCTACAACGTCTCGAATCTGCCCGGCGTCTTCGAGACGCTGGGCGCTTTCAACCCGTTGGCGGGAATCCTCACGCTGTACCGGATGGCGTTCTTCCCCGATCAATGGCACACCTGGACCGTCCTCATCAGCGTCGTGATGAGCGTGCTCATCCTCGCTCTCGGCTTTTGGGTATTCCGCAAGCTCGAGCGCCCTGTCCTGAAGGAGCTGTGATGCAGACAGCGATCGAGGTGAGACGGCTGGGCGTGCACTTCCGCCGCAACCGGCGCGGACGCCGCACTTTCAAGGACCTGTTCGCGGGCGCATCCCGTCGGTCGCGTCCGGGAGAGTTCTGGGCACTTCGAGACGTGAGCTTCTCCGTGCAGCCGGGCGAGTCCATCGGCGTGGTCGGCCGGAACGGCCAGGGAAAATCCACGCTGCTCCGGCTCGTCGCAGGAGTCCTGCTCGCTGACGAGGGCGATGTCGAGGTGCACGGCGGTGTGGCTCCGCTCATCGAGCTGACCGGCGGCTTCGTCGGGGATCTCACTGTGCGCGAGAACGTCAAGATGACGGCGGGCCTGCACGGGATGTCTCGCGCCGAGGTCGCGGCGCGCTACGACGGCATCATCGCGTTCGCCGAACTCGCCGGATTCGAGGACACCCCCTACAAGCACCTCTCGAACGGCATGAAGGTGCGGCTGGCGTTCTCCGTGGTCTCGCAGCTCGACGAGCCCATCCTGCTCGTCGACGAGGTGCTGGCGGTGGGTGACAAGGCCTTCCGCGACAAGTGCTACAAGCGCATCGACGAGCTTCTCGCAGACGGGCGCACGCTGTTCTTCGTCAGCCACAACGAGCGTGACCTGCGACGCTTCTGCACGCGCGGGTTGTACCTCGACAAGGGGGCGCTGGTATTGGACGCCCCGATCGGAGAGGTCCTCGACCGGTACAACGCCGACTACAACACGCGCTGAGCTCAGCGACGGTCGTCGACCTGCCTCAGTCGACGACCTTGTTCAATGCGGTGAGAGCCGCCTTGGCGGCGGCGAGCTCGCTGTTGGCGGGACCGCCCTTCTCGTACGCCGTCCGCAGATTCTGAAGCGACCTCGAGTAGTCGGTGAGGCGCGAGTTCCACTGCGCTGCGATCGAGCCCGGTGCGATGTAATCCGCCATGCGGCCGGCGTCCTCCTGCAGGAATCCCACATTCTGCGTGGCCTCCTGCGCGTCGGACTCGGCCGCGATCTGCAGCCCCGTCCGAGCATCGTCGAGCACGGGAGCGACCTTCGCCCGGAAGGTCGCGACGTTCGGATCAACGGGCTTCGGAGGCGCAGGCGTCGTCGGCACGGTCGTCGGAACCGACGTCGGCGTCGCGGTGGGGGTGGGCGTCGGCGTGGACGTCGCGGATGGAGTGGCCGACGGTGAAGGGCTGGCGGAGGCCGAGAGAGTCGGAGCAGGGGTCGCCACCGCATCGGGAACGGAGGGCCGGACGAACATCCAGAACACGAAAGCGGCGATCAGCAGGGCCGCGACCGACAGCACGACGATCAGCCAGACGCGTCCGCGCTTGGGCTTCTCCTCCGGAAACGCCCAGACGTACTCGGGCTGCGGCTCGCTCATCATGCCTCCAGCGCCGGCATCGGCTGCCAGCCGCGGTCGCGTCCGATCTTCCCGCCGTCGCGGAGACCGCGGAAAAGGTTGCTGGTGCCGCGCGCGGTGCGCTCGACGAAGACCAGCCGGATGAGCTCCTTGAAGAACGTGGCGGCGGTGCCCAGTCCGAACAGCACGGGGTTGTAGGCGTCGTGCACGCGGTAGTACTGCTTGATGAATGCCCGGTTGCGCATGATGTAGTACCGGTACGCGTTGCTGGAGGCGTTCATGTGCCGGATGCCCATGTCCCACTGCCGGATCTCGCGCGTACGGCGCAGCACGAACTCATCGACGATGACGGCCGTGGTGAGCCGCGATGCCAGCCAGCCGTACATCTGGTCATCCCAGTAGATGAAGAACCGCGGGTCGGGCAGGCCGATCTGGCGCACGATCGAGCGGTGGATGAACATGCCCTCGAAGCATCCGCTGTTCATCTCCTTGAATCCCGACCCGTCGAACTTCGACGGGGCGAACGGGATGGGGATGCCCATCCGGTCGGCGACGCGGTACTGCCAGTAGAACTCGCTGCCGTCGTAATCGTAGCGACGACCCTGAATGCTCTTGAACCGGTGCGACCAGCGGCCCATCCGGGCGAGCCCGTCCGGCAGCACCTCGACGTCGTCATCCATCAGCCAGATCCACTCGGCGCCCAGATCGTACGCCGTGCGCATGCCCTCGCTGAATCCGCCCGAGCCGCCGGTGTTCGTCTCCAGGCGCCGGTACACGATCTCGGTGCCGATGTCCGCGCGGAACGATTCGACGACCTCCGTGGTGTCGTCGGCGGAGGCGTTGTCGATGACGACGATGCGTCCGGGCTTCGGATCCATGGATCGGATGCTGGTGAGCAGTCCGCTGAGCAGATGCGAGCGGTTGAAGGTGACGATCACGATCGCCGCGGAGGCCGGATCGAACACGGCGGGGGTCATGCCTGCTCCTCGAAGGTCTTCTGCCAGGAGGCGTCCGAGACGAGGTCCGGAAGCGCCGCCCGATACTGACTCTGCAGCTTCGACCAGTTGCGCCGCAGGCGGCGGTGCAGCAGAACCGAGTCTCGCAGCATCCGGCGGTACTGGGCCCGGTCGCGGGTGTAGATGTTCTTGCCGGACCCGTCGGCCGAGCTGACCAGGGCGCTGTCGAAAGCGGGGACGCGCCACCATTGCGCGTCGCTCTTGCCGAACTCGACCTCCGGACGCTCGATGTTCTCAGCATCCGGGGAGTGCAGCCAGTGCGACAGGAGCGTGCGAACGGTGAACAGTCGCAGGCGCATTCCGGTCGGGCTGTCGAGCTGGTGCGATTTCAGCGGCGGATACACCTGCCGCCCGCGCCGCGAATGCAGCACCGTGCTCGGATCGCGATGCACGATCGTCTCGGGGAACCGCGTGGCGAGCCTGCGGGCCTCCGGCATCGCCGTGGCGAGGTTGCTCCGCATGTGATCGGGGCCGGAGAGCACGTCCCGCAGCGCCTTCGCACGCAGCGCGACGGGGTAGTACTGCATCATCATCAGATGCTTGAGATCCACGCGCAGGCTGTGTGTGAGCAGCCGGCCGCCCCGCGGCGCGTGGGAATGCAGGAGACCTGCCACGATGCGATTGCGGGCATGGAAGTACGCCTGCCAGTCGATGGTGTCGTCCTTGTTCACCCACGAGACGTGCCAGAGGGCGACGCCGGGCAGCGACACGGTCGAGAACCCCGCCTCGCCGGCGCGCAGGCAGAACTCCGCATCATCCCATTTGATGAACGCCGGCAGCGACAGCCCCACCTTGCGGATGGCGTCGAGCGGGATCAGGCACATCCACCAGCCGTTGTAGTCGGCGTCCATGCGCATGTGCAGCAGCGGTGACTGCCGCAGGTTCGCTGCACCGAAATCGTGCGGCATCTTCTCCTGATAGAGATTGCGCCACATGAACGGAGCCTCGTCCACGACCTCTGCCCAGCCGTGCAGCTTGGGCCGGTCGAGCAGGTCGAACATGTGTCCGCCGACCAGAATCGGGGTCGTGGCGTACTGGGCGAACACGATCGAGCGGCGAAGGGACTCCGGCTCTACGCGCACGTCGTCGTCCAGCAGCTGCACGAAATCGCTCTCCGGTCGCTGCAGCGTCTCGTGCATCGAACGGGCGAATCCGCCCGAGCCGCCCAGGTTCGGCTGCCGGATCACCTGCAGCGTCGCTCCCAGAGCGGCAGCGACCTCGTCGTAGCCGTCCTGATCAGCGACGAGCTGGGTGCCCTGATCGACGAGGAAGATGCGGTCGACGAACTCGAGGGCGTCCGGCGAGTCCGCCAGCGCGCGCAGCGTGTCGACGCAGTAGGCGGGCTTGTTGTACGTGGTGATGCCGAGGGAGGCCTTGCCGGTGCGGGCGGGCTCCTGCTCGGTCGTCCACTCGGCTCGTTCCAGGACGGCGTGCTTCTCGTCGGCGACGACGTCGAACCAGATCCAGCCGCCGTCGCTGTACTCCGTCAGCGCCAGGTCGAACGATGTGGTCGCCTCGCCGCTGACCTCTCTGGTGTCGATCCGCTGGCGAACCCCGGCGCCGTTGGAACGGTAGACCAGCACGGTAGCCGGTCCGCTCGTGTGCACGGTCAGGGTGATCTGACGGACTCCGGTCCAGTGCTGCCAGTACGAGGCGGGGAAGGCGTTGAAGTACGTGCCCAGCGAGACGCGCCGTCCTGACACGATGCGCGCGCGGTGTCGGCCGAGGATGTTGCCGAGGTGCGCTCGGTTCGAGACGCGCACCGGCTCCTCGTCGATGACGGACCAGGTCTCGGGGTCGGCGTACAGCGGGAGCAGATCCGGGTCTCGGTCGAGGGGGAAGACGACGTTCTGCAGCACGTGGGTCACGGATGACAAGCCTACCGTGACCTCCTCCACGAGACTGGGAAGACCTACTCCTGCGGCCCCAACGTCGGGATCGCTCCGGTATGCGCGTCATCGATGTTCTGGCGCCAGGATCTGGTCTGCCCGGCGCGCAGCGCGCACAGCACCAGCAGGACCCACCCGGCGCCGGTGAGCGTGAAGCTCTCGAACATCGATTCCACGGCCAGCGTGACCAGCAACAGGGGCGTCCACGCGTACACGACCGAGCGGCGGACGCTCGCCACCAGCCAGGAGCGCACGATCGCCACCCCGCCGAGAAGCAGGAAGAGCGCGAGCCCCAGCCAGCCGAGCTGCAGCAGCACGTCGAAGTACGCGTTCAGCGCCGACTGGTGGTGATCGGCGAGCTGATAGTTGATGTACGGGACCGGATACTGACCACCGGCCCAGGAGCCGAACCAGCCGTATCCGGTCACTGACCGCTCTGCGACGTAGTCCAGGATCACGTTCCACAGATCGGCGCGCGTCGAGAAGTCCGAACCCGCGTCCAGGAATCGGATGACGAGATGGCGCAGCACGAACGCCACGGCCAGCGCGATGGCGACCAGGGTGCCGAGAATCCACTGCATGCTCACTCTGAGATGAGCGGGTGTGTGTCGGACGATCGTGAGTGCGGTCGTGGCGACGCCGACGGCTGCGGCCAGGACGACCACGGTGGGGGATGCCGACAGCAGCGCGAGGAAGCCTCCCAGCACGATCGAGTACATCCCCAGGACCCGGTCGATCGACTGCGTGCGCCACTCGATCACGAACGTGATCAGTCCGACGACCGTGACGAACCCCAGCATGTTGCGGGTGCCGAAGATGCCCTGGATCGGGCCGCCGATGGCGAGATTGCCCTCGATGCCGAACGCCGTGAGCGGCATGTCCAGCAGCACGCCCGACAGCACCTCCAGCGCCAGAGAGATCGTCAGCAGCCATCGCAGCGTGTCGCCCAGGGCGCGCACGGTCTGCAGGGTGTCCCGCACGTGGCCGATGGTCACCGCGACGATCGTGAAGCCGAACAGGGTCAGCCAGCCGGTCAGGGTGCCCGAGCGGCTGGTCGTCCACAGCAGGCTGAACAGCGCCAGCGCGAGGAACCCGATCAGGGAGGTCGGTGCGAAGCGCAGCAGTGACAGCTCCTCGCGGCGCACGACCAGTACTCCGACGCCGAGCACCGCGAGCATCGTGACGATCGTCGCCAGCGTCGCCATCGACGTCATGCGCTCGATGAGGAACGTGCCGAACACCGCGGCCAGCCCTGCGATCGTGTACGCGCGGGCGAACTCGGCCGAAGCCAGCAGCGAGACGACGTACCGCCGCGGGCTCATGGCACCTGCCGCGCCCTGGGACCGTGCGAGATGACAGGCGTGCGCTCGCCGACGCCCACCCCGATCAGGGGGACCGATTTCATCTTGAACGACAGCAGGATCAGCAGCACCCAGCCCCAGAGCATGATCGGTGCGGACTCGGCCAGTCCCTCGAAAAGCAGCGACACCGTCAGCATCAGCGGCAGCAGCGCGATCGGCGAGTACGGCCGCTTCGCATCCAGATCCCAGCGCGGACGGTCGACGGCGAAGAACCAGGCGCGCCACAGCAGCGCGAGCCAAGCGATCCCCATGAGGATCACCCCCACGATGCCCAACTGCAGGAACACGTCCAGCCACATGTCGTGCGCGTGGAAGACCGTCAGTCCGTGATTCATGATCCAGCCGTGGAACGCCGGATCCCAGGGGACCCAGGGCGAGGAGAAGCCGTTGCCGAACACCGGGCGGGTGATCGCGCGCTCCCACACCGCCTGCCAGATCTCGATGCGACCGGTCAGGTCCGAGCTCTTGCCGAACAGCTCGAGCACCTGATCCCTCAGCAGTGCGCCGGCGGCGACCCCCGCGACGGCCACGGCGGCGAACACTCCGTACACCGCTCGACGCGTCCCCGGCGATGACGCGGCGCGCATCACGAGCACCGTGGCGAGCACGACCAGCACGACGGCGATGCCGAGGTAGACCGTGGTCGAGGCCGCCTTCACCAGCAGCACGAACGCGAGCACCGCCCAAGCGATCAGCACGCCGCGACGGCGCACCCGTGCGGCGTACAGAACGCCGAACACGATGAGTGCGAACAGGCACATCATCGCCATCGAATGCGCGTTGCCGACCACGCCCTGGATGCGTCCGTCGTCGAAGAGGTTGCCCCGCACCCAGTACAGGTGCGGGTCGATCCTGCCAGGCGGCACGTCGGCGAAGTTCGGCAGGATCGGATGCCGCAGCACCAGTGCGACCCACAGTTCGACGGCCAGCGAGAGACCGAGGATGAGCTTCAGAGTCGTCGAAAGCGCTCGGGCGATCTCCTGCCAGGTGAGCAGAGTCGACACCATCAGCGCGGTGACGGTCACCGCGGCCATCAGCGTCCAGGTGAGTGCGGTGGCACCCGGCCATCGCGACCACAGCAGGGAGAGCGCCGCCAGCGCTCCGTATCCGAGTGCCGCCCAGGGCAGTCGCCGCCACGGGAACCGGGTCGGTCGACTCTTGGCGACCGCGGGCACCCAGATGCCGAGCGCCCCGAGAGTCAGCGCGGCCATGACGATCACGGCGCCGATCGGGCCCACCAGGTTGTACACCGCGGTGTGGGCGAACACCGCGAAGAGGCACAGGACGCTGTAGGCGCGCACCATCAGATGCCCGGTCGTCTCGCGGGCGGGGGCGACGGGAGGCGCCGCCACGGGGTGTCTGGTGTACACGGCCATCGGGTTCAGGCTACCGCGCCCCGCTGACCGCACCGCTGAGCGGCACCGCGACACTCGGACGAGCATCGGCCGGCGCTAGCCTGGATGCATGCTCCTGACCATCACCAACGAGCCGCGGGACTACGCATGGGGCTCGACGTCGCTTCTCGCCGCTCTCGAAGGGCGTCGGCCGTCCGGTGCTCCCGAGGCCGAGGTCTGGTTCGGAGATCATCCGGGAGACCCGGCCGACGTCGCCGGGGGAGGCACGCTCGACGCCGTCACAGGGGGATCGCTGCCCTACCTGCTGAAGCTGCTCGCGGCGGCGGATCCGCTGTCCATCCAGGTGCACCCCACCCGGGAACAGGCTCGGGAGGGCTTCGCACGGGAAGCGCAGATGGATGCCGCCGACCCGACCCGCAACTACCGGGACGCCAACCACAAGCCCGAGCTCATCGTCGCGCTCAGCGACCGGTTCGAGGCGCTCAGCGGCCTGCGACCCGTCCCGGACACGCTGCGGATGCTGGCATCCTTCGGCGACGCGCCGGGCGTCGTCGAGCTGCGCCGGCGCCTCGCTTCCGGCTCCGAGGAGCAGGCCCTTCGCGAAACCATCGGATGGCTGCTGTCCGGGGGCGCTCAGGACGCCGTCGACGATGTGATCCGTGCTCTCGCCGGCGCCGAAGCGGACGAAGACGCCGCGGCGGATGAGTTCGCGGAGACGCTGACGGCCATCCGCACCATCGCCGAGCGCAACCCCGACGATCCCGGCGTGGTGGTGGCTCTGCTGATGAACTTCCTGGTGCTGCATCCCGGTGAGGCCGTGTTCCTGCGTGCCGGCCTGCTGCACGCCTACGTGTCGGGGCTGGGCGTGGAGATCATGGCCGCCAGCGACAACGTGCTGCGCGGTGGACTCACCCCGAAGCACATCGACGTCGAGGAGCTGCTGAAGATCGTGGACACCCGGCCGGGCGAGGTCCCCGTGCAGGCGGCGACGGGCGCGGTGACCGCGTACGACGTCCCGGTCGCGGACTTCGCCCTGCGCCGTGTCCAGCTCGACGGCGAGCGCTCGGTCGCCGTCTCCGGGCCGAGCATGGCGCTCAGCACGGCGGGTGCGGTCCGGGTGGGAACGCGGGCGGGCGAGTCCGTCGCCGTGGCCGTCGGCTCGGCCGTCTTCGCGCCGATCGACGTCGATGAACTGCAGCTCTCGGGCATCGGCGAGGTCTTCATCGCGGAGCCCGGCATGCGCGACACGCCGGAAAGCATCCAATGAACTTTAAATGCGGCATTGAGGGTTTACGATCTGCGACTTGACCGGAGCGAATGACACGGGTGTAATTAGGGAAAGAACGGCCCGTGGGGGGCACAAGCAGGGTTGGGAGATCGAGATGACGGGTTACCGCTCAGACGTTCCCGAGAATTGGTTCGTCGATCCGGTGAATCTCGGCGTACCGGGTGTACGCCGGGTGGACGCAGAAGATGATGGCGCGCTCGCGTGGCAGGTCGATGCACTGTGTGCACAGACCGACCCGGAGGCGTTCTTCCCCGAGAAGGGCGGCTCGACGCGTGATGCGAAGCGGATCTGCACGTCCTGCGATGTACGGGGCGAGTGCCTCGAATACGCACTGAACAACGACGAGCGCTTCGGGATCTGGGGTGGGCTCAGCGAGCGCGAGCGACGTAAGCTCAAGCGCCGCGCGAGCTGACCGCGACGACAGCGAAGAATCGAACCGGCGGGGCACCGCATCCTCTCGGATGCCGCGCCCCGCCGGTTTCTGCTGGGCGCGCCGGTGTGGCGACCGGTCGGGAGCACACCCCTGCATAGGCTGACTGGTGCCATGCCAGCACGCGTTCACGCCCTCATCGTCGCGCGCTCCGGTGAAACCGGAAGCGCCCCGCTCAGTCGCACCCTCGAAGCACTGAGAGCGCAGAGCCTTCCCCCGGCGGCGGTCACCGTCATCGTGCAGGGCGATGGCGAGCTGGTGAGGCGGATGCCGGGCATCGGTCACCTGGTGGAGGGGATCATCGAGGCCCGCGCGGGGACCAGCTTCTCGGAGGCGATCGCCCTCGCTCAGCCCAGGGTGGCCTCTGGCAGCTCCGTCTGGCTCCTGGCGGATGACACCGCCCCCGAGCCGGACGCGCTGCAGCTGCTCGCCGGCGCGCTCGAGCGCTCGCCCTCGGCTGCGATCGCCGCGCCCAAGCTCGTGCGCCACGACGACGCCCGTGAGATCGTCTCCCTCGGAGCCAGCATGACCCGGTGGGGTCGCTCGATCGAGCTGGCCGCGGACGAACTCGACCAGGGCCAGCACGACGACACCGAGGACGCGCTCGGTGCGGACGTGCGCGGCATGCTCATCAGCGGCGGGGCGCCCAGGGCGCTGCGCCCTGACACGGCGCTGTCCGTCGCCGATGTGGGACTCGACCTCGGCGTCAGAGCGCGCCTGGGCGGAGCCCGGATGGTGCTGGTGCCGAAGGCGCGCGTCGCCGTGCGACCGACCGGGCCCGCCACTCTGCCGCGCAGCCATGCCGCCCGCGCGTGGGCCACCCGGCGCGCACAGCTGCATCGTCGTCTGGCCTACGCCCCCGCGGCGGCCGTTCCGCTGCACTGGCTGTCTCTTCTGCCTCTCGCGCTGTGGCGCTCCGTCACCCGTCTCATCGCGAAGCGCCCCGCGGAGGTCGCACCCGAATGGGGCGCGACGCTCGCGAGCATGCTCAGCCTGGGCGCACTGGTGCGGTCGCGCCGCGCCATCCGCTCGTTCCGCTCCGCATCCTGGTCGGACATCGCTCAGCTGCGTGTGACGCGCGCGCAGCTCAAGCAGCGACTGGATGACGGACACGGCAGCGAGCGCGGTGCCGTGAGCGAACTGAACTTCTTCAGCGGCGGGGGAGCGTGGGCGGTGCTGGCGGCGCTGGTCGTCGGCGTCGCCGCGTTCGGCACGCTGCTCGCCTGGCCCGCCCTCGGAGGCGGTGCACTGCTGCCGCTGAGGCAGACGCTCGCCGCGCTCTGGGCCGACGCCGCCTGGGGACTGCGCGATGTGGGACTCGGCGTCGTCGGCCCTGCGGATCCGTTCGCGGGCGTCGTCGCCGTGCTCGGCACGCTGTGGCCCGCCGCCCCGTCGTTCGCGCTGGTGCTGCTCTGGCTGGGCGCGCTTCCGCTCGCCGTGCTGGGCGGGTGGTTCGCGGCGACCCGCGTGACCGACCGTGCGGGTCTGCGCATCCTGGGCGGCGTGCTCTGGGCGCTCGCACCGACGTTCCTCACCGCCCTCGTGCAGGGGCGTCCTGCTGCGGTGATGCTGCACCTGCTGCTGCCGTGGGCGCTGCACACCGCGGTCGTCGCGCACCGGTCATGGGGCGCCGCGGGAGCCGCATCCGTCCTGACCGCCGCCACCCTCGCCTGCGCGCCGTCGCTCGCACCGGCTTTCGTGCTGCTCTGGGCGCTGTCGCTCGTCCTCATGCTCGTCACCGGGCGTCTGCGCGGTGCGAGCCGCCTGCTCTGGCTGCTGGTCCCCAGCGCGGCGATGTTCGCGCCGCTGGTGTTCCGTCGCGTGCGCACCGGCGAGCCGTGGGCGCTGCTGGCCGACCCCGGTGCGGTCGTCTCCCTCGATCAGGCCGCTGCGGATGCTGCGGGTCGGGCAGATGTCGCCATGGGCTTTCCCGCGGGACGGGCCGGTTGGGAGTGGTTCGCAGCAGGCCCCGTGAGCGACTGGGTCCCGCTGCTGCTGGCTCCTGTTGCCCTGCTCGCCCTGCTGTCGGCGCTGTCCCCGCGCTGGCGCGCAGGACTCGCGCTTCTCCTGACTGCGGCGGCCGGATTGGCGACGGCGCTGTTCGCAGTGGGGGTCGTGGTGTCCTTCGCAGCCGGCGTGGGCATCGCGGTGTGGCCCGGAACAGGGCTCAGCCTCGCCTGGATCGGCATCGTCGGCGCCGCACTCGTCACACTCGACACCGTCGTCGCGCACGCGCCGCTGCGTGCGAGCGCAGCCCTGGTCGCGGGGCTCACGGTCGCGGCCTGCGGTGTTCCCGCGCTGCTGGCTGTGCATGCCGGTCATGCACAGCTGCACAACGGTCCGGCGAGCACTCTTCCCGCACTCGTCGCCGCACAGGCCGGCGGCGATGCCGATCGCGGAACGCTGGTCCTGACTCCGTTGAACGACGGCTCGCTGTCCGCCCAGACGGTGTGGGGTGCGAGCGCGACGCTGGGCGCTCAGAGCACGCTGCTGACCGCGGCGACCCGCCCGCAGGGCGATGACATCTCCGCGACCGCCGTCGATCTGCTCTCCGGTCGCGACTTCGACGCGGCCGGGGCGCTCGCCGACAAGGGGATAAGCTTCGTGCTCGTCGCACCGGCCCCGCACGAGAAGGACCGCGCGCGCACCATGCACGAGGAGGCGACCACGGCGATCGATCAGCGGGCAGGCTTCGTCAAGGGCGGAGAGACCGTCCGGGGAATCCTGTGGCGCGTCGACGTCGAGATCGCGGCTCGCGAGGGGCTCTCCGCTGCGGACCGCGCGATCGGTCGGGTGGTCGGGCTGGTTCAGCTGCTCATTCTGCTCGCGGCGCTTCTGCTCGCCATCCCGACCCGGGCGTCGCGCCGGGCGGCTCGCGCACGCTCCCGCATCGTCGGGCGCGCATCCGACGATCCGCGGCCAGCACCCCGTCAGCGCGCCGTCGCGCGGCGCAGGCAGGGCACCACGCGGCCGCCCGACGGCGTCGCATCCCCGGCCGAGGCCGACTCGCCGCCTGACGGGGGCACCGCGCCGTCGACAGATGACAGCGTCGCGGGCAGCACGGATGCAGAGCCGGAGGAGGCGCGATGAAGCAGCAGACGATCAGGCTCGCCGCCACCGGGGCCCGAATCGCCACCGGCGCGGTCGTCGCGGCGGCCTGCGTGTTCGGCGTCGTCGCGGCGGTCGCCGCTCCGTGGCCCGAAGTGCGCAACGATCAGGTCGGTACGACGGTGACACCCGTGCCATCCGATGCGCTCCTGGTATGCAACGGCTCCTTCCGCGCGCTCGGACGGGACGCCGACCGTGCCGATCTGATGGTCTCGGCGGGCACGACGCGAGCGCGCATCGACGGCGCTGCGGATGACGCGACGACAGCACCGCTGGACATGCCGGGGATGACCGGCGGCGCGGGGGCGCAGTCCATCACGGCGCGGGTGAAGGATCGCCTCGTGCCGAAGGTCGCAGCATCCGAATCCCTGACGATCTCCGATTCCGATGTCAGCGGTTTCGCGGCGGCGCCCTGCCGGGAGCCCTCGCTGAACTCCTGGCTCGTCGGCGGCGACGTGTCGACCGGAGCATCCGACGTCATCGTGCTGTCCAATCCGGGAGCCGTCACGGCGTCCGTCGCCCTGGATGTGTACGGCGAGACCCGCAGAGCATCGACCGTGGTCGTGCCGCCCATGACTCAGCTGGGCGTGCCGCTCGCCTCCGTCGCGGCCGGCGAGCGCAGTCCGGTCGTGCAGGTCTCGTCATCGGGCGCACCGGTGCGCGCCTCGCTGCAATCCGCTCTGGTGCGCACGCTGGACGCGGTGGGCATCGACGTGCAGGACGGCATCAGCGGAGCGCAGACCGATCTGCATCTGCTGGGCGTCCGCTCCGCACCCGTCGCGGAGGGCGACGATGCGAACGGTCTCGTGGTGCGGATCCTCGCGCCCGCCGAGGACGGCGGCGCCCAGGTCCGGGTGCGTTCCGCCTCGACGGGCGAGCTCCTCGATGAGTACCCGGTCGACCTGGTCGGCGGTGTGCCGTCCGAGATCGCGATGGCGGACCTGCCGGATGGCGCGTACGACGTCGAGATCGAAGCCAGTTCTCCCGTGGTCGCGGGCGTGCGCCAGACCGCCAGGGCGAGTTCGCGCGAGGACTTCGCCTGGATGCTCCCCGCCCCCGAGCTGGCGCCGGATGCCGAGGTGACCTTCTCCGTCCCCGACGGCGCACCGGCCACGCTCTTCCTGCGCAACGCCGCGGACACCGAGGTCACGGTCGCTCTGGGCGGCGCCGATGAGACCAGCGTCCGGCTGGCCGCCGGAGGGGTCGCCGCGGTGCCCGTGAAGTCCGGTGGACACACGCTGCAGCCATCCGGTCCCGTGCACGCCGCGATCGGAATGGGCGGTGAGAAGGGGACGTCCGCGATCGCGGGCTGGCCGCTGTGGGCGGCCGCTGCCACCGGGCAGCCGATCCTCGTCCGGCCGTGAGCGGACGGCCGGGGGAGTCAGTACTCGCGGCCCTCTGAGCCCAGTTCCCAGGGCTCGCGACCGACGTATTCGGCTGCGGCATGGAACACGGCGCTCTCGATCGCGACGCGCCGGTGCAGGGCATCGTCGTGCCCCTTGGGTAGCAGCCGCTCGATGGGCACTCGGAAGAGGGCGACCCGGCGCGTGCGGTGATCCACACGCCAGCGTGGGATGCCGTCGTCGCGATCATGCAGCGGCATGGCCGCGATCTCGAAGCTCACATCGCGCAGTTCTTCCCATGTCGTGCGCAGGTACTCCACTGCGCTGCCCACCGTCACCTCGAAGCGATCCAGCCGTCCGTCCAGCGGCGGCAGCGGTGGACGCACGACCTCGCTGCGTCCGAGCCGTCCATGACGGCCATGGCGCGCGCCGCGGGAGACGGCGGTGCGTGCGGTGCGGCGACGGGGCATGACGAAAGTCTAGGCCGGATCCTCACCGCGCGGCTGCCCGCCATCCGAGTGGCGGCGTCCTACTCTGAAACGGATGGATGACACACTCCGCACCGACGAACGGCTCTGCTCCAAGGTGGCGTGCGCGCGCGAAGCCGTCGCCACCCTCACGTTCGACTACGGCGACCAGATGGCGGCACTGGGGCCGCTCGGCCCCGGCGGGGATCCCCACGCGCACGACCTCTGCGCGCAGCATGCGGAACGGCTCTCGGTTCCCGCAGGCTGGCTGGTCATCCGGCATGAGGCGCTGCGGCACTGAGAGGCATCCGCACCCGCTCCTTCGCGTTCCGCGGGCGCTCTCGGGAACGACGCTCAGATGCGCACGCGCCGGCCGGTGAGCCGCTCCGCGCGGTCGTCGGCGAGGATCAGCGCGCGCTGCTCGCGCTGGCGGCGCAGCGCCGTCACGCCGCGCAGCAGATCCTCCGGAGCCACTGGCGGCAGCGGCGACACAAAGGCACCCACCTCGCCGGCGAGCTCGTGGGCGATGCGCACGCGGGCGGCCGGTGAGAGCTGGTCGGCGGATGACAGGAACTGCGAGATCCGACGCGCCAGCCGGTCGGGCAGGCGAGCCACATCGGCGACCTGCGACCATTCGGCCAGGGACGGCGGCAGATACGGGGAGTGCTGGGGAAGGGCGGGCGTGCGGACCCGTTGCGAGTAGGTTCCGGCTACGAGATCTCCCAACCGCTGCGAGCGCGCGGTGAGCGCTCCGGTGATGACGGCGCCGCCCCCGAAGGTCAGGTAGATCTCCAGCACGCCGACCAGCGCGCGGATGAAGGTGTGCCGGAAGGTGATCGCCCCGCCGTCGATGCGCACGATGCGTCCGCCCACCGCGAGCTTGCCGACGCTACGCCCGCGCATCGCGGTCTCGATGGTGATCGGCAGCACGAGGAAGCTCAGCACCGATGCCCAGATGGAGAGCATCGGCAGGGTGTGCTCGTCGAGCAGTCCCTGGCTCAGCAGCCAGATCTGCAGAAGGATGAACGCGATGAAGACGGCGAAACCGATGAGCATGTCGATCAGGGCCCCCGCGGCGCGAAGGATGAACCCGACCGGCTGCACGTCGATGGCGACGGCCTCGCCGGAGAGGATCTCCTGCTCATCGGTGATCGCGCTCGACATGAGTCCAGTAAATCAGGTGTCGGGGCGGACGTCCTCGCCCCCGCGTATGCTCACGGGCATGTGCGGACGATTCGCGATGGATGCGACAACCGATGAGCTGATCCAGCAGTTCGTCATCGAGGGCGGCAGGCCCGAGGACTGGTGGCGTCACTTCCACGGATCCTATTCGATCGCCCCTACCGACGATGCGGCGATCGTGCGCGACCGCGGCGAGGGGCGCATCCTGGAGCTGGTCCGGTGGGACTGGCAGAAGCCCGCGAACCGACCCCAGGGGCCGCCGATGATCAACGCGCGGCTCGAGAAGCTCGCCACCGGATTCTGGGCACCGGCCTTCACTGCGGCTCGGTGCGTCGTCCCGATGCGCGGGTACTTCGAGTGGACCGGGGAGAAGGGCGACAAGACGCCGCACTTCCTGCATGGCGACGGACTGCTCGCCGCAGCCGGGCTCACCTGGTCGATGCGGCTGCCGACCGGCGAGCACGCACGCTGCTTCGTCGTGGTCACACGTCAGGCGCGCGATGCCGGGGGAGAGGTCCATGACCGGATGCCCGCATTCCTCACCCCGGGAGCGGTGGACGAGTGGCTGGAGCCCGTCAAGCTCGATCGCGGCGGACGCGAGGGGATGCTGGCGCTGCTCGAATCCGCATCCGCCGAGGTCGCCGCCACCATGACGCAGTATGTCGTGGACCGGAAGATCAACAGCACGCGCACCGTGGATCCGGCGGATCGGACCGTGATCGAGCCGCCGGCGTGAGGCGTTCGACCTGAATGCCCGTACAGTGTTTCAGGTGGATGCCGATGCCCTCACCGACGCACGACGCCCCGAGTGGGAGCGACTGGATGCACTGAGCCGTCGGCGTCGCCTGAGCGGCTCCGACGTCGACGAGCTGATCGTCAGATACCGGGCGGCATCCGCTGATCTCGCCGAGCTGAAGACCTCGGTCGGCGACTCGCCGCAGGGCGCCTACCTCTCGACGATCCTCGCCGCCGCGCGGCTGCGTCTCACCGGGGCCGGAGACAACATCCTCGCCCAGACGTCACGCTTCTTCACCCTGCAGCTGCCGGCGGCGCTGTTCCGTATCCGCTGGACCACTGCGGTGATCGCGCTTGCCTTCATCCTCGTCGTCGTGATCACCGCGGCCTGGATCACCGCCGAGCCCTCCCGCATCGCCGCACTGGGCACACCGGAGGTGCTCAAGCAGTACGCCGAGGAGGACTTCGTCGACTACTACGGACCGATGGCGTCGTTCGCCGGCCTCGTCTGGTCGAACAACGCCTGGATCGCCCTGCAGTGCGTGCTGTTCGGCGTCACCGGTCTCTGGCCGGTCTGGATGCTGATGCAGAACGCCGTGAGCCTGGGAGTGTCCACGGCTGTGATGGGCGCTCACGACAAGCTCGACGTCATGATCCTGCACATCCTTCCGCACGGCCTACTGGAGCTGACCTCGATCTTCGTCGCCGCGGCGGCGGGGCTGCACATCTTCTGGGCGTGGGCGGTGCCCGGTCGGCGCACGCGCGGAGAGTCGCTGGCCGCTGGTGGGCGGGCGCTGGCGACCGTGGCGATCGGCCTCGTGTTCGCGTTGCTTCTCTCGGGCCTGGTCGAGGGGTTCGTCACCGGCTCGGCCCTGCCGTGGGCCGTCAAGATCGGCATCGGCGCGCTCGCTCTGGGAGTCTTCCTGTTCTACATGCTCGTGATCGGCCGCAGCGCGGCACGCCGCGGAGAGACGGGAGACCTGCTGGAGTACGAGGCGGGCACGCCCACGCTCACCGCCGGCTGAGGTCCGCCGGGGATGCACGTGGGCGCGACCGCCCGGGTCAGGAACGCGCTGTGCCGTCGAAGAGCGCCCGGTAGGCGTAGCCGGCCAGCAGCGCGCCGACGGCGGGGAAGACGATGAACACCCACAGCTGCCCGAGCGCCTCGGATCCACCGTAGATCGCCGCGGCGAGAGAGCGCGCGGGGTTCACGGAGGTGTTGTCCACCGGGATGGCGATCAGGTGGATCAGCGTGAGCGAGAGTCCGATGGCGATTCCGGCGTGCGCCGTGCCGCGCGTCGGGTGCGTCGAACCGAGGATGACCAGCAGGAAGAAGCCCGTCAGGATGACCTCGATGATGATCGCGGACATCATCCCGAACCCGCCGGGGGAGTGCGAGCCCCAGCCGTTCGAGGCGAAGCCGGCATCCTGTGCGGTGGTCAGCCATCCGTCCGGACCGAACAGGCCGATGAGGGTCAACGCGGTGGATGCGACGATGCCGCCGACGACCTGCGCGATGATGTACGGAACGACGTCGCGCCACGGGACGCGCCCGGCGGCTGCGGCGCCCAGCGTCACCGCGGGATTGAAGTGGCCCCCGGAGAGCGGGCCGAACGCGTACACGCCCACCAGCACCGTCAGACCGAAGGCGAGGGCGACCGCGACGTAGACGGCCGAGTTCGCGCCGGGATCGGTGAAATGGTTCGAGGCGAACACGGCGGTGCCGACGCCGCCGAAGACCAGCAGGAACGTCCCGAAGCCCTCGGCGGCGAGCTTCGCGCCGAGGGAGGCCGTCAGCGGTGCGCCGGGCTCCGGTGCCGGGGTGATGGAGGATTCGCTCATGAGATTCCCTCTCGTCCGTTCGATCGAGGCGATCGAATTCACTGCGAACGATAGCGGCGTCGGATGCCGAAGCATCCGACGCCGCGCGGGGATCAGTGAATCACCCGATCACTCGCCGACGCCCACCGGCTCCTCGTCGTTCGCGGCACCCGTGGCGACCGCGGCACGGACGTCGTCCGCCACCTTCTGGTCCACCTGGCCCCAGTACCAGAAGAAGCGCTCCTGGATGGCGGGGACGGTCAGCGCATCGTACTGACCGGCAAGGGTCTGGATGAAGCGCTGACGCTCCTCTGCAGTGAACACGTCGTTGATGAGCGTGCGGGCCTGACCGAAGTCGTCGTCCTCGGAGTGCAGGGTGGCGGCGCTGCGGATGAGCGCGCCGTCCGACTCCCAGCTCGCTTCGATCCCGCGCTGCGGGTCGGCCACGGGACCACCGGCGATACCGTACGAGTTCGGCGTGTAGACGCGGTGCTCGGCGGTGTTGTAGTGGTACTGCATGTTGCCCTCGTGCATGTAGTTGCTCGTGTGGGCGGCGTGCGGCTGGTTGACCGGCAGCTGGTTGTAGTTCGTGCCGATGCGGTAGCGCTGGGCGTCCGGGTAGGAGAACACGCGCGCCATGAGCATCTTGTCCGGCGAGATGCCCGTGCCGGGAACCTGGTTGCCCGGCGAGAACGCGGCCTGCTCGATCTCGGCGAAGAAGTTCTGCGGGTTGCGGTTCAGCGTGAACGTGCCGACCTTGATGCGCGGGTAGTCCTTCTTCGACCAGGTCTTCGTCAGATCGAACGGGTTGAAGCGGTAGTCCTTCGCCTCGTCGTACGGCATCACCTGCACGTAGACGTCCCAGGCCGGGAACTCGCCGTTCTCGATCGACTCGTACAGGTCGCGGCGGTAGTAGTCGGCGTCCTGACCGGCCAGGCGCTCGGCCTCGTCGGCGAACATCGGCTCGACGCCCTGCTGGGTCAGGAAGTGGTACTGCACCCAGAAGCGCTCGCCTTCGGCGTTGATCCACTGGTAGGTGTGCGAGCCGTAGCCGTTCATGTGGCGCCACGAGCGCGGCAGACCCCGGTCTCCCATGACGTAGGTGACCTGGTGGGCGGACTCGGGCGAGAGCGTCCAGAAGTCCCACTGCATGTCGGCGTCGCGCAGGGCGGAGCCGGTCAGGCGCTTCTGCGAGTGGATGAAGTCGGGGAACTTGATGCCGTCGCGCAGGAAGAACGTCGGGGTGTTGTTGCCGACGATGTCGAGGTTGCCCTCGGTGGTGTAGAAGCGCAGCGAGAAGCCGCGCACATCGCGCCAGGTGTCGGGGGAGCCCTGCTCGCCGGCGACCGACGAGAAGCGGATCAGCGTCTCGCTCTTCGCGCCGGGCTGGAATGCGGCCGCACGCGTGTACTGCGAGACGTCCTCGGTGACGACGAACTCGCCGAACGCGCCGCCGCCCTTGGCGTGCGGGTTGCGCTCCGGCACGCGCTCGCGGTTGAACGAGGCGAGCTTCTCGACCAGGTAGCGGTCGTGCAGGGCGGTGGTGCCGTCAGGGCCGCCGGTCAGCGAGTGGGCGTCGCTGGCGACGGGCGTGCCGGTCTGGGTGGTCGTGAAGTTCTTGTCAGTCATTCACTTCTTCCTTTCACAATCGGAGCAGATGGCTCGGTAGGTCACAGAGGCTTCGAGGATGCGCATCCCGTGGTCGTGGGACGGATGCAGGCAGGGCGCTTCGCCGACGGCGCAGGCGACGTCTTCGACCCGCCCGCACTCCACGCACTGCAGATGGTGATGATTGTCGAACTCGTGCTGCACCTCGTAGAGGGCGCTGCCGGCATCCGGCAGACTCACGCGGCGGACGATGCCCGCCGTGGTCAGGTCGCCCAGGATGCCGTGCACAGTGGGCAGCGCGACGCTGCTGTGGTGCTCGCGCAGGGCGGAGAACACCGACTCGGCGGACGCATGCGGCCGAGTCTGCAGTGCCTCGAGCACGGCCACGCGCTGCAGGGTCACGCGCAGTCCCGCGGCGCGCAGGCGCTCAGGCAGTGCAGTGGTTCCCATGCCCACCAGCTTAGTCCTTATCCTGAATGATTCATAATAAGGAACGGTTCACGAGTGCAGTCGCCTACAGTCTTCCGGCGGCCTTGAGCTCCAGATAACGATCGGCGATGCGCGGCGGCAGCGAGTCGGGGTCCGTCGCGATCGCCTCGCCCCCGGCGCGGCGGACGGCATCCGCCACGACCTGCGCATCTCGGATGGTCTGCTCGGCCGCCGCCGCCAGGTAGACATCGATGCGGGAGTCGCGTCGGCGCGCGAGCTGCACGATCGAGTCGTCCGTGGCGGAGCCCACCAGCAGCGTGGTCGCACGGGAGGCGTCCGGGAAGGCGCCGAGGAAGCCGCGGGCGGATTCCGCCGCGTCCTGCGCGGTCAGCACGACGATCAATGAGGGACGTGTCGTCAGGGTGCGCACGGCGGCGAACGCGCCCGCCCAGTCGGTGTCGACCAGTCGCGCGTGCACCGAGGCCATGGCATCCGTCAGCGCCGGGAGCAGCGCCGGGCCGTCGACTCCGCTCACGCGCGCCCGCGTCACCCTGTCGTACATCAGCAGGTGCACGTGGTCTCCGGCGCGCGAGGCGAGCGCCGCCAGCAGCAGGGCGGCTTCCAGAGAGGCGTCCAAGCGGGTGCTGTCGCCCACGCGTGCGGCAGAGGTGCGGCCGGTGTCGACGATGATGACGACCTGCCTGTCGCGCTCCGGACGCCAGGTGCGCAGCATGGTCGTGCCTGCGCGCGCGGTGGCACGCCAGTCGATCGAGCGGATGTCGTCGCCGCGGACGTACTCGCGCAGGGAATCGAACTCCGTGCCCTGCCCGCGCACCTGGATGGACGTGTTGCCGTCCAGCTCGCGCAGTCGGGCCAGTCGCGAGGGCAGGTGCTTGCGGGAGGTGAATGCGGGGAGCACCCGCAGCGCACCGCGCACATCGTGCCGGCCCTGACGCCCGGCGAGCCCGAGCGGCCCACGGGAGCGGATCGCGACGAAATCGCTGGAGAGCTCGCCCCGACGGCGAGGCAGCAGCGGCACCTGCAGGCGTCGGCGCTCGCCCGGCGGGACGCTGATCTGCTCGCGCCCGAGCGGGGCGCCAGCCGTGGGCTGCCAGGCGTCGCGCAGCCAGCCGCGCAGTGCGCGCGGTCCGATGTTCTGCACGGCGACGCTTGTCATCACGGGCTCGCCGAGTCGGGCCCGTGCGGGAACCCGACGCGTCACGACGACCGCACGCGGGCTGGCGGCGAGGACCACATCGAGCGTCACGAGGATCGCGCACAGCAGCAGCCAGCCGCCCAGCACAGCCCACGCCGACCAGCCGAGCGCGCTCAGCAGCGCGATCGGCACGACGCCCAGTGCGATCAGCAGGGCAGGCAGAGCGGTGAGGAACATGTCAGATCGGAACGCGGGTCTGCTGCACGACCGACTGCAGCACGGCATCCGGCGACACGCCCTCCATCTGCGCATCCGGACGCAGCGACAGCCGGTGCCGCCAGACGGGCATGAGCATGGTCTGCACGTGGTCGGGGGTGACGGCCGAGGACGAGTTCAACCACGCCCAGGCCTTGGCAGCGGCCAGCAGCGCGGTCGAGGCGCGCGGGCTCGCTCCCAGCTCCACGGACGGCGACAGCCGGGTGGCACGGGCCAGGTCGACGACGTAGCCGAGCACGTCGTCGGTCACCTGCACCCGAGCGGCGGCATCCTGCGCGGCGCGGATCTCGTCGGCGCTGACCACCGCCTGCACGCCGGTCAGCAGACGCGGCGAGAATCCGCCGGCGTGCAGGCGCAGCACGGCCACCTCGGCGTCGCGCTCGGGCATGCCGACCACGAGCTTCATGAGGAAGCGATCCAGCTGGGCCTCGGGCAGCGTGTAGGTGCCCTCGTGCTCGACCGGGTTCTGCGTGGCGGCCACCAGGAAGGGGTCCGGAAGCGGGCGGCTCATGCCGTCGGCCGACACCTGGCGCTCCTCCATGGCCTCCAGCAGCGCCGCCTGCGTCTTCGGAGGCGTGCGGTTGATCTCATCCGCGAGAAGGATGTTCGTGAACACGGGTCCTGCGCGGAACTCGAACTCGCCGGTGCGCGCGTCGTATACCAGGGAGCCGGTCACGTCACCGGGCATCAGGTCGGGCGTGAACTGCACGCGCTTGGTGTCCAGGCCGATCGCGCGGGCGAAGCTGCGCACCACGAGGGTCTTGGCGACGCCGGGCACGCCCTCCAGCAGCACATGGCCGCGGGCGAGCAGAGCCACCAGCAGACCGGTGACCGTGCCGGCCTGCCCGATCACGGCCTTGTCGACTTCGGTGCGGACGCGGTGCATCGCCTGACGCAGCGACTCGTCGTCTGGTGCGATGGGGGCAGTGGGCTCGTCGCTCACGGGAGATTCCTTTCGGTGCGGACGGCATCATCGACGGCCGTCTCGAGTTCGGCGAGACGGCGGGCGAGTTCGATCAGCTCGTTGTCGCTCTGCGGGGGCGGGCCGCCGAGCAGGTCGTACAGGGAGGCGCGCGGGATCCGAAGACGATCGGATGCCGCATCCGCGATCTCCGGCACGGACGCGCGCGGACCGAGTGCCAGACGTGCGGCGAGGCGGGTTCGCGTGCCCGTGCGGATCACGGCCGCGGCATGCGGGGCATCCGCCGCCTTCGCCGTCAGCCTGGCACGGCCCTGCATCGTCTCGGCCGCGCGCACGGTGACGGGGAGGGACTCGGTGACCAGCGGTCCGAAGCGGCGACCGCGCCACACGATCGCCGCGATCGCGGCGATCAGGAGCAGCAGGATGGCAGGGCTGATCCAGTTGGGGGTCAGATCGCCGATGCTCGCGCCGTCACTCGCGGAGACGTCGCCGTCGGCGAAGGTCGGCACGTACCAGACCAGGCGATCCTGCTGGGCCAGCAGCGCGAGTCCGAGAGCCGCGTTCCCGTTCTCCGCGAGCGCTTCGTTCGAGAGCAGGTGGGCGCCCTCGACGAGGGTGACGGTTCGGCCGTCGTCGTCAGCGCGCAGCACGGCGGATGCGCCGGACGGCCCCCGGAAGCATCCGTCGACGCTCGCGGCGGGGGTGAACATCCGCTCCGCATCGATGCGCCCGACGCGCGCGAACTCGGGCACGCTGCACTGCGCATCGACGGTGCCGTTCTCGGAGACGTCGCCGCTCTCAGCAGGAGCGTCCTCGCCGAGGCCGAGCAGTCGCAGCATCCGCGCGCTGCTGGTGAGCAGCACGACCCGATCGGCGCTGTCGATCAGCGTCTCGGCTGCCTCATCGCTGAGCGTGAAGGGATCGGTCAGCACGAGAGTGGATTCGGAGTCGAGCACCTCCGCGGCGCCGAGCCGGCTGCGCGTCACCTCGACGTCCACGCCCTGATCGCGCACCAGCGCCACGAGCGCCTTCGCGCCGCTCGGCCCGGGGCTCTCGGGATTCAGCGTGCCGGTCAGATCCGGGTCGGTGACGAGGAAGCGCATCGACAGCACCCCGACGCCCAGCAGCAGCGCGATCACCAGGATCCAGCCGAGCACGCGTCGGCCGCGCCCGGTCGGGTGCGGTGCCGCGGTGGACGGGACGGCGGACTCGACGTCGGGAGCGACCTCGGATGCCACGGGAGCGTGCAAGATGCTCATGCGGGCACCGCCTCGGCGGCCGGGATCGCTGGCTGGGCGGCTCGCAGATCGTCATCCGTCGCCGCCAGGGTGCGATAGCCCGGCTCATCCGCAGCGCTGCGCAGGTACCTGACCGCGTCGAAGGCCGTGGCGGCACGGTGCAGGCGGTCGCCGAAGGCGGGAAAAGGCGCGGATGCCTCGCGTGCGATCCCCTGCGCGGTGGCGCCGGGAGCGGGATCGATGAGGTCGCGCTCCATCAGGTCGCGCGCGAGTGCCCGGAATCGCAGCACCACGGCGCCGTCCCAGTCCTGCTCGCGTGCCCGGCGCTCGGCGTCGGCGCGCAGCTGTGCGGCGGTGCGGTCGTCGCGCTCGCCGAGCAGCTCGCGACGACGGCGGACCGTCCGTGATGCGCGGGGGCGGCCCCACACCAGCAGAGCGACGACGAGCGCGGCGACGATGACGATGACGATCACCGTCACGACCACGGGGGCGATGCCGCCCGCGCCGCGTTCAGTGAAAAGGCCGAAGAACCAGTTCACGATGCCGGAGATGAACTCGTCGAACCAGGTGGGCTTGGCCGCCTGGTACTCCCGCTCGGCAAGTTCCTGCTCCGCCCAGCGCCTGGCCTCATCGCCATCGGGGATGAAGACGTCGAGGGGGAGCGCGATCATGCGTCGGAGCCGGGCGCTGCCCACGGACTGGTCGACGACGGCGGGCTGACGGTGGGCGCCTGCGGCGGGGCGGGCTGCGCGGCGGGCTGCGGGGGCTGCGGGGGCTGTGCGGCGGCCTGCGGTGCGGGCGGTGGGGGCGCGGTGTATCCGTTCGCGGCGTGACCGGGCTGCGCGTACGGCGCGGGCTGCGCCGGGTACGCATACGCGGGATAGCCGGGTTGTGCGGGATAGCCGGGTTGTGCGGGATAGCCGTAGGCCGGATACGCGGGCTGTGCGGGTGTCTGCACGATCGGCGGCTGCTTCGAGACCGCGCGTGTCGGATCGACGACGTACGGATCGTCGAGCTGGTCGGGCGAGACGCCCTGCGACGTGAGCTCGACGTGCTTGACCAGCGCCTGGTCGAGGCCTTCGTATCGCATCCGACTGTCGATGTAGACCAGAGTGGCGCCGGTGCCCTGCACGACGATGGCGATGGCCTGCACGGCCAGCACGAGCACCTGCGGAGCGACGTTCGCGATGATCACGCCGACCCAAGCCGACACGTCCTCGCTTCCGGTGGGGGCGATCACCCCGGTCAGCAGCGACGAGACGATGGAGGCCGGGAAGGCGACGACCTGCACGGCGAAGCCCATGACGAGCCCGATGACGATCGTCACTCCGAACGCCACCCAGAATCGACCGCGGATCAGCCGCCACGAGCGCACCAGCGCAGTGCGCAGCGGCGCGTGCTCGAGGACGAGGACCGACGGCACGACGAGCAGCTTCGTGGTCAGCCAGATGTACAGCGGGATGCTGCCGAGGACCAGCAGCAGGCCGATGCCGACCGCGAGTGCGATCGACGAGGCCGAGTCGAAGCCGCCCGCCGAGAGGATGCCGAAGACGACGCCGAACACGAAGGCGATCCAGACAAGAGCTGCCAGGCTCTGCAGCAGCGAGTACGCGAACAGACGCCAGAACGCCGGCTTCACACGGCGCCACAGCAGTCTCAGCGGTGCCTTCTGCGACAGGGCCGCGTAGGACACGTCCGCGGCCACCAGCCCCTGGATGATCGAGACGAACGCGACGGTGGCGAGGGCCACCAGGACGGCGGCGACGATGCCCAACGCGACCGACCCCGCGACGATGACTTCGTAATCGGGCGAATACACGGGAACGGATGCGATGCGCGCTGCGATGAACCAGCCCACCAGCAGCAGTACGCCGGCGGTGACGATGCCCGCCACGAACTGCACCAGGACGGCGAACCCGAACAGCACCTTGGGGTTGTGGCGCAGCGCGGCGAACGCGCGTCCGAGGATGGTCCCGAAGGTCATCGGATGCAGGGGGAACACACCCTTCTTCGGGGCGGGCGTCCATGTCTGTCCGCTCATCTCGGCACTCCCTCCGCTGTGCACTTCCATCGTGTCATACGGGCCGCCCCGCGACGGCACGCGACGACCTCTGGGTCGAGCCGGTGAACGTCAAGTAGGCTGATGCGAGTTGCGGCGGCACGGGGACTTCGCCGTCCGCATCGGAGAGAAAGCTGAGGCTGGGCACAAGATGACCTCTCGAATCCTCGTGGTCGACGACGACACGGCTCTGGCCGAGATGATCGGCATCGTGCTGCGCACAGAAGGATTCGACGTGCTGTTCTGCGCCGACGGCGCACAGGCCGTCGAGGAATGGCGCTCCGCCCGCCCTGACCTGGTTCTGCTGGATCTGATGCTTCCGGGCATGGACGGCATCGAGATCTGCACCCGGATCCGCGCCGAATCCGGTGTTCCCATCATCATGCTCACCGCTCGCACCGACACCGCCGACGTGGTCCGCGGCCTCGAGGTCGGTGCCGATGACTACATCGTCAAGCCCTTCAATCCGAAGGAGCTCGTCGCCCGCATCCGCACCCGGCTGCGCCCCACGCCCCAGGCGACGGCGGAAGTGCTGCGCGTCGGGGATCTGACCATCGACGTCGATGCGCACGAGGTGCGCCGCGGCACCGCACCCATCGCGCTGACGCCGCTGGAGTTCCAGCTCCTGGTCGCGCTGTCGTCGAAGCCTCAGCAGGTGTTCTCGCGGGAGATGCTGCTGGAACAGGTCTGGGGCTACCACTACAAGGCCGACACCCGTCTGGTCAACGTGCACGTGCAGCGACTGCGCGCCAAGGTCGAGTTGGATCCGGACAACCCCCGGATCGTCATGACCGTGCGCGGCGTCGGCTATCGTGCCGGGAGCGTCGGCTAGGGGACCGCTGTGACCGCGACTACCGCGACGCGCATACGGGCAGCGCTCTGGCGGTCGCCGCGCAGCTGGCCCGATGCGCTCGTCGCCGATTGGCGACGGTCGATGCGCTTCCGCGCCACCGCCATCACTTTTGTGGCGACGTCGCTGGCCATCCTCATCATCTGCACCATCATGGGCCTGGTCATCCGCAATGACCTGTTCGAGGCGCGCAAGGAGGAATCCCTGCACAACGCGCGGGCCGCCGTGGCGCAGGCGCAGAGCGTGCTCGACTCCGGCGTCGCCGGTGATGACCGCACCACGCTGTCCAGTCTGTGGCGCGAGGCGTACGGCGAGCTCAGCCGCACGGCCTCCTCGGATCGCATCGTCAGTCAGCTCGCCGAGACGGTCGGCGACGGGTACACGCCGCCGGGCTTCGGCAGGCTGCAGTTCACGGCCGCGCAGATCAGCAATGAGCTGCACACGCGGGTGCTGGAGGTGCCCGGACGTCAGGCCTGGCAGTCCATCGCACTTCCGCACGGTGATGCAGGAGAATCGGCCGGCATCGTCGTCGGACAGCTTCTGAAGATTCCCGGCGTCGCCACCTACGACGTGTACATCGCGTACGACTTCGCGGATGCCGATGAGACGCTGCTGTTCGTCCAGCGCACGCTTTGGTTCGCCGGGCTCACGCTCGTCGCACTGATCGCGGCGATCTCCTGGCTCGTGCTCCGGTCGGTGTCGGTTCCGATCATCGAGGCCGCCGAGACGAGCGCCCGGCTGGCATCCGGCGAGCTCGGCGTGCGTCTGCCCGTGCACGGCGAAGACGAGCTGGCGAGCCTGGGCACGTCCTTCAACGCCATGGCCGACAGCCTCGAAAGGCAGATCAAGGAGCTGGCCGAACTGTCGCTGGTGCAGCAGCGCTTCGTCTCCGACGTCTCGCACGAGCTGCGCACGCCGCTGACCACCATCCGGCTGGCGGCTGAGATGCTCAATGACCAGAAGGACGAATTCGACCCGACCACGGCGCGCACAGCCGAGCTGCTGCACACGCAGGTGCAGCGCTTCGAGACGCTGCTGGCCGATCTCCTCGAGATCAGTCGCTACGACGCCGGCTCCGTGCAGCTCGAGATCGAGGCCACCAGCCTCGCGCAGCTGGCGGAGGAGATCGTGGAGCAGATGCGTCCGCTCGCCGAGACGCACGATACGGAGCTGCGCATGGTCGCACCCGGAGGTTACTCGCCGGTGGACATGGATCCGCGGCGCGTGCGGCGGGTGCTGCGCAATCTCGTGGGCAATGCCATCGAGCACGGCGAGGGGCAGCCGGTCGTGGTCACCGTCGACAGCAATCAGTACGCCGTCGCCGTCGGTGTGCGCGACTTCGGCATGGGCATGCGACCCGCTGATGCCGAGCACGTGTTCGACAGGTTCTGGCGCGCCGATCCGTCGCGCAAGCGCACCATCGGCGGAACGGGACTGGGCCTGTCGATCGCGCTCGGCGACGCGCACCTGCACGGCGGGTCCCTGCAGGTGTGGTCGGAGTTGGGGGTCGGGAGCAACTTCGTGCTCACCATCCCGCGTTCCGACGACGACACGGCCGGACCGAGCCCCATCCCGGTCGAGCCGCAGGAATCGGTCGCCGATCTGGGCGGCGTCACCCAGCCGATCGTGCTCCGGCGCACGGAGGACAGTCAGGGGAGGTTCTCATGAGGCGTATGCGCGGTATCCGCCTGGTCGCTGTCGCGGCCGTGGCGCTGCTGCTCGCAGGCTGTGCGGGGCTGCCCACGTCGGGTGCGCCGAATCCCGGTCTCACGATCGGCGAAGAAGGGCAGGAGGATCCCTTCGTCTTCTACGCCCAGGGCCCCAAGCCCGGTGACAGCCCGGAGAAGATCGTGGCGGGCTTCCTGGAGGCGGCCATCTCCCCGGCGAGCAACTGGGATACGGCGCACGAGTTCCTCACGGATGACTTCCGGCAGAAGTGGAAGCCGGGCGCAGGTGTGACGATCGATGCGTCGGCGACCGATCGCGACTTCGACCCGTCCGTCGGCGCCGATGACGATTCGGCGAAGACGGCCGAGGTGCATGCGCAGTTCAATCAGGTCGCCAGTGTGGACGCCGATGGCGCCTACAACGCTCAGGCAGGCCCGGCGAAGGCGACCTATCAGCTGCGACGCGACAAGGACGGCGAATGGCGGATCGCCAAGTCCGACGACGGCATCGTGCTCGATGCCGAAACCTTCGTGCGGGTCTACCAGAAGTACGCGCTGAAGTACTTCGACCCCAGCTGGGCGCACCTCGTCCCCGATGTGCGCTGGTTCCCCCGCCGACCGGCGATGGCCACCTCCATCGCGCGAGCGCTGATCTCGGGCAAGCCCAGCGGCTGGCTCGCTCCGGCCGTGCGCACCGCTTTCTCGGACGATGTCTCGCTGGCCGGCGATGCGGTCCAGGTGGACACCTCGCAGGTGGCATCCGTGGCGCTGACGCGCGCGGCGCTCGCCGCGTCGTCGACCGATCTGTCACGGATGCGCACCCAACTCGAGGCGAGCCTGGCAGGAGTCGGGGTGACCGAGGTGAGCTTCACCGTCGACGGTGTCCCGCTCGATGCCGGCACGGCTGCGGTGGACGGCTCGATCATCGACCCGGGCGTGCTCGTGCTGGACGAGGAGACGTTCGGGCGGGCGCTGACCGGCGATGCCCTCGAGCCCGTGGGCGGACTGACTGCTCAGATCGCCAAGGTGGCCGATCCGATCCGCGCGGTGGACGTGTCACTGGACGCGAGGCTCGCGGCCATGCAGCTGCGTGACGGACTCGTCTTCGCGGTGACCGCCGGCAACACCGTCGAGCTCGATGATGCGCCGGGGCTCATCGAGCCGTCACTGGACCCCTTCGGCTTCACCTGGACGGTGCAGCGGGATGCGCCGCAGGGCATGCGCGCCTGGACGGAGCAGCGGGTACGGCAGCCGATCGCTCAGGCCTGGCCCGGGGCGGAGAGCATCAGCCAGCTTCGCGTCTCGGCGGACGGCGCTCGAGTGGCCGCCGTCGTCACCACCGCGGGGCAGCGTCGTGTCGTCGTCGCAGCGGTGCTGCGGGGCGAGCAGTCCGAGCCCACGGAACTCGGCGAGGTGCATGAGATCGGCCGCCTGGACGGAACTGCACAAGGACTCGCCTGGGTGGGCGACGACGCTCTCGCGGTGCTGAGCAGTGCTCCCGACCCGGAGCTGACCACGTACGTCGTCGGCGGGCCGTCCTCATCGTCGTCGGCGCCGGACGGTGCGACGGCGATCGCCGGTGCGAAGTCCTCCACGGGCCTGCGTGTGCTCTCGTCCGACGGCGCGGTCTACGCCCAGCGCGGCTCGTCCTGGCAGAGATCCCTGCGGGACGTGCTCGTGCTCGGCACCAGAGCGGGCTACTGATCCTCCTGCACAATCGACCGGCGCGGGAAGTTCTGCACGGATGCCGTGATCGGCGTGTTCTCCTACCGATGCGCACGTCAGGATCGTGGCATGGACGGGCAGCGGGCATCGGCGATCGCGCAGGAGGTTCTCGCGCTCCTGCTGGGATCTGTCTGCCCCGGGTGCGGTCGTGCCGGCACTCTGCTGTGCGATGACTGCCGCACGAAGCTGGCCGCCGACCCGATCCTGATCCGCACCCCGGGTGGGCTGTCGGTGCATGCGGCTCTGTCGTACGAGGGGGTCGCGGCGCGCAGCATCCGTCGGGTGAAGGAGGAGGGCGCGACCATGCTCGCCCGGCCTCTCGGCGCCGCCCTCTCTGGCGTGCTGAGAGATCGGGTGCCGGCGGGCGCGCTTCTCGTGCCGGTGCCCACCGGCCGCGCCGCGTATCGCAGGCGCGGCTACCGGGTGCCCGACCTGATGCTCCGCCGCGCGGGATTCCGCGGCCGTCGGATGCTGCGCCAGACCCGTCGGACTCGAGATCAGCGCGAGCTGGATCGCGATCAGCGCGCCCGCAACGTCGCCGGCAGCATGCGCGCGGTCAGGGATCCGGGTGCCTCCCGAGTGGTCGTCATCGTGGACGATGTCGTGACCACCGGGGCGACCATCGACGAGGCGGCAAGGGCACTGCGAGCGGCCGGCTTCCTGCCCGTCTGCGCGGTTGCGCTCGCCGCCACGCCCGGCAGACGCGACACGCGGAAATTCTCCGTGAACGGATAGTGACATGTCCGGTCGCGGGGACTAGCGTAGGGGGTCACAAGGCGACCACGGTCCGCCCTTGGCCGGGAGGACCGGGACAAGGAGGCAGTGATGGAAACGAGCATCGTCGGTGTCGGAGTGAGCATCTCCGACCGGTTCCGGACAGTTGTCGAGGAGAAGACAGCACGTATCCAGACGCTCGCACCGCGAGCGCTCCGGCTCGAGATCAAGGTCACGCACCGTGCGTATCGCAACGGTCGGATCCCCGATGAGACCGTGGAGCTCACGCTCCTGGGGAAGGGGCCCGTCGTCCGTGCCGAGGCCGTCGACTCCGACAAGTTCGCCGCGATGGACATGGCACTCGACAAGCTCACCGAGCAGCTGCGCCGAGCCAAGGAGAAGCGCATCGACGGGCGCAACCAGACCCGTGGTGCGCACTTCGAGAAGGGCAGCGGCTCGCTGGAGGGGATCGACGTGCAGCCGGCATCCGCTGATGTGCTGCGTGCTGTCGCGACGGGAGCCATCCCGGTCGTGGAGGACGAGGAGGAGGCCTACTCGCCCGTCGTCATCCGCACGAAAAACTTCGACGCGGAGTGGATGACCGTCGAGGAGGCGGTCGATCGGATGGAGCTGGTCGGCCACGACTTCTTCCTGTTCGTCGATGCGCGCACCGACCACCCCAGCGTCGTCTACCGCCGCAAGGGCTGGGACTACGGCGTCATCTCGCTGACCACGCAGGCGCCGCCCGCCGAGGAGGCGCTGGCGTCCTGACCCGCTGGGTCTCGCGGGCCCGCTGCAGGAAGACCCGTCCTGTTCGCGGGGCGGGTCTTCTGCTGCGTTCCGCGGCCGGATGCGCATGCGCTTCCCGCGGACTTGTGCGCTTGCCGCGGATGCATCCCCGGCATCCGTCCGCACGAGGTGCATCTCTCCGCGCGAAGCGCGCGGAGAAGCGACCGCGACTCAGTCGAAGATTCCGTCCAGGATGCTGCCGATGACCAGGCCGCCGAGCACGCCGCCCATGAGGTCGCTGCCGCCGCTGCGCCGACCACCGCCCCAGCCGCCGTTGCCCCAGTTCTGATCCTGGGGACGGGAGGAGTCGATGTCGCGCTGCGCGAGCTGCAGGGACTCCGAAGCCAGTTGGGCCACCCGACGGGCGGACGACAGGGCGAGCTCGCGGCTGTCCTCGCCGGGCAGCATGGCGGGCACATCGATGCGCAGCCGCTCCGCCTCGGCGAGTCGGGTGCGGGCGTCGGCGCCGATCCAGCCGCGGTGACCGGAGATCAGGCTGCGGGCGACGCCCAGCTGCCGGTCGGCGTCATCGAGGGCGTGCTGGACCTGGTCGAGAGACGGAAGCGGATGCTGCGCCCGGTACTGCGCCTTGTCGATCGCCGCGTCCAGGGCGCTGTTCGCCGTGCGCAGCTGCGTGAGCTCGGCGAACGGGTCGTTGCGCACGCCGGAGGGGGCGAGTGCGGTCAGCGCGGCCTCCAGCTGTGCGGCGGCCGCGACGACCTCGGGAGTCTGCGGCGCGCTGCGCGCTGCGACGATGTCTCCTCGCGAGTCGGCGACGACATCGGCGAGCGTGGACTCCGCGCGCAGCGCCTCGATCTCGAAATCGTCCACGGTGTCGAGGATCGTCACGGTGCGACGGACGGCCTCGGTGGCGGTCTCCAGAGCGAGATTCGCCTCTTCGTTGCGATGCGCGGCACGGCGGCGCTCGGAGACATCCGCGCCGTGCAGGGCGAAGGCGATCAGCTGCTCGGCCTCATCGGCCGACGAGGCGATGCGGCGCATGGCGGTCTCCGCATAGCGGGAGGCGAGCCGGTCGATGGCGGCTCGGGCCGGCGCGACACGGGCGGTCAGCTCCTCGGCATCCCGACGCACCTGGGCGATGACCTCGGGTGCGCGACGCACCTTGGCGACGTTCTCGGCCAGCACGGCGGTCTTCTCGTCGAGCAGATCCTCGGCCCAGTCGCACAGCTGTGCGATGCGGGCATTGCGGGTGCGCAGCTCCTCAACGGTGTCGGGGATCTCATCATGATTGAGCTGGTGCAGCTGGAACGCCTCGCGCAGGTGCGTGCGCACGGCCGTGAGCGCGGCCTTGAGGTCGGCGGTCAGCGACTCGCCGAGCTCCGCCTGGGCGAACGCCAGCTCGTCTGCGGTGGTGCGGATGCGCTCGTCCGCCGCCACGAGCGCCTGCTCGGCGCGGCGCGCGAGGTCCGCATCCTGCGCAGCGAGCGCTTCCTCTTCACGTTTGCGTCTGCCCCAGAATCCGGCCATGTCCTCGATCCTACGATCGCCCGCCGTGCCCGCGCTGTGCATCGGATGCGCCTTGCGCGAACACCCCTCCCGCCGAGACCCCGCTGTATCGTCCACACCCCGTGCTGTGGGCATCCACGGCACGGGGTCTCGATGACAGCACGGGGTCTCGGCGAAGAGGGGGCCTCACGCGATCGCAGTGCGGTGGGTGAGGTCTGGATGCGGCGGACGGATCACCAACGCCACCAGCGCGATCGCCAGCGGCAGACCGACGGCGATGCCGAGCAGCCACGGCACCGGTACATCGCTCAGGCGGGATCCGGATATGGCCTGAGTGAGGGCCCATGCACCGGCGAGGCCCAGCAGCACGCCGATCACACAGCCGACTCCGGCGATGATGATCGCCTGCCATGCCGAGACCCGGCGTCGCAGCCCCGTCGCGGCACCGACGATCCCTTCGTGCGCAGCAGCTGCCGCCAGGCGAGCTTCAGGGTCACACCGGGACGGGCCCGCCTGCTCATCACCGCGCCACCAGAACGGCATCCGCGGAATCACGCCGCGACTCGTCGATGATGCGTCCGTCGCGCAGATACACGATCCGATCCGCCCAGGCGGCGTGGCGAGGGTCATGCGTGACGAGGATGCCCGCGGCTCCCGCATCCACCCGTCCCCGGATGGTCTTCATCACCTGCTCGCCCGTGACGGAGTCGAGCGCGCCGGTCGGCTCGTCGGCGAGGATCAGGCGGCGCCCGCCGATGATCGCCCGCGCGATGGCGACGCGCTGCTGCTGGCCGCCGGACAGATCGTCCGGATAGGCGTCGCCGCGGTCGGCCAGGCCGACCAGCCCCAGAGCATCCCGCCCCGCGCGACGCACCGTGCGCCGACCGACACCGTCCAGCTCCATCGGCAGGGTGACGTTCTCCATCGCCGTGAGCGTGGGGATGAGGTTGTAATCCTGGAAGACGAAGCCCACCGCCCGGCGACGCAGCGCCGAGAGCTGATCCGGCTTCGCCGTGCTGAGGTGCTCTCCGTCGATCACCACCTCACCGGAGGTGGGCGTCTGCAGTCCGCCGGCGATGGACAGCAGCGTCGACTTGCCCGAGCCGGAAGCTCCCATCACGGCCACGAGCTCACCGGGCAGGACCTCCAGGTCGATGCTGCTGAGCGCCGACACGGCGAGCTCGCCGGTGCCGTACTGCTGCGAGACGCCCACCATCCGGAGCACGGCATCGGCGCTCATGCCTGCGCCTTCGCCGGGCGGCCGCGCTTGGGACGCTCTGTGGACAGTTCGAGCTCCAGCGCTCGCCGCGGATGAAGGCTCAGACGCTGCTCGGTGTGATCGAGCCAACGCACTTCGGCCTCGGATGCGAAGATCATCGAGTCGACCACCAGGCTCCACGCCAGCTCTTCGGGACCGTCGGGGTCCGCGCCCGCGTACTTGGCGCGGTTCAGCTCCTGCAGCTGCGCGAGCGATGCGCGACGCTGACTGTGGATGACCGCGGCCACGTCCACCCCGGGCAGTGTCGCGGCGACGGCGAGTTTGATCGCGAGTTCGTCCCGCGTGCCCGTGCTGCGCTGCACGGGGGAGTCCAGCCAATCCCGCACCTCGACGCGCCCGGCATCCGTGATCTCGTAGTAGACGTGTCCCTGCTCGTTGACGTCGCCCTTCTCGACCAGGCCGTCGCGCTCGAGCCGCTCCAGCGTGTTGTAGATCTGGCCGACGTTCAGCGGCCAGGTGGAACCGGTGCGGCGATCGAATTCGGCACGCAGCTGATACCCGTAGCACGGACCCTGGTCGAGGATGGCGAGCAGACTCTGGCGGACGGACATGTGATCTCCTGTCGGATTTCCCGGTATTGCGTTTCCGAGTATATGCATACCGAGAAAGGTTGCGCCAGCATCCGGCATCCGCGTGTCCGTTCGCGCTCAGCGTCACTGCACCGCGCCCGTGCACAGCGCACGCATGTCACGGGCCGGTAACATGACACGGTATGTCCGGCGGCCACCCCCGTCGGAACCCGAGATCCAAGGGAGTAATCCGTGGCCAATCCTCTCGAGAAGCTGCTGCGCGCCGGAGAAGGACGCATCCTTCGCCGGCTCAAGCAGGTCGTCAAGGCCGTCAACGCGCTGGAGGACGACTTCGAGAAGCTCACCGACGAGGAGCTGCGCGGCGAGACCGCTGAGCTGCGCGCACGCTACGAGAAGGGCGAGACCCTCGATCAGCTGATGCCCGAGGCCTTCGCCGCTGTCCGCGAGGCGGCCCGCCGCACCCTAGGCATGCGCGCCTACGACGTGCAGATCATGGGCGGCGCGGCCCTGCACAACGGCAACATCGCCGAGATGAAGACCGGTGAGGGCAAGACCCTCGTCGCCGCGTTCCCGTCGTACCTGAACGCGATCGCGGGCAAGGGCGTGCACATCATCACGGTGAACGACTTCCTCGCCACGTACCAGTCCGAGCTGATGGGACGCGTGCACCGCGCCCTGGGCATGACGACCGGAACGATCGTGTCGGGCCAAACCCCCGAGGTGCGCCGCGCGCAGTACGCCGCCGACATCACCTACGGCACGAACAACGAGTTCGGCTTCGACTATCTGCGCGACAACATGGCGTGGCGCAAGGAGGACCTCGTTCAGCGCGAGCACTTCTTCGCGATCGTCGACGAGGTCGACTCGATCCTCATCGACGAGGCGCGCACGCCGCTGATCATCTCCGGACCGGCCTCGGGTGAGGCCAACCGCTGGTTCACCGAGTTCGCCAAGATCGCCCGCACCCTGGAAGCGGGCGTGGATTATGAGGTCGACGAGAAGAAGCGCACCGTCGGCGTGCTCGAGCCCGGCATCGAGAAGGTCGAAGACCACCTCGGCATCGAGAATCTCTACGAGTCGGCCAACACGCCGCTCATCTCGTTCCTGAACAATTCGATCAAGGCGATCTCGCTGTTCAAGAAGGACACCGACTACGTCGTGATGAACGACGAGGTCATGATCGTCGACGAGCACACCGGCCGCATCCTGGTCGGTCGTCGCTACAACGAGGGCATCCACCAGGCCATCGAGGCCAAGGAGGGCGTTCCGGTCAAGGCCGAGAACCAGACCCTCGCCACGGTCACCCTGCAGAACTACTTCCGCCTCTACGACAAGCTCGCCGGCATGACCGGTACCGCCGAGACCGAGGCCGCCGAGTTCATGTCGACGTACGAGCTGGGTGTCGTGCCGATCCCGACGAACAAGCCGATGATCCGCAAGGATCAGCCCGACCTGGTCTACAAGAACGAGCAGGCCAAGTTCGCTCAGGTCGTCGAGGACATCGCCGAGCGCCACGCCAGCGGACAGCCCGTGCTGGTGGGCACCGTCAGCGTCGAGAAGAGCGAGTACCTGTCGCGCCTGCTCGCCAAGAAGGGCATCAAGCACGAGGTGCTCAACGCGAAGAACCACGCGCGTGAGGCCGAGATCGTCGCGCTCGCCGGAAAGCTCGGCGCAGTCACCGTCGCCACCAACATGGCCGGCCGCGGAACCGACATCATGCTCGGCGGCAACGCCGAATTCCTCGCAGTGCAGGAGCTCAAGGCCAAGGGTCTTGACCCCGAGGAGACCCCGGACGAGTACGAGGCCGCGTGGGATGAGACCTACGAGGCCATGAAGAAGAAGGTGGCCGAGGACAGCGTCAAGGTCACCGAGGCCGGCGGACTGTACGTGCTCGGCACCGAGCGGCACGAGTCGCGTCGTATCGACAACCAGCTGCGCGGGCGTTCGGGCCGTCAGGGGGACCCCGGCGAGAGCCGCTTCTACCTGAGCCTCACCGACGACCTGATGCGACTGTTCCAGTCGGGTGCCGCCGAGGCGATCCTGGCGCGCACGAACTTCCCCGACGACGTGCCGATCGAGTCCGGGCTCGTGAGCCGAGCCATCCGCAGCGCGCAGTCGCAGGTCGAGGCACGCAACGCCGAGATGCGCAAGAACGTGCTCAAGTACGACGACGTCCTCAACCGTCAGCGCGAGGCGATCTACGCCGACCGCCGTCAGATCCTGCACGGCGATGACATCGCCGACCGCGTGCACCACTTCATCGAGGACGCGATCAGCGGTGTGGTCGATGACCACACCGCTGAGGGGCACACCGAGAGCTGGGACTTCGACGCGCTGTGGACCGAGCTGAAGACCCTGTACCCGATGGATGTGACCATCGACGAGGTCGTCGCGGAGGCCGGCGGACGCAAGGGCGGCATCAGCGCCGAGGGACTCAAGCGCGAGCTGCTCTCCGACGCGCTGATCGCGTACGAGAAGCGCGAGGAGTCGCTCGGCGAAGCGGCCACCCGCGAGCTCGAGCGACGCGTCGTGCTGCAGGTGCTCGATCGCCGCTGGCGCGATCACCTCTACGAGATGGACTACCTGAAGGACGGCATCGGCCTGCGCGCCATGGCGCAGCGCGACCCGCTGATCGAGTATCAGCGCGAGGGCTACGGCATGTTCCAGGCGATGATGGGGCAGATCAAGGAGGAGTCGGTCGGCTACCTCTACAACCTCGAAGTCGAAGTGCGTCGCGCCGGAACCGACCAGGCCGAGGTCGAGGCCAAGGGCCTCGTCGACCCGCAGCCCGAGCAGAAGCTCGAGTACTCCGCGCCGAACGACTCCGGCGACATCGAAGTGCGCAATGAGCGCGGTCAGGTTCAGCAGGCGGCCACCGCACGACTGCGCAAGGCAGCCGAGGCCGCCGAGCAGACGGCCGAGCCCGCTGCACGTGGTGCGTTCGGGCAGAAGACGGATGCCGAGGAGCCGCCCGCGGGCAACCGCGAGCAGCGCCGCGCGCAGAACCGCAAGAAGAAGTAGGGACGAAGCGAGAAGAAGGCCGGCCCCGATGGGGGACCGGCCTTCTTCGTCGTTCTCGGAGCGAGGCTCAGGCCTTCAGCGCCCGGTACTCCGTCCAGATGCTCGCGCAGTCCTCGCGACCCTCGTCGAGGTGCACCATGTCCAACGCGGACTTGTCGCTGCCGTCGAGGTAGTCGATGATGTGCGCGACGCTGAAGTCGTTCGCAGCCGCGTCGTCGTGCGTGGATGCGTAATAGCAGGTCCTGATGCCGGCCAGCATCATCACGCCGACGCACATCGGGCACGGCTCGCAGGTCGCGTACATGGTGTACGTCGACAGATCGAGCGTGTTCAGCATCTTGCACGCCTCGCGCACGGCGACCATCTCGGCGTGGCCGGACGGATCCATTTCACGCACGACGGTGTTGCCGACGGCCACGACGATCCTGCCGTCGCTGTCGACGAGCGTGGCGCCGAAGGGCCCGCCATCGCCCGCGCGCATTCCCGCGATGGTGGCCTCGACCGCCGGGGCGAAGTACGAGTCCAGGACATCGGGGGAGGGAACGATCTGACTCATGGTGTTCTCCTTTTCACTGCATTGTGAGAGCCGTCAGGCGCGACGGCGGTTGGCCAGAATGGTGAGGGCGTAGCCGACGAAGCCGATGATCAGCCCCGAGAAGAAGGCCAGGTTGTTGACCTGTGCCAGGAACTCGACGGAGCTGATGCCGGGGATTCGTCCTGCCATCGTGACGACGAAGCTGAGCAACAGCACGCCCAGCGCCCGCCAGTTGTAGGCCGGGAGCGACCCCTGCTCGCCGCCGCGATAGTCGGCGTAGATCCCGGCGAGATCCAGCGTGCGCCCGCGCTCGACGAAGTACGAGGCGAGCATGATCCCCACGATCGGCCCGAACATCGATCCGATGAACGAGTAGAACAGGAACAGCGCGTCGGTGTTCTCGACGAACTGCCAGGGCAGGATCAGCGTGCCGATGACGGCGGCCAGGATCGCTCCGCGCTTGACGGTGAACAGCTTCGGCAGCTGGGCTGTCAGCTGGAGTCCGGCCGGCAGCATGTTGCCGAACACCACGAACGCGACGGCGCCCACGTTCATGGCGATGATGAGCAGCACCACCACGAAGGGATTGCCGATCGAGTTGATCGCTTCGACGAACACGCCGGGACGGTTGATGTCGAAGTCGCCGCCTGTCACGACCTGCAACGATGCCACGAACGAGACCGTCACCAGCGCGAACAGGATGTACGACCCGATCACGCCCACTGGGAAGCCGATCGCCGGGTCCTTCATCGTCTTCGCGTTCCTGGTGTAGTCGCCGGTGTTGACGATGGGGCCGGCCCAGTTCGAGACGAGCATGGACACGCAGGTGATGAACACCAGCGGGGTGACGGCGGAATCGACGACCCGCACGGACATGACGTCGCCGAGACCGCCGGCGTTGATCACGGCCAGCACGACCGCGATGACCACGAGGACGAACACCGCCGGGTTCGCCCAGGTGCTGAACCTGCCGAGGAAGGCCTGACCGCCGAGGAACAGGCCGACGGTGAGCGCCCAGGTGACCAGGTACGAGATCGCGGTCGGGATGGGCAGCCCGAGGATGTCGGCGCCGTCGCCGATGTTCATGAAGCCGGGGAAGATCGTCTCGAAGACGACGTCGAAGGCCTGCGCCGAGGACACGCTCGTGATGCCGAAGAACACGAAGCCGGCGATGATGCCTCGGATCCAGGTGGGCACCAGCGCCCCCTTGTGTCCGAAGGCCTCGCGCAGCTGCATCGCGAACGGCACACCGTACTTGGCGGCCGCCTGGCCGTTGAGGATGTATCCGATCGACACGATGACCGCTGCGGTCATGATCGCGCCGACGACCTGCCAGGCGTTCAGGCCCAGCGCGAAGAAGGTCATCACCGTGAAGTACGACAGGATGTTGTGGATCGGGCCCATCCAGACGGTGATGAACTGGGGGACCTTCCAGGTTCGATCCTTCGGCCGGATCGGCAGGACATCGTCGGCGTATCCGCGGGCGCGGTACCTGTCGACGGCATCTTCGCCGGGATCGATCAGATCTCTGACAGTGGACTCGGACATGGCATCCGCTTTCTCTCAGCACCGAGATGAAGGGTATGCGTCGCGCCCGGGAAGCGGTGCATCTGCCCGGGCGCGACTGCGGTGGATCAGCTGTCGGCGCTCATCGCATGGCCGACATCGTGAGCTCTTCGTGAGCGGCGAAGGTCACCGTCTGCTTCGTCACCCGGTCCTGGATCCACTTCGCCAGGAACAGTGCGGCCACCATCAGGTAGGCGACCAGGAACATCGTCGGCGTCTCCCCGCCCACCGTGGGCACCGGGGCGTGGATGATGCCGAAGAAGGCGACGATCGCCGCGAGGACGCTGACGATCACACCGTTGATGGGCTTGTTGCGGATCGCGAAGATCGCGATCATGCCCCACAGCAGCGATGACAGCGGTGCGCCGTTGCCGAGGTTCGCGATGCCCGTGTAGTACGTGCCGGCGGCGTTCAGAGCATCCGCTCCCACCTCGCCCGCGTTCGTGCCGACGGACTTCAGCACGTTGTTCACCAGGCTGTTCGCCCAGTTGGCGATCCAGGGGAACAGGGCGATGAAGATGACCGGGATCTCGACCTTCGGCGTCTCGCGCACCACCTGATTGGCGGTGACGACGCCGATGTAGATCAGGATCGGTGCGATCGCAGCCATGGGCACGATCGACAGCAGCAGCGCGCTCAGTCCGAACAGCCCCACCGCGAACATCGTGATGCCGTTGACCAGCGTGTAGCCGATGCCCGCGCCCATCTCCTTGTAGGCGGTGTGACCGATGTACACGGTGACCGGGTAGGGGTTGCCGAGGAGGGCGCCGATCATTGTCGCCCCGCCGTTGACCAGCATCACCGGGCGGGCCTTGTAGTGGTCGCCCGCGGCTTCGGCGGCCTCGATGTTCTCGAGGTCGAAGACGTAGTTCGCGAGCGCCAGCGGCACGGCGGAGGCGAGGTACGGGCCCGCGTGCGCAACGCCCTCGATGAAGCTGCCGATCGCGACCTGCGGCGGGTGGAAGCCGGCGTTGGTGAGCGCCGCCTGCACGGCCTCCGGACTCTGCAGGCCGAACGCCCACGCCGATGCGGTCCCCACGATCAGCAGCAGCAGACCTGTGGGCACCTTGCCCAGGAAGGGTGCTCGTCCGAACCAGTTCATGAAGACGATCACCAGCACCACGAAGGCGACCACCGGGAACTGGAACGCCTGAAGCATCGGGTTCATCGCGAGCAGCAGCAGTCCGAGGCCCGCAAGGCATGCCAGCAGCACCGAACGGGGCACGGCACGGCGCAGCAGGTCGCCGAAGAACGACCCGACGAACAGGATCAGTCCCTCCAGGAAACCCCAGACCAGACCGATGCCGACGGCCAGCTCGGCGTTCTGCGTGGACGAGTACACCGGCAGGATCACGAGGAACGTGACGGTGAAGATCGACGGGGCGCTGGGGCCGGACGGGAGCGCCACGACATCGCCGCGGCCTTCCTTCGCCGCCAGCCGCCTGGCGAACCAGACGTACATCGATGAGGTGATCAGGATCGCCAGACCGAACGCCGGGGCGATCCGTCCGACGACGATCGATACGGGCAGACCCGCCATGGTCAGCAGTGCGGTGAAGGTGATCAGGTTGGTGAGGTTGTTGGTGAACAGCGCGAAGAAGGCCGCGATGTCACCGCGCTTCCACCAGTGCAGTTCCGTGGGGGCCGTCGTCGGCGCGATGGCGCTCATGCCGCGATCCCGTCGGCCAGGGCGCGCAGCGCCTGCTGGAAGGCCTCGACCGGCGGATGCGTGATGCCCGCGCCGATCATGCCGATGCCCGGATCCTTGTGCGCGATGGCGGTGTTGATGATCGGCAGGATGCCGGTCTCCATCACCTTGCGGACATCGATGCCGCTGGGCACGCCCATGAAATCGAGCGCCGGGATCGTGATGTTCGGGTTGTTGCCCGTCGTGATCGCGTTCATCGTGCGCGAGTACCCCATCGCCTCGTCGACGGTGCCGCCGACGAGTGCGACGATCGCAGGGGCCGCCGCCATCGCGAAGCCGCCGATGCCGAACGTCTCGGTGATGGCCGAATCGCCCATGTCCAGCCCGGAGTCCTCCGGGGTGTAGCCGGCGAACATGGGCCCGATGACCTGCTGTGCGGGTCCCGTGAACCACTGACCGCCGGTGCCGGACACGCGGATGCCGAAGTCGACGCCGTTGCGCGCCATCGTGGTGACGATGGTCGAGTCCTCGATTCCGTTCGCCGCGTCCATCGATGCCTTCGCGGCGACCATCCAGGTGGGTCCTGAGAAGTAGTCGGAGGAGGCGACGAAGTCGAACACCTCGCGCTTCTCCCTGGTGGTGAAGTCCGTCTCGAGGATGTAGGGCGCCAGGGCCTGGATGAGAAGGGTGGTGCCTGCGACGTTGCGGTTGTGCGCCTCGTCGCCCATGTGCAGGGCCTGCGACAGCATCAGGCGCAGGTCGAGGCCGTCGGTGTTCAGCGCCATGGCTCCTGCGAGCACGGGGCCGAACACGTCGCGCATCCAGTTCAGGCGATCGATGACCGACTGGTCGTTCGCGCCGAAGCGCAGGATCTTGGAGAGCTGCTCGGAGAGGTTCGTGTACGCGGTGTTGCCGTGAGCCCGGTTGGTGACCTTGTGCATCCACATGCTGGCGCTGGTGACTCCGGCCATCGAACCGACGGCCTGGTGCTCGTGGCAGGGAGAGAAGGTGATCTCACCGGATGCTGCGAGCTCGAACGCCTCGTCGACATCCTTCGCGAGGCCCTCGAACACCAGGGCGCCGGTCACGGCGCCCTTCATCGGGCCGGACATGCGCTCGAAGCCGATCGGCGGGCCCGCGTGCAGGATGGTCTTCTCGGTCATCCCGGGCACGGTGTCGATCGCCTGCCCGAAGCCCTCCAGGAACGGCTGCGCCGAGAGGAT
>Ga0160443_100327_pt1 | contig 44155 bp, 41 predicted proteins | sample HID1972I_E1MG_FD_108244 | JGI IMG/M metagenome (GOLD analysis project Ga0160443, IMG submission 108244) | Enriched pill bug-associated microbial communities from UW Madison campus, WI, USA - HID1972I_E1 MG | ecosystem: Host-associated > Arthropoda: Insects > Digestive system > Unclassified ... | reverse complement strand
GAGGGCGTCGGCGCCTGTCGCGCAGGTCGCATGAGCGAAGAGGATCTCAAGCGCATCGAGTGCGCGTTCGCCCCGGGCGAGGGCGCCTGCGGCGGCATGTACACCGCGAACACCATGGCATCCGTCGCCGAGGCTCTCGGGCTCAGCCTTCCCGGGTCGGCGGCCCCGCCGTCCGCAGACCGCCGTCGCGACTACTTCGCGCATCGCTCGGGCGAGGCCGTCGTGAACCTGCTGCGTCAGGGCATCACGACCAAGGACATCCTGACGAAGGAGGCCTTCGAGAACGCGATCGCACTGGCGATGGCGCTCGGCGGCTCCACCAACGTCGTCCTTCATCTGCTCGCGATCGCCAACGAAGCCGGCGTCGACCTGACCCTGCACGACTTCAACCGCATCGGCGACAAGACCCCGCACATCGCGGACATGAAGCCGTTCGGCAACTACGTGATGAACAACGTCGACCGTCACGGCGGCATCCCGGTCATCATGAAGGCGATGCTCGACGAGGGACTGCTGCACGGCGACGCGCTGACCGTCACGGGCAAGACCCTCGCAGAGAACATGCGCGAGCTGGACCCGGACCCGATCGACGGCGAGGTCATCCACACGTTCGACAACCCGATCCACGCGTCCGGCGGCATCACGATCCTGCACGGCTCGATGGCGCCCGAGGGCGCAGTCGTGAAGTCGGCCGGATTCGACGCGAACGTCTTCGAGGGGCCCGCGCGTGTGTTCGAGCGCGAGCGCGCGGCCATGGACGCGCTGGCCGACGGCGAGATCCAGGCCGGCGACGTCGTCGTCATCCGCTACGAAGGCCCCAAGGGCGGCCCCGGCATGCGCGAGATGCTGGCCATCACCGGTGCCATCAAGGGCGCGGGACTCGGAAAAGATGTACTACTCTTGACAGACGGACGATTCTCAGGCGGCACAACCGGCCTCTGCATCGGCCACATAGCACCCGAAGCGGTGGACGCAGGTCCCATCGCCTTCGTGCGCGATGGTGATCTGATACGGGTCGATATCGCGGCTCGCTCTCTCGAGCTACTCGTCGAGGAGTCCGAGCTGAGCTCCCGCCGTGAGGGCTGGGAGCCACTTCCTCCGCGCTATACCCGTGGTGTCCTCGCCAAGTACTCCCGTCTCGTGCGCTCTGCAGCCCAGGGCGCCGTGACCGGTTGAGTGCTTCTTCCGCCGCTCAGGCGTGAACCGACTCCGACAGATCACCTAGGAATGACATGACTCCTCCTGATTCCGCTCCAGCCGTGCCTCGGCCGCCTGCGCGCGCAGCATCCGCCCCTGAGATCACCGGTGCCGAGGCGGTCGTCCGCTCGCTCGAACTGCTCGGAGTGACCGACGTCTTCGGTCTTCCGGGCGGTGCGATCCTGCCGGTGTACGACCCGCTGATGGATGCCTCGGAGCTGCGCCACATCCTCGTTCGTCACGAGCAGGGCGCCGGCCACGCCGCCGAGGGGTACGCCTCGGCGTCCGGCAAGGTGGGCGTCTGCATCGCGACATCCGGCCCCGGAGCGACCAACCTCGTCACCGCGATCGCCGATGCGTACATGGACTCCGTGCCGATCGTCGCGATCACCGGCCAGGTGTTCTCGACGCTGATGGGGACGGATGCCTTCCAGGAGGCCGACATCGTGGGCATCACGATGCCGATCACCAAGCACTCCTTCCTCGTCAAGCGCGCGGAGGACATCCCCGGTGCGATCGCCGCGGCGTTCGAGATCGCCTCGACCGGTCGCCCGGGCCCCGTGCTCGTGGACATCACGAAGGATGCCCAGCAGGCGATCGCGCCGTTCAACTGGCCGCCCAAGGTGGACCTGCCCGGCTACCGTCCGGTCACCAAGGCGCACGGCAAGCAGATCCAGTCTGCGGCGGCCATGCTCGCCGAGGCCAAGAAGCCGGTCTTCTACGTCGGCGGCGGAGTGATCCGCGGTCGCGCCTCGGCCGAGCTGCTGACCCTGGCGGAGTCCACCGGCGCGCCGGTGGTCACCACGCTGATGGCGCGGGGCGCGTTCCCGGACTCGCACCCTCAGCACCTCGGCATGCCGGGCATGCACGGCACGGTGCCCGCTGTGCTGGCGCTGCAGGAGGCCGATCTCATCGTCTCGCTGGGCGCCCGATTCGACGACCGGGTCACGGGCCGGGTCTCGCTCTTCGCGCCCAAGGCGAAGATCGTGCACGTCGATATCGACCCCGCCGAGATCTCCAAGATCCGCACCGCGGATGTGCCGATCGTCGGCGACGTGCGCGACGTGCTGGTCGACCTCGACACCGCCTATCGCGGCGCGATCGGCGGGTCGAAGCCCGACACCGAGGAGTGGTGGTCGTATCTGGACGGTCTGAAGTCCGAATTCCCGCTGGGGTTCGCCCAGCCCAGTGACGGGCTGCTCTCGCCGCAGCACGTCATCCAGCGCATCGGCGAGCTCACCGGGCCAGAGGCCGTGTATGCGGCCGGGGTCGGTCAGCACCAGATGTGGGCGGCCCAGTTCATCAAGTACGAGCGTCCGAACTCCTGGCTCAACTCCGGGGGAGCGGGAACGATGGGCTACTCGGTTCCCGCAGCCATGGGCGCGAAGGTCGCCGAACCGGACCGCGTCGTCTGGTCGATCGACGGCGACGGCTGCTTCCAGATGACGAACCAGGAGCTCGCGACCTGCGTCATCAACGACATCCCGATCAAGGTCGCCATCATCAACAACTCCTCGCTGGGGATGGTGCGCCAGTGGCAGACGCTGTTCTACGACGGACGCCACTCGAACACCGACCTCAACACCGGGCACGGCACTGTGCGCATCCCGGACTTCGTGAAGCTCGCCGAGGCGTACGGCTGCCTCGCGATCCGCGTGGAGCGCGAGGACGAGGTGGATGCCGCGATCCAGCTCGCGCTGGAGACCAATGACCGTCCCGTGGTGATCGACTTCGTCGTCAGTGCGGATGCGATGGTGTGGCCGATGGTCCCGCAGGGGGTCAGCAACAGCTATGTCCAGTACGCGCGTGACCACGCGCCCGCCTTCGACCAGGAGATCTGAGCCATGGCATCGCACGTTCTGAGCCTGCTGGTGGAGGACACCCCCGGCCTGCTGACCCGTGTCGCCGGGCTGTTCGCCCGCCGCGGCTTCAACATCGAATCGCTCGCCGTGGGTGTGACGGAGGTGCCGGGAATCTCGCGCATCACCGTCGTGGTCGACGTCGACGAACTGCCGCTCGAGCAGGTCACCAAGCAGCTGAACAAGCTGGTCAACGTGATCAAGATCGTCGAACTGGAGTTCTCGTCATCCGTGCAGCGCGAGCACATGCTCATCAAGGTGCGCACCGACAACAACACCCGCTCGAACGTGCTCGAGGTCGTGAACCTGTTCCGCGGGTCGGTCGTGGACTACGCTCCGGATGCGCTGGTGGTCGAGGTCACCGGCGACCAGGGCAAGGTCCAGGCCCTGCTGCGGGCTCTCGAGCCCTTCGGCATCAAGGAGCTGGCCCAGTCGGGTCTGCTCGCCATCGGCCGCGGCGGCAAGAGCATCACCGAGCGCGTCCTGCGCGGCTGAGCTTTCATCATCTTCAGAACCACAACCAAGGAGAAACACACGTGAGCACCGAGATCTTCTACGACGACGACGCTGACCTCTCGATCATCCAGGGCAAGAAGGTCGCCATCGTCGGCTACGGCTCGCAGGGGCACGCGCACGCGATGAACCTGCGCGACTCCGGCGTCGAGGTCGCGATCGCCCTCAAGGAGGGGTCCAAGTCGATCGCCAAGGCCGAAGAGGCCGGCTTCCCCGTGAAGACCGTCGCCGACGCCACCGAGTGGGCCGACGTCATCATGATCCTCGCGCCCGACCAGCACCAGCGCACGATCTACAACGAGTCGATCAAGGACCGTCTGACCGCGGGCAAGGCTCTGGCCTTCGCACACGGCTTCAACATCCGCTTCGGCTACATCGACGCCCCGGACGGCGTGGATGTCATCCTGATCGCACCGAAGGCCCCCGGTCACACCGTGCGCCGCGAGTTCGTCGCAGGCCGTGGCATCCCGGACATCATCGCCGTCGAGCGCGACGCATCCGGTGGCGCCTGGGCCCTGGCCCTGTCGTACGCCAAGGCCATCGGTGGCACCCGTGCCGGCGTCATCAAGACGACCTTCACCGAGGAGACCGAGACCGACCTGTTCGGTGAGCAGGCCGTTCTGTGCGGCGGCGTCAGCCACCTGGTGCAGGCCGGCTTCGAGACCCTGACCGAGGCGGGCTACCAGCCGCAGATCGCCTACTTCGAGGTGCTGCACGAGCTCAAGCTCATCGTCGACCTGATGTGGGAGGGCGGCATCGCCAAGCAGCGCTGGTCGATCTCGGACACCGCCGAGTTCGGCGACTACGTCTCGGGCCCGCGCATCATCGACGCCGGCGTCAAGGAGCGGATGCAGGGCGTTCTCGCCGACATCCAGTCCGGCGCCTTCGCGAAGCGCTTCATCGACGACCAGGACAACGGCGCCCAGGAGTTCCTCGCCCTTCGTGAGAAGGAGCAGGGACACCCGATCGAGGTCACCGGCAAGGAGCTGCGTTCGCTGTTCGCCTGGAAGCAGGCCGACGAGGACTACACGGAGGGCAGCGCAGCGCGCTGAGAGCCGTACGGAACGGGCGCCCGATGGGGGCGCCCGTTCTTGCATTCCTAGACATCGGATGTCTGTGCCAGAATTGACCCATGCGACAGGAATGGTTCGACACGGCCCGCTTCGGAATGTTCGTGCACTTCGGCATCTACAGCGTGGCCGCGCGCCACGAATGGGTGCAGAGCTATGAACGCCTCACGGACGAGGAGTACCGGCAGTACTTCGACGGTTTCGACCCCGACCGCTTCGACGCCCGCGCCATCGCCCGCGCTGCGAAGGAGGCGGGAATGGGTTACGTGGTGCTCACCACGAAGCACCACGACGGGTTCTGCCTGTTCGACTCCGCTCTCACGGACTTCTCGTCCCGGACCACGTGCGATCGAGACCTCGTGCGCGAGTTCGTGGACGCCGTGCGCGCCGAGGGACTCGGCGTCGGCCTGTATCACTCCCTGATCGACTGGCATCATCCGGACTTCATCGTGGACTGGAACCATCCGCGACGCGACGACGAGAACGCCGCGGATCTCAACACCGGCCGCGACATGGCGCGCTACCGCGAGTATCTGCACGGCCAGGTGCGGGAACTGCTCACGGGCTACGGGCAGATCGACTACCTGTTCTTCGACTTCACGTATCCGGAGTCACGCGATGGCTGGGCGGGCAAGGGACCCGAAGCCTGGGATGCGCCGAGCCTGCTCGCGATGTGCCGCGAGCTGCAGCCCGACATGCTGGTCAATGACCGCCTCGGCATCCCCGCCGACTTCGTCACGCCGGAGCAGTATCAGCCCACCTCGCCGCTGGTGGATGCGCAGGGCGTTCCGCGGGTCTGGGAAGCCTGCCAGACGATGAACGGCTCATGGGGCTACCACCGGGACAACACGGATCAGAAGTCCTCCACGCTGCTCGTGCAGATGCTCGCCGACTCGGTCTCGATGGACGGCAACATGCTGCTCAACATCGGGCCAGACGGACGCGGGGCGATCGCCCCACGCGACGCGCGCACGCTCGACGAGATCGGCGTGTGGATGCTGCTGCACCGAGATGCGATCATCGGCGCGGGCCACGCCGACTTCACCCCGCCGCGCGAAGGCGTGTACACGCGTCGTGGCGGCAAGCTCTACCTGCATCTGTTCAGCTGGCCCCTCGGGTTCGTGCACCTTCCCGACCTGGGCGGGAAGGTCTCGTTCGCGCGCCTGCTCGATGACGGCTCCTGGCTGAAGACGTCGGTACCGGATCCGGATCAGCACGAGTCGCACATGACGCCGGCCGTCGAGGCGGAGGGCACTCTGACCGTTCATCTACCGGTGCGCCGTCCGGACGTGCTCGTGCCCGTCATCGAGCTGACGCTCACAGGGGAGTGAAGCGCCGACCCGCTCCGCTCACGCCTCGGCGAACTCGAGCTCGTACATGGCCTGCCGTGCGGCGCCGTGCAGGATCGCGTCGGCGCCCGTGCGCGCCCCCTCGATGCGCAGCGTCTGGGTGACGAGCGGGTGGCAGGCCTCGTACACGCGACTTCGGACGGCGGCCAGGAACGGCTCGGATGCGCTCATGCTGCCGGTCAGGAAGACCGCGTGCGGGTTGAAGAAGTTCACCACCCCCGACAGGGCCTGGCCGAGGTGCGTGCCCGCCGTGCGCACCAGTGTGGTGGCATCGGGATGCGCATCGCGGGCCAGAGCGAGCACGTCCTCGGCCGTCTGCACCCCGTCGTGCCCGCGCTCGTGCATCTGTCGGACCAGGCTCGCGCCGCTGGCCACCGTCTCCAGACACCCTGTGTTGCCGCAGGAGCACGGGATGTCACCGCTGCCGTCGATCCGCGTGTGCGTGATGTCGCCGGCGGCGAAGGTGGCGCCGTGATGCACGCGTCCGTCGACGATGATGCCGCTGCCGATCGCGGTGCCGGCCTTGACCGTGATGCTGTGCTGCTGCGCGCCGAACTGCGCGGAGTGCTCTCCGAGCGCGGCGAGATTGGCGTCGTTGTCGACGACGACGGGCACGCCGTGGCGGGCGCGGAGGTGATCGGCGACGCGGAATCCCGGCCATCCGGGCATGCGTGATGGCTGGTCGACGGCACCCGTCTCGATGTCCACCGGGCCGGGCAGGCCGAGGCCGATCGCACGGACCGAGGAGTTCTCTCCGAAGCGGTCGAACACCTCGCTGATCCGGGCGAGCGTGGCCTGCGGTCCCTCGGCCAGATCGACGTCGATCGTGTCGACCCGATCCAGTGCGCCGCCGAGCGTGTGACGCCCGATCCTGGCGTGCCCACCGCCCAGGTCGGCGGTGAGGATCGTTCCGGCCTCGGCGAGCTGAAGGATCCGGGGGCGTCTGCCGCCGCGCGACGTGCCGGCGCCCGCCTCGCGCAGGATCCCGGCATCGACCAGATTCTGCACGCGGGTGCCCATGGTCGACGGTGCGACACCGAGTTGCGCCGCGAGAGCGCTCCTCGAACGCGCCTCGCCGCGTGCCACGAGTTCGATGATGCGGCGATTGCTCGCGTCGTCAGAGTTCTGCATCGATGCCCCCGGAGGTATCGCCGACGAACTCGGAGAACATCGGATGTTCGGGTTGCATCGGCATTCGAAATATGAAAGCGTACCTTCGTTCAAAACGATACCAGGTTAGTTCGAGGCTCGAAATAACTAACCGTCCTGCAAGGAGAAAATCAATGAAGATGAAGCGTGTGGGGGCTGTGATCGCGGTCGCCGGCGTCGCCGTGGCGATGGCGGGATGCTCGAACGGACCCAGTTCAGGAGGATCTGGCGACGGCGACACGATCACCGTCGACATGTGGGCGGGCAGCGAGGACGACACGGCCGCGCTCGAGGCGCAGATCGCCGTGGCGAAGAAGCAGAACCCCGATCTGAAGATCGAACTGCGCACCGCGCCCTGGGGTGACTTCTTCACCAAGCTGACCACGAACATGGCCTCCGGCAACATGGCCTGCGTCACCGGAATGAACTCGGGCATGCTCGCGAGCTACACGTCGGGCTTCGTGAAGCTCACCGACGCCGACCTCGCCACTGCGGGCCTCGCCGAATCCGACTTCGCCGACGGCAGCCTGGAGATCCTCTCGAACAAGGGCGACATGTACGGTCTGCCCTTCGACGTGTCGACCATGCTGACCTACTACAACGAGGACCAGCTCACTGCGGCCGGCGCGGACATCCCCGAGATCGGCTGGACTTTCGACGACTTCGAGGCGACCGCGAAGAAGGCGACGACGGGCGGCAAGTACGGTCTGGGCATCGGCATGGGCGACTTCCAGTGGCAGGCGCTGCCGATCGCCAAGAGCGGTGTGCAGCCCGTCTCCGAGGACGGCACGCTGCAGCTGACCGACCCGGCCTTCCTGAAGGCGGCCGAGTGGTACTCCGGCCTGGTCACCGACCAGAAGGTCGCGGCCCCGGTGGCTTCCGCTTCCGACGGCGGCTGGGGCGAGAACCAGTTCACCAGCGAGAATGCGGCGATGGCCGTCGACGGCACCTGGAACGCCGTCGGCTACCTGACGAACGACGCAGGGTTCAAGGCCGGAATGGCTCCGCTGCCCACCGGAGACAACGGCAACCTCAGCCTGATCCTCGGCTCGGGCTTCGGCATCGCCGAGAGCTGCCAGAACAAGGAGGCCGCCCTCAAGGTGCTCGGCTCTCTGCTGAGCAAGGACTCGCAGGACTACATCGCCTCGTCCGGCCGCAGCTACCCGGCACGCGCCGAGAGCCAGCCGCTGTACTTCGAGTCGATCGACGAGGCGTACCGCGACCAGGTGAAGGCCGTCTTCGAAGCGGCCTTCCAGGACGTCCAGGGACAGTACGTCTCGGACAACTGGGCCAAGGTCGGCACGTTCGTCCAGCCGTCGCTGGTGAGTGTGTACAACGGGCAGGATTCGATGAGCGACATCCTCGCGTCCGCGCAGCAGCAGTTCGGCAAGTGACGTCGGACCAGAGAAAGATACAGAGATGACCACGACGTACGCGCCCACGCGCCGCCCGCGGTCGCTCGCCAAGGTCGAGGCGCGCCAGGCGCTGGGCTTCGCAAGCCCGGCCCTGGTGGGCCTCGCCCTCTTCACGATCGTTCCGGTCGGCTTGTCCATCGTGATGAGCTTCTTCGACTGGCCGACCTTCGGCGAGCGCACCTTCAACGGGGGAGCCAACTACCTCCGCCTGTTCGCCGACCCGAACTTCCTTCCCGCGCTGCGCAACTCGCTGGTCTTCACGGTGCTGTACGTGCCGTTGAGCGTGATCTTCTCTCTGATCCTGGCGATCGGACTGGGCCCGCGCATCCGCGGTCGCGGTGCGCTGCGCGTGCTGTTCTTCATTCCGGTCGTGACCCCGATGGTCGCCAACGTGCTGGTGTGGAAGATGCTCCTGCAGCCGCAGGGCCTGTTCAACGGCCTTGCGCAGACCTGGTTCGGTGCGGAGCTGCCGAACTTCCTCGCCGACAAGAACTGGGCGATGATCATGGTCGTCGTCATGAGCGTCTGGCAGGGCATCGGCTACAACATGCTGATCTTCTCCGCGGCCCTCGAGCAGCTGCCCGAGTCCGTCATGGAGGCCGCGCGCATCGACGGCGCTGCGGGCCTGCGGATGACCTGGAGCATCATGATCCCGATGATCTCCCCGGCGATCTTCTTCGCCACGATCATGACCATGATCACCTCGCTGCAGGTGTTCGTCCAACCGCAGATGCTGACCGGCGGCGGTCCCGGTAACAGCACGCTTCCCCTGGTGATGTGGATCTACAACCAGGGCTTCAAATTCCAGGACCTCGGGCTCGCCGCTGCAGGCGCCTGGATCCTGTTCGCCCTCATCATCACGATCACCGCCATCCAGTTCACGGCGCAGAAGAAGTGGGTGCACTATGAGCACTGACACCGCGGTCCCCACCACGCGGACGATCATCAGCCACGACGGCGACGATCACATCGAGCCCGAACGTCTTTCGGGCCGGGCTCCCATGACCCCCGCCGCGCGAGTGCGGCTGATCTTCGCCCACATCGCGGTGTACATCGCGGCGGCGCTGTTCATGCTGCCGCTCGTGTACGCGTTCTTCTCGGCGCTCAAGCCGAACGGCGAGATGTTCGCCATGCCTCCGAGTCTGTTCGGCTCGGAGCTGCGCTGGTCGAACTTCGTCGAGGTCTTCGAGTTCGGCCCGTTCTGGACCTACATCGGCAACTCGCTGTTCACCTCCGTCGCGGGCACCCTGGTGGTCCTGTTCGTCTCCACCACGGCCGGGTACGCGTTCGGGCGCCTGCGCTGGAAGGGTCGCGACGCCGTCTTCGTGCTGTTCCTGGCGACGCTGATGGTGCCGGCCGAGGTGCTCGTCATCCCCATGTTCCAGGTGATGCAGTGGTTCGGCTGGGTGGACACCTACCAGGCGCTCATCTTCCCGTTCGCCTTCGGCGCGTTCGGGACGTTCCTGATGCGGCAGTTCTTCCGCGGCATCCCGTACGAGCTGGAGGAGGCCGCCCGAGTCGACGGTGCAGGTCCCGTGCGCACCTTCGCGCAGATCATCCTTCCGCTGTCGAAGTCCTCCATCGCCGTGTTGTCGGTGTTCACCTTCCTCTCGTTCTGGAACAGCTACCTGTGGCCCCTGATCGTGACCGTGGACTACAACTCCCTGGGCACCCTGCCCGTGGGTCTGGCGAGCTTCTCCGGCCTGACAGGCACGCGGTGGGACCTGCAGATGGCGGCGTCCATCATCTCGATGATCCCGACGACCATCCTCGTGATCGCTCTGCAGAAGCACCTGGTCAAGGGCATCGCCATGGCCGGCCTCGGGGGGCGTTGAGCGGTTCGATGAGCGAGCATCACAGCACAGCCATGCCCTCGCGAGAGTACGCGGCACGCCCAGGCCTGGTGGCGGGGATCGACATCGGCGGAACCAAGATCGCGGCGCTGCTCGTGGACGAAGGCGGCCGCATCGTCGCCCGCGGGCAGGTGGCCGCGCCCGCCCGCGACGGGGGACCGGCCATGGCCGATGCCGCGACGGACCTGACGAGGCGGCTGCTGGAGGAACAGGACGGAGTCCTCCTCGCGGCAGGAGTGGGCGCCGCGGGCGTGATCGATCACGCGACCGGGACCGTGCGCGCGGCGTCGGCCACGTTCGTGGACTGGGTCGGATTCCCGCTGGCCGCGGAGCTGCGCGAGCGACTCGGGGTGCCGGTGACGATCGAGAACGACGTGAACGCCTTCCTGCTCGGCGAGCTCAGCCACGGCACCGCAGCCGACAGCGATGTGCTCGGCGTCATGCTGGGCACCGGAGTCGGAGGCGCGGTCGTGCTCGACGGGCGTCTGCGCCACGGGCCGCACGGCGCGGCCGGCGAGATCGGGCACACTCCCGGCTACAGCACCGTGCCGTGCACGTGCGGTCAGATCGGACACCTCGAGACGCTCGCATCGGGCACATCGATCGGATTGCGCTACGGCGAGCGCACGGGCACCGTCGGACTCTCCTCCCACGAGGTCGCCGATCGCGCCCGGTCCGGCGATGTCGATGCGATCGCGGTGTACGAGGCGGCAGGCCGCGCCGTCGCCCTCGCGTGCGCGAGCGCGGCCGGGATACTGGACCTGCCCAGCGCCATCGTCGGAGGGGGAGTGTCCCGAGCCTGGGATCTGCTCGCCCCTGCGATCGAGAGGGCGCTCGCCACGGATTCTCCCGTGTCGGGCGTGCCCCTGCAGATCGTGCCCGCGGCACTGCACACGGATGCGGTGGCGCTGGGCGCCGCCGCGGCGGCGAGGAGCTCGTCCCCGCCGCGCCAGCACGAGAGGAATCAGTGATCGCATGACGCACCGGCCCGAAGCCCACGAGATCTGGATGCCGCAGCTGGCATCCGCGTCGCCGGGCGGCCTGACCCGCCCCCGCATCGGCATCGGCGGCATCTCGATCGAGTCCAGCACGTTCTCCCCGCATGTATCCGGCGATGAGGCGTTCACGATCCGCACGGGCTCCGACCTCCTCGGCTACTATCCGTTCCTCGCCGAGGATCGGGAGCTCGGGCAGGCGGCCGAGTGGATCCCGATCCACCACGGGCGATCGCTGCCAGGCGGCGCGGTGGCGCCGGAGACCTACGCGCGGATGAAGACCGCGATCGTCGAGGGGATTCGCGGCAGCATCCACGCGCACGGCCCGTTCGACGGCTTCTTCTTCGACATCCACGGTGCGATGAGCGTGATCGGCATGACCGACGCCGAAGGCGACCTGGCGACCGCCGTGCGCGACGCGCTCGGCGCCGACACACTGATCTCGACGTCGATGGATCTGCACGGCAACGTCTCCGAGGTGCTGCGCGACGCCGTCGATCTGCTGACCTGCTACCGCATGGCGCCGCATGAGGACTGGATGAACACCAAGGAGCGCGCGGTGTGGAATCTGCTCGCACGGCTGCGCGGTCCGCACGGCTCCGATCCGCTGCGCCGGCGCCCGTACAAGGCCTGGGTGCCCGTGCCCGTGCTGCTGCCAGGTGAGAAGACCAGCACGCGGCTGGAGCCCGCAGCCGGTCTGTACGCCGCACTGCCCGGCATCGAGGCGATGGATGGCGTGGTCGACGCGTCGATCTGGATCGGCTACGCGTGGGCAGACGAGCCTCGGTGTCAGGCGTACGTCGTCGTCCTCGGCGACGATGAGGACCTGATCGCCCGCGAGGCGGAGCACCTGGCCCGCAGGTTCTGGGACGCCAGGGAGGAATTCGTGTTCGTCGCGCCCACGGCGACGCTCGACGGCGCGCTCGAACGCGCGACGGCATCCGATGCCCTGCGTCCGTACCTGATCTCCGATTCCGGCGACAACCCGACGGCCGGCGGTGCGGGCGACGTGACCTGGACTCTGACCGAGCTCCTCGCTCGCCCCGAGCTGACGGACGGGAACCTCACCACGCTCGTCGCGTCGATCTTCGACGCCGCTGCGGTCGCCGAGGCGTGCACGGCCGGGATCGGTGCGACTGTCGCGCTCACGGCAGGAGCCGGGGTGGACGACGGGCCCAGCGGGCCGGTGCGGATCACCGGCCGGGTCCACTCGATCACAGAGGGAGATCCGGATGCCGGCACGCAGGCGGTCATCGCTGTCGGGGGCCTGCGCGCGATCATCACCGAGCGGCGCAAGCCGTTCCACCACCTGGACGACTTCCGCATGCTCGACCTCGATCCCGAGGCCGCCGACATCGTCGTGGTCAAGATCGGCTACCTCGAGCCCGAGCTGTACGAGCTCGCGGCCGACTGGACGCTCGCGCTCACGCCCGGCGGCGTCGACCAGGACCTGCTCCGGCTCGGACACAGCCACCTGGCGCCGGGTGTCTTCCCCTTCGACACCACCGGCACGCCCGCTCTCACGGCGCACGTGAGCCGACGCGAGGAGACCTCCGCATGATGAACTTCGAGAGCCGCACCGGCCCCGACTTCGGCGCCGCTGCACCGTCGTACCCGATCCAGGGCGTGCCGGACTGGTACCGCGACGCCAAGCTCGGCTTCTTCGTGCACTGGGGCCTGTACTCGGTGCCCGCCTGGGCCGTGCAGCACGGCGAGGGCGTGAACATCCCGACCGAGGACGCCTACGCCTGGCACCAGTACGCCGAGTGGTACGGCAACACCGTGCGCATCCCCGGCAGCCCCACCTGGCAGCGCCACCAGGAGCTGTACGGGCCGGGCACGTCCTATGAGGATCTCGCCGACCAGTGGGACGCGTCCGCCTTCGACGCGGACGCCTTCGTCGGCGAGCTCGTCGGCGCCGGCGCGCGCTACATCGTGCCGACCACGAAGCACCATGAGGGGTTCTGCCTCTGGGACACGGCGACGACCGGATTCAAAGCCACGGCCCGCGGCCCGCGACGCGACCTGATCGGCGAGTTCCACGACGCGACCAGGCGAGCGGGCGCCCGCTTCGGCGTCTACTACTCGGGGGCGCTCGACTGGCATGTCGGCGATTTCCCGCCGATCGAGTCCGACACCGACCTCTTCCGGTACCGCCGTCACGACGAGGCCTTCGCCCGGTACTCAGCCGCTCAGCTGGACGAACTCATCGAGCGGTTCTCACCCGATGTGCTGTGGAACGACATCGAGTGGCCCGACGGAGGAAAGGGCTCCGACGACTTCGCGGTCGCGGCCGTGCTCGGCCGTTACTTCGACGCGGTGCCGGAGGGCGTCGTCAACGACCGGTGGGGTGTGCCGTACCACGGCTTCCTCACGCGCGAGTACACGCACATCCCCGACATCCTCGAGCAGCCCTGGGAGTCCACCCGGGGCCTGGGGTACTCCTTCGGCTTCAACCGGGCCGAGGATGAGAGGCACTCCCTGTCGGGCGCCGAACTGATCCGGATGCTGGTGGACATCGTCTCCAAGAACGGCAACCTCCTCATCAACGTCGGCCCCGCAGCCGACGGCTCCATTCCAGAGCTCCAGCGCGCCGCGATGCGCGAGCTGGGCGCCTGGATGAACGCCAACGGCGACGCGGTGTACGGCACCCGTCCGTGGATCCGGTTCGGCGAGGCCGTGGGCGCTCCGGTGCGCTACACGCGATCGAGGGCCGAGGTGCACGTGCACGCGCTCGATCCATCGGTGGGCGAGATCTCGCTTCCGGTCGAGCTGTCCGGTTCGGCAGAGGCCCGCTGGGCGGACGGATCGGCCGCCGAGTCCGTCACCGGCTCGGACGGTGTCACGATTCTGCGGATCCCGGAGAAGCTGCGGGAGGCGCCGGTGGCCGTGGCGACCGTCTCATGACCCGCCCTGTGCAGGTGGAAGGCTCCGTGCAGTTGGAGATCGCCGTGCAGGATGCCGTCGGCGCTCGTAGGGCTGTTGCGGCGGGCGCCGACCGGGTCGAGCTCTGCCAGGCGCTGTCGGCGACGGGCGGGCTGACACCGTCGGCGGGCACCGTGGACTCCGTCCTGGCAGCCGTGGGCAGCGCAGAGCGGCTCACCGTGCTCGTGCGTCCCCGGCCCGGTGGATACGTGTACGACACGGAGGAGATCGCGCTGGTGAGCGCGGACATCCGCGACATCGTGCGTCGCGGCGCGGGATCGGTGATCGTCGGGGCGCTGACCGCGGATGGTTCGGTGGATGCGGAGGCGATGCGGCGCTGGCGGGATGCCGCGGGGGAGGCCGATATGGCTTTCCATCGCGCGATCGACACGCTCGATGATCCGGCATCCGTCGTGGACCACCTGGCCGGGCTGGGTGTGCGCAGGATCCTGACCAGCGGCGGTGCGGTGCGCAGCATCGACGGGATCGACGCCATCGCCGCCATGGTCCGTGCCTCGGCAGGACGCGTGCAGATCATGCCCGGCGGGGGAGTGCGGGTGCAGGACATCTCGCAGCTGGTCGCGTCGGGGGTCGACGCCGTCCACCTGTCCGCGCGCCGAGCCTCGGGCGACACCGCGCCGAGCGGGCCCGGTGGCGGCTCCGCCGGCTACGACGCGACCGATTCGGACCTGGTGGCGGCCGCCCGTGCCGCCCTCGACCGCACAATGGCCTGACCGCGGCTGATTCCAGGAGGCCGCTCCTGCATGCGGGGAGCGGCCTCTTCTGATCAGTTCGTCGCCGGCGCCGCGTCCTCCACGACGAGCGGCGGGGTGACACCTTCACCCCAGACCGGGGTCGGCAGAGTCACCGTCTGTCCGCCCTGGATCTGCCGCAGCGCATCGGCGATCTCGGCAGAGTTCTCGGGAACGGGCAGACCGCACTTCTGCAGCTCCGATGCGAACTTCAGCGTCAGCCGTTCCTTCTTGGCTTCGATGGCCTGCGCCGTGGTGCCGGTCTGGATCTCGCTGCCCGTCTGGATGTCGGAGACCTGGTCGCATACGTGGTAGACGGCACCGCCGGCGACCCAGGTGACCTCGTCCTGGCCGAGGAGCTGGATGACGGTCGACTGATCCGCGGTGTACTTCTCCACCGACGCCGGGTTGAAGTCGATGCCGATGAACACCGCGAGGGCTGCGAGCACGATGCCCACGATCCCCGCAGTGGACTTCTGCCCCTTGTCCATGTCCTTGTTCAGGAAGACCAGGATGATCAGCGGCACGAACGCGATGATCGCGATGATCGCTCCGAGCTGGTTCTGCACGAAGAAGCGCACCGTGTCGGACTTCTTCGCGGGGTCGAGGCGGTTCGCCTTCTTCCACAGCACCGATCCCGTGATGGACAGCGCCGCGATGACCACCAGCAGCACGAGAAGGGTGATGAACGCCCACTGCGGGAAGGTCGACGTCTCGATCTGCTCCTGCAGAAGTCCCGTGTCGGGATCGCGCTCGAGTCCGCCCTCGGTGGTGACGACGCGCTGACGCAGCAGCCAGAAGATCCCGACGGCCTCGCCGATGATGGCCACGGCCCACAGCGCCGCGGCGATCCAGCGGAACGTCGTCGCCTTCTTCTTCGCCTCAGCAGTGGGCACCCAGGTGCGCGATGGGGAATCGTCCGCGCTCGGCTGGACGGCCTTCCTGTTGTTCTCTGCCACGATGATCCTCCCGGTGTGGTTTCGCCCCCGAGCCTAGTGGGGTGCCCGCCTCGACGCCGGTACGCTGAGAAGATGAATTCCGACGGCGATGACGACGCCCTCAGCTGGGACGGCGATGACGCGCTTGAGGCACAGCGGCCGGAGGCCCGCCCGCCGAAGTCGACGCCCGCGGCGACCGCCCGTCACGCGCCTTCGATGCCGCAGACGCCTGCTGCGGCATCCGTCCCGGCATCCGATCGCGAAGCGGATGCCGATGACGAGCCGCAGACGGTCGGCACGGTGACGCTGCTGCTGCTCGGCATCCTCGGCGGAATCTACCTGCTGTACACGGTCGGCTGGATACTCGGCGGGGTCGGGATGCAGCTTCCGGTGACCTTCACTCTTCCGGTGCCCCTCTACCAGGGGGCGCTCTGGCTCGCCGTCCTCGCCCCCGCTTTCTGGTTCGTCGCCGTTCTCGCTGCCACGCGCGGATCGCGACCCTGGGTGCGGATCGTCTGGCTCGTCGCCGGAGCGGTGCTGCTGGTGCCGTGGCCCTTCGTCGTCTCCGGGGGAGGAGCAGTCCTGTGACCGAGATCGCTTCGACTTCGCCGACCCCGGGTCGTCTCGACAGCGCGTTGCGCGGATTCCTGACCGGGATCGGCGGACTCGCCCACGCGTTCGTCATCTGGACCGCGGTGTTCTACGCCATCCAGCTCTCGGCCGGAGGGATGACCGGCTACGGATGGTTCCTGCTGCTGCTGCCCGCGGTGGTGGCCGCGGGCGTCTTCGCGGTCGCACTCGTGCTGAGTCGCCATCGCACGATCGGGGTGTTCATCCTGGTGCTGCTGGCGGCTCTCGGTCTGAGCGCGGTCTTCCTGCTCAACACCTTCAGCTACGTCATCCGCAATCTCGAGGCGCTGACCGGCGGCTGATCGAGGACACACGGTCGGGTTCGGGTGTCGCTCTGCGGTAATGTGTGTCCCGATCGCGCCCCGACGGTGTGCGGCGCATCGGCTAACCCACCGTGTGCTGCCCCGAAGGATATCTGTGCCGAATCAGTCTGAGACCAAGCCCGTCGTCCTCCTCGCCGAGGTCCTCTCACCCGCGACGATCGAGGCTCTCGGCCCCGACTTCGACGTCCGCAACGTCGACGGCACCGATCGCGAGGCGCTGTTCGCCGCACTCGCCGATGCCGACGCCGTTCTCGTCCGCTCCGCGACCCGCATCGACGCCGAGGCGCTCTCGCATGCCCCGAAGCTGAAAGTCGTCGCCCGCGCCGGCGTCGGCCTGGACAACGTCGACATCAAGGCGGCCACCACCGCCGGTGTCATGGTCGTCAACGCGCCCACCTCGAACATCGTCTCTGCCGCGGAGCTGACCATCGGGCACATCCTGAGCCTTGCTCGTCGCATCCCGGCGGCCCACGCCTCGCTGTCCAGCGGCGCCTGGAAGCGCAGCTCGTTCACCGGCGCCGAGCTGTTCGAGAAGACCATCGGCATCGTCGGACTCGGCCGTATCGGCGCGCTGGTCGCAACCCGTCTGAACGCGTTCGACATGCGCGTGATCGCCTACGACCCCTACGTCACCAGCGCTCGTGCCCAGCAGCTTGGCGTGCAGCTGGTGACGCTCGACGAGCTGGTCGCCGAAGCCGACTTCCTCACCATCCACATGCCCAAGACGCCCGAGACGACCGGCATGATCGGCGCCGAGCAGTTCGCAGCCATGAAGCCGACCGCCTTCGTGGTCAACGTCGCGCGCGGCGGACTGATCGATGAGGCCGCACTGCACGAGGCGCTCGTCGCCGGTGAGATCGCGGGCGCCGGTCTGGACGTGTTCACCTCCGAGCCGCCCGCAGAGGGCGGCACCGCTGCCGAGCTGCTCGCGCTGCCGAACGTCGTCGTCACCCCGCACCTGGGTGCGAGCACGGAAGAGGCGCAGGAGAAGGCCGGCGTCTCTGTGGCACGCTCGGTGCGCCTCGCGCTGGGTGGTGACCTCGTCCCGGACGCGGTGAACGTGGCAGGCGGCGTCATCGACCCGTACGTGCGTCCGGGAATCGCCCTGGTCGAGAAGCTCGGGCAGATCTTCTCCGCCCTCTCGCAGTCGCCGCTGACCAGCCTCGACGTCGAGGTGCACGGCGAGCTGAACGACTACGACGTGAGCGTGCTCAAGCTCGCCGCCCTCAAGGGCGTCTTCACGAACATCGTCAGCGAGAGCGTGTCCTACGTGAACGCACCCCTCCTCGCCGAGCAGCGCGGCGTGGCCGTGCGCCTGCTGAAGGACGAGGTCAGCGAGGAGTACCGCAACGTCATCACCCTGCGCGGTGCGCTGTCGGACGGCTCGCAGCTGGCCGTATCCGGAACCCTCACCGGACCGAAGCAGGTCGAGAAGCTCGTGTCGATCAACGACCACGCGATCGAGCTGCCCATCGAGAAGCACCACGTCGTGATGATGTACACCGATCGTCCGGGAATCGTCGCCGTCTACGGCCAGAAGTTCGGCGAGGCCGGCATCAACATCGCCGGTATGCAGATCGCACGCGAAGCAGCGGGTGCCCAGGCGCTCAGCGTACTCACGCTGGACTCGCCGGTGTCCGAGGAACTGCTGGCCGACGTCAGCGCGACCATCGAAGCCGACCTGTTCCGTCAGATCGAGATCACCGAGGCCTGAACCAGCTCGACGAGCCGCACGAGCGCGGCGCCGGTCGGCACCAGGTCGCCGGCGGCTCCGCGCTCGGCAGGCGGGCTCGTCAACGAGTTGTTGAAGTACAGGCCGTCGCCGACCAGCATGACCAGGTCCAGCGCAGCCTGGTCGCGGACGTGCGGGCGTATCGCGTCGGCCCATCGTGTGCGCGAGTCGCGCAGGGCATCGGATGCCATGGCCGATCCACTCTGTGCGAGCCGCGTCAGCGCGATCAGGGCTCGATCCAGCGCGTCGTCCTCCATGACCGAGGTGCGCAGGTAGTAAGCGACGGGCCCGTCGGCGGCGCTGCGCATGCGTGCGAGGTCGGCATCGGTCAGCTCGCTCAGCCGCTGCACGAGCCCTGACGTCAGGTCGTCCTTCGAGGCGAAGTGGTAGAGCAGGCCGCCCTTCGACACCTCGGCGGTCTTCGCGACCGCTTCCAATGTCGCCGCGCGTTCGCCATCGGTCAGCAGAATGCTCTCGTACGCATCGAGCACGCGCTCGCGCGCCAGTGGGGGACGGGACATGACGGCTCCTGCTCGGCTCTGATCACGCGGACATATGTTACTGTACCATCCGGACGGTAAAGTAATCGAAAGGCACGGTCATGTCCACCACCGGCACGGTCACGCTGACGCACGAGGACGGCCGGCGCGTCGGCATCCGCGGGTGGGCGGCGCTCGCGGTACTGATGCTCCCGGTGCTGCTCGTCTCGATCGACAACACGGTGCTGGCGTTCGCGCTGCCGGAGATCTCGCTCGCACTGCAACCAGGCGGAACCGAGCAGCTGTGGATCATCGACGTGTACTCGCTCGTGCTCGCAGGGCTCCTGGTCACCATGGGCGTGCTCGGCGATCGGTTCGGGCGGCGACGGATGCTGCTGATCGGTGCGACCGGGTTCGCCGCAGTCTCGGTGCTCGCCGCTTTCGCACCCACGGCGGGCCTGCTCATCGCCGCACGTGGGGCGCTGGGCTTCTTCGGCGCGATGCTCATGCCGTCCACTCTGTCGCTGCTGCGCTCGATCTTCCGCAATCGCGATCAGCGGCGTCTGGCCATCGCGATCTGGGCGTCGGCCTTCTCCGCAGGATCCGCACTCGGGCCGGTGGTCGGCGGATTCCTACTGGAGCATTTCGCCTGGGGCGCGGTGTTCCTGATCGCCGTGCCGGTGCTCGTCCCGCTGCTCGTCGGCGGGATGTGGCTGCTGCCCGAGAGCCGTGACCCGCATCCGGGCCGGATCGACCCGGTGGGCATCCTGCTCTCGATGTCTGCGCTGGTGCCGATCGTGTTCGCCATCAAGTCCTTCTCGGTCGATGGGCCGAACCTCGCCGCTGCGGCGCTCGTCGTCGCCGGCGCCGCGGCCGGTGCGCTGTTCGTGCGGCGCATGCGTCGCGTCGAGATCCCCATGCTCGACATGACCCTCTTCCGGCGAGGCGGCTTCAGCGGAGCGATCGTGGTCAACCTGCTCAGCGTGGTCGCGCTGGTCGGATTCCTGTACTTCGTCTCGCAGCAGCTGCAGCTCGTGATCGGGCTGTCTCCGATGGTGGCGGGCCTCGCTCTGGTGCCCGGAATGGCCGCGATGATCGTGGCGGGCCTGTGCGTGGTGCCGATATCGCGCCGCGTGCCCGCCCACATCGTCGTTCCCGCCGGTCTGCTGCTGTCCACCCTCGGGTACGTCATAGTCGCCGCGACGGCCGGACTTAACAGCGTCGTCTGGCTGCTGATCGCCTTCGTCGTGCTGGGACTCGGGATCGGTGCCGCCGAGACCATCTCGAACGAGCTGATCCTCGCGAACGCGCCGGCAGAGAAGGCCGGAGCCGCGAGCGCCGTATCGGAGACCGCGTACGAGTTGGGGGCGGTACTCGGCACGGCTGTGCTGGGTGGCATCATCACCGCGTTCTACCGGGGTGCGCTGGTGATCCCCGACGGCGTGCCGTCCGGGATCGCGGCAGACGCACGGGAGACGCTGGCGGGCGCGTACAACGCAGCCCATCGGCTTCCGGAGCGGCTCGGTGCCGCGTTGTGGGATGCCGCGACCTCCGCCTTCGGCGCCGGCGTGGTGACCACCTCGATCATCGGCGCGGCACTGGTGCTCTGTGCGGTCGTCGTGGGATTCGTCACCCTGCGACCCGCACGAGACGGCGTGCGGCCCGCGCGAGGCGCGAGGCGGCGCTGAGCGGCATCCGATGCCCACGCAGGCTCCGCCGGCGACTCGAGGTCGGGCGCGTTCGCGCCCCGCCGCTACGCTGGAACGCAGTGTCCGCGGCGACTCGCGCTGCGGGCGGTCGTGGATGCGAGGGAGACCCATGTCGCGCGTTGTGAAGCTGGCCGTCATTCCAGGAGACGGGATCGGCCCCGAGGTCATCGCTCAGGCCGAGCGCGTGCTCGACGCCGTCACCGCGGGCAGCGACGTGGCGTTCGAGAAGACGCCGTTCTCGCTGGGCGCGACCCGCTACCTCGAGACCGGCGACACTCTCACCGATGACGATCTCGACTCGATCCGCGCGCACGATGCGATCCTGCTCGGCGCGGTCGGCGGCGTGCCAGGCGATCCGCGGCTGAAGGATGCCAACATCGAGCGCGGTCTGCTTCTCACGCTGCGTTTCGAACTGGACCACTACGTGAACCTCCGACCGTCCAAGCTGTTCGCGGGAGCGCCGGGACCACTGTCGGAGCCCGGTGAGATCGACTTCGTCGTCGTCCGTGAGGGCACCGAGGGCCCGTACGTGGGCAACGGCGGCAGCATCCGCAGGGGAACTCCGCACGAGGTCGCCAACGAGACCAGCGTCAACACCGCCTTCGGCGTGGAGCGCGTCGTGCGCTATGCGTTCGACCTCGCCGAGCGCCGCCGCGGCAGGCTCACCCTGGTGCACAAGACGAACGTTCTGGTGCACGCCGGTGCGATCTGGAAGCGCATCGTCGACGAGGTGGCATCCGAGTACCCCGACGTCGCCGTAGACTACCTGCACGTCGATGCGGCCACGATCTTCCTCGTGACAGACCCCTCCCGCTTCGACGTGATCGTCACCGACAACCTCTTCGGCGACATCCTCACGGATCTGGCAGGTGCCGTCACCGGTGGCATCGGTCTCGCAGCTTCGGGAAACATCAACCCCGGCGGCGCCTTCCCCTCGATGTTCGAACCCGTGCACGGCTCGGCGCCCGACATCGCAGGGCAGCAGAAGGCGGATCCCACGGCCGCCATCCTCTCCGTCGGCCTGTTGCTCGATCACCTCGGGCTGCGCGACGAGGCGGCGCGCGTGCAGCGTGCCGTGGAGCAGGACATCGCTGCCCGTGAGGGCAGCCGCAGCACGAGCGAGATCGGCGACGCTGTGATCGCCCTGCTGCAGGCGTAATCTGAGACCACGCGCGCATCGCCGCCGCACCCCGATCGAGGACAGACATGACCGACACCGCAACCATCGCCCCCACCGGTGAGCTCACGTTCGCCGTGACGAAGAACCTCGCAGCCAAGAGCCCCGCTCAGCGCGACGAGATCCTGCAGAACCCCGGATTCGGCACCAGCTTCACCGACCACATGGTCGACATCTGCTGGTCCGACAAGGGCGGCTGGCACCGTCCGCGCGTGCAGCCGTACGGTCCGATCTCCCTCGACCCGGCGGCCGCCGTGCTGCACTACGGGCAGGAGATCTTCGAGGGCATCAAGGCATACCGGCACGCCGACGGATCGGTGCACACCTTCCGCGCCGATCGCAACGCCGCGCGCCTGCAGAACAGCGCGCGCCGACTGGCGCTGCCCGAACTGCCCGCCGAGTACTTCATCCAAGCGCTGAAGGAGCTCATCGCGGTCGACGGCGCTTGGGTGCCCTCCGGCGCCGACCAGAGCCTGTACCTGCGGCCCTTCATGTTCGCCAAGGAGGCCTTCCTGGGCGTGCGCCCGGCGAAGAAGGTGGCCTTCTACGTGATCGCCAGTCCCGCCGGCGCCTACTTCACCGGGGGAGTGAAGCCGGTGCGCATTTGGCTGAGCGAGAACTACGCCCGCGCGGGCAAGGGCGGCACCGGAGCGGCGAAGACCGGCGGCAACTACGCGTCCAGTCTGCTGCCTCAGGCAGAGGCCTACGAGAAGGGCTGCGATCAGGTCGTCTTCCTCGATGCCGACCGCAACGTCGAAGAGCTCGGCGGCATGAACGTCGTGTTCGTCTACAAGGACGGGCGCGTCGTGACCCCGGCATCCGAGTCCATCCTCGAGGGCATCACGCGCGACTCGCTCCTGCAGCTCGCCGAGGACCGCGGGCTGACCGTCGAGCGCCGTGCGGTCTCGCTGCAGGAGTGGCGCGATGGCGTGGCCTCCGGCGACATCGTCGAGGTGTTCGCCTGCGGCACCGCAGCAGTGGTCACCCCGATCGGCGCGCTGGTCGGCGACGGCTTCGAGGACGAGCAGCCCCTCGGTGACCTCGCGCTGTCGCTGCGCGAGGAGCTCACCGACATCCAGTACGGCCGCCGTGCGGACAAGCACGGCTGGCTGCTGCGTCTCGACGCCTGAGCCCGTCCGCCGACACCCCGGCCTGCCGTCCACACCCCGTGGTGTCGACGACCGCAGGGCGGGGTGTCGGCGTCAACCAGGGGTGTCGGTGCCCTGACGTATCTCCTGCACATATCGCGGAATCGTCCGGAACGGGCGGATGCCTGTGGACAGCGCGATTTCGAGAGCTCGCGCGTCGCATCATGAGGGGATGCGACGACGGATAGATCTCCTCCAAGCGCGTTCGATGCTGCGCAGTCGAGCACAGCTCCGCGAATCCGGGATGACCGAGCGTGCGCTGCGAAGCGATGTGCTCGAGGGACGACTCAAGCGGCTGCACCGTGGCTCCTACGTGCCCACGAAGCTGTGGGAAGAGCTGTGGTGGGAAGGACAGCATCTGCTGCGTGTGCTCGCAGTCCGTGCCGCGAGCGGCGGGTCGGGGCCGGTCTTCACCCACGAGTCCGCCGCCGTGCTGTGGGGTCTGCCGATGTATCGGATGGGGACCAAGCCCGTTCAGACCCGCCTCGACGGCTACCGTCACAGCCGGGTGGAGGCCGAGGTCGTCCGCCGGGACATGCGGATCGCGGATGCCGACATCGTCGACCTCGACGGGTTCCGTCTGACCTCTCTGCCGCGCACGATGATGGATGTCGCGCGCACGGCTTCGTTCGACACGGCTGTCGGATGCGCCGACGCGGCGCTTCGACGTGCGGCGGTGACCGGCCAGATCATGGATCTGGAAGCAGCGGAGGAGTGGCGTGCTGATGCTCTGATGCGAGCCGCTGCCGGCCTCCGCGGAGTCCGACAGGCTCGTCGGGTGCTCGAGTTCGCCGACGGGCGGGCACAGCTCCCGGGTGAGAGCGTCAGCCGAGTTCGGCTGAGCCAGCTCGGATTCACGTGATACGACCTGCAGGTGCGGGTGGTCGGTTCGGAGGGAGACGAGTACTGGCTGGACTTCGCGTTCCCGGGTGCCCGAACGTTCGGCGAGTTCGATGGGGAAGGGAAGTACACGGATGCCGATCTGCGGCGGGCGTCGTCCGCGCAGGAGGCCGTGCTGGAGGAGAAGCACCGCGAGGACGACGTTCGGGGCGTCACAGGATGGGGTTTCGCCCGCTGGGGCCACGAGCACATCCGCACCGCCGACATCCTCGGACGGCGCCTCGTGGCGTTCGGGGTCAGCCCGCCCGGGTGATTTCCGCCTGAGCGAACGCCGACACCCCGGCCTGCCGCCCACACCCCGGGTTGTGGACATCCATATCCCGGGGTGTCGGCGACAACCCGGGGTGTCGGCGGAAGCGACCGGTCGGGGGACGGGGTCTCGGGGACGGGGTCTCGGCAGAGCGTGAGCGCGCCGGATAGGCTGTGCGGGTGAAGATCGCACGATTCAGCCACAGCGAAGGCATCCGGTACGGCATCGTCGACGAGGGCGATCTCGTCGTGCTCGCCGGCGACCCTCTGTTCGCGGGATTCGAGACGACGGGGGAGCGCATCCCGCTGGCGGATGCAGCCCTGCTCGCGCCCGTGATCCCGCGCTCGAAGGTCGTCTGCGTCGGCCGCAACTATCACGAGCACGCCGCTGAGTTCGGCAACGTCGCCCCGGAGGAGCCGCTGCTGTTCCTCAAGCCGAACACGTCGGTGATCGGGCCCGGGGATGCGATCCTGCGTCCGGCGATCTCGGAGCGCACCGAGTTCGAGGGCGAGCTGGTCGTCGTCATCGGCCGGATCGCGAAGAACGTGCGTGCCGAGGACGCCCTGGACTACGTGTTCGGGTACACGGTCGGCAACGACTTCACCGCGCGCGACATCCAGCGCAAGGACGGGCAGTGGACCCGCGGCAAGGGCTTCGACACCTTCTGCCCGCTCGGGCCGGCGATCGAGACCGACTTCGATCCGGCCACGGCCCGCATCGAGACGCGCGTCAACGGCGAGGTGCGCCAGCAGGCGCCGCTCACCGACATGATCCACTCCGTCGCCGACATCATCGCCTACGCCTCGGCGGCGTTCACCCTGTTGCCGGGCGACGTGATCATGACCGGCACGCCCGCCGGCGTCGGCCCGGTCGTGGCCGGAGATACCATCGAGATCGAGGTCACCGGAGTCGGCACTCTGCGCAATCCCGTGCGCGACGCGACACCCGTCCCGTGAGCGAACTCGCCCTCGATCAGCTGTCGGCGCTGCAGCGCCGCACCGTCCTGGTGCTCTCGCTCGGACAGGTGCTCGGTGGCATCGCTTTCGGGGCGACTGTTTCACTCGGTGCCCTGCTGGCCGCCGATCTGTCCGGCGATGACGCTCTGTCGGGGCTGGCCACGGCAGCCGTCACATTGGGAGCCGCTGCCTTCGCGATCCCGCTCGCGCGCTTCGCGGCGCGCAGAGGTCGGCGGCTGTCTCTCACAGCCGGCAACCTGCTGGCTCTCGTCGGCGTCTCGATCGTGATCCTCGCGGCGGCGACCCGCGTGTTCCCGCTGCTGCTGGTCGGCATCATCATGATCGGCATGGGCAACGCGGGCAACCTGCAGTCCCGCTTCGCGGCCACCGACCTGGCCTCGCCGCAGCACCGCGGTCGCGACCTCTCGGTGGTCGTGTGGTCCACCACGGTCGGAGGTGTGGCCGGCCCCCTGCTGCTCACCCCGGGTGAGATCCTCGGGCAGGCCATCGGGATGCCGCCGCTGACCGGCTCCTACCTGTTCTCCCTCGTCGCGCAGGCCGCGGCTCTCGTGCTGTACCTGGTCGCGCTGCGCCCCGATCCGCTGCTCACGGCGCTGAACCTCGCGCACTCGCCCTCGCGCGCCGCGGTGCTCGGCGCGAGCGTCGATCATCCGAAGGCTGCCCGCTACGCCATCTTCGCCGTGGCGGGCTCGCATGCCGTGATGGCCTCCGTCATGGCAATGACGCCCATCCATCTCAAGCACATGGCGCACGATATGGATGGCGGGATGCCGTCCAGCACCGATGTCACACTATTGGTCGGCGTCACGATCGCGCTGCACGTGGCCGGCATGTACGGACTCTCCCCGGTCTTCGGCATCCTCGCCGACCGGTGGGGGCGCATCCACGTGGTGCTGCTCGGACAGGGGCTGCTCGTCGGCTCGCTCGTGACGGCCATCGTCGCCGGGCAGAGCCCAGCGGGAGTGATGATCGCACTGATCCTGCTCGGGCTCGGCTGGAGCGCGGCGACGGTCGCCGGCGCCGCACTGCTGACCGAATCGTCCACGGTGACCATGCGTCCGCGGCGTCAGGGCATCAGCGATTCCCTCATGAGCCTCACCGCTGCCGCCGGCGCCGCGGCGGCGGGCTGGGTGCTGACGGAGTTCGACTACGCGGGGTTGAGTGCGGTCGCCCTGGTGTTCGTCATCGCCATCATCGCGCTCTCGCCCCTCGGCCGCATCCGCGAGACCGAATGAGCTGGCGCTCGGCGGCCAGCCGCGGCAACTCAGAGGCCAGCCGCGGCACAACTGCGGAGAAATGCACAGTCTCGGACGCTCTGCCGCCGAGTGCTCCGAGATTGTGCAGAAATCCGAGGCAGTGCTGATGAGCTGGCAGGGCACGGGAGAGGCGTACGCGGCGTCGTACGCCGCGCTGTGCGCGGGCACCGGAGTGCGGATGCGAGAGCTGGCCGGCACAGCGCGCGGCACGCTGCTCGACGTCGGTGCAGGTGACGGCACGCTGGCCGCGGCGTGGGCGGATGCCGGTTGGCGGGTCACGGCGTGCGAACCGGAGGTGAGCATGCGCGAAGCGGCTCGTCGACGGCATCCGGGTCTCGAGCTCGCAGCCGGTGCGCTGCCCGAACTCGGCTTCCACGACGACTCCTTCGATGTCGTCGTCGCGAACTTCGTGCTCAACCACCTGGACGATCCGCGAACCGGAGCAGCCGAGCTGCGCCGGGTGTCCCGAGGCACGGTGATCGCCGCCACCTGGACGCAGTCCCCGTCGTCGCTGTGGGCCGATGTCACGGCGCGCGCCGGTCTCGCTCCGGCATCCGGTGGCCGTCTGGCTGCCGACAAGGACTTCGAGCGCACAGCATCCGGGTTCGAGCGGATGCTGCGCGACGCCGGCTGGACGCCTAAGGTGTCGGAGCTGACCTGGACCTGGCATCCCACCGCAGAGGCGCTGTGGCGCTCCGTCGAAGGCGGAGTGGCGGGTGCCGGTGCGTTCTACCGGGGGCTGGCGGGCGCCGATCGCCGTCGCTTTCGCGAAGCGTTCGACTCCCTCGTGGCAGAGCGCGGCGACGATGCCACCGTGCCGCAGACGCAGACGGCGGCGATCGCCCTGCACCGCCTCGGATGACGGGCTCCGGGCGCAGCATCCGGCCCCAGTAGAATCAAGGGGATATGGCTACCGTGCACCCCCTCACCACCACTGCCACCGGGTCTGACATCCGTGTGCGCTTCTGCCCCTCGCCGACCGGCCTGCCGCACGTCGGCATGGTGCGCACGGCCCTGTTCAACTGGGCCTACGCGCGGCACAACGGCGGAAAGCTCATCTTCCGCATCGAGGACACCGATGCCGCCCGGGACAGCGAGGAGAGCTTCCGACAGCTCGTCGACGCGCTCACCTGGATGAAGATCGACTGGGACGAGGGCGTCGAGGTCGGCGGTCCGCACGCCCCGTACCGCCAGTCCGAGCGCTCGGACATCTACCTCGACGTGATCGAGAAGCTCAAGGCCGCCGGTGCGGTGTACGAGAGCTTCTCCACCGCCGAGGAGATCGACGCCAGGAACGAGGCCAACGGCCGCGCCAAGCAGCTGGGCTACGACAACCACGACCGCGACCTCACCGACGAGCAGAAGGCGGCATTCCGGGCCGAGGGCCGTCAGCCCGCGCTGCGTCTGCGGGTTCCCGACGAGGATCTCACCTTCGAGGACCTGATCCGCGGTGAGATCACCTTCCCGGCGGGGTCCTTCCCCGACTATGTGCTGGTGCGACCGAACGGCAAGCCGCTGTACACGTTCGTGAACCCCGTCGACGACGCGCTGATGGGAATCACGCACGTGCTGCGCGGCGAGGACATCATGCCCTCGACGGCCCGCCAGCTGGTGCTGTACGACGCGCTGATCAAGGCCGGTGTGACCACCTTCGTGCCGCGTTTCGCGCACATGCCGCTGGTGCTGGGCGAGACCGGCAACAAGAAGCTGTCCAAGCGCGACCCGCAGGCCGACCTGTTCCTGCACCGGGAGCGCGGGTTCATCCATGAGGGTCTGCTGAACTACCTGGCGCTGCTGGGCTGGTCGATCGGTCCCGACCGCGACGTCTTCTCGCTGCAGGAATTCATCGAGGCGTTCGACATCGTGAACGTCAACCCGAACCCGGCCCGCTTCGACCAGAAGAAGGCCGAGTCGATCAACGGCGACCACATCCGCCAGTTGGAGGGTCGCGACTTCGCCGAGCGGATGCTGCCCTATCTCGCAGCCGGCGGTGTGTTCGGCGACGCCGAGCCCACTCACGACCAGATCGTGCTCGCCTTCCGTGCCGCACCACTCGTGCAGGAGCGGATGCAGATGCTGGGCGAGGCACCCGACCTGCTCGGATTCCTCTTCACCGATGAGATCGAATTCCAGGCGGATGCTCTGAAGGGCCTGCCTGCCAATGCCGCCGAGGTGCTCACCGCGTGCATCGCCGCGCTCGAGCCGGTGGAGGCCTTCACGACGGATGCCGTCAAAGACGCTCTCGCGGCGAAGCTCGTCGACGAGCTGGGGCTCAAGCCGCGCATCGCGTACGGGCCACCGCGCGTCGCGCTCAGTGGTCGCCGCATCTCGCCGCCGCTGTTCGAGTCGATGGAACTGATCGGCAAGGACGAGACGCTGCGTCGCCTGCGCGCTCTGGTCGCGTTCCTCGGTCGTTGAGCGAGCTTCGCGAGCGGTGCACTGAGCGGACGGAGCGAGACGAAGTGTCGAAGCGGTCGTGACCAGCACTCCGACGGATGCCGCGCTGCCCGCCGCCGAGGCGGACGTGGTACTCGGCGACCTCGGCGTGCTGCTGCTGGAATGCGGCACATCGGTGACGGACGTGCGCGGGTCGCTCGAGCAGGTGAGCCAGCGCACGGTGCCGAGGACGTCGCTGGAGTTCGCGATCCTTCCCGAGATGGTCATGGTCAGCCGCCCGGGTTCGGCATCCGCGACGACGACGGTGATCGGAAAGGGTGAAGCGCGCACGTTCCGGCAATCGGCACGGGCCAGCAGGCTGGTGCACGACCTCGAATCGGGGTCCACGCCGCTGGCCGAGGCGCCGGTGCGGATGGCATCCATCCGGGCGACGCCGCGCCGCAACCCCGGGCTTCAGAACATGATCGGCTGCGGGCTGCTCTCGCTCTCGCTGGCGTGGCTGTTCCGCTGCCCGTGGTGGGCGATCGTGCTCGCGCTTCTGGTCGGACTCCTGGTCGGTGGGCTGACCATGCTGATGATGCGCGTGCGCGCGGCGGCCGCGGTCGCTCCGTTCGTGTCGGCGTTCGTCTCCACCGTGCTCGTCGGCGCCGTTGCGGGGTGGCTGGATCTCGGCCCGGTGCCGCTGTTCGCGGTGTGCGCCCCGATCGCCATCCTGGTTCCCGGGGCGCTGATCACCAACGCGCTGCTGGAGTTGACGTCCACCGACATCGTGACCGGCGCGTCGCGGCTGATGTACGGACTGATCATGCTGGCGTTCATGGCCGCCGGCGTCTACTCGGGTGCCGCGCTGACAGGACTGCGCATCGACTCCGCATCCGCGGCCCTGGTCGGCGAGGCCGTGCGCCTGACGACCGATCGCGGGGGATGGGAGGCGCTGCCGCCTCTGTGGGCCGCGTGGATCGCCGTGATCGTGCTGGCGATCGGCATCGGACTCGCGTTCGGGTCCGGCTTCCGGCTGACCGTCGTGTGCGTGGTCGTGATGACCGGGACGTACGCGGTCCTGGCGCTGTTCAGCCCCCAGGTGGGAAGCGTCGTCGCGACGGGAGTCGCCGCGGCGGTGCTGTTCATCGCCGCCCGCGTGCTGGAACGCCTCACTCTCGCGATTCCTGCGACGGTGTCGTTCCAGCCCGCGTTTCTGCTGCTGGTTCCGGGGACCATCGGTCTGGTTGCGCTGGCCAGCTTCGACGCCCAGGCGCTGGTGTCGGCGCCGATGATGTTCCTGAGCCTGTGCATCGGAACCAAGGTCGGCGCGCTGCTGGCGGATCTGGCCCGCATCACCCGCTCTACGGTGTTCCTGCGGTGGACCAAGCCGGCCAGGATGGGCGAGCTCTGAGCACTCGGTAGTCGACCTCTCATACGGCCCGCAACCCCCTCGGCGCGGGGGAGCGCCCTGCGTAACGTGGCGTGCGAGCGAAGGAGGACATCATGGTCGATGGTGAGGTGCGGTCGGTTCCGAGGCTGGAACTCGGGCGGTATCTGGGTCTGTGGTTCGAGGTGGGGCGACTGCCGCTGCGGTTCGAGGACGAGGGGTCGAAGGACATCACCGCCGAGTACTCGCTGAACGATGACGGAACCGTCCGGGTCGACAACCGCTGTCTCGACGAGAAGGACGAGCCGACGCAGGCACTCGGACAGGGCGTTCCGGACCCGGAGCATTCCGGGCGGCTGCAGGTGACGTTCCTGCCGGAGTCGCTGCGGTGGATCCCCTTCACGAAGGCGGATTACTGGATCCTGAGGATCGATGAGCGCTACGAGAACGCCCTGGTGGGCACACCCGACCGCAAGCACCTCTGGTTGCTGTCACGCGATCACCGGATTCCGGCCGATGTGGAGAGCTCTTACCTCGACACCGCGCGAGAGCAGGGTTTCGAGCTCGAGGACTGGATCCGCCCACAGCAGTCCGGCCGCGTCGTACAGGTCTGACGCCGCCGCGGATGCTGATGCTCGCCACGCCCGGGGAGGCTGTGTCGATTCGCCATCCGTGCGTCGTTCCGGTACGCTTGAACCTCGGTGCGGGACTCCGGTTTCGCCCTTGGGGTATGGTGTAATTGGCAACACGGCGGTTTCTGGTACCGTTGTTCTTGGTTCGAGTCCAGGTACCCCAGCAAGATAGAAGCCCCGGTCACACGGGGCTTTCTTGTTTCACACCGCCGCCGGCGGTTCCGGAACGCGCACGCCGGACCCCCACCCGATCTCCCACCCGGGTTGCGGTGCGTAGTCGTCCGCGAAGGCGACCGGCAGCTCGTCCTGCTCGTTCACGACATCGAGCAGCTCGGAGTACCAGGCCGCGTATCGGGGGTCAGCGGCCGGCGCGAGCCCAGGGAGCGCGCGCACGATCAGCTCGGCGAAGACCTCGGGCGAGGTCGTGGCGGTGACCGCGGTGCCGACGAACTGCAGTCCGCCCGCCGTGGAGTAGCCGACGCTGCGTCGCGCGGAAGCGTCGGTGTAGAACGGCGTATCGGAGATCTCCACGCGCCAGTGCAGGCCCGAAGGGCTCATGTAGGGGAGGGCTCTGACCGTCTGATATCCCCGATCGTGCAGCACACGCACGCTCTCGAGGAGATGCAGTGCCATCCGGTGCGTGATCGCCGACTGCACGAGGTCGTGGAGGTCCTCGTCGAAGGCGACGACCCGCACGTCGTCGACCCTGGTTTCGGTGCTGAGCAGCGTGCGCACCGCGATCCTGACGGCGTCGCGCCGCGGCCAGCCGTACACACCCGCGCTCACCAGCGGGAACGCCACGCTGCGCGCCCCCAGCTCGTCGGCGACCTGCAGTGAACGGCGGTAGCACGAGGCGAGGAGTGCGGGATCGTGCTCACCTGCCGCGAAATTCGGACCGACGGTGTGGATCACCCATTTCGCCGGAAGACGCCCTGCGGTCGTGACTCCGGCGTCGCCCGTGGCCAGTCCCTCCGGAAAGCGCTCGATGCAGTCCGCCAGCACCTCGGGGCCGCCGGCGCGATGTATCGCTCCGTCGACGCCCCCTCCACCGCGCATCCGCCGGTTCGCCGCGTTCACGACCGCGTCGACCCGCTGGTGCGTGATGTCCCCCAGTACCGCAGTGATGGTGACCAGGCGATCAATGTAGTCACGTCAGCGCGGTACGGATGTCCATACGATCGCCACGCAGATGATCATGGCGACGAGTGCGACGACGGCCATCGCGAGCATGCATGCAGCCAGCCATCTCAGGCGCAGGGGACCCGGCCCGGCCTGGAACCGGATGATGAACACCGCGGCGAGCAGGCACAGCAGCAGCACGACGGCGATGAGAGCGACGCTCGCCGCCGCGCCGCCGGAGGCGACGATGCCTATCAGGGGGATCAGGCACACCGCGGTGAAGATGCTCGAACAGACGAGCCAGATGGCACCGGATGACGTGCGCAGGGCGGGTTGATCGATGACCTTCGTCGGGTCCGTGCCCGGTCCGGTCATTCCGGAATCGGGTGTGCGGTGCGGCATGAGGAACCTCCTTGTGCGTCCAGCATCCGGTGTCGCGATTCGTCTGGCCATGGGCTGGATTCTGTCGTGATTCCGCGCTAGGAGGCTCGGGTAGATTCGGGGAATGGCTTCGTCATCCTTCGCACCCGCAGCGGCCATGCGCGTCGTCGGCGCCGCCGCCGTCGTCCTCGGCGGCCTGATCGCGGCCGTCACCGGGCCTCTGGATCTGAGCAAGGGCAGCTGGGCGGCGGCCTACCTCGTGCTCGTCGCCGGCGCCGCGCAGGTCGTGATGGGTTCGGCTCGACGACGCTGGCCGCGAAGCGGTTCCGATGCTCAGGGCTGGGCGCAGTTCGCGTCGTGGAACGTCGGTAACATCGCCGTCATCGCAGGGACGGTCATGGGATCCACGGTCGTCGTCTTCGTCGGGGCCGCTCTGCTGGTCGTTGCGCTCGTGCTCGCGTTTGTCGCCACGTTCCGCCTCCAGGGGAGGGCGGATCGGATGCTGCTGCTGTGGGTGCGCATCCTCCTCGTGCTCCTGGCCATCAGCATCCCGATCGGAGTGGCGCTCTCCGCCATCCGCAACGCCTGACAGCGCATCCGGCCGCCGCATGCACGGAGTGACTACCCTGACAGCAGCAGCGATATCCGCCGAAGGGGGCCCGCATGACCAATTTGGAGAAGAATCCTCCGGAGCGCGTGCTGGGGCCGGGCGAGCTCTGCCGGGATGTAGAGGTACTCGCCCCGCGAGAGGTGCCGCTCGGGGGTCCGCGGGCCATGACCGTGTACCGCACCCTGCCGCAGAAGCAGCGCTCGCTGGTCGGCGCCTGGTGCTTTCTCGACCACTACGGGCCCGATGACGTCTCCGACACCGGGGGCATGGTCGTGCCGCGGCATCCGCACACCGGTCTCGCCACCGTCTCCTGGCTGTTCACCGGACGCATCGACCACCTCGACTCCGGCGGGGTCGACGCAGCCGTGCTCCCCGGCGAGCTGAACCTCATGATCGCCGGCCGCGGGATCACCCATCAGGAGATCAGCACGCCGGAGACGACAGTGCTGCACGGGGTGCAGCTCTGGTACGCGATGCCCGATGCGACCCGCTTCTCCGAGCATGGATTCGCGCACTACGTCCCGGAACCGGTGTCGCTTCCCGGCGTGAGCATCCGGGTGTTCATCGGCTCGCTGCTGGGGTCGACGTCCCCGGTCGAGACCCGGACTCCCGATCTGCTCGGCGCGGAGCTCATCCTCGAACCGGGTGCCGAGGTCGTCCTGCAGGTCCGTGCCGACTTCGAGCATGCAGCGCTCGCGGAGACCGGATCCATCATCGTGAACGGCACAGCCGTGCAGCACCGGGAGCTCGGGTACATGCCCATCGGTGCCGACAGTGTGCGCATCGCGGCCGGACCGGAAGGGGCCAGGGTGATCCTCCTGGGCGGCGTGCCGCTGGGGGAGCAGATCGTGATGTGGTGGAACTTCATCGGCCGCAGCCACGACGAGATCCTGGAGTTCCGCCGTCGGTACCAGGCCGAGCTCGGCTTCGAGCCGGCCGACCCGCGTGACGCCGCAGAACCGGCTCTGTTCGGACCGTACGCCGAGGGACAGCTCGCTCCGCTTCCCGCTCCGGCGATGCCGACGGTCACCCTGCGCCCGCGGCAGTAGCGGACGGGCCCGTCAGCGCAGCAGCTGCCCGTCTTCGCCGCGGGGACGCACCGGGTGCTCGCTGAGGATCGAGATCCGGTTGAACGTGTTGATGGTCACGCTGACCCATTCGGCTGCGCCGAAGGCGGCGTCGCCCAGCACTGCACGCGCGCCGGCCAGATCCGCCTTGGCGTCCTCGCTCAACGGCATCCGCGTGGTGGCCTCGGCCACGGCCAGCACGGCGGCCTCCCGCTCGGTGAACAACGACGTCTCGCGCCAGGAAGGCAGCAGATCGAGCTTCTGCTGCGGGATGCCGGCGACTCGCGCTTCGCGGGAGTGCATGTCGAGGCAGAAGGTGCAGGCGTTCAGCTGCGATACGCGCACCTTCATGAGTTCCCCCTCCTGCACCGAGAGACCGCCGCTGTCCGCATGCTTGGCGACCGCTGCCGAGTAGGCGGTTGCCGCCTTCCAGACGTCGGGTGCGGACTTGTCCAGGTACGGGCGCATGACTCTCCTCGGATGTGCGATGCGGGCGGGCGCACACCCGCCACCAGCTCCAACCTAGGCGTCATCGCCGGCATTCCCCAGCTCAACGCCCGGATGCCGAGTGCACAGCGCAGGCATGTCCGAAAAGGGGGGACAATGGAGGCACGCACGACGAAAGCCGATCAGAGGAGCGCAGCAGATGACCAGCGGCAGCAGCGACACCGGAGCCATCACGCGACAGCCGAACGCTGAGACGGCGGTGCTCGCGGGCGGATGCTTCTGGGGCATGGAGGATCTCGTCCGTCGTCAGCCGGGAGTGCTGGCCACGCGCGTCGGCTACACCGGCGGCGAGAACGACCACGCGACCTATCGCAACCACCCCGGCCACGCCGAGGCCCTTGAGATCGTCTACGACCCGGCGAAGACCACCTACCGCGACATCCTCGCCTTCTTCTTCCAGATCCACGACCCGACCACACTGAACCGTCAGGGCAACGACATCGGCACCAGCTACCGGTCGGCGATCTTCCCTCTCGACGCCCAGCAGGAGCAGGTCGCTCGCGACACGATCGCCGACGTCGACGCCTCCGGGCTCTGGCCGGGCGCCGCGGTCACCACGATCGAGCAGGCCGGTCCGTTCTGGGAGGCAGAGCCCGAGCACCAGGATTATCTGGTGCGTTACCCCGATGGGTACACGTGCCACTTCCCGCGCGCGGGTTGGGTGCTTCCTCGCCGGGACACCACCGCGACCGCCTGAGTCGTCGGCGCTGATCGCGCCGGATCAGGGATTCGGCAGCATTCCCGAGCCCTCGCGGCGTTCGAAGACCAGCTGGGTCTCGGTGGCTCGCACCACATCGTGCACCGTGATGTGCTCGAGCACGATGTCGCGCAGTGCCGCGGCATCCGTCACAGCCACGTGCACGAGGAAGTCGTCGGCGCCGGCGATGTGGAACACCTGCAGCACTCCGGGCGCGGTGACCAGCGCATCGAACAGTGCGTCGACGCCGCTCTTGTTGTGGTTGGCGAGCCGCACCCGGATCATCGCCTGCACGGCCGCTCCCAGTGCGGCCGGATCGATGACCACGTGCAGGCCGGTGATCACGCCTCGTGAGCGCAGAGCACGCAGGCGGAAGGCGCACGTCGACGCCGGGATGCCAAGGCCGGCCGCGAGCTGTTTGACCGGTGCTTCCGGCTGCGCTGTCAGAGCGGCGAGGATGCGCAGGTCCAGTTCGTCCGCCGACGCGGTGTGCGCTGCTGCCAATTCTCGCTCCCGATGAGTCGATGTCGTTGCTCTCAGAACAACATATGCGCTCGAGCGGCGAGAATGCGAGCAACGGCGCTGGCAGACGCTCGCTGCACGGAGCATCCTGGAGTCATGTCTGATCTGCCGCTGCATCCCGACACCGTCGCCGTCCACGCCGGACGCTCCGATTTCGCCGCCATGGGGGTGCACGCCGCCCCGATCGATCGGTCCTCCACCAACCCGCTGCCCGACATCCTGCACGGGGGAGACTCGTACGAGTCGATGGCCAACGGCGGGCACCCGCTGCCCGACGGAGGCAACGTGTACGCGCGGCTGTGGAACCCGACGGTCGCACGCTTCGAAGAGGCGCTGGCCGAGCTCGAACATGCCGACGCGGCGGTGGCGTTCAGCTCGGGAATGGCGGCGACGACGGCGGCGATCCTCTCGCACACCACGGGAGCGGGCAAAGGCCACATCGTGGCGGTCAGGCCGTTGTACGGCGGCACCGATCACCTGCTGGACTCGGGGCTGCTCGGCGCGGAGGTCACGTTCTGCGACGAGGATGCGGTGGCCGACAGCATCCGCCCGGACACCGGACTGATCGTGCTCGAGACCCCCGCGAACCCGACGCTGGACCTCGTCGACATCGCAGCCGTCGTCGCCCAGGCCCAGGGAGTGCCGGTCATTGTGGACAACACCTTCGCGACCCCGCTGCTGCAGAATCCGCTCGACCTGGGAGCTGCGATGTCGCTGCACAGTGCGACCAAGTACATCGGCGGACACGGAGACGTGATCGCCGGTGTCATCGCCTGCTCCGAGCAGACGGCGCAGGCGCTGCGGCGCGTCCGTGCTATCACCGGTTCGCTCCTGCACCCGCTGGGCGCCTACCTGCTGCATCGGGGTCTGGCCACGCTGCCGGTCCGTCTGCAGGCGCAGCAGGCGAACGCCCGCGCGATGCTCGCGAAGCTGCAGGACAACCCTGCGGTGGCAGAGGTGTACTATCCCGAGCTCGATGACGTCCGCGGGATCGTCGGCCGACAGATGAGCGGCGGTGGTGCGATGATCGCGATCCGCCTGGCCGGGGGATACGCGGCTGCGGAGGCGCTCACCGGTGCCGTGCGCCTGTTCACGCATGCGGTCTCGCTCGGCGGCGTCGACTCGCTCATCCAGCATCCCGCAGCCCTCACCCACCGTCCGGTCGCCGCCGAAGCGCGCCCAGGTGCGGACATCGTGCGGCTGTCCATCGGTCTGGAGAACGTCGACGATCTGCTCGCGGATCTCGAGCAGGCACTCGCCAAGGTCCCGTCGCCGGTCACGACCGCCTGACGGTGCAGATGTCTCGGGACCGCCTGCGGCCGATGTGGGATCGCCTGCGGGCGTCGGAGCGACGTGACACGATGGAGCAATGAGTTCTGCGAACGTGACCGCCAACCTCAGCCGGGAAGAGACCGCGGAGCGGGCGGCGCACATCACCGTGCACAGCATCCGCGTCGAACTGGATCTCACCGGCGCACCCGAGCGGGCGCGGTCCGGATTCCCGAGCATCACGACTCTGACCTTCGACGCATCGGCGCCTGAGACCTGGATCGATTTCATCGGCGAGACCGTGTCGCGGGTGGTCGTGAACGGTGAGGAGCGCGAGGTCCGCTACGACGGCGCGCGCCTCGTCGTCGACGGTCTCTCCGAGCGGAACGAGGTGCGCATCGAGGCCGTCGCCGCGTACAGCCGCTCCGGCGAGGGCATGCACCGCTTCCACGACCCGGTCGACGGCGAGACGTACCTGTACACGCAGTACGAGCCGGCAGATTCCCGCCGCGTGATGGCGTGCTTCGAGCAGCCCGACATGAAGGCCGCCTACACCTTCGACGTCACCGTGCCGGCCGGCTGGCACGTGCTCTCCAATCAGTCGCCCGCCCGCGTGCACGAGGGCATCGGCATGAAGCGGGTGGAGTTCGCACCCACGCTGCCGATCTCCAGCTACATCACCGCGGTCGCCGCCGGCGCCTACGCCCGCATCGACGGGGAGTGGACGCGTGGTGATCAGCGCATCGACCTGGGCGTACTGTGCCGGGCCTCGCTGGCCGAGCATCTGGAGCCCGACGAGATCCTCGAGGTGACCAGGCAGGGACTGGACTTCTTCAGCGACGCCTTCGCCTACCCGTATCCGTGGGGCAAGTACGACCAGATCTTCGTGCCCGAGTACAACCTCGGCGCCATGGAGAACCCGGGTCTGGTCACCTTCACCGAGGCGTACATCAACCGAGGGGCCGCCACCGACGCGCAGCGCGGAGGACGGGCGAACACGATCCTGCACGAGATGGCCCATATGTGGTTCGGCGATCTGGTCACCATGCGCTGGTGGGACGACCTGTGGCTGAAGGAGTCGTTCGCGGACTACATGGGCACGCACGCGTCTGCCGCCGCGACCCGGTTCACCGATGCCTGGGCGCGCTTCGCGAACAGCCGCAAGACCTGGGCGTACCGGCAGGATCAGCTGCCCACCACCCACCCGATCGTCGCGGACATCCCCGACCTCGAGGCCGCCAAGCTGAACTTCGACGGAATCACCTACGCCAAGGGCGCCGCAGTCCTGAAGCAGCTCGTCGCATTCGTCGGCGAGGATGCGTTCTTCGAGGGCGCGCGACGCTACTTCGCCGCGCACGCGTTCGGCAACACCACGCTCGACGATCTGCTCGACGAGCTCGAGGAGGTGTCGGGGCAGGATCTGCGCACCTGGTCGCGAGCCTGGCTTCAGACCAGCGGCGTCGCGACGCTGTGGCTGGAGACGGATGCCGAGGGCGACCGCGTCATCGTGCAGGACGGCGGCGCTGCCGGACCGCGCCCGCATCGCCTGCGCGTGGGCCTGTACGACCTGCGCGACGGCCGTCTCGCACTGCGTGAGCGCATCGAGCTGAGCATCCATGACGAGCGCACGCCGGTCGAGATCCCCGAGGCGGACCTCGTGCTGCTCAACGACGATGACCTCACCTACGCCAAGGCGCGGCTCGACGAGCGCTCCCTGGCGACCGTGGGCGAGGCGCTGTCCACGCTCGAGGACGACCTCGTGCGCGGACTTGCCTGGTCGTCGCTGTGGAATGCGACCCGCGACGGCGAACTCGGCGCGGAGCGCTACCTCGACATCGTGCGGCGGCATGCGCCGGCCGAGTCGAACGTCGCGCTGCTGACGGGGGTGCTAGCGAATGCCGCGTTCGCGGTGCGTCACTACGTCGCCGACGAAGCTCGCGAGGGGCAGAGCCGTGCGTGGGTCGACTCGACCTGGGCGGCGCTGCAGTCCGCCGATCCCGGGAGCGACGCGCAACTGGCGTGGGCCCGCGCGTTCGCGTCGGCGTCCGCGTTCGCCGACACCCGCGTCGACGACGTTCGTGGCATCCTCGAGGACCGGGCCCCGCGCGGTCTGCCCGTCGACGCGGATCTGCGCTGGATGATGCTGACGGCTCTCGCCACCACTGGTCACGCGACGGCCGCGGAGGTCGCCGCCGAACGAGAGAACGACGACACCGCGACCGGTCGCACCGCCGAGATCCGCGCGCTGGCGTCACTGCCGGATGCCGCCGTACGGGCGGCGGCGTGGGAATCCGCTTGGAATGACCGATCACTCACCAACGATCACCTGGATGCCACGATCGGCGGCTTCCGGGCCGGCGGGCGACGGGATCTCATCGCGTCGTTCGATGAGGAGTACTACGAGCGCATTCGCGACGTCTGGTCGACGCGCAGCATCGAGTTGGCGCAGCGACTGGTGATCGGACTGTTCCCGGCCTCACCGACCACCAGCCGCGCCGATGCCTGGCTCGAGCAGAACACGGACGCGCCAGGTGCCCTGCGACGCCTGGTGATCGAGTGCCGCGACGACCTCGCGCGAGACATTCGCGTGCGGGCCGGCCAGCACGTCTGAACAGCCCCGCGATGCTCAGAGCTCGATCGAGTCTCCGGCCCTGAGATCGAAGTACTGGCCGCCGCCCTGCTCGGTGGCCCACTGCAGACGCTGCTGATGCATGCTGCGGCCGATCTCCGACAGAGGCACGTCGTGGGTTCCGAACGCGCGCTTCGGTGCGACCTCGAGGACGAAGTCCATCGCGTCGCCGATCTTCAGCCAGGGAGCACCGAGCGGCGCGGCAAGAGTGCGCACCTGCACACCCTCGGGCACGACGTACGAATCGCCCGGGTAATACAGCTCGTCGTCGACGAGCACACCGACGTTCTCGACCGTCGGCAGGGACGAATGGATCACGGCGTGCCTGCCGCCGAAGAAGCGCAGCGTGAAGTCGCCTGCCGTCACGGTGTCTCCCGGGGCGACCACGGTGATGTCGTAGTCTTCAGCGGCAGCGGCTACGCCGGAGGGCGCGAAGATCGGCACGCCGGGTGAGGCGGCGAGCAGCCGGTCGAGATGAGCGGGGGTCCAGTGATCGGGGTGCTCATGGGTGATGACGACCGCTACGAGATTGTCGAGATTCTCCACGGGGGCGGTGAAGCTTCCAGGATCGACGATCAGGGTCTGTCCGTTCTGGTCCAGGCGGAGCGCGGCATGTTCGAACTTGGTGAGACGCATGAGCAGATTCAACACCTCGACGCCGTGGACGACAAACTCCGTGTTGCAGCGCAGAACCCGCCTGGTGCGACACGCCCGTCTGTAGAGCGGGGCGGCACTGATTTGGACTGACAGGACACGCCATGACAGACTTTTGCTGAACGACCTTCACGGGTCGGACGGCCCCATCGTATAGCGGCCTAGTACGCCGCCCTCTCACGGCGGTAACGCGGGTTCGAATCCCGCTGGGGTCACAGCCGCACGAAGGCCCTCCGAGCGATCGGAGGGCCTTCGTCGTCCATGCTGGTGATGGCCGCGAGGATCGTCGGGCCGTCCTGGAGGGGATCATGTCGAGAACCATCATCGTCACCGGCGCCAGTGACGGCATCGGCGCGGCGGCCGCACGAAAGCTGGCCGGTGCCGGGCATGAGGTCGTCGTTGTCGGGCGCTCCGCGGAGAAGACCCGCGCTGTCGCGGAGGAGCTCGGAGTCACCTGGCATCTGGCGGACTTCGCCGATCTGTCGCAGGTTCGCGAACTCGCCGGCTCACTGCTCTCGGCGCACCCGCGGATCGATGTGCTGGCGAACAACGCCGGCGGCATGATGGGTGACCGCGCACTCACCGTCGACGGCTATGAGCGCACCTTCCAGGTCAACCACCTCGCGCCGTTCCTGCTGACGGAGCTGCTGATGCCGGCGCTCATCGCCGGTGATGCGACGGTGATCCAGACGGCCAGTGCGGCGGCGCGTCTGTTCGCTCGGTTCGACATCGACGATCTGCAGAACGCCCACGCCTACACCGCGCTGAGAGCGTACGGAAACGCGAAGCTCGCCAACATCCTCTTCACCGCAGAACTGCAGCGCAGGTACGGCCATCGAGGTGTCTCCGCCGTGGCGTTCCATCCCGGTGTCATCGCGACCGGGTTTGCCGGCGAGACGAACCACTTCCTGCGCCGGATCTACCACGGACCGCTCCGCAGGCTGTTCACGACCTCTCCCGAGAAGGGCGCCGAACAGCTCGTCTGGCTTGCCGAGGGCAGCGCGGAGAGCACCTTCGTGCCCGGTGCCTACTACGAGTCCCGCAGAGTCTCCACGAAGATCAATCCCCAGGCGCACGACGCCGATCTCGCCCGCGAGCTCTGGGACAGCTCCGAAGTCATGATCCGTCCCTTCCGCGAGATCCATTCGCAGGAATGAAAGTTGCGGATGCGAGGTTGATCCCCGCATGAGCGACATCGAATTCGGACTCGACACCTTCGGCGGCGTGACGAATGACGCCGCGGGAGCTCCGGTCCCGCATCCTCAGGTGATCCGCGACATCATCGACCAGGCTGTCCTCGCTGACCGGAGCGGTCTGGACTTCTTCGGCGTGGGGGAGCACCACCGACCCGATTTCGCGGTGTCCAGCCCCGAGATGGTGCTGGCGGCGATCGCCTCGCGCACCGAGCGGATCCGGCTCGGCTCCGCCGTGACCGTGCTCAGCTCGGATGATCCGGTCCGCGTGTACGAACGCTTCGCGACGCTCGACGCGGTCTCGGACGGCCGGGCTGAGATCGTCGCCGGACGGGGATCGTTCATCGAGTCCTTCCCGCTGTTCGGCTTCGACCTCCGCCAGTACGAGGAGCTCTTCGAGGAGCGGCTGGACCTGCTGTCGCACCTGCTGAAGGAGCAACCGGTCACCTGGCAGGGGAGTACGCGCGCCGCGCTCGAGGATCAGCGGGTGTTCCCGACGACTGCCGGCGGGATCCCCACCTGGGTCGGAGTGGGCGGCAGTCCCGACTCCGTCGTCCGCACGGCACGGTACAACTTCGGCCTGTTCCTGGCGATCATCGGGGGGCCTGCGACCCGATTCGCGCCGTACATCGACCTGTTCGATCGCGCCCAGGATCAGTTCGGAGTGGAGCACAAGCCGGTGGCCGTGCACTCGCCCGGCCTGGTCGCCGAGACCGATGAGCAGGCCCGTGCCCTGACCTATGACGGCTGGCTCGCGATGCGCACACGCATGGGGCAGGAGCGCGGCTGGGCACCCCCGGCGGTCGGCGATTTCGAGCGCGAGATCGAGACCGGAGCGCTCTACGTCGGATCGCCCGAGACAGTGGCGCGCAAGATCGTCGCGACACTGGGAACGCTGCGCGTGAACCGCTTCGACTTCAAATACGACCAGAGCCGGGTCAGTCACGAGACGATGATGCAGTCCATCGGCCTGTACGGCGAGCAGGTCGTCCCGATGGTGAAGGACATGCTCGGCTGACGCTCCCGACTCGATTTTGACCCGCTGTGGCGTCATGGCATACTTGAACGGTTGCAGTGACGGCCCCATCGTATAGCGGCCTAGTACGCCGCCCTCTCACGGCGGTAACGCGGGTTCGAATCCCGCTGGGGTCACCAGCACGAAGAAGGTCCTCCGGTTCATCCGGGGGACCTTCTTCGTTATGCGTTCGTGATCTGCTCGGGGTCGTTCTAGTGTCGTAGGAACGTTCGAATGTCGGTGGTCGTGTTGATACTGGATGTATGGACGGGATGGCTGCGGCGACGGATGAGGACATGGTGGCGTTGGACGCGCTGGTGTCGTCGCTGGCGTCGGTGGAGCAGACGCTGCATCAGGTGTCGGCCGCGCGTGATGGGCTGCTCGCGCTCGCGTCGCGGATGGCGTTGTCGATCGCGGAGCGGGGTGATGGTGTCGATGAGGCGGATCTGACGTTGCGGTCGGTCGGTTCCCGGCTGTGTGGGCTGCGCAGGGTGCGGGGCGGATCAGTGCCGCACATGCCCGGGTGATCGTGGATGCGGGGATGCATATCGAGGACCCCGATGCGCGGGCAGTGTATTCCGGGAGGGTGCTGGAGTTCGCGGAGGGTGAGTCTCCGAACCGGTTGCGGCCGATCGCGGAGCGCCTCGCTGAGCAGTATCAGGCGCGGTCGTTGGAGGAGCGTCACCGGGAGGCGCGGGAGAAGCGGTCCGTGTGGGTGAAGAACCAGCCTGACGGGATGGCGGAGCTGGGCCTGCTGGGGTCTGCGGCACTGGTGCACGGGGCCTTCGCCTGGCTCACCGCCATGGCGAAATCGGCCCGTGCCGCGGCGGCCGGAGCACAAACAGCCAACGACCGTGCCAGCACGGCGGATGCTGAGAACGACCGTGCCGGCACGGCGAATGCGGTCAACGACGGTGTCGGCACGGCGGGTGCGGACACGAGCGGTGCGGGTGCTGACCGGGCGCCGGCGGATCCGCGGACGCTGTCGCAGATGCGGGCGGATCTCGCGGTGGATCTGCTGCTGACCGGGATGCCCGCCGGGCACGACACCCCGGACGGGCTGCTGGGCGCGATCACCGCGTCCGTGTCCGTCACGGTGCCCGTGTTCACTCTGATGGGCGTCACGGGCCTGGACACGGCGGCGGCGGAGCTGGCGGGCAGGTGCCCGATCGACCCGGGCACCGCACGAAGGCTGGCCGGCGCCGCTTCCGGATGGGACCGGGTCCTCACCCACCCGATCAGCGCGGCGATGCTGGCCGTGGACCGGTACCGGCCCGGCGAACCCCTCAAACGCCACCTGCGCGCCAGAGACCAACGCTGCCGGTTCCCCGGCTGCGGGATGCCCGTGCGCGACAGCGACCTCGACCACACCGAGGACGCCGCCTTCGGCGGCCCCACCCAGGACGACAACCTCGCCGCGCTCTGCCGACGCCACCACGTCCTCAAACACCACACCCCCTGGCACGTCGAACAACTCGACGACGGACTGCTCGAATGG